>Ga0315298_1007463_pt1 | contig 14377 bp, 14 predicted proteins | sample WHS_1_MG_FD_203077 | JGI IMG/M metagenome (GOLD analysis project Ga0315298, IMG submission 203077) | Extremophilic microbial mat communities from Washburn Hot Springs, YNP, Wyoming, USA - WHS_1_MG | ecosystem: Environmental > Aquatic > Thermal springs > Hot (42-90C) | place: USA: Wyoming... | reverse complement strand
TTAGAAAGACTAAAAAATCTAAAAGCCTATAAAACAGAAACAACGCCTTGCAAAGTAAAATTATCTTCAAATGAAAGTCCATTTGACCTGTCAGACAATTTAAAAGAAAGAATATCTCAAGAAATTAAAAAAATAAACTTTCAAAGATATCCAGACCCACATGCTACAAGACTTAAAGTAGCAATAGCAAATTTTGTAAACACGGAAGAGAATCTAAACATAACGCCAGAAAACCTTGTTCTTGGAAATGGTTCAGATGAGTTGATACATCTTTTAATTACAGTTATCGGAGATTTAAAAAATCCGGTTACTTATCCAATACCAACCTTTCCTATGTATCAAGTCTCTTCTGACGTAGTAGCAAGACCAAAGGTAGAGTTTGAGCTTGATGAAAATTTTCAGCTTACAAAAGAAGAGATAGATAAAGCATTATCAAAAAATCCTGATGCCTTTTTCTTCGCATCTCCAAACAACCCAACAGGAAACAGCTTTGATAGAGACTTAATAAGATATGTGATAGATAAAGGAATTTTTACAGTAATAGACGAAGCATACATCCACTTTTCAGATAAAGAAAGCTTTATAAAAGAAGCTCTGCAGTATGAAAATGTAGTCGTATTAAGAACAATGTCAAAGGTAGGACTTGCAAGTATAAGACTTGGCTATCTAATAGCAAAAAAAGAAGTAGCAGGGGAGATAAACAAAGCAAGATTGCCATTTAACATTACCTACCCAACACAAGTAATAGGAGAAATTGTACTAACAGAAGGATTAGATGAATTAAATCAGCAGATAAAAGCTGTAAGAGAAGAAAGAACAAGAGTGATGTCAGAAATTTCTAAGATAAAACACATAAAAGTCTATCCATCAGACGCAAACTTTTTCTTGATGAAAGTTCCAAACGGAGACCTGCTGCATAAACAGCTAATAGAAAAAGGCGTCCTTGTAAGAAATATGTCCCACCTTCCAAAACTTGAAAACTGCTTAAGAGTTTCTATTGGCAAAAAAGAAGAAAACGATGAATTTATAAAAGCAATGTTTGAAATATTTGAAAATGGATAAAGTAGAGAGAATAATTAACGATTTAGTTTATGTTTTAGTAGAAAAACTACAGCCAAAAAGAGTATTACTCTTTGGCTCAAGGGCTAAAGGAGAGAATAAACCATACTCAGATATAGATTTAGCAGTCGAATTAAATCAAAAAATAGATTTTAGATTAAAAAGAAAGATAAAAGAGGTAATAGAAGATACAAGCGGAATGTATTCAGTAGATATTGTTTATCTAAATGAATGTAGCGAAAAATTTAAAAACATTGTTTATGAAACAGGAAAAGTTTTATATGAGAAAAGTTGAAATTCTTCAAGCTTTGGAAAATTTAAACAATGCTTTAGATAGATTGAGCGAAGCTGTTAAAACTGCAAAAACTGATTTAGAGATAGACGGTACAATTCAAAGATTTGAGTTTTCATTTGAGCTTTTCTGGAAAACTCTAAAGCTTGTATTAAAGTATTACGGCGTTGAATGTAATAATCCAAGAACCTGTATGAAAGAAGCATTTAGAAATGGCTTAATAGATGATAATGAAATTTTCTTGATATGCTTGAAAATAGAAACTTAACATCCAATATATACGACAAACAGACAGTAAATGAAATTTTTGAAAGAATTAAAAAATTTTATACAGCCAAGCTACTATAAACTGTAAGAAAAATTGAGAGTAGGATTTGATTAAACTATCTTATGTCAGAAGGATGCAAGGGTTCCTTAAAATAGAATCCTTGACCATAGTCTATTCCAATTTCTTTTAACTTATAATAAATTTCTTTGTTAGAGACGAATTCTGCAATAGTTTTTATATTTATCTCCTTAGTCCAGCCTTTTATTGCTTTTACAGCAGTGTAGGATATAGGGTCTGTATCTATCTTTCTTATTATCTGACCATCTATTTTTATGTAATCGGGTTGAAGTTCTATTAAGTGTAAAATATTAAAAAATCCTGAGCCAAAATCGTCTAAAGCTATTTCGTATCCAGCTTTCTTCAATATATGTAAATTTTCTCTTAACATTCCATAATCTTCAACACTCTCTGTTTCCGTGATTTCAAGCGTAATCATTGAGGTAAAATCTTTGCTTAATGAAGTTAAAAAATTTATAATTTCAATATCTAAAATATCTGATGACAATAAGTTGATACTTACTTTTATTTTCTTTGTCTTTACAATAGAGAGATTAAACTCAATTATTTTTTTTGTAAGTTCTTTATAAATATAAGTATTTTTAATTGATGCTAAAAATATATTTGGCATTATAATCTTTCTTTCCGGAGAGATTACTCTTACCAATGCTTCAAATTTTGTAGCTTTCATAGTTTCCATGTCAAAAATAGGCTGAAGATAACAAATTAATCTCTTTTCTTCAATTGCCATCTTTATATCTGTAAGTATCTTATCGGTTCTATATTCCAAGCTATCAGAATAGATTTCAACAGTATTTCTTTTTTGTTTCGCTTTCAATAATGCAGTCTTGACTTTTTTTAAGGCTATTGAAAAATCTGTTTCCTTTTCTGGATATGAGTAAATACCGGCAGATGCAGTTATTTTTACTGTGTTGTAAATTAAATTAAATTTATTCAATGATATTTTATTTATAATTCTCTGTGCAATATCTAGAGGTTTTATATTATTATCAAATTTTTTAACTAAAATTAAGAATTCATCTTCTCCTATTCGAATGATTATATCTTCTTTTCTAATATTATTTTTGACTATTTTAACTACATCTTGTAGTAATAAATCTGCTATGTCTTTTCCAAAAACTCTATGAATATTTGAAAAATTATCCAAATCCAGTAATATTACAGCAAAACTAATATTTTGGAAATTTTTTTCTATTTCATTAATATAATTTTTATTATAAACACCGGTTGTTTTATCTATATATTTAGGTTCTATTTCTTCTTTGTTTTTCTTGAATATATCTAATATCCCCATAGCATAATTTTACCATATAAACATAGTTTTAATTTAAACGAATTAAGTTTATAATTCATAATATAATTCATAATGAGTTCATGGAAACTTATCAATAATTTCGTGGAGACTACTTGCAAAAGTCAACATAGCCATTCTACAGCCGGCAAAAAATCTAATTTTCTCAATTTTTAAAATGGTCAAAGCTTTTTTTATTCAATTCCATTACTTTGTCGCCTTCTTTTAGAAATACTCCAAATCCTTCTTCTGTGTAGCCAATTTCCATTAAATCTAAATCTTTTTCAGAAATTAAAGCTACTTCATACTCCTCACCACTTGTTAGGACATAGTCTAATGGGTCTTTTCCATACTTTAAGCAAAACTTTTTTAAGTTTTCATCTATTTTTAATTTTTCTTTTTCAATGATGATTTTTACATTGCTTTTTTTAGAGATATGGCTTAAATCTGAAGTCAAGCCATCGCTAATATCTATGCATGCTGAAGCTTGTTTGATTTTTTCTACCAAGTCTAATCTCGCTTTTGGTCTGTAATGTTTGTTAATTAAAGCGATTTCAAAGTCTTCATACTCTTTTTTGTCCATTAAAATAAGTTCTAAGCCTGCTTTACTGCATCCAAGGTTGCCGGATAGATAAATTTTTTGATCTGGTTTAGCCGCGGACCTTGAGATAAATTTATCAGCCTCTCCTACCATTGTCATATCTATCGTGATTTGATTTGAAGATGAACAATTGCCGCCTATTGTATAAAAACCATAATAATCCTGAGCTTCTTTGACCCCAAGATAAACTTTTTCAATAAAGCTGTACTCTAAATCCTTCGGCAGTGCCAAGGACAATAAAGCCCATCTTGGCAAACCACCACAAGCAACCACATCACTAACATTTGACGTTGCAAGCTTCCAACCTAAATCCTCCGGTTTGATTTTATCTTTTAAAAAATGTGAGTTTTCAACCTGTATATCAACAGTAAACAAAATCAGCCTACCATTTATGTTTACACATGCACAATCATCACCATAACCAACCAACACGTCTTTATCATCGATTGGTAGTATTTGATTTAATCTCTCTATCAATCCAAACTCGCCAATTTGATTTATCCTTTCCATAGGTCCACCTTCAATTTGAAATTAAAACAGATACTGAATTTTCAAACAAATCTTTTTTCTGAATGATAACTTTTAAGTCTTTAATATCTTTCAACTCTTCTAAATACTCATCCCTTGTTAGGATATAAACTCTGCCTGATTTAATAAAGTTTTCAACATCCTGTTTAGAGTTTAAAGGAATTATCTTCTTCTTTAGGTAAAAAGAAAAGGCTGGATTGTACCGTTTATAGTAGCCTACAGGTCTGTCTTTTTCCATGTAATTTAGTATAATTCTAACTGATGAGTATTTGTCAATCTCCGGCAGAACAACAGTGTAAAGTGTAAAACTCATTGTAACACTTGAAATAAAAAGAGAAAGAATGACCTTTTTGATATCTTTAAAGTAGATTGAAGCAAACAATCCACCGACTGCCAAAATAAGAAAGTAAAAACTGTAATTTGCAAGTAGATATAGATTTTTGTCATTCTTTAATGTTATGTATAAAACAAAAGGCAGTGATGCCGTAAAGATGAGATAGAAAATTAAAGAAAATAAATAGTTTCTAATCTTTAAAAGTGTAAGAGATAGAAGTATTGCAAAGGCGGGATATACAGGTACTGTATAGTTTGGCAGTTTTGTTTTAGAGATGCTAAAAAATCCTGTGTATATTAATACTATCAAGCCTAAGTAAAGATAATCTTGATTTAATCTATTTTTTAGAACCTCTTTGATTGATTGGTAAGTAAAAATGCTAAATGGAAGCATTCCGGTAAGAACAAAAAGGATTGTAATCAGAAATATCCCTCCGTGTCCTTCCATTGGGTCTGTGAATCTGCTAAGGTTGTGCTTCAAGAAAAATTCTTTTGTCCATTGAAAGTTTGTTTCTATGCTAACTAACGCATACCAAGGAAGAGATATTAAAGCTGTTAAAATCAAGCCTTTATGAATTTTTAAGCTTTTAATGACTGATATATTTTTTTCTGTTAAAAATAAAAATGCAAAAATTATAAAAAATGGTAAGACAATCGCAACTATTCCTTTTGCCAACATTCCAAAACCAATGGTTGTGTATAAAGTCCAAAGAAATTTTTCATCTTTGAACTTGTAAAAGAGATAAAAGCTAAAAAATGCTAAATTTATAAAAAATATCAAATACGGGTCTGGAACTGCCATATGAAACTGAAAAACAAAATGCAGTGATGAAATTAGAACAATAGCCGATAAAATGGCTGTCTTTGTGTCAAAAATTTTTTTAGCAAAAGCGTATGTAATCATTACCGTTAAGCTTCCAAAGACTGATGAGAAAAATCTTGCTGAAAATTCACTAACTCCAAAGATAAGGTAAGAAAGCATCATAAAATAGTAATGCAGTGGTGGTTTGTCCGTTCTTAGTTCGTAGTTGAATGTTGGAACGATGAAGTTTTTAGATTCTAACATCTCTCTTGCACAGGACGCGTTTTTTGCTTCATCAAGACTAAAGATTGATACTCCACCGATGTTTAAAGAAAATATAAAAAAAGAAAATAAGCCTATCAATATGAGATTGTAATCTATTTTTTTATAATCCAAACAAAGGCTCCGGAGAAATCTTTAAAATCGTTGATTTTTGAGTTTGAAGGTATTATAGCATATTTTAAAGAAAGATAAATAGTCGCTGCAGGGTTGGATAAAGTTAAAGAGAATTCCAAAAATAGGATCGTATATTAAATATACCGAAAAATTTTTAAACTTTAAGGGAATAATTTTTGTAATACCTTGGGTGAGAAATTAGCAGTTTTTATAAAATTTAAAAATGAGATCCTTCGGCCTTACGGCCTCAGGATGACAGGAAAAGATTGAATGATAGGCATTAGAGGAAGGATAACATTGGATGTCATTCTGAGCGAAGCGAAGAATCTCATGTTTTTGTTGAATTTCTTACCCGACGTTTAGCGATTTTTTACAATATTAAAGAAGAAGAGTGAAAGTAGAGGCTATTCATGAATTGCCATCACATGAGAGATGAGAATTTAGAAGTAAATTATTCTAAAGCCAGTAAAGAACTTCTGCATTTGTATATCCTGCAATTTTCCAGCCGGTGAAGAATCTTCTCATTCACATCTCAATTCCGTCATTCTGAGCGAAGCGAAGAATCTCATATTTTTTCTTTTCAAGTCAAAAAATCAAAAAGAGATCCTTCGGACTTCGTCCTCAGGATGACAGGAAAATTGAAAGTAGGGTACAATTCACGAATTACCCTTTAACACCACATTTATCATTCTGCAGCCAAAATGTATATTTACTAAGCATTCTACAACTTGAAAAAATTTTAGATTACTTTCTCCATGCATAGGAGGGCTAATTGCAAAAATTCAAACTTTCATTCTGCAGCCACGTGAAGAATCTCTTGCTTTTCTTTTCAAATTAAAAAATCAAAAAGGAGCTCCTTAGGACTAAAGTCTTCAGGATGAAAAGAAAGTAAACTTACAAAATTTTTATAACACTTGCTGCATACATCACATATAACTTCTCATTTTTTAACTTTTAATGTATAAATAAGCCATCACAACAAGAAGAATTACAGGAACTATAAATAATACAAACTTTACGTTTCTTTCATATATTGAATAAATTTTATCTAACATATTGGCTCCTATGGATACAGTTGTTTTCCGGTTTCTGGGTCATATATAAATATTGCTTTTACTGGACACGCTTCTGCTGCTCTAAAAATGTCCTCTTCTTCATCTGCAGTTAAATCTAATACAGCTTCTTGTCTCTTTAACCCGGAAACATTTGCAAAAAGCTCTTCCACGTTATCTCCCGGCTTTAATATTACTGCTTTATGTCTCTTATCTAAGACTATATATTTTGGTGCTTCTGGTACGCAGACTCCTATTCCTTCGCATAGCGTTCTATCAACTACAACTTTTAATTTTCCCATTTCTATTCTCCTTTAATTAGAATATCTTTGCTCTTTCCAAGGGTCGCCTAAAATATGATAACCTCTTTGCTCCCAAAAACCCGGTCTATCTTCAAGCATAAATTCTGTTCCGGCTACAAATTTAGCACTTTTCCAAGGATAAAGCTTAGGTACCATCAAACGTAGTGAATAACCATTATCAGCCGGAATTGGTCCATCGAATAATTCATAAGCAAAAATCACATCTTCGTCAAAAAAATACTCAATTGGAACATTGGTTGTGTATCCATCTAAGGAGTGAATCATTACAGATTTTACGTTTGGATTTATCTTTACAAGTTTTTTTAATTCATTTACATGAAAACCTTTCCAAACGACATCTTTACAACTCCATCTTGTAACACAATGAAAATCCGCTACAAGCTCAACTTTTTCAAGAAATAGAATATCATCCCACGTTAGAACTAACGGCTCTTCCACTTCTCCAAATATTTTTAACCTATAAGATTTTAAATCTGCTTCCGGAGGGTCAGATATTCTAAACATGATTAATCTATCCGTCCAATGCTGACCCGGTGTAGCCTATCTTCTCTAAGGTTTATTGGGCTAATTATCCTTTTCACGTTCATCTCCTGTACATTTTGGACATACACCGTTTAGAACAATATCAACACTTTTTACATTAAAAACGTCTAAAATTTTATCATTAATTTGTAAACTAATAGCGTTGAAATCTATATCATAAATACTGTTGCATATTTCGCACTTGAAATGAATGTGATTATCAGTCCTCGCGTCAAATCTACTTTGCTTTCCATCATTTAATTCTAAGATTAAACCTTCATCTTTTAGTATTTTTAAGTTTCTATAAACTGTCCCAAGACTTATGTTTGGTATAATTTTCCTTGCTCTTTCGTAAATCCAATCTGCTGTTGGATGTATATCTGTAGATTTTAATATTTCATATATCACTTTTCTTTGGTTGGTACTTCTTCTTTGCAATGAAACCACCTCTTTATCCTGAATTAAATATAATAAAATTAAAATATAATAATATATGCTATAAATTGTTTTCAAATGATTTAAACCATATTTGGAGATGGAAATTGAAAATAAAGATTAAATTTTTATTTATATTGCTTTTTACATACATTGCAAAGGCTGAAGAAAGGATAATATCTAATTATCCCTTGCCAAAAAATAACGGTGAAGAAATTTTAAGAATAACAAACGACCCAAATTATGTGGCTAATCTATTTGAATTAACAAACGACTTTGAAAAGATAGAAATTAAAGAAGATAAGATATTTCTTACAAGAAAGCCATTTTTAAAAAGTATAGATATGAAAGGTAATAAATCTTTTTGGAAAGATGAAATAGTAGGAATTACAGGTTTAAGAATAAATAGTGCCTTAGATAGTGAATCTTTAAAAACAATTCCACTAAGAATTAGACAGTTTTACGCAGAAAAAGGCTATTTGTTTGCAAATGCAAGTATATCAGCCAAATTTGATGAAAACGGTAATGCTTATGTAAGACTTAACATAGATGAAGGGAAAAAAGTAAAGCTTAACGATGTAATATTTTTATCAGACCAAAAAATCTCGGAAGAAGATAAAAATCAGCTTTTAAAAGTTCTAAATCTAAAAAAAGGGGATATAATTTATTTTGATAAATTGCAAGAATCTATAGAAAAACTTAACGAGTACTTAAAAAGCAGTGGATATTTTGAATCTTTTATTGTTTTACAAGACATCGAACAAGTACATGATAATTTTGCCAACATATATATACTTATAGACTTAGGAAGCAGGTACTTTATAAACTTCAGTGGTAATAACAGCTTCGACAATAAACAATTAATGAATCTTTTAACATTTAAAGAAAACGGATTTAATTATAATGAACTTGACCTATCAAAAGAAAATCTTATAAATTTCTATAAATCTAATGGGTTTTTAGATGTAGATATAATAACTCAGGTAGAGGAGCAGGAGGAAAATCAAGGGTCAGCTGAAAGACCTTATATAAAGATAAATTTCAATATCAACGAAGGTAGAAGGTATAAAGTAGATAAGATTTTTATAGATACAGACTATGAAGAGATAAAATCAGAAATAAGTAAATTTGAAGGCGACGTTTACGATAAAAACAAGCTTTTGAATTATTTACAGCAGCAAGAAAAAAAACTCTATGAAAATGGATACATTTCAGCAAGTTATAAGATTGAAGAGATAAAAGATGAAAATGGGCTTAGGTTAAAAGTAGAATTTAAAAAAGGGAAAAAATATATCCTCAAAGAAATTAAACAAAAAAATTATTTAGTCAAAAAGGATTTTGAACTGCCAAAAATCTATAATCCACAGGAATTACTAAATTTACAAAATGAATTTAAAGAAAAGGCAAGGGAAGATGGATACTTGGATGCTGAGGTATTGCTTCAGACTGATTTATTAGAAAATAACGATAGAGTTGATGTTATTGCTACATATGATTATAATCTTGGACAAAGATATAGAAATGGCTTAACATTTGTTTATGGTAGCTTTCATCTTAGCCCATATGTAATTTTAAAACAATTTCCTAAAAGAGAATATTTTGAAAAAGAAAATTTTGATGTATCTATAAATAGATTATATGAATCAAGATTGTTTGACTATGTTAATCCATTAATTCTTCCACAAGAAGATAGAAAGACAGTTGACAAAGCAATTCTCCTTCACGATGATAAAAGAGGATTAGTGCAAGGCAGTGTTGGGTATTCAACAGACCAACAATTTAAAGCTTCTGTTGCTGTTATACTTAGAAACTTATTCAATTACGGTTATGAATTTTCTGCTTATGTAGAACGTTCAAACTTTCAAACAAATTATAGACTTTCTCTTGGAAATAGGTTGTTTAAATGGAATTTAAGCGGATTTGCCTCAACATTTCTATTTAATCAATACCATAGAAATTTTGATTTAAAAAGCTCAGGTTATGACTTGTTTTTTGAAAAAAGAAATAATAAATGGGTTAAAAGTAGTTTTAGATTAGAAAAAAAGTACAACGTCATCACAAATGAAGGAATATTTACACCACTGAAAAATTATAAAGTTATAACTACAAGTTTTGGACTAACAGATGACCATAGAAATAACAGAATTGATCCATCAAGCGGGTATTATAGTATCTTAAACTTTAAAACAACGTTTGGAGATATTAATTATCAATCTTTAGAGGGTTCTTTTAGATATTACAAAGAGTTTTTAGACTTTTTTATCTTTAGTCAAAGATTTTCTACCGGTTTTTCTTTCAAAAGTATAAACGCCCTTCCTTTGGCTGAAAGATACTTTCTTGGCGGTATTGCAAATATGAGAGGTTTTGGCTTTGAAGAATTATCAGGAAAGCAAAAAATTGGTGGAAATAGCTATTTATTAATCAACAACGATTTAAGGTTTCCGATATATCAAAAATATAATTTATATTTCTTAACATTTTTAGACCTTGGAAATGTATATACTAAAAGCAATGAATATAGAAACCCTTATTTTAGAAAAACTGCCGGAATGGGTATTTACGTTCCAACGCCAGCCGGAAGTTTAATATTTGATTATGCTAAAAAGTTAGACGCAAAACCAAATGAAAATAAGTATAGAATAGAGTTTAGCATCGGTTTAGATTTTTGATAAAATATAATTGGAGGCAAAAAATGTTTGGCATAGGATTCCAAGAGTTATTAGTCATATTAGTTGTAGCTTTAATAGTTTTAGGACCTCAAAGACTTCCGGAAGTAGCAAAGTCCTTAGGTAAGTTTTATAGAGAGTTAAAATCTGCTGTTGATGATGTAAAATCTTCAGTTATAACAGACCTTAAGTCTGTTAAAAAAATAGAATACGACATAAAATCTGATATATCAAAAAAGTTAGAAGAGTCGGTAAAAATAGATTTTGAAAAAGAGTTTGAAAAGGAAATAAAAAAATCAGAGCCGGTAAAAACTGTTGAAAGAGAGAAGATAACTTTTAAAAGAGAAAAGAACAACGAGGATAATATAAATGGATAACCAGCTTCCTGAAGCACCACTAACGGAGCATTTAGCAGAGCTAAGAACAAGGTTAATTAGAATCGTTTTAGCCGTCATTATTGGAACGGTAGTAGCCTTTACAAAAGCAAATTATATATTTGAAATTTTAAAAATGCCCCTACTTAAAGTTAATCCAAATTTAAAATTATACTTTTTATCTCCAACCGAGCCATTTTTTACTGCATTTAAAATTTCATTTCTTGCTGGATTTATTTTAGTTTCTCCCTTCGTTTTTTATCAAGTTTGGAAATTTATAGAACCTGCATTGTATGAACATGAAAAAAAACTTGTTTTTCCTTTTGTCATTTTTACTACGCTATTTTTTATTATAGGCTGTTTATTTTCATTTTATTTGGTCCTACCTGTCGCAATTGGATTTTTTATTAACTTCGGTAATATCCAAATTGGAGCAGAAGCTATCTTTTCAGTTAAGGAATATATATCCTTTGTTCTTAGAATGATTTTAGCTTTCGGATTAACTTTTGAACTGCCGGTTGTATTATCTTTATTAGCAAGACTTGGATTAGTAACTCCAGAATTTTTATTAAAATTTCGTTCTTATTTCATAGTTTTAGCCTTCATTATTGCAGCGATAATTACACCTACACCGGATGCAATCAGTCAATTAATGCTTGCAATACCTTTAATTCTATTTTATGAAGTTTCCATTCTTATGGCAAAATATTTATATCCAAAAAGTATGAAGTATAAAGAAGATATAGTTTCTGTCAAAGAAAAAATAGAAGCATAAATAATAAATCTAGGAGGAAAATATGGAAAACATATACTTATGTAAAGTTCCCATATTTAACAAAAATCAAAATTTAGTTGCATATGAAATGAAGTACGATGATGAAAATGAAGATTTTAAACAAACAGTTAAAAAGCTATATTCGTTAATCTCGGATATAGATGTTGTATCAATTTTATCCGGAAAAGAAGCCTTTATAAAAGTAACTTCAGATATCTTAATATTTACAGAATTTTTAAATTTAATATCAAAAGAGATATTTACAATTACGATTGATTATATAAATCTTAAGGCTAAAAACGTTCAAGAAAAAGTTAAAGAATATAGAAATGATGGATACAGATTTGCGATAGATTTAGATACTTTAGAAAATATTGATATTGATTTTTTAATATCTTTTTCAGGTTTGTTTAGCTTTGTATTTATTGATGTTTCAAACCTATCTGATGAAAAAATAAATTTAATTCATGATTTAAGTCAACTTCCATTTACAACGATAGCCAATAATGTAGATAGTTTGTATGCTTTTAATATAGCAAAAGACCTTGGATTTGAATTATTTGAAGGAGAGTTTTTTAAAGAACCGGAAAAATTAGAGTCGGATACCGATATTTTTAACAAATTAGATACTTTAAAAATAATTAGGTATGCTCATGAGGAAGATGATTTAAATGAAATTGCAGAAGCAATTAAAGCTAACCCCGAAATAAGTGTAGCATTATTGAAATATGTAAATTCTTCCTTCTTTTATCTAAGAAGCCCTATTACATCAGTCAATAGAGCAGTCATATACTTAGGAAAGAAAAACCTTATAAATTGGTTGTTGTTAATATCTATGATGTCAGTATCTAATAAAGATACAGATAGGGAGGTAATAAAAGCTGCACTTTTTAGAGGAAAATTTATGGAATTGTTAAGTAAAGAAATAAATAATGATATAAACATAGCTGAAACGGCGTTTTTATTTGGAATTTTATCCTTTGCAGAAAGAATCTTCAAAACTCCGCTTTCGATAATTCTAAGACATCTAAATTTAAGCGAGGAGTTAGAAAAAGATATAAAAGAGGGAAGAGGGTATTTTGGAGAATTATTGTCTTTAGCAATAGCTGTAGAAAAGAATGATAAAAATAAAATCAAAGAATATGTTAACAAACTTAATATTCCAAAGAATAGAATAGCTGACATTACGATACAAAGCTACGAATGGGTAGAAAGTCTTGCAAAGTTAATTTAGGTGCTAAAAATGAAATTTAAATTTTCAGAAGATAAGATTGATATTATTTTTGGTAGACTTTTAATATATGCAGAGAAAAATTTTAAATCTGCAATATGTAAAGAAATATTTTTAAAAATCAAATACTTGATAAAAGACGTATTGGAAAATAAAAATAAAATTTCCCAACTTCAGGAATTAGGTTTTGACCTTGCTAACTTAGGAATTATTTTTAATGAGGCAATATCAATTTTTGATTTTTTGAGAAAAAACTTTATAGCACACTTACCAAACAATATCGATTTAAGAGAGGCAAAAAGAATAGAAAGACTATTCGAAGAAATGGAAAATGAACTATCCTTGGGATATATAAAAGACGAAATATCCTTATTAAAGAGCAGATTAGAATTTATGGAAAAATATATAATAACTAAGGAACTTTATCCACTCCTTGCCAATCCTTTTAAAGATCATATCCATTATTTCAGAGATTTTTTAATTTCTATAGAAGAAAGCAAACCATTCATCAGCATTTCCCATGAAAATTGCGATTTTGGTATATGGCTTAAAGAAAGAGGAAAAGATTATATTAGCGAAGTAAATCTTATGAAAGATGTAAAACACTTACATAAAGATTTTCATAATCTAATTGAAATTGCAGAAAGCTACAAGAAAAACAAAAAATATAAAGACCTTTACTTTATAATTTTAAATATTCAAAATATAATGATTTGGATAGGAAACGAATTTTTGTATTTAAATACAAAATTCATGAAGTTAGAAATGTCGATAGACCCTTTAACAGGAGCTTTTAATAGAAGAAGTTTTGAAGCAATTATTCAAAAACTTTTAGAAATTTCCCAAATAACAGATGCTCCCATTACACTTGCCATGGCTGATTTGGATTACTTTAAAAAAATTAATGATACTTTTGGTCATCTTGCTGGAGATGAAGCTTTAAAACATTTTGTAAATATTATCAAAAGAAATTTAAGAAAATCTGATTATGTATTTAGAATTGGTGGAGAAGAATTTTTAATTTTACTTCCAAATACAGAATTAAAAGATGCTGTAGAAATTATAGAGAGAATTAGAAAAGACCTTGAAGAAAACCCGCTACATTACGATGGTAAAGAAATAAAAATAACTGCCAGCTTTGGCTTAGCTGAAGTAGATAAAGATAAGTATATCAATGAAATAATAAAAGAAGCGGATGAAAAACTATACAAAGCAAAAGAGCTTGGAAGGAACAAAGTAGTAGTTTAAAAGTAAATTTTTGTGAGACTGTTCCAAAAATCCACATCGTCATTCTGAGCGAAGCGAAGAATCTCATATTTTTCTTTTCAAATTAAAAATTCAAAAAATGAGA
>Ga0315298_1007462_pt1 | contig 14382 bp, 14 predicted proteins | sample WHS_1_MG_FD_203077 | JGI IMG/M metagenome (GOLD analysis project Ga0315298, IMG submission 203077) | Extremophilic microbial mat communities from Washburn Hot Springs, YNP, Wyoming, USA - WHS_1_MG | ecosystem: Environmental > Aquatic > Thermal springs > Hot (42-90C) | place: USA: Wyoming... | reverse complement strand
GCTATGGCCAATGAGAATCAGATTTTTTTGCCTGAAACGGGTTTTGATACTTTCAACAATATTATTTGCCCACGTGTCTATGTCCACATTGTTGGGGTAACACCTGTTTAAGTACGAAGGTAAAATGTATATATCAGGATGGATTTTCTGATAACTGGAAATATATTCCGGAATCATATCCATAATTTTGTCTGAAAGAAGTTGCATAGAACAGGACGAGCCTCCTGCCCCATGGAGAAAGACGAAATTAATTTCTTTAATCTTTACGTTATTTGTTTGAGCATTGGCAGGCACGGACGGAATCTCTATAAGGAAAACCAGTACAAAAATGACAATAAATACATAGATCAGCTTCTTCATTGTGTATATATTTTATCACAATTACCGGTATAGAAAAGGCTATTACTGTAAGCGGCGATAGCGCTTAATTTGAGCCAAGGAATCCATTCGTACTATAATTTTTACAGCAATATTAAAGAGACGGATAATATTTTGGTCGTATTATTTGAAAAAACCCGCCGGCCGCTTCAGAATATCTTCACAGACATACCCCCCCATTATGACCTAATTAATCGGGTTATCACTTGTGGTATGGATAAAAGCTGGCGTCTTAGAGCTGCTCGTAACTGTTTATCCGGTTCTCCATCCCGTGTGCTGGACTTGTGTTGTGGCACTGGTGATCTTTCTCTGGATATTGCCCGGCTGGCAGAAAATAAATTGGAAATGTTCGGGCTTGATTTCAGCGATCCCATGCTGGAAATTGCACGTCGGAAGGCTCAGGAGGCCGGGATAAACGTCAATTTCGTTAACGGAGATGCCTCCAATCTGCCATTCCCGGATAATTATTTTGATTGTGTCGGCATATCTTTTGCCTTTCGTAATCTCACCTATAGGCATCCTAATATGTCCAGGCATCTTTCGGAGATTTTCCGTGTTCTCAGACCCGGGGGGCGGTTTGTGATAGTGGAAAGCAGCCAACCGGCAAACCCCATTATCCGGTTTCTGGATCATTTATATATCCGTACTTTTGTTTATTTAACCGGCGTGCTTATCTCCCGGAACCGGGGTGCTTACAGTTACCTTAAGAATTCATCTATAAACTTCTACTCTCCGGAAGAGCTGACGGAAATTTTAATAGCCACCGGGTATAGGCAGGTTACTTACCAGAGGCTGTTCTTTGGGGCATCCGCAATTCACGTGGCCATCAAGTAGCAGATTTGAACTCCTGTTGTTATAAATGCAGGAATATCTTACAATAACTTTAAGGTTGGCTTATCAGGTAGCTGGAAATGAAGTACTTCGCTTACGGTTCCAACATGGATAAAAAACAAATGAAGGAAAGGTGTCCGGATAGCAAGCCTTTATACGTGGCGACACTTCCCAATTACAAGTTGATATTTGCCGGGTGGTCCCGTTTGTGGCAGGGGCCGGTTGCCACAATTCAGCGGTTTCAGGGCAGTAAGGTGAAAGGCGCCCTTTATGAAATTTCGGAGCGTGATCTGGCACGGTTGGATAAATACGAGGGTTATCCAAATTTTTATGACCGTATTAAAGTCATTGTTTTTGATGAAGACGGCAACGCTGTTGAAGCTGTTACTTATGTAATGAAGGACAGGGAAACGGAAGGCCAACCTTCAAAAGAATATGCTTCAGTAATGTATAGGGCTTACAAGGACTGGGGAATTCTATAATAACAGTATTTTCTGTTATTTCATAACCTTCAAAATGCATGGCGGTCCTCTCCACATTCTATACTGATCAGGCTTTTGTTTTACCAATAGACCATATTTAAGGTAAAATATTTCAGAAGTGCTTTTCCGTAAAGGGAGAGGATGAGTTAATAAAACTCAAATAGACTACAGCGATAATAGGGTATAGAAATTCCGATGTTTTATCGGCGAGTAGTGAATATTTTGGAGTATGTCAAGTTTGAAGTATCCTAAATTTGATTGTTCCTGAATCTTATGTTAATATTACACTCACAAAGTTTGTGATATATCTGGTCCGCAAAGTCTGAATTTCCCGCAAAGTGAGATTATGTTATTAGAACAAGAACTTGCTTCCCAATCCATTGATAGCGATACGGCTCTTACTATAGGAGTGTTCGATGGTGTCCATTTAGGGCATAAACATCTGCTCGATGTAGTAAAGAACCAGGCGAAGCGGGCGGGTATTTTGAGCACGGTGGTCACCTTCCGGCAACACCCGGAACACTTCATATCGCCTCAAAAAGAGTTACCTTATTTAACCAGTCTTGAAGAGAGAGTACGTAGATTAAAGAGCGCCGGCATAGATAAGGTGGTCATTATTTCTTTTAGTCATGAAATGGCGGAGATAGAAGCTTCTGTTTTTATACAATTACTTATTAAATATTTAAAGTTAAAAATATTAGTTATAGGACCTGATTTTGCCTGCGGACGCGACAGGAAAGGTGATAAAACCTATCTCCAGCAACTTGGCAAAGAGATGAATTTTGAAGTTATTACTGTTCCGCCGAAAATCAAAGACGGAGAGGTCATAAGCAGTACGGCGATACGCCGGGCACTTGCTGCAGGAGATATGAAACGTGTTAAGGATCTCTCCAGTCATTATTTCAGTATTGGAGGACCAGTTGTTTCAGGTTTCGGCAGGGGTAAAGGTCTGGGTTTTCCCACAGCAAATCTGGATGTGGATCATTTGCAGGCGTTACCCCCAAATGGCGTATATGCTACCCTCGCTTATATCGATGATAAAGTTTACCAGGCTTTGACCAACATAGGAGTGAGGCCTACTTTCGACAATGGAAATCGCTCTGTTGAGGTATTCCTGCTGGACTATGAAGGTAACTTATACGGTAAGGAAATGAAGATAGAATTAGTTGAACGTTTGCGTGAAGAGAAGAAATTCGCCAGCGTGGAAGAGTTGGTTCAGCAAATAACTCATGATATAGAGCAGGGTAAGGAAATATTAAATCTTGTCAGGAAATCATATGGGGAAAAAGGTAATTACAGATCTTGATTACGTTTTGCGGCGGGGAGTTGCCGAGATCATCGTCGAATCAGAATTGAGAGAACGCCTGCGTTCTGGCGAAAAATTACGTCTAAAGGAAGGGTTCGATCCCAGTTCTCCCGATATACACCTGGGTCACATGGTTGCCCTGCGTAAGTTGCGTCAGTTCCAGGAAATGGGGCATCAGATTGTTCTAATTGTAGGCGATTGGACGGCGCAAATAGGTGACCCTAGTGGAGTATCGGTAACCAGACCGATATTAACACGGGAACAGGTTTTAGAAAATGCTAGAACATATATGGACCAGTTTTTCCGCATTGTAGACCGGTCACGAACTGAAGTTAGGTGGCAAAGCGAGTGGTTTGGTAAATTTACTCTTGAAGATGTAATTAAACTCACAAGTAAATTTACCATAGCCCAATTACTAGCGAGAGAGGATTTTGCCAAAAGATTTGCGGCAGAAAGGCCTATTTCACTAACTGAATTCTTATATCCGCTTCTGCAGGCTTATGATTCCGTAGCGATTAAGGCTGATGTTGAATTTGGCGGGACAGATCAGAAATTTAATCTCCTTGTGGGACGGGAGCTTCAGACTATGGTAGGGCAACGTCCCCAGCAGATTTTTATGGTGCCCTTGCTGGTGGGTACTGATGGGACCCACAAAATGAGTAAAAGTTTAGGTAACTATATTGGTGTGGCCGAACCACCAGATGTTATCTTTGGTAAGGTAATGTCTCTAGCAGATAATATGATTTTGCAATATTTTGAATTACTGACTGATGTTCCGGATGAGGAAATAGCCGAATTTAAAAAACAGATGGATGGAAATCTGGTTAATCCCATGGTCCTGAAAAAAAGATTAGCGAGAGAGATTGTGACCAGTCTTTACGATGAGAAAATAGCGGAAGAGGCTGACGAAAATTTCACCCGGGTTTTTCAGCAGAAGGAATTCCCGGAAGAAATGGAAGAGTTTCCTCTCGCCGGTCAAGCCCTGCGGGATGTACTGGTTAATAGTCAGATGGTTAAAAGTAAAGGTGAGGCAATCCGTTTGATTAATCAAGGAGCGGTTGAAGTAAACGGTATCAAAATAACGGATCCGTTTTCCCAGGTCAATGGCGGTAGTGTGTTAAAAGTCGGCAAAAGACGTTTTATGAAAATAGTCGATAAATGTTAAAATAATAAGCATATAGAAGAAAAAATATAATAATCATTGATTGTAACAAGGAGAGAAAAAGTGGAGCAGTTAAGAGTACCGGGGCCAACCCCATTACCTGGAGAGGTTCTAAAAGCTATTTCCAGGCAAATGATCAATCATCGTGGACCTGAATTTCGCCAGATGTTCAAGGATGTCACTGAGAAATTAAAGATAGTTTTTCAGACTAAAAATGACCTGTTGATATTAACGGGCTCTGGTACCGGTGGGCTCGAGGCAGCCGTAGTGAATATGCTATCTCCGAATGATAAAGTTCTGGCTGTCAGCATCGGCGTTTTTGGAGATCGTTTCGCTAATATAGCCAAGACTTTTGGTGCAGATGTTACCAAATTGAGTTTTGAAATGGGCAAACCCGCTGATCCTGAAGCTATTCGGAAAGCTTTAAATGCAGACCCGGGAATTAAAGCGGTTCTGGTCACCCATAACGAAACATCAACAGCCGTCACCAATGATCTCAAATCAATTGCCCGTATTGTGAAAGACGAATTCGGTAAGCTTCTCATTGTCGATGGTATCAGCAGCATCGGCTCGATAGATCTGCCAGTGGATGAGTGGAAAATTGACGTGGCAATAAGCGGTTCTCAAAAGGGCTGGATGGTACCCCCGGGCATGACTATGCTTTCTGTTAGTCAGGAAGCGTGGAAGGCCCATGCCAACGCGAAAATGCCGAGATTTTACTGGGACTTGACTAAAGCAAAAACCTCTCTGGAGAAGGGTGAAACTCCATGGACGCCGGCTATATCGGTTGTATATGGGTTTAGCGTTTCTCTGGATATGATGTTGAAAGAAGGTCTACCTGCTATTTTTAACCGTCATGCCCAGGTAGCTAAGGCCGCCAGAGAAGGCGCAAAAGCACTGGGTTTAAAACTGCTGGTAGCCGATGAAAAATATGCATCAAATACCGTAACCGCCATCATGGGAACTGACGGACTTGATCCCAAGAAATTGAATCAGATTATGCGTGAGCAATATAAGATTGTTCTGGCAGGAGGACAGGGTGCGCTTGAGGGTAAAATATTCCGTATCGGTCATCTGGGATGGGTGACGGTTGATGATATTAAGGACATCATGGCTCATCTGAAACTGGCTTTACCCCAGGCGGGATTTAAGCAATAAAAATAAACGAAATTGAAAATAAGTAGCGGAGATCTTGTTTCCGTATCTAAAGGATAAGAAGATGAAGGTCTTAGTCACTGATCATGTACCGGAAGAAGGAATAGCAGAGTTACGTAATTATGCTCAGGTTGATTTAAAGTTTGGTATCAGCCATGAAGAGCTAGTATCCATCATAGGTGAATATGACGCTTTGCTGGTGAGAAGCCAGACAAAGGTTACAAAAGATGTCATTCAAGCAGGGAAAAAGTTGATGGTTATTGCTCGGGCCGGAGTAGGAATCGATAATGTGGATGTGCAGGAAGCTACGAAGAGGGGTATTGTGGTGGTAAATGCTCCTACCGGTAACACTATTTCTGCTGCAGAGCATACTATCGCTTTGATGATGGCTCTAGCTCGCAACATTCCCCAGGCAAATGCTTCATTAAAATCATGCCAGTGGAAGCGAAATGAATTTACAGGTGTTGAGCTCAGGGGGAAAACCCTTGGAATAATCGGATTGGGTAATGTAGGTTCAGCCGTTGCCAGGCGTGCTCGAGGTCTGGAAATGAAGGTAATCGGTTATGATCCTTTCGTTTCGGCTGATTACGCTGCTAACATTCAGGTACAGATCGTGCCTCTGGAACAACTTCTTAAGGAATCTGATTTTGTTACTCTTCATGTTCCGCTGGTTGAATCTACCAAAGGTCTGATTGGTGCTAAAGAAATTGGTATGATGAAACAGGGTGCCCGCATCATAAACACAGCACGTGGTGGTTTAATTGACGAGGAAGCTTTGGCCAAGGCAATTAAGGAGAAAAAACTTGCCGGTGCCGCCATAGATGTATTTGTTCAAGAGCCATGTACTCAGAGTATTCTGTTTGAATATCCCAATATTATTGTAACGCCCCATCTGGGCGCGTCTACTGCAGAAGCGCAGGTAACAGCTACGAGGGACGTCGTAGAGCAAATAATCGATGTGTTCAACGGCCGCTCCCCGAGGTATGCCGTTAATGCTCCTCTCATTCCTCCCGAGACAATTAGTATTTTAACTCCCTTTGTGAAGGTAGCTACCACTCTCGGACGAATGGTCAACCAGTTAATTGAAGGGCAGTTGAAGGAAATTCATATACGATATGAAGGTGAAATCTCACGGTACGATACTCAATCTTTAAAGGCATCGGTTCTGGGTGGACTGCTGGAAGGGATTACCGAAGAGAGGGTTAACCTCATTAATGCCAATTACATTGCCGCACAACGGGGAATCACTGTTATTGAACAAAAGAATCAGACTTGTGACAACTATACCAGTTTAATTACGATTGAAGCGGTTACGAGCAAGGGGTCCTTCATTGTGGCCGGTACAGTGATGCGTAATGAGACTCATATCGTTCGGTATAATGATTATTGGATAGATGTAATACCGACGGGTGGTTATTTTATGTTTAGTGATCATCTGGATCGACCTGGGATTCTCGGAGCAGTCGGTAAGGTAACCGGCGACGCAGACATTAATATCAGTGCTATGCAAGTTAGCAGGCTAAAACCTCGTGGTGAAGCTTTGATGGTTCTCGCTCTTGACGAAAATCTGACAGAAGAACATATTCAGAAAATACTGGCTATACCGGACATCTATACTGTTAAGGTTGTTAAACTATAAGGTCTTTAATAATTTACTATCACACGGCAGGTTTATGCCATCTAAGCCACCTCAAAAGGGGTGGCTTAAATTTTAGAAAGAGTCTCGTATTAAGCGTTAGAATATTGACCAGAGTGAAAATTGCGTAGTATCATAACTTTAACGTAAAACAAAAGGGGAGGTGAACAATTGTAATGGCGAACGGTTACATGGGAAAGATGTTGTGGGTAAATTTAACAAGTAGAAAAATTGAAGAGGAAGCCCTTGATGAACGATTATTACGTGGTTATATTGGTGGCTACGGTCTCGGAGCCAGAATAATATACAGCCGTCAAAAGGCTAAGGTTGATGCCTTGGGGCCAGATAACACGCTGGGTTTTGTCACGGGACCGTTTACAGGGACCCAGGCTCTGGGTGGTTCACGTTATGTCGTAGTAGGTAAATCACCTCTTACCGGCACGTGGGGAGATGCCAACTCAGGAGGATATTTTGGCCCGGCTTTAAAGTTTTCCGGTTATGATGCGGTATTTTTTACCGGTATATCACAGGAACCTGTTTATCTTTTTATCGATAACGGAAGGGCAAGCCTTAGAAGTGCGGCTCATCTGTGGGGAAAAGATTCTTACGAAACAGAAGATATACTTAAGAAAGAATTAGGGAATGATGTTGAAATATCCTGTATCGGGCCTTCCGGTGAATCAAGGTCTTTGATAGCTGCGGTAATCAATCAAAAAGGTAGGGCAGCGGGCAGGTCAGGACTGGGTGCGTTAATGGGTTCTAAAAAACTTAAAGCAGTGGTGGTTAGGGGTGATATGAAGGTGCCCGTTTTTGATGAAGGAACTCTGAATAATCTCAGGTTAAAGTACATTCCGCTTTTAGGCGGCGCGGCTGGTATATGGAGGCAATTTGGTACGCCGGGGTTTATGGTGGCATGTACTACGGGTGGGATTGCCCCGGTAAAAAACTGGTCTGGAATTGGCGTGATAGATTTTCCCGGTGTTGATAAGCTTAGTGGTGAGGCTGTAGTCAGCCAGCAGGAAAAAAAGTACGGGTGTTACAGGTGTGTTATTGCCTGTGGTGGCCATATGAAAAAGGGAACCGGCGAATATGATTATATTTCTGGCATCCACAAGCCGGAATATGAAACACTCGGGATGTTTGGTCCTAATTGTCTGAATGATAACCTTGAATCTATTATTAAAGCGAATGATATATGCAACAGGTATGGACTGGATACGATATCTGCAGGTGCCTGTATTGCATTTGCCATAGAATGTTATGAAAATGGAATTCTAAGTGATGAAGATACCAGGGGTGATAAACTCACTTGGGGAAACCATCGTGCCATGATCTCCTTGCTGGAAAAAATAGCCAGACGTGAAGGGTTGGGTAATATACTGGCTGATGGGGTAAAGAGGGCCTCCGAGAAGATTGGCAAAGGGTCAGATCGATTTGCTATGCACATTCAAGGTCAGGAATATCCAGCCCGGGACCCAAAATCCTCATATCCCCTGGCATCTGGTTACTTGATGGATGCTACACCAGGAAGACACACCCGGGATGGAGACCACATTCCGCCGGGTCTGCCATTACCAGATTATGATCCCAATGCCTGGTCGGGAAGAGGTGAAGTGCAACGGATTTGTACTAATTATAAACATGTGGTTGATAGTGCTGGATGCTGCATGTTTCTTTCAGATAGTTACCCGAATGCCTGGGTCCTGGTGGAGTTTCTCAATTCAATCACCGGCTGGAATTTCTCTATGGAAGATGTGATTAATGCTGGAGAGAGGATAGCCAATATCCGCCACCTGTTCAACATTAGAGAGGGATTTAATCCATTGAAATACACGGTGCCGGATCGTATCGCCGGGAGGCCTCCATTTAAAGAAGGCCCTCTCGCTGGTGTTACTCTTGATGAGAAAGCCATCGCTAGAGAATATTGTGAGGCAATGGGCTGGGATTTAAATACTGCTGTACCGGATAAAAAAAGGCTGATCAAAATAGGTATGGAAGACATTGCCAATAGTTTATAAGGAGAACGATATCAGGTCTGATATGATTATTGATTTTCATACCCATATTTTTACTCCAGAAATTAAAAAGAACAGGAACAAGTATATTGATATAGATCCTTTGTTTGCGATTTTATATTCGAAGAAAGAGGCTAAAATAGCTACGGCTGAAGAGCTAATCGCCAGTATGGATAGGGAAGGCGTTGATATATCAGTTGTCCAGAATATTGGTTGGACAACTCATGATATGTGCGTCCAGACGAATGATTATATACTAGAATCTATAGCAAGATATCCCGGAAGGTTAATAGGTTTTTGTGCCGTGCAACCGCAGGCCGGGGAAGCAGCTCTAGTGGAAATTGAAAGGTGTGCCCGTGCAGGTGCTAAGGGGATTGGCGAGTTGAGGCCTGATACCCAGTTGTTTGATTTGAATGATGAAGATCTGATGGTTCCTTTTGTTAATTGCCTGAAAAAGAATAATATGGTGCTGTTGTTACATACGTCTGAACCCGTAGGACATCAATATCCGGGAAAAGGACTGGTGACTCCTGAGACACTTTATCCTTTCATCGAGCGTAATCCAGACTTGAATTTGGTTTGTGCTCATTGGGGAGGTGGACTGCCGTTTTACGCTCTAATGCCAGAGGTAAAAGATGCACTGGATAACGTATATTTTGATACTGCTGCTTCCCCGTTTTTATATAATCCCCAAATATACCAATATGTGTCCTCAATAATAGGTTCAGACCGCATATTACTGGGGAGCGATTTTCCTTTAATGTCCCAGGGAAGGCTGATAAGTGAGGTAAGGTCCATTGCTTTACCTGAAGATGAGCGTAATTTAATTTTTTCCGGCAATGCCATGCGTTTGCTGGGTATCGAGGGTGGTTAGTGTATGGAATTATTGAGAGCTTTCATTGCCATAGAACTACCGGATAGTTTAAAACAGGAACTCGTAAATCTACAGAACGTTCTTAAAAGTAGACGCCATGACTATATTAAATGGGTTGAGCCTTCTAATATGCACCTAACTCTCAAGTTTTTAGGAGATGTTCCTGGTGATAAAATTAAAGACATTCTCTCCGCAATGCAGGAATCCGTTGCTGGAGTCGAGCCGTTTTCTTTATTTGTGAAAGGTCTCGGAACTTTCCCGAGTCTCAAGCGAATTCAGGTGATCTGGGTAGGATTGGAAGGTGAGCTTGCTACCTTGATGAAATTGCAAAAAAATATTGAAGAAAATCTCGATATTCTTGGATTTCCACCGGAGGAAAGGGAATTTACTCCTCATCTTACGCTAGGTAGATTGAGATTTCAGCCTCCGGATGAAGAGAAGGAGAGGATAACCGGTCTGATTACCGGTTTGAAATTTGAAAGCGATGCGAATATCAAAGTGACGTCATTAAATTTGATGAAGAGCGTGCTTACTCCGAAAGGTCCTGTTTATACCAGATTGGGAGAAGTAGATTTTGGAGCTAAAAAGGAAACTTGATATTTATACAGGGCTTGGTGTATACTATCACCGATTTATTATTTTAGATTGTTTTTCTCTGGGAGGTGGAAAACGTGGAAGAAGTTAAATTTCCCACATGCTTAAAGTGTAAGGTCGGCGTTTTGGTTCCTTTGTCTGATTTTGGCAGTCAGGGAGCAACTATTCACTATAAATCATGGGTTTGTACCAATCCTGAATGCGGATTTAATCTGAAGATCAGGAACGGTGATATATATATAAATGAACCTATCATGAATGGAGCTACGCATAATTCGCGTCCCCGTTAGAAATTCTGAGATCTTCAAAAATACAAAACCATAAAAAAAATAAATTAAAGTGGCTTGGGAGTGACTGTGCCTCCTCTTTTAGACAAAGTTATAGAGGTAGCGCTTGATTTTTTGTTTCCAAAACGGTGTGTGGGTTGTGGCAAGGAGGGCAAGTTTATCTGTGATAAATGTCTGAGGGAGGTAAGGCGGATTTTCCCTCCGGTTTGCCCTTTGTGCGGGCGCCCGTATACCGGAGGTGTGCTTTGTCCTTCTTGCGTGACATGGCAGGCGTCAGTAGATGGTATCCGTTCTCCTTTTCGTTTCGAGGGAATCATCAGAGAAGCTATCCATCAGTTGAAGTATAATAATATCAGGAAGTTAAGTAATTTGATGGCATCGTTCCTGAATGATTATCTGGAGCGTTATCCAATGAAGGGTGACGTCATTGTTCCGGTACCTTTGCACCCTAAACGGCTGCGTGAAAGGGGATATAACCAATCTGCTCTACTGGCTGAAGAACTGGGTAAAATCAGAGGGCTTCCGGTGATTGAGGGATGCCTGGTGCGCCAGAAATATATAAAACCCCAGGCAAAGACCTTATCAGTTTTGGAAAGAAGGAAGAATGTAGAAGGTGTGTTTATCTGTGTTGACAACCGATTAAAAGGCAAAGACGTTCTGATTATTGATGATGTGTCAACTTCTGGAGCTACTATTGATGCGTGTGCCAGGGCGGTGAAATCCTCGGGTGCTATTTCAGTAAGAGGACTAGTTCTGGCTAGAGAAATATAAAAAGGGAGGATGAGAATGGAACTTAAGGTAACCGGGAAAAACATCGAATTGACCCCGCAACTACGTGAGTACATTGAGAAGAAATTGGGTAAATTAAGTCGTCATTTACCTGATATTCTTGAAGCCAAAGTAGAAGTTTCTGAAGAGAAAACAAGATCCCCTCAGACGAGGTATGTGATACAGGTAACAATTAACAGCAATGGAACTATTCTACGGGGTGAAGAGAGAGGAGATGATTTCTTCGTTGCCATCGACAAGGTCGCTGATGTCATGGACCGCCAGATCGAACGGTTTAAAGGACGCCGTTCAATCCGGAAAGGAGTTATGCCGACCGTTAGAAATCCGGATACTTTGGTTCAGCCTGCGCCTGAGGCAGAAGAAGATGTCGGCAGAATTGTAAAGATCAAGAAATTTGTAGTAAAACCTATGACAATCGACGAAGCTATCGAGCAAATGGAGCTTCTGGGTCATGATTTCTTCCTCTTTTTAAACAGCGATGGAGGTAGGTTGAATTTATTGTATCGTCGTAAAGATAAGAATTATGGATTAATTGAGCCTGAAATAGGATAACATACCAGAAGATATTGTCAATTTTGTTGGTTTATTCTTCCGGTAAAAAATATTAAAAGGAGTAATGCTGTGGAAACCGCTCAATGTGTGTTTGCCACAGATTTGGGTTGGGTGGGGATTCAGAGCTCTGATAGAGGATTGAGACGCTTGACCCTGCCGGTCGGAAGCCCGCAGGAAGCTTGCAGTTTGTTGGGAGTGGGAATTTTACCGGACAGCCCACCTGATTTTCTCGCTGATGTTATCAGCCGTTTGAAGAAATATTTTAACGGCTACAGGGTTACGTTCCCTGACCCGCTTGATTTATCTGGGGCTACCAAATTCCAGCGTGACATCTGGAATGTGACGCGGCAAATCCCCTATGGAGAAACAAGGAGTTATAGCTGGGTTGCAGAACATGCTGGTAGACCGGATGCCGCACGGGCAGCTGGGTTTGCTCTCTCTGTAAATCCTCTTCCGGTAATCATACCATGTCATCGAGTAATTGAAAAAAGCGGCAGGTTAGGTGGATATTCCGGAAGCATTCATTTAAAGAGATATCTCCTCTGGTTGGAAACTACTGCTTACATGAGGGATTCAATGTAAATAATATTTTTATGAAATATCCGTATCATTGCTATGGTTGAACCATACTAACGGAGATGAATTGACCTCCCCTTTTTCTTCTTGAAATGTCCCGGAGATTTTTAAATTCAGGTAGTTTCTTTCGTATTTTTCAATCAAGCCTTCACTTGCGAAGCTAAAAAAACGATTATCTCCTATTATCAAATGATCCAGAACTTTAATCTGCATTACGGACGTAGCGAATACCAGATCGCGGGTAAGTTCCCTGTCATTATTGCTGGGTTGCGGGTTGCCGGATGGGTGATTATGGGCAAAAATAACTGAAACGGCATGATATCTGAGGATAGTCTCAATTACCTCCCTTGGCGAAACGAAAGAACTGTTTACGGTCCCTTCCGGTAGATCAACCGATTCAATTATTTGGTTCTGGCTGTTCATCAATAGCATCTTAAAAACTTCTTTCTTTAGATCGCGCATAGAATGGTAAAGATAATCGAATACCTGCTGGGCATTGTTAAAAATCGGTTTTTCCTGCATTTTTTCCTTTAGAAATTTACGAGCCACTTCTTGCACCAGTTTTATACCAAAAGTATTGTGCGGCCCTATTCCATGAATTGTCTGCAGTTCTTCTGGAGACGCTTCGAGTACTCCGCGGACATTATGAAATTTAACCAGAGCTTGCTTGGCCTGTTCTTTACAGTCTTTTCGTGGTGTGCCCAGTGTGAGGAGCATTTCGATAAGCTCGTAGTCGTGGAAGCCTGCGATTCCCACTTTATTAAATTTTTCTCTTAATCTTTTACGGTGCCCTGCTCTTGAATCTCTCATAAATTTTAACCATCTTATGTTTATATTTTTTCAATTTTGAATGCGTTTAGGCCAACAATTTCACTGATCTTTTTCTGTAGATCTGAACAGATACCTGTGGTGAGCCCGGGTAACTTTAAACTAGTTATCGTGGATCCGTTAATTATTCTTAGATTTATCTCATCCTGTCCCGGGAATTGCTTGAAAACTTCAACTAACTTGTTTAGCTTTCCAATATCCGCATCCGTATTTTCAGTTTGCTTTATATCGATGACTATTCTTTGTTTTATAACCTGGACCGCATGGTTTGTTTTAGTAACATCAGGCGCCGGCGTCGGGAGATCAGGTGTATATTGTCTGACGTCTTCACAATTGAACTGGACACGGTCTTCTCTCATTTTTACTTTGCCCTTAATTTCAAGAACATTGCCTTCCTGCCATAAGTCAACTGTTCTCTCGTACACCGATGGCCAGACCATAACTTCAATTTTACCGCTAATATCTTCGAGGGATACCGTTGCAAATGTCTTATGTTCGCGTGTGAACGAAGTAGTCACCATTTCAACTTCACCGATAACCGTAACCGTTTGACCGACCATTTCTTCATTTATTTCACCGCATAGCACGGACCCGGGATCACGTCTTAACGTAGTGAATGGCTGTTTGGAAAACGGGACTCCAAGCAGCTCTTTTTCCCAGCTGGCCTTTTCTTTCACCGATACGTCACTACCACTCATTTCAAGAGAAGGAAGAGGTATTTGAGTTGTTTCACCAAAAAGGTCAAACATCGTAGCCTGACCGGCCTCTTTTAGACGCGTTTCGTGCTGGATTAATGACAAAATTCTGTCAAGATTAGCCAGGAGTACCCCTCTTTTCCCTAAGGAGTCAAAGGCTCCTGCTTTAATCAGACTCTCCATAACTCTTTTGTTGACATATCGGGAGTCAACCCGGTGGCA
>Ga0315298_1007461_pt1 | contig 14382 bp, 11 predicted proteins | sample WHS_1_MG_FD_203077 | JGI IMG/M metagenome (GOLD analysis project Ga0315298, IMG submission 203077) | Extremophilic microbial mat communities from Washburn Hot Springs, YNP, Wyoming, USA - WHS_1_MG | ecosystem: Environmental > Aquatic > Thermal springs > Hot (42-90C) | place: USA: Wyoming... | reverse complement strand
CGATGGCTGGGATATTATTGCGGTGATGCAACAGGCCGGCCAACTGTTTGAAACCTACACTCGCGGCGTTGGATTGGCTGGCGACATTGGGACAATTGTGGCAGTGACGCATCATGCCGGCAGCAGCGGCCCACCAGGGACTTACTACGTGCATCACAACCATCGTGGAGATGTTATTGTTACTCGGAGTGTTGGCGGAGGCACGGTGGGCACGTATGGGTATTCTGCGTTTGGGGCTTTGACGTATAGGCCAGGTAGTTACGATGTATGTCGTTTCAAGTTTTCCAGCAAGGAACGTGACCCGTCCACTGGCTTTTACTACTACGGCTACCGGTTCTACGCACCCCAGTGGCAGAGGTGGGTGATTGGCGATGCAATTGGGGAAGTTGGGGGAATTAACCTTTATGGTTTTGTTCGGAATGCACCGATTGCGTATATTGATCCGAGAGGGGCGGTTGCCATCACAGTCATTGCCGAAATGGTCGCCCAAGTGCTGGCCGCCTACAGCGGCGATATCATGCGAGCGTTATGTGGCGGATGTGATGTTGTCGCACGGTTGGCGTGTTGCGACCGAGTGATGAAGCTTGCTGCCTTAGCAATAGCAACGGCTACAACCGTTGCGTACCTAAGTTGCGCCCAATGGGGCTGGGGAGCACCTGTGTGCGTTGCTGCGGTGACAGCTCTTCTTTACGATCAAGGAAGAGATCTCCAGCGAAATTACGATGACTGTAGAAGCGGAGCGCTTTGCAAAAAATGACCAGTTGGAACTGTTTCTATGGAACCAAAATACATGTATGTCGTCATTCTGGTTCTGTTTTGCGCAATGCTAGTATTGCGCAAAAAGCGAAAAGAGCGAAGGTGCTGCCCGCGTCGCGGTTTTGCCTTCTTATCAATTCCGTGTCTGTGCTTTCTCTCGCTGGTTTAATCGCCGGCAGTTACGAGTTAGCGAAAAGCGAGATCGTATTTGGAGTTTTGATTGCTGTGTATTCTTTATGCATATTGATTCTTGTTCTGAAAAGAAAAAGGTGTCAGTCTCGGCTATTGTAGAAAATAACTACCCTTTCAAACATTTGCCTACGCTTTCGATCCGGTCGGCAACCTGACCAACCGCACCATGACCGGGTTGGAGGGCTTTACTGACACAATCCAGACGGGGTATGAGTATGACGTGATGAACCGGTTTACCAACGTGGTGCAACTGACCAACGGCGTGCCCACGGCCAGCGCGTGGTATCAGTATGACGCCGCAGGCTAGTTGTGGAAGAAAGGCTACGGCAACGGCGACGTGGTGACGCACGCCTACGATATCGAATCCCGCATGCTGAGCCTGGGCATCACCAATGACTCGACACTTGTCACTTGTTACTCTTACGGCTGGGACGCCGGCGGCAACATCTTGGCCATCACCAACAACGGCACGAACGTGAGCCTTTACGCCTACCTCTGACAATGGCAAGCTGGGAGTTTGGAAAAGTTTTCATGCTTAAGGGCATATGGGTCATTGGTTTTTGTGTGAGTTAGTGGCGCGCTTGATTATCTGTTGTTTGCCCAGAGCGGATACGAATTCAGCTAGACCAATAGCAGCAATTGCGCGTTGTTCTGCAGGTTTGGGTGCCCGTATAGGCGGCAGGCCTTCGTACTGGTAGAGCTAGGGCAGGGCTTTGATTGTGTGGGCGTAAGGTAGCCGCGCTCGTGAGAGCGCGGAAAACTGGAGCCGGGCCTGGTGCGACAGAGTCAACCCATAAACTCAGCTCTTGGCAAGCGCTCATGCCATTGTCATACCCGATACCAACGCCATTGGTAGGCACATTCCATTCACGCTGGAGCAATGTGCGCGCAACTGAAAATGGCATGGACGCCTCGCCGAGACGTCCGGAGACCAATTTCAACTGCCGGCAAGATGCCGGCAGCACGTTGCTTTTAAACTATTCAAATCAAATCTGCGCATCCACGTTTCTGCGGTGGAGATTTCGACGCGGGGGTTTGTGCCGGAATTCCAACTACGGTCCAGTAATCCCGGCACCGTCACTACAGAATTCTGCGTAGGATCAAGCAAACGTGCGCGTGCAGCCTTGTTACACCGATGCTGGGCGCCAATACTCGTGTTGGCGGTGCCGTCCAATATTTGCGGGTGCGCGGCCGAGAGAAAGGCTCAACTGAATGCTGAAACTCATAATGCTCGGTGGCGTCTGAAGCGAATTCAAAAGTAGCGGTCGGCAACGTTACGGATTCACGAAGCAACCACGGCTTGGTGCGGTCGGAAGCCATTTACGCAGTCAATCCAAGGGGCAGAATGCGCCGGTGCTGTTGCGCCGACGAATAGGAACACATTGGTCGAAGATTGCGTTGGTTTGAAAATCGCGTTGCCAGGACAGGGTTTGGCATGTAGTGTGTACGCAAGTTGGATGCTCGCGCGCAAGTCGGCCAAATGGTGCTGAGACTGGATTTCCATTAGGTAAAATGGTTTTGGCGTGACGGGCACCGGACTGAACCGGCAACGGAATTTTTTCTGACAATTAAACTGCATTTTATGGAGCCTGAAAACTTGTCACCGGACTTGAGTGGGCAAACGCCCGAGCAAGCGCGCTCAGAGCAACCTGCTAGGAAAACTGCGCGCCGTGCAAAGCGCAAAGCACCCGCTGCTGCAAAAGAGCGGAAACCGCGTCGCCGTGCCAAACCTGCGAAAGTCGAAGGACCGGAAGAGAGCACTGCACCTGTGAAAACAACCCCACGCCGCCGCGCGGTGCGCAGTGTTGCAGCCAAAATACCGCCAATCCTTCTCGAAGGCGATGTGCCTCCAGTTGAAGTTCGCAAAGTGCTCGCAGGAGTTCCTGGCCAAGACGCGATCCAATCCGTGGTGGAAAGTGCAACCGGCGCAGAAGCTCAACCGCGTTTCGAGGTTGAAGGGAGAAAAGAAGTTATACTTGTTGCGCGCGACCCGCGCAGTCTGTATGTACACTGGGATTTGAGCGGCCGACAGGAACGCGAGTATTGTGCGCTTTCGGCTGATGGTACTCTTGTGTTGCGAATTTTTGCCGGTTCACTAGATGGGTCGCTAATCACACAAGTAAAACTGCCGGCAGGCGCCTTCCATTGTTTTGTTGATGTACCGGCTGCGGGGACACGGTATCAGGCTGAGCTTGGCTACAATGATAAAGCCGGTCGTTGGGTACGGATTTCGGCCTCAGGCATAGTTGTGACTCCACCTGAGGAAGGTGTGGTACGCGAACCGATAAAGTTCGCCACCATTCCACTGGAAACACCACTAACAGCATTAGCCGGGTTAGCAAAGAAACCGAGCCTTGAATATGTCACGCGCACAGAAGCAGTTGACAAACTTGGCACCGGCAGCCTAGTCGAGAAGCTTGGTCAGGTTGAAGCCGGTCCCGAAACCCGAGCCGGTGCACCCGAACATCGGCCAAGCATTGAATCGAGTACAGCTAAGGCAGCCGGTCAACTCGGTTCTGAGGCAGCCGTTAAGATTTTACCAAGTCAGGTCGAACTAGGTATTTCAAGCCCAATAAGCGAAGCGCAAGCGGGCCGGCGGTTCTGGTTTAACGTTAACGCCGAGCTTGTTGTCTATGGTGCGACTGAGCCGGATGCACAGGTTACTTTAGGCGGTTTGCCAGTGAAGCTACGGCCAGATGGCACGTTTAGTTATCGGATTGCGTTGCCTGATGGTCAGCACCAGTTGACCGCTGAAGCTGTTTCAGCGGATAAGATTGAGAAACGAACTGCACGGTTCATATTCACACGGGCGACCGAGTACACTTCACAAAGCCAATAGCGCAGTTACGAACGTATTGCTGTGATTGATCGTGGCTGACCAACAATCAATCGGGCAGGACGAGTACCAGCTTCGGTTGCTGACGATTTTTCATTACGTTTGCGCCGGGTTAGCTGCGCTGTTTGCGTGCCTGCCGTTATTCCATGTGATTTTTGGTTTGCTGATGCTTTTTGCCCCCGGCGCATTTGAAGTAAGAGCCGGCTGATGCAGCGCGTATGATGGGGTTGTTTTTCGTTATTTTACCCGGGTCAATTGTCCTTCTCGGCTTGGCTTTTCGCGGCATTACTGGCTTGGGCAGGCCATTGCATCGCGCAGCGCAAGCATTACACATTTTGCCTTGTGATGGCCGGGGTGGCATGCATGTTTATGCCTTTTGGTACTGCACTGGGCATATTCAGCATAATTGTTCTGACACGACCCAGCGTAAAAGCGCTTTTTGGAGATTGAAACCCGCCAGCTTGTTCGCGGTTTGTGTGGGATGCAAATGGCGGTTTAGAGCTCGAATTCAGTCCTAAAACAGATGCGGGCCTACATTGCAATAATTCTACATGCGCATTTGCCCCTGGTACGACATCCGGAATACGAGAAATGCCTCGAGGAACATTGGCTGTTCGGGGCAATTACAGAGTGTTACCTGCCACTTGTCCGGGTCATAAGCAGTTGGGTGCGAGATGGCATTCCGGCGCGGGTCACGATTTCAATCTCACCAACCCTGTGTGCGATGTTATGTGATCCGTTGCTGCAAGCGCGCTACGAACGATATCTGGCCGGTCTTATTGATTTGGCCGAGCACGAAATACATCGCACCCGTTTGGAACCCGGATACCACCGGCTTGCCAAGTTTTACAAGGCTCAGTTCGAAACACTTCGTGCGGCTTACGTCGAATCCGGGCGGGATATTGTCAGCCAATTTCGGCAACTACGTGACGCAGGCGCAATTGAAATCGTCACCACTGCTGCAACACATGCAGTTTTACCGTTACTGGTACATCACCTGCCGTCGCTGCGTGCGCAGGTGATGGTGGCGCGTGATTGTTATCGTCAGTATTTCGGCGGTGACCCACTGGGTTTCTGGCTGCCTGAATGCGCCTATGCACCTGAGATTGAACCTGTGTTACAGGAGGCAAATGTGCGATGGATAGTTGTTGACACGCACGGCTTGCTAAACGCGCGGCCAAGACCGCAATACGGTATTTTCGCCCCGGTGTTCACGGAGAATGGGATTGCCGTGTTCGGGCGCGACTCTGAATCTGCGCGGCAGGTGTGGAGCCGGCAGATGGGTTACCCTGGCGACCCACGATACCGCGATTACTACCGCGACATCGGGTACGACCTGGATTTCGAGTACCTGGCACCTTACCTGCCATCGCATGTTTCGCGCAGTCCGACCGGTATAAAATACCTCGCTGTTACAGGAAAAACGTTGGCAAAAAAGTGTTACGACCCCGATGCCGCAGCTCGAGCAATAGACGAGCACGTAACAGACTTTTTGAAAGCGCGATTGCAGCGGCTCAGAACTGTTGCTGCAGTCACTGGCCAGTCGCCGATTGTTGTAGTGCCTTTTGATGCGGAACTGTTCGGCCATTGGTGGTTTGAAGGCCCGATGTTCTTGGATCGGCTGGTGCGCGCCCTGGCTGGCTATAAAGATATTTTGGCTCTCTGCACACCCACAGACTACCTGCGCATGAATTTCACACACCAGGTTGCTCGGGCAGCCATGTCAACTTGGGGTAAGGAAGGGTACCTACTACCCTGGTTAAACGAAAAAACCGGCTGGATTTACCATCATCTACACGCTGCCCAGGCGCGAATGACCAAGCTTGCCACGCGGTACCGTCAGCCGAGTCCAGCCCACCGTAAAATTCTTAACCAGGCAGCGCGCGAGCTGCTTTTGGCTCAATCGAGCGATTGGCCGTTTATGATTTACACAGGCGCAAATCAGGCTTACGCAATACGCAGGTTGACTACACATTTGGAAAACCACCTGCAACTGTGCCATCAACTCGATGTAAATGACCCGAACGTTGGACTGGTTGAAACACTTGAAAACCGAACTGGAATATTCGGCCCGGTTGATTACACCTATTTCGCCCAAAGCCGGTAACCAACACCCCCCCCGCAGCGCTACGTGCCTTGAAAAAACCGCCTGTTCCCACACAAGGGCGCATTCCTTCAGCCCGAACATTTTCCGTGCCTTTTCGCGAAAGCCACCTTTTTTACTGCGGCAAAACCATTTCGCTTAACCCTTTCTTGTCTTTATAACGCCACGAGTCCGCAGTTGAAGAACAAAGACGGCCCACGCTAAAACCGCCCACACAACAATGTAGTGCTATTATAATGCCTAATAATGACGAACGCAAATGCTTATTGCACTGCAACTTTGTTTCACGCTATAACGCGTGTTATTTTACACGCGCGTTAAGCATGGTCACGTACCCAAAACAGTACGATGTCATTGTTGTAGGTGCCGGGCATGCTGGGATCGAGGCGGCCCTGGCTGCGGCGCGCCTTGGTTGCCAGACGCTGCTGTTGACAGCGAATCTGGATACTATTGGGCAGATGTCGTGTAACCCTGCAATTGGCGGTACAGCCAAGGGCCAGCTTGTCCGTGAAATTGATGCATTGGGAGGCGAAATAGGCAAGGCAGCGGACATGTGCGGATTTCATTTCCGGATGCTCAATACCAGCAAGGGACCCGCGGTATGGTCACCGCGGGCGCAGTGCGATAAAAAGGCGTATCAATTCCACATGAAATGGATTTGCGAACGCGAACCGAATTTGGATTTGAAACAGTGCTTGGTCGAAGAAGTCATTGTCACCGACCAACAAGCTGTCGGTGTAGAGACCAATTTAGGCCTACGATTCATGGGGAAAACAGTTGTATTGACAACGGGCACATTTTTGCGCGGGCTAATTCATATCGGGTTTAATCGGATACAGGGCGGCCGGCTTGGGGAAGCAAGCGCAGAAAAACTTTCTGAGTCGTTGAAGCGTATTGGGTTAGAAGTTAGGCGATTAAAGACAGGCACACCGCCGCGATTACTAAGGCGAACGATAGATTTTTCCAAAACACAAGCCCAACATGGTGATAATCCGATACCGTTCTTCACTTTTTGGAAAGAGGACTTGTTCCACATGGAACATAACCTTGGGCACGTACAGCAGAAAAATAACCTGTACCCGCCGGGGTCTGTATTGTCGCGGGCAGGCGGTCAATTGCCGTGTTATATCACGCGAACGACAAAAGCCACAGCTGAGATCATCCGAGCCAATATTGATAAATCACCGTTGTACGCGGATGTGATTGTCGGCGTTGGGCCACGCTACTGTCCGTCAATTGAAGATAAAATCATGCGGTTTCCTGACCGTGAAACGCACCAGATTATCCTCGAACCTGAAGGAATCGCAACAGATGAAGTATATGCGAATGGGTTCTCGACTTCGTTGCCAATTGAAGTTCAATTGGAACTAATAAAAACGATTGTCGGATGCGAGAATGCTCAAATGCTACGACCAGCCTATGCAATCGAGTACGATTATTGCCCACCAACGCAATTGTATCATTCACTTGAAACGAAAGTTTGCCGAAACCTGTATTTAGCAGGCCAAATTAATGGCACGTCCGGATACGAAGAAGCTGCTGCGCAAGGTCTTATGGCTGGGATAAATGCAGCTAGGCGAGTTGCAGGTTTGGACCCCATCGTACTGCGTCGTGACCAAGCTTACATCGGTGTGTTGATTGACGATTTAGTCACAAAAGGGGCTAATGAACCGTATCGAATATTCACTTCCATGGCGGAGTACAGGCTGTTATTGCGGCAAGACAATGCAGATTTACGATTGACACCCATCGGGTACCAAGTCGGGTTGATCACGCGCAGCAAGTTCGAGCGCGTTGAAGAGAAACGAAAGTTGATCGAAGCTGAACTAGCACGATTGCAAAAAACGCGCGTCGGTGGCGAGACACTCGCAAAACTCCTGAGCAGACCTGAAATAACGTATAGCGACTTGCCTGGTGAGCCAGTTATTCGCGACCCAGACGTAATCCAGCAGGTCGAAATTACCATCAAATACGAGGGTTATATAAAGCGGCAACTAGCTGAAGCTCAGCGACTTAGAGAAATGGAAAGTAAAGAAATCCCGTCTGATTTCGATTTTGCTGCTGTCCCGAGTCTAAGCGCTGAGGCAAGACAAAAACTTAATCGTGTCAGACCACGGACGATTGGCCACGCAGCTCGGATTCAAGGTATAACCCCTGCAGACATTGCGGCATTAGCCGTTTGGCTTAAGGCGGCGCGTTAATCCCAAATTTTACGGTCAGCACCAACTCACGGTTGTAATTCTTTCACCACGGTTAAAGTCCACGCTTTGTTTTCCATATCAGACAGCGCCGCTTAATTGTGACGGTTTTGGCATCCGCCGCGGCAACCTGCAAACGAGGGAGCCAATCCTCAGCCTCCTTGATTATAGGGATCATGGTGTGGAGTGCGTTAGTAAGCGGACGTAAAGCGACCGCAACAGTGCTTAAAAATAAGCTCACTGCGTAACTCCAGCACCGAAAAAAGCGCTGTCGCCGGACTGCGCGACCCTTCGCCTTCTAGGTTTAAGCCAGCTCGGCCAGTCCCGAAATGGCCTATCGCGGAGTCACCTCGCCTATTCGCCAGTTAGTTCCGTAGTTTAGAAACCGGGTAGTTTTACATTCGAATTTTCTCATGAGCGAAAGGCAAAAGCAGAATCTCAGTTGATTTCGGCAGGGGCGAAGAGGCGTGCGCCGAACTGCACCATAAATTGACAGTCTCGCGTCCAAAATCTTGCACTTAGCAGGGTGTTGAAAAAGTCATTTTCGGAGGAAAAAACACGCAAAAATCCCAATGTTTTCGAGGGTCGTTTTTCCAAAACAGCCATTTTTCAACAGCCTGTTAGATAGCCGAGTACGGGATACGATTGCGATGACGTTTCAGATCGTGTGCAATACGGCAAGGATTTGCCCTCGCCCTACAATGCAAAGCTGGATTACCACGCGCCAGCCTGCGCGATGGAAATTCGCAAGCTGCGTGCTATGCCCTAAAAGGAAGCCAAACGCGCATCGTTTGTCCGGGAAACGGCAATGCCAAGACCGGCTTTTGCGGTTTGTCAGTGCCGTTTTGAGGCATTAAGAATCTCAGCCCGCTCTCGGTGCATGCCCTTGAAAAGTCCTTATCAGAAATGTCGGGTCAGTGCTAACTGCTGAATGGTGCACGACAGGCCAGCCGAAAAAATTCATAACACATTTGCCCACAGGATGTTACGGCAAAATTATGGCAGGGTGACTCATTAATTATTTGGGCCGCGTAGTACTGCTCTTGATTGTGCGGTGACTGAAACCCGGACACGTGTGTCCATATGTTGGGCATGGCCCAGACAGTCAAAATTTTTCATTCAGTCCGGGGCTAAAGGTTTACTCCATTGGCACGGTTTTAGTGGGTTTAGGCCAGTGTATTTCACAATTTTCGCTCCGTCGTTGGGTTTAGTGGCGAAACTGCGTCCAGGTTTCTAAGGTGCTGTTGGCGTAGTCGTGTTGGCAAGGCGTATGCTGACATACTCATTTGCCAGAGCGCACTTGGAGGTGTTGTTGTGGCAGGTGTTGTGAGACAATGAGGTGTTTTTTCAAAGCAGCGCAAAGGAGGTTTAGCTCAGCGGCGTTCACGTTGGCCGAGGTGTGCATTGGTGCTGTTATTGTGCTGATTGTGTTTGGGAGCATTTATGCGGGGTTGACGATGAGCTTCAATGCCACACAGGCAGCGCGCGAGAACCTGCGCGCTACGCAGGTGATGCTCGAGCGGTTGGAAGGTTTGCGCCTGTACAACTGGGAACAGCTTGTTTACAGCAACTGGATGCCTTCGACGTTCACTGCGTACTATTTCCCGTTAACAAACCAGAATCAGTCACCCGGCATTTTATATTTCGGCACCGTGACATTCAGTAATGTGCCTTTTCCGAATCCGGCGCCAAATTACGCAAATGACCTACGGCTTGTGACCGTAACGGTTTATTGGACGAACACTTATGGCACAAACAAGATCGTGCGCACTCGTCAGATGCAAACTTTGGTCGGCCGGATGGGCCTGCAAAACTACGTGTACTACAACTGACTGGAGCAGGCACAACATATGAGACTGCACAGTCAACCTGAACAGATGAGAAGCTCGGCACAGGGACGTGCATTCACCCTGACCGAAATGATGGTTGCGATGGCAGCCAGCACGATCATCTTCGGTGCAGTGGCGACCTTTTTCATGTTCGGCAATCAAAGTTTTGTAGCAATTGGCAATTACATGGACCTGAACCGGCGCAGTTGCGCTGCATTGGACAGGATCACACGCGACATTCGGCAGAGCGTTGCTTTAACTGTTTATTCCACAAACATGATTGTGCTCCGAACAGCCGAGACAAACGCTGTCGGCAACCAAGTGACGAACTTCGTCATATTTGTATGGAATCCGGTTGACCGTCAGGTGAGCCGCGTCAGGTTCGGTCCCGGTGTAGCATTCACAGTAGAAACACTATTAACCGAATGCGACTATTTAAGGTTTGAGATTTACCAGCGTAATCCGATCCCGGGCCAGTTCGGTTTTTACCCAGCTACAAACCCGCCCGGGGTGTACCGACCCGATTTATGCAAGCTTGTGGATGTGAGCTGGCGATGTTCACGAACAATTAAAGGTACAAAATTACAAACTGAAAGTGTGCAGACAGCCAAGATCTGCATGCGCAACTAAACCGGAGAGCGAGGTGTGGTATGAAACTGATACGTTACACAACAAGAAATTCGGCTGGCAGCGTTTTGATAGTGAGCCTGTGCACTGCACTGGTGCTAGGGATTTTGCTGGCCGGTTATTTGGTTTACACACAGACACAAAACATCTCTGTTGCAAAGTCACAGAGTTGGAACGCAGCAATTACGGTTGCCGAAGCGGGTGTTGAAGAGGCGTTGGCGCATTTGAACCGCAATGCGCCATATTTTGATCCTGTTGAAGGCACGAACAACCTGGCGTGTAATGGTTGGACGAATCTCGGCAACAACAGGTACGGTTGTCCGCGCAGGTACCTCGGGCAAAACTTTTACGATGTGACAATCACACTTGTTGGTCTTACACCAATAATTGACTCGATTGGGTACGTGTACGAGCCGGGTTTGCAAGCATCTGCCCCACGAATCATGTTCGCGTCTGCAGGTGTCGAGATACCAGCCGGCTACCAGGCACGCAAGGTACGCATTTTCACAAAGATAGACTCGATGTTTGCTGTTGCGATGGCTGCGCGTTCGACGATTAACCTGAACGGCAACAATATAACGTGCGACAGCTTCGATTCAGCCGACCCGAACTACAGCGAAAATGGACGTTATCCGACTGGCAACGTTAACAAGACAAAAGATAAAGGTGACGTAGCCACTAATGGCGAGATACTCAATACACTTAACTTGGGTAACGCTAATATCAAAGGCCAGGCTAAGACCGGCCCGGGGGGCACAATCAACATCGGCCCGCAAGGCTCGGTCGGCAGCCGCGCTTGGGTTGAAGGCGGTAACAGAGGTATTCAACCCGGCTGGTCAGCAAATGATATGAACGTTGTTTTCCCGCCTGTTACACTGCCAAACACAACTTGGTATCCGAAGAGCAAAGACAATAAAAACATTAACGGTGTGTTGTACGACTACGTGTTTACTCAAAGCGGGGATTTCTACATTAGCTCAGGCGGTAATATCTTAGTGACAAACGGTGTAACTGTCAGGTTGCGCGTCATTTCAAACTTCAAGATGACCGGAAATGACGACCGAATCGTGATCAAGCCAGATGCAAGCCTTAAACTCTATATGGAAGGCGCAAGTTTCCAGGTCAGTGGCCAAGGAGTCGTTAACGAAACCGGTAATGCAGCCAATTTCTATTATTACGGCTTGCCGAGCAATACCGAACTGAAACTTAGTGGTAACGCGGCATTTGTCGGGGCAATCTACGCGCCGAACGCAGACTTCAGCCTCGGTGGTGGTGGAAACAATAATTACGACTTTGTCGGTGCCAGTGTGACGAAGACTGTGACGATGAACGGGCACTTCAATTTCCACTATGACGAAAACCTCGCGCGGATAGGCGCATATCGCGGTTTCATACCTACGCTCTGGACAGAGGACTAATTGTCTCGACAACCAGCCACACATAATCGAAGCGGGGCGCAGGTTCGAGTTTGGCTGCGCCCCGATCTTTTTTGCGTGCACGCGAAAATTCAACCTGCCACTACAACCGGCCCACCAGCGATTCACGTTCGAGTTTCGGGAGGAACAGGTACTGCGATGCTCGCGCATGACTCCCCAAAGGCCTTTAATTGCCATTGCCCACCAACGGTTCAACGATTTAACGATTCAACGATTTAACGATTCAACGCTTCAACGCTTTAACGATTTAACGAGTCAACGCCTCAACTTTGCTGCAAAGTAATTTTTGTCTCGACGCTGCCACCGGCTTTCGCACCAAACTTGGCTGTGCCGATTTGCGTCATATTCAATCCTGCAGCGAGGGGTTACAAAGCCAACCGGTTCAGAAAGTTCATCGAGTTGATCGGGCGTGAGGCCGTGCTCAGGTCAACCTCGGCACCGAACTCGGCTGTTGCACTTGCCGCTGCGGCTGTGCGCGAGGGGTTCGACACAATTGTTGCCGCTGGAGGCGACGGTACACTTAACGAGGTAATAAACGGCATCTGCAGTGTGCCGGGCGGGCGTGCCAAGACACGACTTGGCATTTTGCCAGTCGGCACAATGAACGTGTTCGCACGTGAGCTGGGCTTGCCATTGGCGGTGCATGCTGCCTGGCAAACTATTCAACGTGGCTCGGAAATTTGGGTTGACCTTGCCGCCGCTGAGTTCGGCACAGGTGGCATAAGCCAAAAACGGTATTTCATTCAAATGGCCGGTGCCGGGCTCGATGCGCGTGCGATTGAGTTGGTAGATTTCGGGACGAAAAAAGTTGTCGGCCCGATTGCGTATGTGTTGGCCGGACTGAAAGCGCTGCATAGTCCGCAGCCAAAAATACGGGTTAAAACTGCCGAAGTTGAGATTGAAGGCGAGCTTGTGTTGTTGGGAAACGGCAGGCTGTACGGCGGCCCGTTCCGCGTTTTTCCTGAAGCAACGCCGTTTGACGGGCTGCTCGACGTATGCGTTTTTCCGAAGGCGAACTACGGCATGTTGGCTTTGTGCGGCCCTGTCCTGCTCGCCACAAGAAAACTACCCGCAAATGCAGTCCGCAGGTTCAAGGCAAACACTGTCAGGCTCGAAAGCGCCGCGCACGTGCCTGTTGAAGTTGACGGTGAATTTGCTGGGCAACTGCCGGTTACTTTTACGGTCGAAACCCAAACCTTGCGTGTAATAGCGCCTTAAAGAAAGCTTTTGCACTCGCAAACAGCGCTGCCTAAAACAGTCAACATCAATCTTGGTTCAAGATTCCCCTGCAGTGGCAGTTACATCCTGCATGTGCACGAGTTAACCCCAAAATGATCCACGTCAATGTTGTGAAGAAAGTTGCAGGCCCGTAATTGCAATTAACTTCGCGAATCGCGCTTCCGATTCCGCACCGGTAGAGACGCTGAGGCGTACAGTGAGGTTGGACGCGCTGTGCACTGCGCGCCGGAGCTGCTTGCGCTGGCCCAGCATATCGGCTTGAATCTTGATTATCCGCGCCCTTACGGGCGCGGCTACGCTCATCTGCAGTGCTGTAGCGGCGGTCTGTGACCGCCAGGTTTTTTCTCGTCCCACATTTGCGGGATTGTCTTGCTGCACCCGTGCTGGGGAAAAACGGACGGCGTTCGCAGAACGCTGCTACAGAAGTGAACTGGCGCGCGCGCCCATCCGGGGCGCAGTAAATCCAGCATTGGAAGGCGACGCTGGGTCCGAGCCGGCCGCTATGCGCGGTTCGGCGTGGCCCGACTCTGGACGAGGTGAAAGCCGTCCCTTCAACCGAACCGAAAGCGGTGCTGGAGCACCGCGCTCCAAAAGCTTCTACTCCAATCCTTCACAGCAGATGCGTAGAGAGTAAGGTAGGGCGCGCAGTCCACTGCGCGCCGGGGTTGGTTATGCTAACCCGGCTTCTCGGCCGGAATCCCGCCGTCCGCGCTCTTACGAGCGCGGCTACGGCGCGCGACCGTTCCAGTCGCAGAAGAGCTGCGGCCAAGAGCGCCGCGCCGCTAAATCTGTCCAAAGGCGCGCCGGGCGTCCACGCCCGCAGAAACAAAACTGCCATTAACACTGCCACATCACCGGTTCCACGGGGCTGCCATTTCCACAACACAGAAAAGACCTCGACCCAGTCCTGGGTACCGGTAGTCACTGCGGCCAAGATGGCCGCGCGCCAAATCTGCCCAAAGGCGCAGAGAATCGGTAGGGCGCGCAGTCCACTGCGCGTCGGGCTCGGTCATGCAAACCCGACTTGTAGGTGTGAATCTCGTTTTTCCGCGCCCTTACGGGCGCGGCTACGAGCTGGTAATCTGTTGGTGCGGGAAAAACACCCTGGTGATTCTGCATCCGGCGGGCAGAGGACTGCCCGCCCTACCAGCGATCGGGTTTTGAC
>Ga0315298_1007458_pt1 | contig 14387 bp, 12 predicted proteins | sample WHS_1_MG_FD_203077 | JGI IMG/M metagenome (GOLD analysis project Ga0315298, IMG submission 203077) | Extremophilic microbial mat communities from Washburn Hot Springs, YNP, Wyoming, USA - WHS_1_MG | ecosystem: Environmental > Aquatic > Thermal springs > Hot (42-90C) | place: USA: Wyoming... | reverse complement strand
TCGTCCTCCTCGACGCGTTTGAGGATTTCCCCGTTGCTGCCGACTCTTTCGTCTATCTCGTATCTTCTGCACCTCGGGATCAGCGGCTCGAAACTGCACTTCATTCCATACAGCGTAGGTCTATCCCGTCTTTTCAGCTCGATAATGTCTCTGAATCCCTTGGTGGCCACTAAGGCAATGCGCGCTCCCTTTCTCTCCAGCACGGCATTTGTGGCAACGGTTGTCCCGTGCACAATGAGACCGGTGTCGTCGGGCGGTATGTCAGCTTCCTTCAGAACATTCATGATGCCCAGTGACTGCTCACCGACCGTAGAGAGCACCTTGGCCACTCGAATCGAGTCAGTCTTCTGGTCCCATGCGAATAAGTCGGTAAAAGTTCCACCCACATCTATTCCAGCTACATATCTCATAACGCTCCCCTCGACTCGGATAAAACTCAACCATCGCACCAATGAGCTCGGCGACTACGATTCGTAGGGCCCTCTTGTGGTAACTTTGTATGAGCAAGTGAGCCTTATTCGGGCAAGAATATATGGTCCTTGTCACGTGCCTAAACAACGTCTCAGCGCCAGCCTTTCACTGCTTTCTCGAATAACTCCGTAAGTTCGTCGCTGGTACACTTTCGAGGGTTCTGCAGGTATTGGGGGGAATCGAGGGTGACCGCTACCATCTCCTTGATATCATCAGGAGACACGGTGTCCCAAGGAAGTCTAGTTGGTGCCCTCAATGCCCTTAGAAGGTTCTTAATTCCCTCTATGAAATGGCTTGACAGTAGCTGCGAGTCAGGGGGGCTCTGCCCACTGAAGCCCATGGCCTGTGCAAGTTGAGCCAATTTCGCCCTGCAGCTGGGCAGATTGAACTCCAGTACCAAAGGCAGGGTGATCGCGTGGATCAGTCCATAGGGCACGTGTGGGTAATCGCGTACCTTGCTGAGGTACGTGATGGCACCGTTCATCGCATGTGCAAGGCCCAGCCCTGCATTACCACAGGCGAGATTAGCCATTGAGCTTGCATACAACATCTGCGCTTTTGGTTCAATGTCTTCTGTCAGGACGGCGCGCTCCAGTTGGGATGCTATGACTAAAGCAGCGCCCAGAGCCAAGGCGTCTGTGATCGGACTGGAGAACCTGGATATATACGCCTCTACCGAATGGGTTAAAGCATCGACGCCAGAGGCTAGCGCCTGGCCAAAAGGAACCGTTCGCAGGAGTAACGGGTCGAGAATAGCTGTGGAAGGCGCATTTGTCAGGCCAGCTACGGTTATCTTCCGCTTCGTAGTGGCGCTGGTCAGGACGGTAATTCGCGATACCTCGCTTCCTGAGCCCGCGGTGGTGGGGACTGCGATGCAAGGCAAAGGCTTGTTCCTATACTTATTTACTCCAACGTAGTCAATTATGCGACCGTCGTTGGCTGCCATAAGTGCAGCCCCCTTGCCCGTGCACAATGCGCTACCACCCCCTGCCACTAGCACGCAGTCGCAGCCTTCTGCCCGGAGGATACAGGCAACTTCGTCTACAGTCTCGTCGGTAGGGTCCTGAGGCGCCTTGTCGAACAGCACGAACGGAATCTTGGATTCACGTAGCGACTCGAGAGCAACGCTCAATATCCCGGACGTCGCCACTCCTTTGTCTGTAACCAAAAATACCCTCGTTGCTCCCAGCCTCCTAGCCTCACGGCCCACCTCCGCAGAGGAATTGAGGCCGTATATTACGTCTGTTGCGGCGCTGAACCGGAAAACATCGTCAAAGTTCACGTTTCCCCTTCCTACTCGTGATGGCTAAGTCTTGCGTTCCCTCACAGTTGCAATCAAGGATTAGACCCCCGCCCTTTCGAGCTAACGCTGTTTTGCCGAATTGCTGCAATGGCTCAAGACGAACCAAGAAAGGCGTTGTGTATGGCTCTTAAAGCTCATTCCGTGACCGTACGTACTGAGTCTTCTGAGCAGCTTCGCCTTTTCTTAGTAATAAACAAAAGACAGCCAGCGTGTATGGTCAAGAGCGGTAGCGAACTATGGGCACATCGAGCGGGTATCTCCCAAAGATGCCCGTGTCATAGCGCCTCGATCGGCTCTCCTTGAGACATAGTTTCCGTGTACAGTATCTTTATGCGGGCAGTGTGCTGACGTGCCAGCACCTCAGCGGCGGGACCGTCATGCCTCGCAATGGCCGAAAGGATCTCTTCGTGCTCTTGTTGCGACTTATCAGGGATATCGGGGTGGGTCTGGAGCATCCGGTAGAATAGGTGAATGTGCATCCGGATAATGGGCAACAACCTGATGATGCAGGTGTTCCGACCCACGTGAGCGATCAACTCGTGGAAATCTTGATTAGCCTGAAGCCAGGAGGGCCAATCCTTGGCCCGGCAATGTCCCGGCATAACGTCCAGGTAACGACGCAGGGAACCGAGTTCGTCAGGAGTTACGTACTGCGAGGCACGACGAGCGGCGAGGCCGTCAATAACCTCGCGTACTTCGTAGGTGTGGAGAGCATCCTCTATGCTGGGCAGACTCACCTGGATTCCCCCTTGAGGAAGGGAAGATACGAGGCCTTCGTTCTCAAGCCTGACGAGCGCCTCTCTAAGTGGTGTCTTGCTGATGCCCATTTCGACAGCCAACTTCTCTTGGACCAACCGCATGCCCGGCGGCAGGTATCCGCGAAGGATGGCGTCCCGCAGGAGCCGGGTCGCTTCCTCGACAAGGCTTGTCCTCTTGACAATCAATGGCCCTTCGCCCTGAGGATACTCCACATCGGACTCCGTATAAATTACACGGTATGCGCGATACATTATACGCGGGCTCAGCCGCTTGTCAATATTCCGCTGGCACGTATTCGCCGATTTGTGCTAAAATATCTGTTGCTAAGGTCGACGGCAGCGTAGCTGGGCGATCGGTCTGATTAGCCCATGCTTCATTAAGAGTAACCGCAGGTGCCAGTGAGCACCTTTTCTTTTTTGGCCGCTAGCGCTGCCTCGGCGATAGCTGAGGGGATGTGAGCGAGGGTGGGAAATAGAGAAATCTCGGTCATTGAAGGCAATTCGTTCGTCGTTGCAGACGATTTGGGCGATGTGGTTGCTGGCACACCGCACGGGGTTTACTACGCTGATACGCGTTTCTTGTCTGAATACGTGCTTACGTTGAACGGCCGCAAGCCCCTGCTTCTGAGTTCAGGGAATCGTGGAGCGTCCTCCGCCAGTTTCTACGCGACTAATCCCGTAACCGAGGACCTTCCACAAGGGTCCCTGAGCGTTATCCGCGACAGGTCTATATGCGTCGCCTTCCAGGAGGATATTACCCTGGCGAATCACACAGATAGAAGCCTACCGATCAGGCTCGATCTGCAGTTCGCAGCGGACTTCGCGGACGTGTTCGAGGTTCGGAGTGGGAAAGTGGTGCATCCCAGAGTGGTTAGCCGGGATGCCAGCGCTGGTCGCAGCCTGACCTTCACCTATCAGCGAGAGGAGTTCTCTCGCTCCACGCTGATCGCCTTTTCACGGCCAGCGGAGATCGAAGGAAACTGCGTGGTTTTCAACGTCGTCCTTGGGCCAAAGGAAGAATGGCAGGTGCACCTGGATGTGCGTCCCGTGGTTGACGGAGCGCCCATCCTCGTTCCTTGCTGCGAAGCTGATTCAAACACGCCTTTTGCCCGCGTCGTGGCGGGAGGCCGGGACGACGTGGATAGCCTCGGCACCGCCGAGATTCGCGGCAAGCTGGAGGGCGGAGAAGACGCTGCCCACGATATCGGACATCACGCGCCTATGCTCGTCACCCAGGATGCCCGCATGCGGTTTGCCTACGACAGGGCTGTTCTGGACATAGAAGCTTTGCGACTGAAGGTAGGGGAGAATTATCTCCTCGCCGCGGGCTTGCCGTGGTATATGGCTATTTTCGGCCGCGATTCGATCATCTCGGCCATACAGACGTTGCTTTTGGGCCCCGAGATAGCTACAGGAACGCTTCGAGCGCTCGCCAGCTACCAATCCCGACGATCCGATGCCTTTCGGGACGAGGAACCGGGGAAAATACCGCATGAAATTAGGTTTGGGGAGCTGTCTTGCCTGGAGGAGGTTCCACACTCACGCTACTACGGCACGGTCGACGCGACGCCGTTGTTTTTGGTGCTCCTCTCGGAGACGTTCCGCTGGACAGGCGACCTCGAGGTCGTGAAAGAGCTTCTCCCAAACGCCGAGGCAGCGCTCCACTGGATTGACAAGCACGGCGACTCGGATGGTGACGGATTCGTGGAATACGCGCGCAGGTCAATTCACGGACAGTTGAACCAGGGGTGGAAGGACTCAGTCGATCCCGTGCAGTACGCCGATGGCACAGTTGCCAAGGGCCCGATAGCTCTGGCCGAAGTTCAGGGATACGTGTACGACGCCAAGCTGAGAATGGCGGAGATTTATCGCGCTCTGGGACAGCCCGATCGAGCGAACACTCTCGAAATGGAGGCCACCAAACTGAAGAGGCGCTTCAACGAAGCCTTCTGGATGCCCGAGGCGGGCTTCTACGCGATGGCTCTGGACGGACAGAAGCGACAGGCGAGCGCGATAACCTCGAACCCGGGACACGGCCTCTGGAGTGGCATAATCGCGGAAGATAGAGCCGAGGCAGTCGTTGCCCGTTTAATGGCGCCGGATATGTTTAGCGGTTGGGGAATACGGACGATGTCATCGGGCATGCGGGGCTACAACCCCATTTCGTATCACAACGGCAGCGTCTGGCCCCACGATAACTCCCTTATCGTGGCTGGCCTGCGTCGGTACGGATACGATCGCGAGGCGGCGCGGGTGATTGATGCACTACTCGATGCTAGCTCGCACTTTCCTGGCCACCGCTTGCCCGAGCTTTTCGCCGGATACGAGCGGCGGAACGGAGCGTTCCCAGTAGAGTACTTGGGGGCCAATTCTCCACAGGCGTGGGCGTCCGGAGCCGTGGTGCTAATGCTGCAGTCTATGCTCGGACTGGCTCCAAATGGGGAGTCCCTGATGATGAACCCCTTGCCGGGTGTGCAAGGTGTACAGCTGCTAGGTGTGAGGTATCGAACTGATGCCAAAAACCTGGTTTGTGGGAGGCCAGACAAAGCAGAGCTCGCGAGAATCTGAGTGTACTGAAACCTCACTGCTCGCCACCGCTCAGTGGACGGGGCAGTCGGCACAGTTCTTGTCGATGCACCAGTTGCGGTAGATGTGCAGGAGACCCTGCTGAATCGGCGCCGCGCCACGTTGAATGCCTTGGGATGGAAGACGGAGGAGGCCAGCTACGTATCGAGTCAGCTCGTTTTCGCCAAGGGCGGAAAAGTGTCGATAGCAGTCGAGCGCCTGCCAGTAGAGCGTACCATCTGATAACTGCCGAGCCAAAGCAGCAATGAAGGGAAGCACAGCGTTGACAGCGATCACGGAAGCTCGATTCCGCCCAATTAACTGGCTGTCACGCCCCGTTTCTCGGCCGCAGAACTCAAATCGCGGTTGCCAATAGTCGTCGGACGCTCGTAAGCACAGCATAGACGTGAGGCGCTGAGGAAGCGCCACGGGATGCTGCTCGCGAAAGAGGCCAGTGAAGGTCTCTACCAGCCCGGCGGGGAAACACGAGCAGAGCACTTCCGAAGCCGCCACGATTCGGCGAGTGGGGAAGTTATCGGGGCGGACGCGGGAGAAGCGCCAAGGCGTGGAGACTGCGCCGACATACTCAGCGTAATCGGCCCATCGGGATTCGAGTCGTGACAGGTACGGATGCGGTTCCATATTCGGCGGATTAATGCGTCGCTGCGATGGAAGTAGGCCAGCTCCACCGAACAGCAAGGCCTGGACTGTCTCGCGGCGGAACTCCGGCGCAGTTGACCAGAAAGTATCCTCCAGCAGCCGAAAGGGCACGACCCTGGCCAGTTCGCGGAAAGGTGCCTTGTTCTGGGAGTACCCGAGAGCCTCGAGCAGCAACTCGTAGAACACCTGCGCCGGCTCGCCGGTGCATAGAGCGCCTTCGATTAGATCTACCCGGTCGCGAAAACGTTCCTCGCCGGCCTGCTCGATGAGAGCTAGGGTAGTCTTCCATCGCCGATTCGCCGCTGCTCCAGGACAAGGTGAGGTGTGCGGTTGGCGGCTCAGCAGCCCTTCGATTTCGGAAAGCGGAATCAAGAGACGCGGCCGGATTTCCAGCGCTGGCACTGGCTGGCCGTCGACTCTAATGACAGATTGGGGAGTGTCGACGTCGAACACCACGTGAAGAATGACTGAGCCGTACCGCGGATCGATGTGGTGACCGTGCGCACGCCAATCGCTTGCTCGACAATGGACCTCCACGTCCCCGCGGCGCAGGTCGTTGTCTAATGCGATGATGGCGTCGCGAAAGTCGGGGCCGTGGTCGGAGCAAGGGCGACCAGGATATACAATCTGCAGCTCGCGCCCGCAATAGGTCACAAGTCTGTCACGGTTGAAGGTCTGCGATCTCCAGATGCTGCTGACCAACTTCTCACTGACGGTTTCCCTGTTGACTGCCTTCTCTCTCGCCAGTGCTGGTTCAGCCTCGCGCCGGCTAATCGTCCCCAGCGTCATAGCTGAATCCGGCGTGCTCGGATATGAGAGAGAGAAGCGTGACCGAGGGACCCCGTGGCTTGTATAGGCCCGTCTCCCATTCGCTGATGGTTTGCTGGCGCGTCCCGAGTTGCTCGGACATCTCCTGCTGAGTCAAGCCCAGATGCCGCCGCAAGGCGCGGATGGACCTAGCATCCCAGGAGGCGCTTCTGCGCTTGCGCTTTTCCACTTTATATCACCACCTCGTCAATGGCTCGATACGCTGATCTTACACGGTTCCGTGTAAGAGGTCAAGTCCTTTATGCAATTCTGTTCTCGTTGCTGCTCTCGTGCAAACAGTGTATAATCCAGAATGATCGTACTCTTGGCCGCCAAGGCGACATCGCCTTGGCGCTGGATTAGCTGGTCGGGATGAAAGCCAAGGACATAGGAGAGTTCGGCCTGATCGACGAACTGGCGAAACTCCTGCCTCCCCCACCACAACTTGTTGTGAGTATGGGCGATGGCGCCGCGGTCTGGTGCACCTCCTCCCAGATGCAGATCGGAACCACCAGCACGGCTTTGCAAAACGTCCATTTCCAGAAAGAGAAAGCCACCTGGTACGAGACCGGCTGGAAAGCAAAGGCGGTCAACCTCAGCGATATCGCCACGATGGGGAATCTCACGGCGTACGCTGACAACCACTGGACTGTCTCCCGATGAAGAAGTCGAAGACGTGTTCGACAATTGTCGCGGAATGGCGGATATCGCCACTTATTTCGAAACCACTCTGGCCAAGGAAGACGTGGCCTGCTCTTCCTTGTCAGCGACAGCTCCGGGCGACCGGCGGCGAAGGGAGGCTACGATCACTTCCAGCTATTTGGAGGTAGTGAGCAATAGCCCTGCTCAGACGAGGAAAATAGGACGTGCGTTGGGCAGGCTTCTGCGCCCTGGGGACGTCGTGCTGCTCGAGGGCCCGTTTGGCGCAGGGAAAACTGTGCTGGTTCAAGGAATCGCCTCAGGGCTGCGAGCTGAGGGTCTCGTTTCGAGCCCTAGCTTCACGCTGGTGAATGAATACCGCGCCGGGCCGGCTTTAGGAAACGTCCCGATCTACCACGCTGACCTTTACCGCATCCATAGCGAGCAGGAGGCGCTGGATTTGGGGCTGGAGGAGTATCTGTCGGGCAGAGGCATATTCCTCGCCGAATGGCCTGAGCGGGCCAGAGGCGTGTGGCCTGAGGAGAATCTCTGGATCCGCCTCGAAATAGCGGGAGAGAAAGAGAGGAAGCTCAAAATCCAGGCCATTGGGCAGAGATACGTGGAAATGCTCCGGAAGCTGAGCGATAGGCTGGGGATCAAGGCGGAATGATTCTTGCAATGGACACATCGACAAGTTGCGCGAGCATAGCGCTCTTCGAAAAACACTTATTGGCAGAGCGTAGCTGGGTGGCAGATCAGAATCATACCACGCAGCTTCCGGTGGAAATCGAGCGGATGATGTTGTTGCTCAAGATTACGCCACAGCACCTGACCGCAGTGGTCGTGGCTACTGGCCCCGGCAGCTTCAACGGGCTCAGGGTCGGACTTGCCGAGGCTAAGGGCCTGTCCTTCTCCCTGGCAATCCCACTCGTCGGAATCAGCACTCTGGAAGCGATGGCCTACGAGTACGCCGACGTGCATATGCCCATCAGGCCAGTGTTGAGCGCTGGCCGAGGTGAGGTGAATACCGCTCTTTACGAGATGAAGGAAGGGAAGTGGCTGGAGCTTGAGCAGCCCTGGATTGCTTCTGAGGACAACCTTCTCCAGAGGCTGGATCATCCCACGTTTTTCTGCGGAGATGTGCACCAGGATATCATCCTAAGAGTAGCACGCAAATCGGGCTCGATGGTTAGAACCCCCGTGGCAAAGTCGTTTCGCCACGCGGGTTTTCTGGCCCAGCTTGGTGCCCGGAGATTGCGGCGTGGCGATTTTGACGATCCGGTCACCCTGCAACCAATCTACCTCCGGCGTCCGGGAATAACCAAGAGCACGCGCCACGATGCCTTGGCGGTGGCGCCTATTCGGGAGCAGGAAGATGAAAAAAAGTAGCGCTGCGTCCACAGTCGTGGCTGGCGCTTTGGAGTTCAGGGGTCAGTGCCGTATATAATTAGACCGATGGAGATGGGCGACATACCTGAGGTGATGGAGGTCGAGAAACAGTGCTTCTCGATGCCTTGGCCTGCTAGCGCTTATCGGCGCGAGTTGCGCGACAATCGGCTCAGCCGGTACATCGTAGTGGAGTGGGTGGAGGAAGAGAAGAATGTGACAGGCGAGCGAACTCCAGAGCCTACAGGTACTCGAGGGCGAACGGCCGCTGGGGCTAGGCTGCAAAAGTCAGAGGCCGAGCCACGACCGCAAGCTCAGCCTCGATCCCTAGTGAAAAGGGCGCTCGATTATCTCTTGCCATCCTTCTCTCGAGCAGAATCGCGTCCATCTGCGTCGCGGCTGGTCGGCTATGCTGGCTTCTGGCTGATGCTGGACGAAGCCCACGTAACCACCATCGCTGTGCGCCCTTCGGAGCGGGGCCAGGGAATTGGCGAACTGCTGTTTATCGGGTTAATAGACATTGCCGCTAGTTTGGGGGCAAGATTCGTCACCCTCGAGGTCAGAGCGAGCAACTACGTCGCCCAACAACTGTACAAGAAGTTCGGGTTTCGAGAAGAGGGGGTCAGGCGCCGATACTACAGTGACAACGGCGAGGATGCTCTGATAATGTGGAGCGAGCCTCTTGGCTCTCCAGCATTTCAAAACAGGCTGGCCCGTCTTAAAGCTGAACTGGATACCAAGCTGGCTCACGCTCGCCCTCCGAAGAATTAGGTAACTGCCAGCCATCAGCAGGGGAGCACAAGCGTGTGGCGAGACGTACAATGTAGCCGCACCTTACGTTAGCATTTCTCGCTGGAGGCGCGTGACCCGTGGCCTTACCAGCCCGGTAGCCGATGGAAAAGGGGCGACTGGTAGGCAACCGAACAGCCCCGCGCAGGCTACGAGATGCTTGTCAGAGGGGGGACGGGGCGGTCCCCCGAGATTTCCCTTTGGAGTTTCATTGAATAAGTGCCAAGCGATCTGATAGTCCTGATTGACGGAAATGCCCTTTTGCACCGGGCTTTTCACGCTTTGCCACCTTTGACGACTTCGAAAGGTGAGCTGGTTAATGCTACCTATGGATTTGCCCTCACTCTCTTCAAAGCCTTGAACGAGCTTCACCCGAAGTACGCCGCTGTGGCTTTCGACATGGCGACGCCGACTTTTCGCCACAAGGAGTTCGAGCCATACAAGGCCCACAGGCCCAAGGCCGCCGAAGGACTATACGAGCAACTGGATCGAGTCAAGGAACTCGTGAAAGCACTCAACATTCCTATCTTCGAGGTCGAAGGCTTCGAAGCCGACGACGTTCTCGGCACTCTGGCGCGGCAGGCCAGCGAGATGGGGCTGAGGGTGGTTATAGTCACCGGCGACACAGACGCCCTTCAGTTGGTTGGCGATAAGGTCAAAGTCCTTACTCCCCGCCGCAGCTTCTCCGACACCGTTATCTACGATGCCGCGATGGTCAAGGAGAAGTACGGGTTAGAGCCGCGTCAACTCGCCGAATTCAAGGGTCTGAAAGGCGACCCGACTGATAACATCCCCGGAGTGCCAGGGATAGGCGAGAAGAGCGCTGCGACTTTGCTGGCGCGGTACGGCAGCATTGAGGGAATCTACGCTCACATCGGGGAAATCGAGCCCAAGTTCCGAAAGTACCTTGAGGGGCACGAGAGCGACGCCTTCCAGGGCAGACATCTGGCAACCATAGTAGTCGACGTTCCAGTGAAGCTCGAACTGCAGCGGTGCAAGGTCGGTACATACGACCGACAGCGGGTCGTCGCCCTGCTGCGAGAGCTCGAATTCAAGAGCCTGGTGTCGCGGTTGCCGGAGCCACCGGAAAATGCCCATGAGAAAGATTCTTCCACACAGCCGCCAGGGGATAGCCCTACCGGCGCGACCCAGATGCCGATGTTTGAGGACACGCCCCCTGGCTCGTTCGAGGCTACTTCCCGCTTCCTGGTCAGCAGCGTCGTCCCCTCATCTGTGATTGAGGTCCGTGATAATCTCCAAGGCGAGTACAGAGTGGTGGATACCGCAGAGGGGCTGCAAGAACTGGCCAGAGCTCTTGCTGCGAGCAAGGCATTTGCCGTCGACGTGGAAACCACGGACAAGGATGCAATGAAAGCTCGTCTGGTGGGCATTTCGGCGTGCTGGGAACGCGGTCACGCCTGCTACGTCCCCCTCGGGCACAATCCAACGCTGGGGGAGTCACCTGGCGGGGAAGTCAAGCAACTCACCCTGGAGCAGGTCTCCTCCGCGCTAAAGCCGGTGCTGGACAACGAGTCTATTGCCAAGTACGCCCACAACGGCAAGTACGACATCACAGTCCTTGAGCGCCACGGTATCGTACTACGAGGTCTCGCGTTCGATACGATGATAGGAGCCTACCTGGTGGACCCCTCGCAGCGGACTCTCAATTTGAAGGACGTGGCCTGGCAGAAGCTGGCCGTTGAGATGACGCCTATTACGTCGCTCATAGGCAAAGGCAAGACTCAGATAACCATGGCCGATGTCCCCATTAGAGCTGCTTGTGCTTACGCGGCTGCCGATGCGGATATGACCTTCAGGCTAAAGGAGGTCATCGAGAGCGAGCTAATACGGGCAGAACTCTGGAATCTCTTCGAAAAAGTAGAGATGCCGCTTGTGCCGGTTCTGGCCCAGATGGAGATGAATGGGGTGGCTCTCGATGTCGCCTTCCTCGCTCAGCTCTCGCGAGAACTGTACCAGCGTATAGTAGAGGTGGAGCGCGAAATCCATCTGGCGGCTGGCCACCAGTTCAACATCAACAGCACTCAACAACTTGGAGCGGTGCTGTTCGACCAACTCCGGCTCCCGGCCGCGCGTCGAACGAAGACCGGTTACAGCACCGAGGCTGATGTACTGGAGGAACTGCGGGGCACGCATCCCATCGTCGAAATGGTGCTCGAATACCGTCAACTGGTCAAGCTCAAATCCACATACGTCGATGCGCTTCCCTCGATGATCAACACGGTCACCGGTCGTCTTCATACCTCATTCAACCAAACAGGGACCGTGACCGGCCGCCTGAGTTCGAGCGAGCCAAACCTGCAGAATATCCCGATAAGAACCGAACTGGGGCGCAAGGTCCGTCGTGCCTTCGTCGCCGGAAACCCTGATAGCCTGCTGCTGAGCGCAGACTATTCTCAGGTTGAGCTGCGCATTCTGGCTCACATCTCCCGCGACCCGCGGCTGCTCGAAGCCTTCGCGTCCGGCGAAGATATTCACGCGGCGACGGCGGCGGAGATATTCGGGGTGGCGTTGGATCAGGTGACGCCCGATCTGCGGCGAATTGCCAAGGTAGTCAACTTCGGAATCATCTACGGTATGAGCGACTACGGCCTCTCGCAGGAGGCAGGCTTGCCTCGGCGCGAAGCCGCCAAGTATATCGCCAGGTACATTTCGAGATACCCGGGTGTTGCGCGCTACATCGAGGAAACCAAGAAAATGGCCGAGGAACAAGGATACGTGACGACGATTCTGGGACGACGCCGCTATCTGCCAGAGATGAGTGTAAACCACCATGCGACGCGTTCGGCTGCTGAACGGACGGCTATCAACATGCCCATTCAAGGGACAGCGGCGGATGCCATTAAGATAGCGATGATCCGGCTTCACCGCGCTATGCGCGCTCGCGGGCTAAGAAGCAGGATGATGCTCCAGGTGCACGACGAGTTGGTCTTTGAGGTCCCGAAGGACGAGCTGGACGAGCTTCGTCACTTGGTCGTCGAGATTATGGAGAATGCTCTGCCCATGGTAGTACCTCTCAAGGTAGATACCAAAGTTGGTCGAAACTGGAACCAGATGGAGCCTTTCATCCCTCCTGAGTTTGCCAATGCCTGAACTTCCCGAGGTCGAGACTATAGTGCGAGATATCGCCCCGAGCATCTCGGCGCGACAAATCACCGGCGTGGAGGTCAACTGGGCCGGCAGTCTGGCTGGTCTAACCGCCCAGGAATTCGCGAGGGCGCTAGTTGGAAGGGTAATTCGGCAGGTAACCCGTCGAGCTAAGTACATTATCCTTGATCTTTCGGACAACAACAAGCTGGCCATTCACCTGGCTATGACCGGGCGCCTTCTCCTGCGGTCGTCAAATGCCCCGGAAGATCGGTTCACCAGAGTTACCATCGCTCTTGACAACGGTCAAGAGATACGCTTTGCGGACGCGCGAAAGTTCGGTCGATTGAGGGTGCTATCGCCTGATGAGTACATTGAGTTCGATCGTGCACTGGGGCCAGAGCCGCTGAGTCGAGGCTTCGATCTGGATCGATTCCGCGAGGCACTTCGCGGCAAGAACGCCAGGATAAAAACGCTCCTTCTAGATCAGCGATTTGTGGCGGGGATCGGGAACATCTATGCCGACGAGGCGCTTTTCGCGGCGGGCATCAATCCAAACCGCTCGGCGAGCGGCCTCTCGGAGCGCGAGATCGAACAGCTATACCATGCTATCAGGCAGGTTCTTTCGAGCGCAATCCGCGACCGGGGAACGACTTTCGATTCGTACGTCGATGCTTTCGGTCGCAAGGGGAGCCACCAGCTCGGGCTGAACGTCTATCGGCAAGAGGGCAAACCCTGCCCGCGGTGCGGAGCGCCCATCAAGAGGCAGGTAATCGCAGGACGAGGCGCGCATTTCTGCCCTACTTGTCAGCCGCTTGCTAACGGATCAGCTTCGCAAAGCGGTCGGCTTTCACAAAAGGGCCGATGACCGCAAGGTTGACGTGGCGGGTGACGAACAGCTCCCTGGCAATACGTTCCATTTCCTCTTCGGTTATCGCGTCGATGTTGCCCACCACGTCGTCGAGCGTGAGAATTTGCCCCAGTAGAAGCTGCTGTCCTCCCATCCACGAGGCCACTGCCCGCGTATCCTCGAGGCGAAGCAATAGCCTACCCTTCCAGAACTCTTTGGCCTTGGATATCTCCTCGAAGGGAATCCCCCGCTTCAGCTTGTCGATCTCCGCTAGGGTGGCCTGAATCGCCTTGTCTATCCGGCGAGGGTCCACTCCTGCATAGATGACCGTGGAGCCGACGTCGCGGTAGTGGTTGACATAGGAGTGGACATCGTAGGCCAGGCCACGTTTCTCTCGAATCTCCAGGAATAGCCTGGAACTCATTCCCTCGCCTAGAATCACGTTGAGCAAATCCAGCGCGTAGCGATCGGGATGAAGATACGAGAGCCCGGGATAGCCCAGGCACAGGTGGGCCTGCTCTGTCTTCTTGGGCTGCAACCTCACCTGCGGAGTGTCGGCGACTCTGACTTCCTCTTCTGACAAGGCCAAGCCCTCTGCTCTCCAATCACCGAAGAGTGAATTCATCTTCTCGACCACTTCCGAGTGCGAGAGCGCGCCAGCAACAGCGGCGACCATATTCTGCGGCGTGTACCGACTGCGCATGTATTGCAGCATAGCGTCACGGCTTAACGCGGATACAGTTTCCCGCGTTCCCCCAACATCGCGCCCGATTGGCTGATCACCCCAGATGGTATCGTCGAACAGCACGTGCACCCAGTCTTGAGGCGTATCTGCCAGCATATTGAGTTCCTCGATTATTACCTTGCGCTCCTTCTCGATTTCAGCCTGCTCGAACTTCGAGTTGAGAAGGATGTCCGCCAGAACATCCGCGGAAAGCTCCCAGTGCGCCTTGGCAACCTTGGTCCAGTATATGGTGACCTCCTTGCCCGTCTCGGCATTGAAGACTCCCCCAATGCTCTCGATGGCTTCCGAGACGTCTTTAGCCGAAGGTCG
>Ga0315298_1007457_pt1 | contig 14393 bp, 11 predicted proteins | sample WHS_1_MG_FD_203077 | JGI IMG/M metagenome (GOLD analysis project Ga0315298, IMG submission 203077) | Extremophilic microbial mat communities from Washburn Hot Springs, YNP, Wyoming, USA - WHS_1_MG | ecosystem: Environmental > Aquatic > Thermal springs > Hot (42-90C) | place: USA: Wyoming... | reverse complement strand
GAAAGTTATATTTAGGGGATGGGCATGTAATTGTGCATTTTGAGAATGATGTGGGTTCGGCTTTGGATTCTGTTTTCGAGCATGGCTTTAGCCGTGCGTATTTTGTTTGGTGGAATCAGCCTATCGGATGGTACGGCATCACTGTTCCAGAAGGCTTTGTTAAGCTGCAGGATTTCGGCAGAATATCCGTTTACGAGTTTGCAGGGTGAAAATATTGGTTGAAAGTGAAGACAAAGTTGCTGTTAATTTTGAGCTTGAAGCTAATTTAGAGGAAGAAGTGGAGGTTTCCGTGGTTATTCCTTCAAAAGATGAGGAAGAGACCATTGGAGTCTGCATCAATAAAATACGAAAAGTTTTTGAAAGTGGTGGTGTTGTTGGGGAAATTATTGTGTCAGATAGTTCTAAGGATAGAACACCCATCATCGCAAAAAAACTTGGGGCGAAGGTTGTAACTCCCGACAGAAAAGGTTACGGATATGCTTATACATATGGGTTTAGGCACGTGAAAGGAAAATACGTTATTATCGGAGATGCAGATGACACGTATGATTTTACAGAGATGCCAAGGCTTTTGGAACCATTAATGAAAGGAGAGGCAGACTTGGTGATTGGAAGTAGATTTAAAGGGAAAATAGAAAAAGGTGCAATGCCTTGGCATCACAGATGGATTGGAAACCCTGCTTTGACCTGGTTTTTGAACTTTTTCTTTAAGGCTGGTGTTTCAGATGCACATTCTGGTTTCAGGGCTATAACAAAAGAAGCTTTGGAAAGGTTGAATTTAGATGCCGAAGGGATGGAGTTTGCTTCTGAAATGATTATCAAGGCAGTTGATAAAGGTTTAAGGGTAAAGGAGGTGCCTATATCCTATTATAAAAGGAGGAACAATAATTCTAAACTTTCTTCGTTTCAGGATGGTTGGAGGCACTTAAAGTTTATGTTGATGTATACTCCGAACTATCTTTTTATTTACCCCGGTATTTCTCTCTTTCTTTTCGGTTTCTTATTGATGATTTTTGCACTATTAAATGTCTATATAGGTTATGTTCCGGGAGCCCATTCAATGATTGCAGGTAGCTTATTGATTATGGCTGGCTATCAAGCATTGTTTTTTGGATTATTTGCAAAGGTTTATCGAGGAAAAGGTGTGCCTCGTTTTCTGACTTTGGAAAGAGGCGTAGCTGCTGGAATTTTATTGTTTACTGCTGGTATAGCTTATACGTCATATTTGGTGCTAGGGTGGGCTAGTAGTAATTTTAGCAGTTTACCACCTATCGAAATAGACATTATTGGTTTTACTTTAATAGTTATTGGAATACAAACATTCTTTTCGTCATTTATGTTGAGCATAATAGCAAATGGAAAAAGAAAGGAAAATTGACGACAAGTAACGTTGATTTGATTCGTCTCCAAGTTTATGGGAAATATTTATGAGAATACTGCAAGTTTGTCATAGGTTTGTCCCTAGTCGCGGCGGAGTTGAAGTTCATGTAAGCAAAGTTGCGAGAGAGCTAGTTAAGATGGGGCACGATGTTGACGTTCTTACAACAACATCATTGGCGGGTTGTAAGGATTCGATAGGATTAACACTTTACGATCCATCACCATCCGTGTCTTTCAGTTATGATACACATGGCCTACCTTTTATAAGTCAAAGTGAAGGATATAGAGTCATTCGGTGTCCCAACTATTTACAGATATTCTCTTATATGATCACCCCAAAAATGCTAACATTCTTACTAACGTATGCAAAGAACTACGATGTTGTTCACTGTCACACATTTAGATTTACTTCGGTTGATTTTACAGCGTTTGCTTCATGGTTACGGAAATTCCCAGCGGTTATGACTGCACACAGTCCAATTTTTCTTGACTATTACGGAAAATTTGGCAGGTTATTGGATACGCTTTACCACAAGACAGTAGTGCCCAGCATTTTCCGTCAAATGCGGTACGTAATAGCACTAACTCCAGATAATAAGTTAGAATACATTAGAGCAGGGGTTCCAGAATGGAAGATAAGAGTAATTCCAAATGGCGTTGATTTTGACGAATTCCAAAGTATAGGACAACAACATATTGCGCTTCGTAAATTACTTGAAAATTTTGAAAATATAATTCTCTACATTGGAAGGTTTACTCAACAAAAGTGCCCTGATAGACTTATTCAAGCTATGCCCTACATCCTTAAGGATTTTCCAAAAACACATTTGTTAATGGTCGGAAAAGATACTGGAATGCTTACATACTGCAAGACGCTAGCAAGTCGATTAAGAGTAAGCAGATATGTTACTTTTATTGAAGACGCTGACTGGGAAACGGTTAAAGCTTCTTATAGTATAGCTGACTTTTGCGTTTTTCCAAGTTTTTATGAGGGTTTTAATCTTACTGCTCTCGAGGCTCAAGCTTGTGGTAAACCGATAGTTGCTGCTTATGCTGGCGGCTTAAAGCACATAGTTAAGCACAATTATAATGGTATACACATTCACTCTTCAAACGCTAGTGATATAGCTAGGGCGTGCATGTTTCTCTTAGGCGATCCGATGTTAAGGAAGAGATTAGGAGAAAACGCAAGAGATTTCGCACGTAAACATTCATGGAAAGCTGTGGCCGAAAAGCTAGTTAAAGTTTACTGCGAAGCTAAGGAAAGTTGTTGATACGAACAGAAACTGTTGTTTTTGAAACGGTGGGGTCAAGAGTTGCGAATTTTGTTTGTTCTTGGTTTTGCTAATCCTTTTGCTGGCGCTGGCTGGACTAGGATAGGTTTCCCCGCTGGTCTATGGTCTAAGAAAGGCCAAACAATTGAAGTTTTTAGGAGACTTCAGCTACAAAGCGTTTAGCTCGCAAACTGATTCGCGCCAATACGGGAGAAGTTTAAATGAGAAGCCTTAAACTTCTTGTATTTGCTCCTCTTCACGGAACTGGCGGTATGAGTGTTAATGAAGGACAACTTATTAATGCTCTGTCAAAGTATTCTGAATCTATATATGTTTTTAGTTTTGTCAGCATTAGGCAGATAATATGTAGACAAGTTCCCAAACTGGTGTTTCCCCCAAATAAGAACGTCAAGGTCATAATGTTGCCTGGTCTTCCTCTACCCATCATTTTCTTGCCAATCATAGTGTTTTATTATGGTTTGATTAGCCTCTTCTGTTTGGTACCTCAAAAATTGCTTAACCTAAGCGTTATATATGTTCGTGATAGGTATGTAGGAATACCCATGTTAATGTTGAAGCGTATCACTAAAAACCCCATTATAATCAAATTTGGAGCTTTTATCGCTGACGAATTGTCTCCTAATGTTCGTTCATCTTTGTTTGGAAACATTTTTTCGACGTTGGAAACGTTTGTTGATACTTATTTATTGCGCCACGCAGACATAATTTTAGTATCAAGTTTGACTATGAAAAAATGCATCGAGAAAAGATTTAGTGTTACAAGCAAAATTTTGTTATGCCCCGCCGGCATAGATCCAGACAAAATTAGACGAATTGCGTTTCAGAAAAATGTTAAGGGTGATAAGGTTAGAATTGGCTTTTTGGGATCCCTGGCTTGGTGGCAAGGTGTTGATATCGTTGCCGAAGCAGTTGCAATAGTAAAGGAGAAACTCCCAAACGTTGAATTATTTATTGTCGGTGATGGCCCTATGGGGGAAAAAATTGCAAGTCTATGCGAGAATTACAAAATAAAGTACACTATAACAGGATTTGTTTCTCATGAGGAAGCTTTAAAATACTTGAGAAGTTTCGACGTTCTCGTATTGCCTAGGAGAAAAACCTCGACAACGGAGTCAACAGTACCAATAAAAGTTGTTGAAGCATGGGCTCTCGGCATACCCGTCATAGTAACCTCACATGAAATTTTCAGATCTATATGCAAAGACGGTGAAGACGTACTTTTTGTGGAACCTAATCCAGAAGATGTTGCTAAAAAAATTTTATTACTAGTCTCTAATCATGAACTAAAAGAGAGGCTTGCCAAGAAAGGGCTATGTCTTGCCAAAGACTTCGATTATAATAGAACAGCATGTAAAATAGTAGAAAAGTTCGAAAACTTGTTGAAAGAAGAAAATGTGATAAAAGCGAAATAGCCAAATTGCTTTCAAAGGTGAAAAACTATGAGAAAAATTCAGGTCAAATTGCTCGTGGAATATTCCATTGTAGTTTTGCTGGCTGTCGCATCTTCTTACTTTACTGTTTGGCTGTTAGATTCTTGGGTAAAATATCCACTATTTTTGTTTGAAGTCTCCATAATAATTGCTCTGTACTTAATTGTTAATGGTTATGACTTTAGAATAATTGTGAAAATGAGGTTTAATTCTCTTAACATCGGATTAATGAGCGATTTATTCCTCATAGCCTCTGCATTAGGCCTCCTTACATTTAATCTGTTGCAAATTGAGGGCGGATTAATTCAGATGGTTCTAGCGTTACTTTGCATATTCTTCTTTTTAGGTTATGCCCTCTTAAACATATTTGGACTATGTCAATATTTTGGGAAAATTGAAAAAGCGGTTTTATCTTTTGCACTTGGCTTTTCGTTTACAAGCTTACTATCGCTCTTTGCTCTGATTCTCAACGTGAACACGAGAGTTTTAGTTATGATAGGCAGTTTTATTGGATTAGGATTAATGTCAGCATTAAAGCGTGCACATGAGAAAAAACTTAACTCCTCTTTCGAATCTTTTGCTCAGAAAACTGATGTATTTGCTCTTTTGTTGGTAGTTTTGCTCTACGTTTTTTCATTCTCTTTTATGTATCCAGGCTTTGCGTTATTGCATGGTAGCGATATTCAACAATATTATGCAAATTCAGTACTTTTAGTTAGAACTCCTGAACTGTTTAATACCGTTCCAGAGCTATTCTTCAACTCCTTTCAAGGAGCGGTCATATTCATCGGTAAAGGCACTATGGTTGATCTAGCCTCATTTTTCCCTTTGCTCGCATCTTCTTTGGCCATTATGTGCCTAATGCTTCCAATAGCGGTTTATATTATTAGCAGGCAATATCTGGCATCTATTGATAATAGGTTGCCAATACTATCAACAATAATCTGGTCAGTTTTTTCGGGTTTCTCATGGGTATACCTCCTTAAGCTTAAGTTAGAAGGAGCTGCAGGTTCCGAGTTAAATATGTTGCTTAAAGTTAATGATAAATCAAACGGTTTGTTCTGGTACTTAACTATAAAGCCTCAAGTTTTCTGGTTTGGTCCTTATACCGTTTCTTTCATAATTACTATAATTCAGCTCTTTTTGATACGTAAATTTTCGATTCCGAAATCAAAATACATTCTGCTGTTCGCAGTATTGACCGTTGTAAGCTTTTTTACACATACTCCTGAAGTAGTGACTTTATCCATCTTCTTCTCACTATATTCTCTAATTGCCTCAGACACTCAAATCAGGGTGGGTGACTCGCTAAAGGCATTTTCAATAGGCTTCATGAGCGTAGGCATACTATGGTTTCCAATAAGCATGATTTTACAAAAAAATATTTCGAGCGATTTTCTATTAAGCGTTTTTGTGCCCTTATTTATGCTAATTTTTGCTTCATTCTTGCGAAAAATCAGAATCTTTCCTATAAAAGTAAAAATAAAAACACATACATTAAAAATCATAGCAATATTCTTTGTGATTGTTGGTATTTATGTTTATGGAAGTAGCCTATTAACGTGGTCATATGGTTCTCCAGCATACACCTTATCAAGCGTGAAGGAAATACATTTTGTTCCATGGTTCTTGTATTCTATTCTATTAGGAGGTGCGGGTTTGCTTGCCATATTAGCTTTGCCTTTTTTGGTTGACCGTGAAAACTCACAGCATTCGATTGGATTATTTGTTGCGCTCTTCATTTTCTCCCTGTTTTTCGGCCGGTTGTTAAGTTATGTGAATGTCTACGTTAGTCCTATTCCTTACAATGAAGACAGAATTTTAGCGTTTTCGTTTCTCTCCTGTTCAATTGTAGCCTCCACGGCTTTTATTTCTTTGAGCAAATCTTTTAAACAGCTAAAAAAGGTAACATTAAAGAAGAAGATTGGAACTTTATGCATCATCGCGGTAATAACTGTTTACGGTTTACAAACAACATTTATGGAGTTGGAGTATTGGAGCATTATAACGGATCCTAAGCAAGGTTATTTAACCAGTGAAGAGGAGTTCAAAGCCTTAAACTTCTTATCTAATTCATTTAATTACGACAAGTATTCAATAGTAGCGTCGGTAACTCAAACGTCTAGTGGTAAGTTATATTTCTCCTCCCCTCCTGCAATAACGTCATATCCGAATATAGTTTTTGGCGCAACACGTCCTGAAATGGCTTTGGTCTCATTGAAATCCAAAGACTTCTCACATCCCTACCTCTATATTGCGGAAAGAGATGTGGAAGCATTAAACCAGTATAGTAGTGGATGGATGGTCAGACATTTAATCCCTATGTTGCCAACAATTTACAACGATGATGGAATAAAAATTTATAATGTCTCTAGCATATCTTTCCCTACTGCTGATGCTTCCACAGCGCTGATAATTCCGTTTGATAAAATATTGGATTCAGAAGAGAATTGGCTCTTTTCCTATGATCTCCTTTCTCAAGGAGGCTACTCTTACAATGTCCTATACGATTTAGACACGGGAATTTTTCGTTACCCCACGCTGATTCTATCATTTGACCCTCCACAAAATAACATCAAACACACAGAGATAGAGCTTTTAAAGAGCAGCCAAATCTGGACCAATATTTTTGGCAATTGGCAATTCGTAGAAGAGGGACTACACGGTTCAGGAGGTGAACCTGGAAAACCAAGTGAATCCTCTATAATAAGTTCAATTTCTCCAGAGGGGGCTTTCAATGTCACCTCAGAATTCAAAGTATCAAACGGTGATCTGAATGGCACAAACTATGTCTCCATAATCTACGACTGGATTGACCCCGCCGACTACAAGGCCGCTGGATTATGCCTGACAAAAGACGGAAACGCATACGCATATTTTGCGACGTATAAGGGCTCTGAGATAAAAGTTTATCCTTCATGGCCTGGCGCTAATACAGGTTTAAGATGGAAATTTGGAGATTCTTTCGAACTGGCCCTTTCTGGCAATAATGCTGCAAACACTATCTACGTAAACGGTTCAGAAATTTATTCGACAAGCAGTATTCCATACTTCGGAGGAAAAATAGGGTTAAGAGTGACGCGCGCTTACGATGTGCTATTTACGAAAGCTTCTATCTCTACCAGTTCAATTTTATACTTGAGACCCGTCAATGAATACCTGAAATACGTTGAAGATGGAGGAACACTGATTATCTTAAACACTAACGGAGAGGGCTATTTTGCAAATCGAATGATCATGGCACAAGGTGATCGAATGCAAGCTAAAACAATAGCTGGAGTAGAAGAAGAGCGTGTGATCAACCTACCTTCACCACTATATGTTGAAGTTTTTATGCCTAGAAGCACTAATTTAAAGCCATTAGCCTACTATTCATCTAACAATACATCAAGTATCTATGCCATTGAAGAGAATTTAGGGAAAGGAAAAATTGTTTTTCTCCACATTTATCCTATAATAAGCTCGATGAAAAACAGCGTTCAGCCTTCTTTATTTTATTCAGTTCTAAACCAGCTCTTGATGCCCATAGACATTTACTTGGATATTTTTAAATATGCTAAACAGCCTATAATTGCAACATTTAAAGAATACAAGCTGAGCGGAAAATTTGAAGTAAATTCAACTACCATGATATTTCCAAAAAATGTGTTTTTAAGAAACGTTATACTTGGTGTGGATAATAAAACAATATCGCTCGAGAACGTTACTCGCTTGAATGTGCTCGGGATAAATCACGTAAATATGGCTGGTATTGGAAATCTAACAATTTCAAACGGACTTGGATTCTATTCACAACTTCAAGTTCAAGGAAATGTCTCAATAGAAGTTATTGGAGACAAACCCATATTAATGCTCACCACAGAAGATGATCAAATGTTTAACGTAACAGCTACTTCAATAACTATTACCATCAAAGACGATAACTTCATTAATTTTATCCTTCGTCAGCCTCAAATATCAGGAGAAGGAATTAATAGCTTTAAAGAACTTTATACTACTGGGAGCGTTTACCAACAAACAAGATGTAATGGAAAAGACTTAAGCAATGAGGGTAAAGTTCGCTTTAGAATCTATGTCTCTGACACATATACTTGGGTGAGCAGCTTTGAAATTCAAGGAATGTATAAGAGAATCCCCCCACTTCTAATATTTGATGAAACATCTACCATATCGTCCGCCATTTTTTCAATAATCATTCTAATTCCATTGCTCACAATATTAATTATTATTGCAAAACTAAAAGACGAGCCGTCTATAGCTTAGAATAAACTAACTAAACTTATGAGAACCCATCTAACTATGTGATATATCGCTGATAACATACCTAGTAATGAGTGGTATAAGATTCAAATACAAATACTACGTTTTCAAAGTAACTATGGATAACCTTTGCTCGTCAGACTTTTCGTCCTTTTGATGAACTGGATTTACTTTCCAGTATCACTCTTAAAAATGATGGAAAAAGATATCATGACAGCGAGCTACGTTATAAGCTCATCTTTAAAGCTGTAAAATTATAAGTATCGTACTAAAGGGATGTTTTAATTGGTTGGTATCGTTGGTTATACTAAATTCAAAGCTTCATTGACTATAGATCGCATCAAAGAAATGGCTAAGGGCATAAAAACAAACAATAGTCAAAGAATAAAGTGTTTTTCACATAATTTTTTAATGGTTGCCTCTGTCACGTACCCTGAACTTGCCTCTAGCGAATACGCTACCAACGAAGATGGCTCCATTGGCGCTCTTATCTATGGTAGAATTTTCGGATACAACAAAGAATTAGAAGCGCTTAAAGGTAAAGGTCATAAGTTCCAAGATGAAAGTAACATCGCTGAGTTTATAGTTCACTCATATGAAGAATATGGCAAAATCGCGTTTAGCAATTTAAATGGCTCCTTTTGCTTGGTACTATTTCATACGGAAATTCCTAAAGTACTTTTAGTAACGGATCGTTTCGGTACTAGGCCTCTTTACTATGCTTTTAAAAATCACGAGCTTATCTTTTCTTCTCATTCTAGAGCAATTTTGGCATATCCTTTTACAAAGAGACTCAACGAAAAAACCTTAGTTAAGTTTCTGTACCTCGGTAAGATCGGTATTCTTGGAAACGAAACATGGTTTGAGGGAATAAAACTTATGCCTTCTTCTTCAATACTAACGTTCACAAAAAGCGGGTTTACCATAGAAAAGTATTGGGATCTGGATTATTCTGCTGAACTTAAAAACGAGAAAGGAATAGTTAGAGATCTGGTGAAAGCGTTTAAGAAAGCCGTGAATACTAGAGTTGAGGATCTAAACGGAGTTTCTGTTTTACTTAGTGGTGGTCTGGACTCCAGGTCTGTCTTAGGCGCTGTTGAAAAGAAGCAGCTTAACAAAATTGTTGCTGTAACATTTGGTGTCAGGAAATGCGATGATATAGTCATAGCGAAAAAAATTGCAAAAAAAATGGGTGTAAAACACTTAATAATTGAGTATAATCCCGATGAGTTAGCTAAATTCGCCAAACATGTGGTCGCCTTAACTGACGGACAAGATACCGTAAATGTGAGTTATATACCTTATGTTGCCAACAAAATGAGAGAAAATGAAATCAGATATTACTTGCAAGGATACATGTTTGACCTGCTATTGGGGGGAAGTTTTTTGTCAAAAGAATTTCTTAACATTAAAAGCTATACCGAGTTCCTACCAGTGTTGGAGAAGAAATACTCTCTATTTCAGCCTTCGGAGTTAAAGCAGCTTTTAACCGAACAACTTCATGGGCATTTAGCTTCAGCCAGAAAGGAATTCACTAAATTGGCTTACGAGGCTAAGGGAGATAACTTTCCAAATAGAGCTGATTATTTTGCTATAAATACGAGAGTGCGACGATATACCTTAATGGGCTCCATCCTCTTCAGAGAATTTATTGAAGAATTGCTTCCAACGATAGATAATGATATTGTAGAAATTATTCGCCGCATTCCTCCAGAACTGAGATTTAATTACCATATATACAGAGAATTTTTATTAGCTTTAAACCATGAGCTGGCAAAAATACCTTATCAGAAAACCCTAATTCCCCCAATGATGCCAACTAAACTATGGCGTCTCTCGCTCGCAGTCCAGTTTTTCAGGCAGGTGATAGAGAGATTTTTAATGGGCAAAATTAGATACCCCCACACATATTTCGATTTTAGCGAGACATTGCGAACATCTCCGTCTTGGAAAAAGTTACTTAAAGAGACCCTTATAAACGAAAACTCGCTAATCTATAAACTTGGCTATTTAAATAAGAACTACGTTACAATTCTTGTAAACGAACATCTTAAAAGAGTAAAAGATAACGGAGAAAAATTAGCCTTCCTGATAACTTTAGAGCTTCTTCTTCAGACCTTCTTCTAGGATGAACCATATTATTAGTGTAAAAAATTTGCATCTTTTTGAGGTTTGACCTAAAAATGGGCAGAAAAATGTCTGTTGCAGTAATATCGAGCGCTATTGGGAAAACTCCAAAAGATATTGCGTATTCATTTATATTTGACGAGGTTTATCGATTAGTTCAAAATGGAATAAAAGTTCACGTGATAACGTCAAAAATAGAAAAGGAGTCTTTATCCTATGGCATTCACTTCTATGGGATAGAAAAGAAGATAGACCCTCAAGTCCTCAACAGGACCATAACAAACGCAACATGGTATCCGCCGATTTCGCTTTTGAGAAAACCCCTGCCTTTCTATTGGGAGAACCTTTATGCTACAAACATCATAAGGGTGGCGGAGAAGAATTCCGTAGACCTAATTCATGCGCATTTTGCATATCCTGAAGGTTTTGTTGGGACATTAGTTAAAAGGGTAATTAAAAAACCGTTAATTGTAACTTGTCATGGCTATGATATAAATACAGTTCCAGAGGTAGGTTATGGAATTCGGTTAAGCAAAAAATATGATGCTTTAGTTCACATGGCGCTTGAAAACGCAGATGCTATAATATGTGTAAGTAGCAATCTAAGAAAAGAGATTTTAAAGCTTGGGATAAGCCCAGAAAAGACATTTGTCGTATTTAATGCTGTCGACTTAAAACTGTTTAGACCGCCTAGAAAACACGAATTAAACGATATAAAAGATACAAAAAAACAGTTTGGATTAGGTGAAGACGATTTCCTCATATTAAATGCGCGGCATCTGAGACCTATATATGGAATAGAATATTTAATTTACGCTGCAAAGATTGTAAGTGGACAGATCAGAAATGCCAAATTTATCATAGCAGGTGAAGGAGCGTTAAAAGAGAAGCTAAACGCCATGATCCAAAGCATGGGACTACAGGAATATGTCAGGTTGATAGGAAAAATCCCCAAAACATTGATGCCGAAATTAATGCGTGCCGCTTCTCTCTACGTTAACACCTCCCTAGCTGATGGTATGTCTCCGAGTATGCTAGAAGCATGTGCGTGTGGATTACCCATAGTAAGTTTTGATGTCGGAGGAGCCAATGACATAATTGATGACGGTGTTAACGGATATCTTGTACCCTCGAAAGATTATAAAATGCTGGCTTCTAGAATTACTTACCTGCTTCAAAATACAGATGTAATAAAGAGAATGGGTATGATTACTAGAAAGAAGGCAGAAGAACGATTTAACATAAATACAAGAATTGATGCTATGATATCTATTTACCAGAAAATTATAACCGAATTCCCTTTTGGTGGTTAAAATAAAAACTATAATTTCATTAATTAGGTTGATTTATAATGGATTAACGGAGAAGAATCTCTATTTTAAGGAATTGGTTTCTAATTATGAAGAATATCATACAACATCAAAGATATCCACGCTTTCCATCCTACGAGCTAACTTAATATCTGATTGGATTAAACCCCATTCCTGCGTTTTAGACGTAGGATGTGGAGAGGGATTTCTTATGGAATTCCTTTCCAAGAAAAAAATTGTAGAGTTTATGGCATGGATGTATCCAGAAAGGCAATAGAAATTGTTCGGTCAAAAGGTTTTAAGGGTATAGTTAGAGATGTGGATGAAAACGGTTTGGGCTTGTCTGAAGACGAGAAATACGATTACATCTTATTCGTAGAGGCTCTCGAACATTTAAAATATCCTCATAAAGTGTTGATAGAAGCGTGCAAACATGCAAAGGAAGGGGTAATAGTGACTCTTCCGAATACGGGATACCATTATTGGCGTTTATAAATGTTGAGGGGTTACTTCCCAAGACAAAGTTTTACGCATCTGCACTTTTGGAGTATAAATGATTTCTATATTTTCCTGATGCAACTGGGTTTAAAGCCTTTAGCCCTAAAAACAGACTTACCAACTAAAGGGTATAAAGGGTTAATATCTAGCTATTTTAAGAATTTGTTAGCTATCAACAATGTTGGTTAATAGCTCCCATTGAAGTATAGAGCGCTGTAGATGCTATACAATTAGCGTGTGCAAGCCTGCCATAGATCACGCTTATGAAGCGCGCGCAATCAATCTTATAAAGATAGATGTCGAGGGAGCAGAATACGAAGTTCTAAAGGGTTCAACTGAGACGCTAAAACACACAAAATTTGTCGTTCTCGAATTGTCAAGAAAAACTGAAGCCTGTTTAAGATTACTTCAAGCCTATGGCTTTAAATGTAAAAAGATGAAGTTCACGAATTATTATACCTGCGCCAGAGTAAAATAACAAAAGAGATTTATGTGCATTAGAATGTTCTAAAATCCATTCCTTAAAACCTTTCTTGGTGTGTGATCTTCGTATGCCTAAAAAGATAATCTCAATTGTTGGTGTAAGGCCGAACTTTGTTAAATTGGCAGCTTTAAATGATTTTTTATCTGAGAAACACGAGCATGTTATTGTGCATACCGGTCAACATTATGACTTCGAGTTGTATAAAGCCTTCTTTGAATGTCTAGAGCTTCCAACTCCTCATTATAATCTTGAAGTAGGATCGGGAACGCATGGCTACCAATTAGGTGAAATAGTAAAACGTTTAGAAAAAGTCTTAATTAAAGAAAAACCAGACTTTGTAATAGTTTATGGCGATTGCAACTCCACATTAGCCGGAGCCTTAGCAGCCGTTAAACTCCACATTAAAATAGCTCATGTTGAAGCTGGATACAGAAGCTACGATAAAACAATGCCCGAAGAAATAAACAGATTATTAACAGACCAAATATCAGACTTATTATTTGCACCAACAAAAACTGCGGTAAACAACCTTAAAAAGGAAAACATTCATGGAACCATATACCTTACAGGCGACGTTATGGTTGACGTACTAAACAAATACAAGGGCATATCAGAACAGAAATCCCAAATCCTAAATAAATTAGGAATCAACTCGAAAAGCTACATTCTTGTCACAATCCACAGAGAAAACAACACAGAAGTAAAAGAAAGACTCGGCAACATAGTTAAAGCACTCACAAAAATAAAGAAATACACGCTAGTATTCCCAATCCATCCAAGAACTAAAAAAGCATTACAGGCAACAGGACTATACAACCAACTAAAACGTAACAAAAACCTCATAATCACTTCCCCATTAAACTACCTAGACTTCATAAAGCTGGAAAAAAATGCTGCAAAAATCATAACAGACTCCGGTGGCGTCCAAAAAGAAGCATACATATTAGGAGTCCCGTGCATAACATTACGGAACACCACCGAAGTTATCGAAACAGTGCAAGAAGGATGGAACATACTAACAGATGTCTATGTCAACAAAATACTAGATGCGGTAGAAAACTTCAAACCCAAAGGAAAAACTTCTAGAGAAAGCCTGGGAAAGGGAAATAGTGCCCAAAAAATAACACAAATAATAAACAAACTCGGCGTATAACGAAACCATGTATAAACTCGCACGCCTAAGCCTTACCTTCATAAAAAGAAAAAACTACAAACCCTAACAGACTCCCAAATACCTCAACAATTCCATTCGCCAGATCAAACCATACTGGATCTTGGAATAAACTCTTCAGTCATCGCCGGTCAAAATGATAACGGCAATTGAACCCAAACGAACATAAACCAAAAACAACCAAAAATAACCAAATTCACTATCAAACAAGAAAACCAGTAATAAACCTCAAAGAAGGCACAACAAAAGGAAACTTCAACCCAAACCACATAGAAGCAATCCTAATAGGAATAGAAACCCAACCAAACACAACGCAAACCTTCGAAATCCACCAAATAAGCACAATAACCTACAACAACCAATGCTAACTCCAAATGTTGTTGTTCAAAATTTCAGCGCCCACAACAACACAAAAACAGAACACCCCCCCACTCAACT
>Ga0315298_1007456_pt1 | contig 14397 bp, 12 predicted proteins | sample WHS_1_MG_FD_203077 | JGI IMG/M metagenome (GOLD analysis project Ga0315298, IMG submission 203077) | Extremophilic microbial mat communities from Washburn Hot Springs, YNP, Wyoming, USA - WHS_1_MG | ecosystem: Environmental > Aquatic > Thermal springs > Hot (42-90C) | place: USA: Wyoming... | reverse complement strand
ATCGCCAACCTCCTTGTCAACCGCCTTCGCAACCTCCACCATAGCCTTAGCAGCAGGATGCTGCACATCAACTTTGTCTAATATGGTCGCACCATCATTCGTGATTGTTACTGCTCCAAATTCATCGACAATCATTTTATTCATTCCACAAGGGCCTAAAGATGTCTTAATTATTTCCGCTACTACTTTCGCAGCTTTAATATTACTTTTCTTCGCATTTCTTTTCTCAACTCTCTTAGTCGTACTTCTAAGTATTTGGGATGGCTTACCAAGACTGTACAAATCTTGCTCAAACAAATCATTATTTATCGTTAACTAAATAAACTTTTTTAATGAAATTTTATTAACAACTTTAATTAAAATTGCAAGTTCTTTTTTTAAGAAACATTTATTAATAAGTTTAATATGAAAGAAAAGCAAGGGGAATATGACAGAAAATAAATCAAGAAGAGATATGTTGAAGATAGTTGGTGGCGCTGCTGGGGGGCTTATTGTCGGTGGCGCGATCGGCTATCTGGCGAAGCCGTCTGAAACTGCTACGACGACTGTGACGAACACTGTCACGAAGACCGAGACAACTACAGCTACAGGAACAACGACTCCAACAACTACACCAACAACTACACCAACAACTACACCAGCGGATCAATATACACAGGCTGCTCACGAATGCGCTGCGTGGGTAGGTAATGAGACCGTATTAACACAGGCTCAACTGATCCAGGAATTAGAATTCTTTGCGAAAGCAAGTGCTCCATACAGAGGAAAGACCGTGCTAATCATGTACGAAGCAATTCCTCCTGCCGAATGGGAAGAGAAGAACCTAGGTCCTTGGTTCGAAAAGATAACAGGTATAACGATCAAATGGGAGTCGATGTCCAACTTCGAAACGATTTTGAAGTCCATCGAAGACCAAAAGACCCAAGGTGGGATCTTTGACGCAATCGGATCAGACCAGGATATGAACGGCTTCTACACGTGGTATAAGAGTGGCTTAGACATGACGGAGTTTATGAAAGCACATCCTGAGCTTGTTCCCCCATACTTTGACGTCGAGGACTTCTATGCTAGAGCTACATACAGCGACTGGAGAAACGGACATTTAATGGCCTTGCTGGCGTATAATGCGCCACATGGAACTGTTTACAGAAAAGACTGGCTTACCGACCCAGCTGAGAAAGCAGCCTTCAAAGCGAAGTACGGGTACGACCTGAAGACTCCGATGGAATACTACATGGATGCGCAGAAGTCAGGTAAGATAGATGATGACTGGACTACAGACAAAGCAAGAGATGTTATGGAGTTCTTCACACGTAAAGACAAGAACATGTATGGGACCGTAACAGGTCTGAAGGCTGGAGACCACATGGGATGGTGGACTGGAGATGGTTTTGACGATGTCTTCCAATTGGCTTCACCAGCTCCTGCTGGAAAGTATCCAATTGAATGCACAGGTTTCGAACCTAATACCACTCCATGGGGATTGCACATAGAGAAGAACGTCATGTATGGTTTCTCTAAGGCTAACGGAGGTACCTTGAACGGTGACGCAGGAGTAGCGATGTACGACTATTGGTTCAAAACGATTCCAAAGTATGCTCCAGACAAGGTGTGGCAGATGGACGCTGTAGAAGCACACACAAACTTCTTCACAGATGGGAACTATGCAGTATTCTTCCCCAACTACTGTTGGTTCACGTCAACAGGTCAGAGCTCTGACTCGAAGATTGCTGGCAAATTTGAATACGGGCCGATCCCAGTTGCTAAACAATTCTATGTGAAAGGCAAACCAAGAGGATACATCGACCCATCTGGATGGGTTATATCTAACTACTCCAAGAATAAAGAGATTGCGTTCCTATTCTGCGCCTTCATGGTGTCTAAGGCATTCGACCTAAAGAAGAATCTTGCAAACGGTACCCCGATAAGATGGTCTACAATACAGCATCCTCTGTTTGCTGCGAAGGATGATTACCTAGCCGGCCTAGTGACCCTCATGAAGACACAGATGAAAGAGCAGTTTGGAACAGATGCTAGATTGGTCATCTACCCACTCATACTACCAATTGCCGCTGACGCAGGTGCAAGGGCTGCACAACAAGGACTACCACCACAAGAAGCCGCTGACCTGCAAGCTGGAGAAATGGATAAGTGGTTAGTGGACAACGGCTGGTATAAGAAGGACCTGAGCTAAATAATCATATTCTCTCTCTTTTTTTAAAAAAATTTATTTAACAAAGTTCTTTAAAAAAGGTCTTTAAATTTTTTGCTAAAGTAATTAATTTTATTTTATTTTGGCTTTTATATAATATTTATATATAAGACCATATCCTTCCCCATAGGAAGAATAGTTATGTCAAAAACTGTCTATCTATTATTACCCGCATTTTTAGTCGTCTTAGGGGTTGGGCTGATTCCAACAATAAGTCTAATCAACTACAGCGTCCAAACACCTTTCGGTGAAGTCAACAAGTTCGTCGGCTTAGAAAACTTTAGAAAGGTCTTCTTTGACACACGATTTATCGAAGCATTCCAAAGAAACATCACTTTCAGTGCTCTAGCACTTGCCATAGAGATTCCCTTCGGCATTGGGCTTGCTCTAATTCTCTATGAAAAGGGGAAACTAAATACGCTGATTTCTATGATCATCACGATACCTGTGCTTATCCCGCCTATCACAATTGGTCTTCTTTGGCGTTTAATGGCTAGAGAGAACGGTACATTAAGAAATCTAATGAACTTCCTAGGCTTTTATTACGACCCATACCGTGTACCAGAACAGGCATTTGGGACAATTGTTGCGATGGATGTCTGGCACTGGACTGCTTTAATATGTCTTGTCGTTTCTGCTGGTCTAGCTGGCATGGACAGGTCTCCTGTTCTATCTGCTAAAACTGAAGGAGCTACCAGATGGCAAATCTTCAGGCACATCGAATTACCAGCGCTGAGCTTTCCACTCGTCTTCGTCTCACTTTTGAGGTTGATCGATACTCTAAAAATATACGATGAGGCTACTGTTCTCACAGCTGGAGGCCCTGGACAGACAACAGAATTTCTAAGCTTATACGTTAAAAAGACCGCAATCGACCAATTTATTGTAGGCTACGGTGCTGCTCTATCGTTGATCTACAACTTGATTGTGCTTCTACTCGCTTGGTTACTACTGATCGTTATGACTAAAGGGAAGGGTGTTGTATAATGGGTATCAACAGTAAAACAATAGTAAGATCTATTCTGATTATACTCGTAACGATAGCTTTCGTATTCCCAGTTTGGAACATGATCTCCGCATCGTTCTCTTCAAAATTAGCTGTTGAAGAGGGTAGACTCTTGATACCCGACGGGTACTTGGGGAATTGGGAAAGAGCACTATCTGGGTCATGGGCTGAAGGTTTAGTGAACTCTTTGATTATCACTATATCAAGTGTTTTATTCACCTTGCTCATCAGCTTTCCAGCAGCGTATGTCATATCAAGATACCACTTCATGGCAGATAAACACATCTTCTTCTGGTTCCTAGCCACCCGTATGGCTCCTGCAGCAGCTCTTGTGCTACCATACTTGGTCATATTCAGAGCAGTCGGCCTTTGGGACACCATACCAGGGGTTGTAATCGCTTACTTTGGTTTCAACATTCCATTATCGGTTTGGCTGTTCACAAGCTTCATGAGTGTTATTCCAAAAGAGATAGATAACCAAGCTTTCATAGATGGGTACAGTCTTTGGGCTTACTTTAGGAAGATATTCATTCCATTATGTATGCCCGCGATAGGTGTTGTCTCCTTCTTCACATGGTTCTTCAGCTGGTCTGACATGTTCTTCGCTACTGTGCTTACATCGTTCCAATCGAAACCTTTGAACGCATTACTTATGGTGACCTTGGGAAGGGTAGGTTACGGAGTGGAATACGGCTTAGCATCTGCAGCTGGGGTTATTACGATAATACCTGGGTTGGTCCTGTTGTATTGGGCAAAGACTTATCTGTCAAAAGGATTCACCTTTGGGAGGATCTGAGAACATGTTTGTACTAGATTTTATGTATTTTACTCCTGAAACAATGGTACTATGGGGGCTAGTCTTAACCTTGTTCATCACACTGGCTACGTTAGATAAGAAAAAGAGGTCTACTCCAACCAAAGGGTTCCTTCCAATATATACCACAAGAGGTGACCGTGTCTTTATCTCATTGATGTCGATGGCTGTAATTGGAATCATATGGTTAACATTTATACCACTGCCGATAGAGTTTGCTCTTATACCTAGCGCGATCGTTGCGTTCCTTATACTTACTAGAGGGTGATTAAGATGACAAAGATAGAAGTAAAAAACGTGTCCAAGTCATTCGGCGGAAAGAAGGTTTTGGATGATGTATCCTTCACGATAGAATCCGGCGACTTTACGTCCATTCTAGGGCCTACAAACGCTGGAAAATCGACCCTACTTAAAATAATCGCTGGTGTGGAAAACCCTGACTCCGGGCAGATCCTTTTCGACGGTGTAGACGTGACCAAATACCCGCCTCAAAAGAGGAATATTGGTGTCATATTCCAAAACTTCGCACTGTACCCAAACCTAACTGTATTCGATAATATTGCGTCACCGTTGAAGGCGAAGAACATTCCAAAAGATAAGATCGAAATGAGGGTTACCGAGCAAGCTCGAATACTGAAGATAGACGCTTTGTTGAAGAAACGTCCAAACGAATTGAGTGGTGGGGAAGCGCAGAGGACGGCTTTAGCTAGAGCGCTGGTAAAGGACGCTGCTGTTTACTTGCTTGACGAGCCTCTAACTAACTTAGACTATAAATTAAAAGAAAGCATGAAGATCGAGTTGAAGAAGATTCTACAGACTAAAAGAGCGACCATAATATATGCCACTCCATCACCTGAGGAAGCGTTGGTGTTCGCTAATACCGTAGTATTTCTGTACAATGGGCATGTCGTACAGACGGGTGGCGTTAGAGAATGCTACACAGCCCCATCTAATATAATCGCAGCCCAGATCTGTAGCACCCCTCCAATGAACCTGATCGATACCAAAGTTGTTTCTAAGGGGAACAAAGACTTCCTTGATTTCGAAGGAAAGCTTGAGCTCGACGTCACACACCTAAACCTACCAAAGGATGAAAAAGAGTTTGTAGTAGGGGTGTATCCATTCAACCTTTACCTGAACCCTAAAGGTGGCAACAGTATCGCGATCCCAGTGGAGTTGGAACTTCAAGAAATGGCTGGCTCAGAGATGACCGTTCGAATCAGGTGGAACAACTCAAGTTTGGTGATGTACGTGCCATTCGAAAGAGAACTTGAAAGCTCGTTCAAAATGTACCTAGACCCAACGGACCTGTTTATATACAGCAAACAGACAGGTAAGTTAATTACCAAGTACAAGAAATCGGGGGCGTAGAGAAAATGGCAAAGATAGTATTAGAAAACGTAACTCACTCATATAATAAGGATGTTCCTGCTGTTGAAGATGTAAACGCTGTCTTCGAAGACCAAACGACTAACGCGCTACTTGGGCCTTCAGGTTGTGGAAAGACGACGATACTTAAAATCATCTGTGGCCTATTAAAGCCAACTAAGGGGAAGGTGTACTTCGACGACGAGGATGTGACAGACCTCCCGCCTGAGAAGAGGAATGTCGCAATAGTATTCCAGTTCCCAGTGGTCTACTCGATGTCGGTATACGACAACCTGATGTTCCCGCTGCTTAACCTAAAGATTCCAAAAGAGGAAAAGAGGAAGAAGGTGTTAGAAGTTGCTGAAATGGTGGGGCTCTCCCACGTGCTTAAGGCTCATGCGCCAAGGTTAGGACCAGCAGAGAAGCAGAGGGTGGCGATTGCTAGAGTGCTGATTAGGGAGCCTAAGGTCTTCCTCTTCGACGAGCCCCTTTCATCGATCGAACCAGAGAAGAAGGCTGTGCTAAAGACGGAGATCAGAAAGATCCAGCAAAAACTGAAGCAGACAACAATATACGTTACCCATGATCAGACGGAGGCACTTACTTTCGCGGAAAGGGTCGCTATAATGGACAAGGGGAGGCTTCTACAATTCGACACGGTGGAAAACATCTACATGAAACCTGCTGCAGCGTTCATTGGCTTCTTCATCGGCTCACCTGGAATGAACATAATAGATGGTAAGGTCAAAGATGGGTCGATCGACTTCGGTGACTTCGTCTTCAAACTACCTAAGACGATGAAACTACCCTCTGGTTTAAGTGACGTAAAGCTAGGTATCCGCCCAGAGCACGTAGAGGTAAGCACAGTCGAAAAGAGTGGATGGTACAAGTTCATAGTAGACGCATACGAACCAGCAGGGAAAGGCTTCGGCATCATACACATATCCACAGACCACCACGACATTAAGGTAAGAAGCGAACAGATGGTTGAAGAACTTACACCGATCTGGGTAAACTTCCCAACACAATTTGTGCATATCTTCGACCAGAACGGCATGAGGGTTAACGTATAGCTGAGCAGGAACTGAGGCGCCATTAGATGAGCACAAAGAGCTATCTAATGGGGATAGATGTAGGCTCTACAAACATCAAATCTGCGATCTTCGACCTAAATGGGAACGAGATAGCGGTAGTGGCGAAGAGGCTACTACCCTCTCAACCTTTCCCAGGCTGGGTGGAAAGAGACATGGACACGATGTGGGAATACACCGTAGAAGTTGTTAGAGGCTCCATAAAACAGTCAAAGGTCGACCCATCAAAGATCCAAGGTGTGGCTGTATCTGGTCAAGGGGATGGCCTTTATTTCATAGACAAAGAAGGTCGGCCTGTTCGAAAAGGTATCTTGTCGATAGACTTCAGAGCCACCTCTATTCTAAAGGAGTGGGAAGCTCAGGGAAAGTGTGACGAGTTATACCCAATCATGTTGCAGAAGCCTCATACCGGCGCCCCAGTTACCTTGTTAGCGTGGCTTAAGAGGAATGAACCTGGCAACTACAATAAGATAAGATGGGTGATATTCTGCAAGGATTACATAAATTACAAGCTTACAGATGTTGTGTCCACCGACGAGAGTGACGCGACTGCGACTTTAACCGATCCTAGGACAAGAAGGTATGAACCGAAGATCTTAGAAATACTTGATATAGAGGAATGCAAAGAAAAGTTACCCCCCATCATACCAAGTTGGGAGTTATGCGGTAGGGTTACTAAACAGGCCGCTGAACTGACAGGGCTGAAAGAGGGGACACCAGTGGCTTCAGGTTTACACGACGTTGACGCAACAGGGTTGGGCTCAGGTTGTATGGACCATGGGCAGCTACTGATCATATTAGGCACATGGGAAATAAACCAGATAGTTCTAGACAGGGTGGTGGTTGACCCGAAAAGGATATGCATGACGAGGGTACATGGTGTGCCAGGAAGATGGTTTCTGCTTAACGCGTCACCAGCTGCTGCTACAAACCTAAACTGGTTCATAGATCAGTTGGGGTACGAAGAGAAGTTGAAAGCTGAGGGAGAAGGAGTTTCAGCGCATGCCTACGCTGATAGGGTTGTTGAAGGCATACCTGTAGGCTCTGAAGGAGTGATATACCACCCATTCTTATACGGGCAGACAGGAAACGCTTATGCCAGAGCCGGCTTCTACGGGATAACAGGAAGGCATACAAGACACCATCTACTCAGAGCAGTGTACGAGGGTGTCGCTTACTCCACGTACCTACAAGTAAGACAGCTCGAAGAAGTTGTCAAGATTAAAGAGGTTAGAATAGCCGGCGGAGGCGCTAAGAGCAAGATATGGACTAAAATCCTCTCCGACGTAATGGACAAGCCGATTAAGGTCCCTGAAGGAAGTGAGCTCGGTGCGAAGGGGGTTGCGCTTACAGCAGGAATATGTGCTGGAATATTCAAGGACCATAGGTCAGCTCTTGAAGCATTCACCTCAGTAGCCTATGAGCAAGTCCCAAGTGAAGAGGATGCTAAAAAATACGGGAAACTCTACCAACTTTTTGAGAAGACCATAAAGTACTCTGAACCCATGTGGGAAGAGTTCGGCAGAAGCTAGAAGCTAAAAATAGCAAAGGTTTATAAAAAACCCTAAAACCCCTTTTTTTGGTGTAATATTTTGAAGTGTGTTGTTTGTGGAGACCCTGGGGTAAAGGGTAAACTAATTTATGAGACAATGAAGGAGCTTGAGAACGACGGTGTCTCCTTCGCAATTCTAGACTGGAAGGGGGACTTAACGATAGACGCTTTCTATTCTGAAATCCTAAGGATCGAACGTAGTGGAGCAGAAGGCGTTGAACCATTCCAAGAGCTTATAGAAGCCATTTCAGACGCGGACTTCCTAATAGTTCATTTTGCGCCTGTATCAGAAAAGGTGATTTCAGCCTCTAAAAAGTTGAAGATGATAGGGTGCATTAGAGGCGGCTATGAGAACGTTAATGTCGAAGCAGCCAAGAAGAAGGGCATCACAGTTTTAAACGCGCCAGGTCGCACTACAGGTGCAGTAGCAGACTTTACGATGGGTCTGATTTTATGCCTAACAAGAAAGATCCCAGAATTTTGCACCTCACTTAAGCAGGGCGTTTGGAAGACTGTTGACAGAGCGAACATGCCTCAAAACTTAGAGGGAAAGACCTTAGGCTTGGTCGGGTTTGGGAACATCGGAAGAGCTGTTGCGATTAGAGCTAAAGGGTTTGGCATGAATATGTTAGCGTACGACCCATACGTTAAGGAAGTTTCTCCTGACCTAAACACTAGGCTCGTCGATCTAGAGACCTTGTTAAGGGAATCCGATATAGTATCCGTACATGCCCGTCTAACCCCGGCTACTAAACATATGATCGGCATGGCACAATTTAGGTTGATGAAGAAGACCGCCTACTTCGTAAACACAGCCCGCAGCGGTTTAGTTGATGAGAAGGCTTTGCTCGATGCCTTAGAAAAGAAGCTTATAGCAGGAGCTGCAATCGACGTCTTCGACGAAGAACCACTAAGTAAAGACTCCAGGTTTATGAAGCTAGATAACGTCATAATTACCCCTCATATGGCAGGGTCCACAATAGACACGTTCCTGAATGGGCCTAGGATGATGGTAAAGGAGATAAGAAGGCTTCTACGAGGGGAGAAGACCAGTTTCAGCCTTTAAAAGACGCCTCTCTAAAGGGTTGCAGTCTCTCCGTTCGTCCACCTAGGGAAAGGTTTAAAAACTTTATAGAATGCTTGGTGGCTAGTGAAATATATGCCAGATTTTGATAAAAAGAAGATGAAAGCTGCAGTTCTTTATGGGCCAGCAGACCTACACATCGAAGAAGTCGATGTCCCTGAAATAAAGCCTGATGAAGTGCTGATCAAGGTTAGAGCGATAGGGATCTGTCCCAGCGATGTTAGAAGCTATTTAGGTATTTATAAAAGGCAGATGTACCCGTGGGGTAAAGAAAGCTACGGGCTTTCCGGCCATGAATGGTGCGGGGACATAGTAAAGGTTGGTGAAGCGGTCAAAGACTTCTCCGTCGGGGACAGGGTTGTCCCGGAGATCATCGTCCCATGTGGTTCATGCAAGTACTGTGGGATGGGGCTTACAAACCTCTGTAAAAATAAGGGTAACATCACCAGAGGATACGCGGAGTACGCGAAGTCTCCTGCTAAAGCGCTCTTCAGACTGCCTGATAATGTTAGCTTTGTAGAAGCTGCGTTTGCAGAACCGATCGCAGTCTGTCTCCATGCTAACGATATAATATCTGCTAAACCTGGTCAGACCGTGCTGATCATCGGAGGCGGCCCGATGGGCCTACTTCATGTTCAAGTGACGAAGCTTTCTGGCGCTCAGGTTATCGTGAGCGAAGTTGTTGAAAATAGGCTGAAGATGGCTAAAGACTTCGGTGCCGACATCACTGTGAACCCCGCTAAGGAGGACATGCCGAAGATTGTGAAAGACCAGACTGGGAGCTATGGTGCGGATGCAGTTATAGTCGCGACAGGCAGTAAAGCAGCTATTGAAAGCGCCTTTAAGGCTGTGAGGTCCGCTGGGACAATTGTACTCTTTGGAGGAACGTACCCACCAGCTAACATAGAGGTAGACCCCAACATAATCCACTATGGCGAGATCAACGTTACAGGAAGCTACGACCATGTCCCATACCATATAGAAAGGGGGCTAAAGCTTCTCAAAATGAAGAAACTTAACGTAGAAAAGCTAGTATCGAACACGTTCCCTCTAGAACAACTGAAGGAAGGGTTTGAGTTGGTAAAAAGCGGGTACGCCCTAAAAGTTCAAGTAAAACCGTAGCATAGGCAGATGTGATAATATTTGAAGAATAAAGGAGAATGCTACCTTTTTGGAGTAGACATAGGGACTTCTTCCTCGAAAGGTGCAATAATCAACAACAGTGGAAAGGTCCTCGCAGAGGCTATGGTCGAGCACGACATAAACATAATCAAACCAGGTTGGGTTGAACAAGACCCTGAGAAATGTTATTGGGGTGACTTCAAAGAAATCACAAAGACCCTGCTAAAGAGGACACAGATATCTCCAGAAGACATCGTCGGAATAGGTGTCAGCAGCTTAGCTCCTGACATAATCCCAATAGACAAGGATGGTAACGTCATTAGACCAGCAATAATCTATATGGACCGCAGAGCCTCCGCTGAATGCGAAGAACTAGAGAGGGAGCTCGGTTCGGAGGGTGTTGTTCAGAAGACAGGGAACATCGCTGACCCATACTACGCAGGATATAAGCTGGAATGGTATATGAGGAACGAGCCTGAAAACTATAAGAGGACCTATAAAGTGCTCAACGCTGACAAATTCGTAACCTTCAGGCTAACAGGAAGGGCTATAATAGACCACACGACCGCGATGATATTTGCCCCATACTACGACCCTAGGAAGGGTGAGTGGTCACATGAAATATCTGACCTAGTTGGTGGCGGTATAGAGAAGCTACCAGACCTGTACCTACCACATGAGGTAGTAGGGCATGTGACTAGTGAAGCAGCTAAGGCCACAGGGCTCAAGGCAGGAACCCCAGTTATCGCAGCAGGGCCTGACGCGATCGTTTCCGCCTACAGCGTGGGGATGGTCAACGAAGGCGAGTCATGTTTCATGTATGGCACGACAGGATGCTGGTTTACAATCATAGATAAACCGATCTACGATAAAAGGCTGATCGCGACCAGGCATGTAGTTCCAGGGAAGTACATCATAGGTGGAGGTATGATCGCCACAGGTGGTCTAGTAAAGTGGTTCAGAGACAACTTCGGCCACGTTGAAAGGAGCATGGCTGACATGTTGAACGTGAGCGCCTACCAATTACTGGACCAAGAGGCAGAGAAGGTCCCACCAGGCTCCGATGGCCTAGTTGTGCTACCGTACTTCCTAGGCGAAAGGACACCGATATGGGATATCGATGCGAAGGGCCTAATATTCGGGCTCTCACTAAGCCACACCAGAGCGCACATATTCAGGTCTCTCATGGAGGCTGGAGGATATGGGCTTAGGCACCACCTAGACATAGCTGGGTCCCTAGGGGTTAAGATAAAGGATATGCTAGCGGTTAACGGGGGTGCAAGAAGCAGACTTTGGAGACAGATCATAAGCGACATAACAGGTGTGCCACAATACTACGTCCACCCAGTACCAGGTGCGCCGTATGGCGACGCATTCTTGGCGGGAATAGGAACTGGCGTGTTCAAAAGGTTCGAAGACCTGAAGAACTACGTGCAAATAAAGGAAAAGACCGAGCCAAACTCTAAGAACCACGAGCTGTACTCAAAACTGTATCAAATATATCTAAACCTTTATCCAAAAGTTAAGGATGACTATAAGACGTTAAGTAAGATTATTAGTTGATTTACGGAATGCCTTTAACCAAATCCTCTAGTTCAACTTACGGAATAACGGCATACCTTAACCCTTTCTGATTCATGGTATTATCGAGGGCTGTCTTTATTTCAGCTAACGGATAATAACCACTTATAAATATGCTGGGCCTGATCAATCCTTTCAAAACAAGGTCGTAGCCTATTGTCACGTCGATTGGAGAGAGTGTTGTTGAACTTACAATCTTTATCTCGTCATAGTGCAGTCTATAAGTGTCGACGGTGATTGTTGTCCCTTCCTTACAGCCACCGTATTCAAGAACTTGACCACCTCGTCTAACTAATTCGATAGCCTCCTCCCATGTTGCTGGCTGGCCGATTGCCTCGATAACGACATCTGGGCCCCATCCTTCGTTTACATTTAACTCCTTTAGCTTGCTTTTTGCTTCCTCGGTTGTTCCAGCAGTTAAAACCCGGTCTGCAGCGCCGTTCTTCTTTGCGGAGTCTAATCTCTCTTGACTTCTGTCGATCATAATCGTCTGGGCTCCTCTTAACTTGGAGATCAGACCATGTAGTTGGCCGATTCCCCCTGCTCCGATGATGAGGACAGTGTCATTTGGGTTTATGTCGACGTTATAGTTACCGTGAACTACCACGGCAACTGTTGGCACACTGGCCGCGTCCTCAAGGGATAGATTCTCAGGTAGAATCTGCATTCGGTCGACTTTGAGTTTAACATATTCACGGAATGCGCCTTCACCTTCTAAGTTTCGAGGTTTTTGTGTCTTAAGCTCCTCAGCTCGAGGTAGTCGCATGTTTGCGCATAGATTAGGTTGTCCATGTCTACAGAACCAACATTTACAATCGCCACGATAGTAGGATGGGATCACCTTTTTCCCTATTAATGATGTACTCACTCCTTGACCAACTTCCTCTACGATCCCTGCCCATTCATAGCCCCAACCGAAAGGATACGTCCAACCTGGGTAGCCTCTTGCGTACTGCTTAACCGTTGTTCCTGATGTCATACATAGTTTTACGCGGGCGAGAACTTCTCCTTCTCCAGGCAAAGGTTTTGGTTGATCAACTATACGGACATCCATCGGGCCATAGCATAAAGCTGCTTTCATCGTATTTGGCATGTTCAAGTCTTTCCTATGCTATTTTATTAACGTTACTAAGTCTCCTCTGAGTTAGTAGTAGTGACATTAGGGAAATGAGTTTTACCTTTTTGATCAAGAAGTAGCTTGTATTGATAAGAAATCTTAGGGCATATCAAGTAAGGGGATAATAAACTTTATAGAACTAATGGCTTTAATTAAGTGGAGATATTAACCTTGTTTGGAATAAAAAGGTAACCCTATAGTGCCGAATGCAGATTTAAAGTAAACTGTTCCCTTTACTGCCCACCAAACGGGGGCTCTCCATTTACATGAAGCCCATATTTGTCCTGCTGCATTACTATTTTTAACTTGTATGTACGCGTTTAGTTCAACAGCTTCATTTGGAAGTATGGATAAGTTGCATGGTATAATTCCTCTTCCCAATACATAATTATTTCCATAGAAGGCGTATTTTATTTGATCTAAGAAAACTATCTTATCGTTTTTATTCTTAGCTATCAGTCTGACATTAAAATTTCCTTCTTTGTACTTTAGTTCTTCAATTCTTACTTCATCGAGTGTTATTTCCACTTTACTTAGTCGATTTCTAAGAATCAAATACCAACTTAATAGTAAACTTAAAATTATTAACGCCAATGTAACTATGATCTCGAAGATTACATTGTTCAAAGCGAATCTATATGTAGATTAAACAAGTATTTGAATTTAATTGTTTGGGTTATATGTCTTGGAATTACTTTATCCACTGTTCAACTACGCAATATTTAGATTAATATCCGGATACTCAGCTGTGTCAAATTGGGATTCGTATTTATTATAGGTTCTTTTAATGTTACTAAAGACCTGTTGAGGGGTCGAAGCTGGTGGTTGATATGGTTTCGGTTTTCGACGAGCTAGTACGTCTTCATCAATTTTCAAAATCATTTTCGTAGCCTCCATAGCTATAGAAAGAATCTTCTCTTTTACAATCACTGGTTCATAAATGCCTAATTTTGCTATATTTTCGATCTTCCGTTCAAGAGCATCGATTCCTGCATTCTTTTCACCCTTACGATGTCTTGCAACGAGCTCTAATAACACGTTAGTTGAATCCATCCCCGCATTCTCAGCTAGAGTAAAGGGTATGGTTTCTAACGCTTCTGCAAACTTTTTGATCGCAAGCTGTTTCTTCCCAGTAACTTTGTTGGCGTAATCGTTAAGCTTTAAGGCCATTTCTATTTCTGGAGCACCTGCACCTGGAACTACAATAGGCTTTGTCATTACGCCTTTAACAGTGCATAAGGCATCATGTATCGATCTTTCTGTCTCCTCTACTAACTTTTGAGTTCCACCTCTGATGAGCAAGGTAACACCTTTAGCGTTATTACATCCCTCAACAAAGATTTCTCCTGGATATCCTTCCCAAACCTTTCTCTCCTCAACCCTTTCTGCATAGCCAAGATGGTCTGGGGTCAATTTATCCAATATTTTAATAATTTTTGCTCCTGTAGAT
>Ga0315298_1007454_pt1 | contig 14400 bp, 10 predicted proteins | sample WHS_1_MG_FD_203077 | JGI IMG/M metagenome (GOLD analysis project Ga0315298, IMG submission 203077) | Extremophilic microbial mat communities from Washburn Hot Springs, YNP, Wyoming, USA - WHS_1_MG | ecosystem: Environmental > Aquatic > Thermal springs > Hot (42-90C) | place: USA: Wyoming... | reverse complement strand
GGCTGAACAATAGGATCCAACTCATCCATCGGACCTAAAAGCTCCGGATTTAACACACTTTTGCGCGATTGCATCCAACTGCGATTGCCGCGAATGGTGTTGATTTCTCCATTATGCCCTAACATCCGAAATGGTTGAGCTAACGACCATGTTGGAAATGTATTCGTCGAAAAACGCGAGTGTACCAATGCCAAAGCACTGGTAAAATAAGGATTGGTTAAATCAGGGAAATAGCTTCGCAATTGAATTGACGATAACATTCCCTTATATATCAGCTTTTTAGTTGATAAACTAACAAGGTAACATTGATCTTTGTCTTTTAAATCAGACTGTAACAAGGCTTTTTCAATGCGCTTCCGAATCACGTATAACCTCCGCTCAAGCTTCTCTTGATCATCACCACCCACTATAAAAAGCTGTTTAATATCAGGCTCTGCATTTTTTGCCACTTCTCCCAACACATGATCATTCACGGGAACATCCCGAATCGCAAGAATGGATAAGCCTTCATTCTCCACTTGTTGCTTAATCATAGTCAAAAAGATGGCTTGTTGCAAATCATCTTTCGGCATAAAACAAAGGCCTGTACCATATTTCCCTTTTTCTGGCACAGGAATACCTTGTAACAAAATGAACTCATGCGGAATCTGTACCAAAATGCCCGCTCCGTCACCCGTCTTGTTATCGGCTCCTTCCGCACCGCGGTGCATCATGTGTTCAAGCACCTGCAAGCCATTTTCAACAATATCGTGAGATTTTCCGCCTTTGATATTCACTACTAAACCAACCCCACATCCATCTTTTTCATAATCAGGATCATACAACCCTTGCATCGGCGGAAAAGCAACTTGATTTCTACGCTGTTTTGTCATACTGAAAGTTATTTATTTAGACCGGTTGAATAAAGAACCAAAAAAATTTCTAACGCAACTTCTTGATCATGAAGGTAAAAAAATCTGATCATCGATTCATCCATCAACTTACATCAAGCTATGATCCATCGTCCATCCTGATGATATCATTCTTTGATTTGCGTTTTTGATGTAAATTTGGATATAAAAATATCAATTCGTCACTTTTTTACCATTTCAAGCTACAAATATCTGTATTTTTTGCCAAAAAACAAAATTAGTGATCTATTATGAACAGTTTTTATGAAAATACTTGATCTGTTGTGAATAAATATACGATTTTTTTTAGCAATTTTCTCCTTTTGCTTTTCATCGGTTATTCGTTTCCATTCTCGTTGCATCCAAACAAAAACAGACAATCTTAAAAATACATCACAAAAATAAGATGATCCAAAATAAAAATCACTATTTTACTTTCAAATATCATTAAAAAACTACCAAAACTTCAATAAAAAAAGACTTTCAACGAAAGAAAAAGTGATTGAAAAAAAAACATGCCTTATTTTGCCACGTTTCTTGTATATTCATTCATAAAGATACAACAAAATGCTGATAAAAATAGAACAAGTCGTTTCACATTATTAGTTTTTTTTCATATAAACATCATGTATCTTTGTGTGTCATAACAGTTCGGAAGAATCTTTCTTTCATTCATAATAGAATTATTCAACAAACAACCAACGGTTCAATCATTCAATTCAATTGGAACCCTGAATATGTTAACCAACCAAAAGACCGAATAAACATCTCTCCGTTAAAAGTAGGATGATGATTAACAGTAAGTTTCATAAGTCTTTAGCACTAAAAAAAAATCAACGTATGAAATACATTGGAGCCCACGTAAGTGCATCGGGAGGAGTTGAAAATGCTCCCATCAATGCAGCAGCCATAGGAGCAAATGCTTTTGCTCTCTTTACCAAGAATCAACGTCAATGGAATTCGGCACCATTGAGTGAGAAAAGCATTGAACAATTCAAGCAAAATTGCATTGATCATCATTTTGCTTTGGATAAAATTCTGCCTCACGACAGCTATCTCATCAATTTAGGACATCCGGAAAAGGAAGCGTTGTTAAAATCACGAACGGCGTTCCTGGACGAAATGCAACGTTGCGAAGCTTTAGGTTTATCACTTTTGAATTTTCATCCGGGATCACATTTGAATCAAATTTCCGTAGATGCATGCCTGACATTAGTAGCCGAATCCATCAACGAAGCACTTGACAAAACCCATGGAGTGATTGCCGTCATTGAAAACACAGCCGGACAAGGAAGCAATGTCGGATTTGATTTTCAGCATCTTGCCGACATTATATCTCAGGTCAAAGACAAATCGCGTGTGGGCGTTTGCATTGACACTTGTCATGCTTTTACGGCAGGATACGAATTACGAACTCCGGATGGATATCAGGCCACATGGGAAGCATTCGATCGTATCGTAGGATTTTCCTACCTAAAGGGCATCCATTTAAATGATTCAAAAAAAGAATTGGGTTCTCATGTTGATCGACATGACAACATTGGCGAAGGATTTTTAGGACTTGACTTTTTTAGTCGATTCATGAAAGATGATCGCTTCAATAACATCCCAATCATTCTGGAAACTCCCGACGAAAACAAATGGGCTCAAGAAATTGCATTGTTGAGAAAATTTGCCGAAGTATAAAACAATCTCATCAAAAATTCACACTCTAAAGAATGATTACGATAGTGCAATTCGAGTATCTACAACTCAAAAAATCAACACATCCCGAAATAGAGAAAAAAATATGCAAAATAATGTTATTTGAACAGGAATTTTATGGGCAGTGATCTGAAAGAATAGTAACTTTGCAAAAGAATAAAAGATGGCCATTCTTTATTCTTTTCAGAAGACGCTTTATTTCAACACACTAAACAAAAAGTTCTATTCATGTCAATTAAAACGTATCATGCTGTTACGCCTGAAGAGGCTGTTAAAGTCATTAAATCGGGAGATCATGTTCATTTAAGTAGTGTGGCCAGCGTGCCGCAATGTTTAGTAAAAGCCATGTGTGCGCGCGGAGATGCCGGTGAATTGCGTGATGTCCATATTCATCATTTGCATACTGAAGGTGAAGCACCTTACGCCGATGCAAAATATGAAGGAATTTTTCAACATGACGCATTTTTTGTTGGCAGCAATGTGCGAGCTTCCGTACAAGCGGGTTATTCAGATTACATTCCTGTATTTTTAAGTGAAACGCAACGGTTATATCGAGATGGCTATTTGCATTGCAATGTAGCTATGATTCAGGTATGTCCGCCCGACGAACACGGTTTTGTTTCGCTTGGTACCTCAGTAGATGCCACGTTGGCAGCCGTTGAAACGGCCGATCATGTCATTGCCGTGGTCAATAAAAACGTTCCACGCGCGTTCGGTCAGGCTATGATTCCACTCAGCATGATCGACATCTTTGTTGAAGATGATACTCCATTAGAAACCAGTCATTTCAGTGCTCCAAATGAAATTGAAACAGCCATCGGAATACACTGTGCGGAACTCATTGAAGACGGGGCATGTCTTCAAATGGGCATTGGTGCTATTCCTAATGCCGTGTTGGCACAACTTGGGAATCATAAAAATCTGGGGATACATACCGAAATGTTTGCCGACGGCGTTCTTCCGTTGGTTGAAAGTGGTGTCATTAACGGAGCAAACAAAGGCATTGACAAGGGGAAAATGGTCTCCACTTTTTTGATGGGATCGCAGGAAGTCTATAATTTCATTCATAACAATCCTCAAGTGTTGATGATGGATGTCGGTTACACAAACGATCCGTTCATCATCGCACAGAATCCCAAAACAACAGCCATCAATTCAGCCTTACAAGTGGACATTACAGGGCAGGTTTGCGCCGACTCATTAGGGCTTAAATTTTTCTCTGGCGTAGGCGGACAAATTGATTTTGTTTATGGTGCGTCACGTTCAAAAGGAGGAAAAGCGATCATTGCCATGCCGTCAGTAACCAACAAAGGGGTGAGCAAAATTGCTGCTACCTTATCTCCGGGAGCAGGCGTGGTTACCACTCGAAACCACATTCATTGGTTCGTCACAGAATATGGCGCTGTTAACTTATACGGAAAAACCTTGCAAGAACGTGCCAAACTGATCATTAGCATTGCACATCCCGATCATCGTGAAGCACTTGATAAAGCAGCCTTTGAACGATTCGGACCGCATTTCCATTTTATTAAACAATAACCATCTCCTTTATTTTCATCCATCAAGGCCGGAGCAACGATTTTTCTTCCGGCCTTGTATTTTTCATCAATTCATTGCTCATCAAAAGCAAATTTCTAAAATTTGAGCTAAAAACATTGTACATTGATAATTTAATACTATCTTTGACAACGTTTTTATATCAAGATGACAAATCGACATCAAATTTTGCTTGACAGCTTTGAGAAAAAGCTCAATGAATTGTTGCAACGTTATGCCCATGAAAAAGAAAAAAACAAACTCTTGGAGGCAGAATTGCAACAAAAAAAAGAAGATTTGATGCAAGCACACAAAACCATTTTGGAACTTCGATCTGATTATGAAGATCTTAAAATGGCACAAGCACTTTCAGGAAATGCGGAAGAACGCGAAGCCGCTCATCGACGAATTTCTCAATTAGTGCGTGAAATAGATAAATGTATTGATTTGCTGAATCAATGAAAGAGATGGAAAAGGCAACTTTTCAAATTAATGTACAGGTAGCCGGGCATCGTTTCCCGCTCAACATACAACGAGACGAAGAAATTCTGTATCGTGACGCTGCCAAAGCATTGAAAGAAGCCATTGAAATGTACCAAAAAAGGCATCCTAATTTGCCTTATGAAACCATCTTGGTCATGTCAGCCTATCATTTTGCCGTGGAACGCGAAAAAAACAAATATTCAGAAGACATTGATCCAATCGTAAAAAAACTACAAGATTTCGACAACGTTTTGGATCAGGCTTTAGCAAAATAATCCACACAACATTTACCTCTCTATTAAGTTGTTCTTGCGTTGTCTTTTGTCGGCCTTGACATAAGAACAGCCATTTTTTTGTTTTAAATTAATAGTTCAAATCGTATGAGTATTTTTGTTATAATCATCATCTGTATCATAGGAGCGGGAGCCCTTTCGTGGTTCATCACTCAAAATTTGCTGCGTAACCGCATCAAACGAATGCTGGAAGAAGCCAAAGCTGAGGCTGAAGTTTTAAAAAAGAACAAATTGCTCGAAGCCAAAGAACAATTTGTCAACATGCGTGCCGAATATGAAAAAGAAGTAGCTGCCAGAAATGCTAAAATTCAACAAACCGAAACTCGATTACAACAACGAGAAATTACTATCAATCAGAAGCAAAACGAACTACAAAAGAAACATTCCGAGCTCGATGCCCTCAAAGAAAATCTGGACACACAACTCGAAATGATAGAACACAAGAAAAAAGAAGTTGAACAACTGCATCGAAAAGAATTACAACAATTGGAAGCCATTTCGGCTTTATCAGCTGAACAAGCCAAAGAGCGATTAATTGAATCGTTAAAGGATGAGGCAAAGACCGACGCCATGTCGTACGTAAACGAAATCATGGAAGAAGCCAAAATGAATGCCAACAAAGAAGCCAAACGCATCATTATTCAAACCATACAACGCATTGCCACTGAAACGGCCATTGAAAATGCCGTCACTGTCTTTAATATTGATTCGGATGAAATAAAAGGGCGCATCATCGGACGTGAAGGCCGCAACATCAGGGCGTTGGAAGCTGCAACCGGCGTCGAAATTATTGTAGATGACACTCCCGAAGCCATTGTCCTTTCAGCTTTTGATCCCGTTCGTCGTGAAATTGCACGTCTGGCCCTCCATCAATTAGTTGCCGACGGACGAATCCATCCGGCACGCATCGAAGAAGTGGTTGCTAAAGTTAAAAAGCAAATCGAAGAAGAAATCATCGAGACCGGAAAACGCACTACCATCGATTTAGGAATTCATGGACTACATCCTGAATTAATTAGAATGATCGGGAAAATGAAATATCGTTCGTCGTACGGACAAAACCTGTTGCAACACTCACGCGAAACAGCCAACCTGTGTGCAGTGATGGCTGCTGAATTAGGCTTAAATCCCAAAAAAGCCAAAAGAGCCGGATTGCTTCACGACATTGGAAAAGTTCCCGATGAAGAACCCGAATTGCCACATGCATTGCTTGGCATGAAATTGGCTGAACAATACAAGGAAAAACCGGACATTTGCAATGCGATTGGGTCACATCACGAAGAAATTGAAATGACAACTCTGCTGGCGCCGATTGTTCAGGTTTGCGATGCCATTTCAGGCGCTCGGCCGGGCGCACGTCGCGAAATTGTGGAAGCTTACATCAAACGATTGAATGATTTGGAGAATTTAGCCTTGTCTTATCCGGGCGTCCAAAAAACCTATGCCATTCAGGCAGGTCGCGAATTACGCGTCATTGTGGGTGCTGACAAAGTGGATGACAATGCAGTTGAAACGTTGTCGTTCGATATTGCCAAAAAAATTCAAGATGAAATGACTTATCCGGGACAAGTTAAAATCACCGTGATTCGTGAAACCCGGTCGGTAAGTTATGCCAAATAGTCAGCCAATATGAGTTAACAATAGATTCATTTCAAAACCATAAAAATGGCATACATTTTGCTATTATTGAAGTGAATAGAAAAAGTTCTTTGAAAAAAATGGGGTCGTTTGGTTTTGACAGCGAGTAGAAGAGGTAAGTAAGCATGTCGAGCGCTGGGTTGTCGGCTCGTAAATATCGATACTCTAACCAATATCTGGCGAAAATAACTACGCTCTTGCTGCTTGATTGAATAATAGTAAATCATAGCTTTATCCTCTCAAGATGAGGGGACGAGACATCTCCCAAATGCCGTGGTCTCGAGGCTCTTTGATCAGGAGGTGCAGTAAAATCGGGAATAGTTTAATATAGCTTCGTATATTAAATGAAATAACAGAAGATAAGGTTTAAGTTGGTAGCTTCGGTCTTGCTTAAACACGAAAAACTAAGCGAAGATAAACATGTAGAAAGCTTATTGCTTCCTTGTTTGGACGCGGGTTCGACTCCCGCCGGCTCCACAAAGAAAGCAGATAGTCAAATGATTATCTGCTTTTTAATTTGTACAATGGCGTTGTTATTGTTTTTATTCGGTTGGAGTGGTATAACCAAAGCTTCGTAAAGATTGTAACTTATTTCTCCAATCTTTTTCTACTTTTACAAAAAGCTCTAAATAGACTTTTTTGCCAAAAAATGCCTCCATTTCGATGCGCGATTCAACTCCTACTTTTTTCAGCGCTTTTCCCTGATGACCAATGATTATGCCTTTTTGTGACTCACGTTCAACATAAATAACCGCATTGACGCGAATAATGGATGCTTCTTCTTTAAATTTCTCAACAACCACCTCTACTGAATAAGGAATCTCCTTTTCATAATGAAGTAAAATCTTTTCACGAATAATTTCTGTTACAAAAAAACGTTCCGGTTTATCAGTCAATGAATCTTTCTCAAAAAAAGGAGGCGACTCCGGCAGCAATTCTTTAATTCGTTTAAGCAATGGCTCCAAATTAAAACGATTCAACGCTGATAAGGGAATAATTTCAGCCTGAGGAATAATCTGATGCCAACGTTCAACTAAAAGAATCAATTTTTCCTCATCAATCAGGTCAATTTTGTTGATCACCAGTAATATTTTATAATGATCGGATTCCTTCTTCACCAATTCAATAAAATCGCTGTTTTTATCACTTGAATCGATCACATCGGTCACATAGAGAATAATGTCGGCATCCGACAAGGCCGAACGAGAAAATTCAAGCATGGACTGCTGAAGCTTATAATGAGGCTTCAGGACGCCAGGCGTATCAGAATAAACAATCTGAAAATCATCTCCATTCACAATGCCCATGATGCGATGACGTGTCGTTTGAGCTTTCGATGTAATAATGGAAATGCGCTCTCCAACCAACGCATTCATTAAGGTTGATTTTCCGACATTAGGGTTTCCAACGATGTTTACAAATCCGGCTTTATGCATGATGATCAATATTCAGAGCGGTTGTTTAATAAGCATTTTGCTTGATGCAAAGATACACATATTGATGCGCCATACAAAACATCGAAAACATTCTCGTAATACCCATTTATTCAATGAGTTAAAATTATTTCACAGCCTATACCACGATCAATTCAAAAAGTAAATAACAGATTTACAGTCTTCAAGCAGCTTTGAGTCAACTAACTGCAACAAAGCAAATCAATGAAAAGAGAAAATGCCGTCTGAAAGTCAAAAAAAATAGAAATGAGAGAGAATGTTTTGTTGACATCCTCTCTCATTCACTTTTCATTCCTACCATCAAATACCTTTCCCGTGAGGAGAAAGATCGAACGGAACCACCATTTTGATGCTGACATTTCTTCCCATATTGAAAATCCCCGGTTGAATTCCTTCAGGAACTACGGGATTGTCAAAATATTTCAATCGGCTCATATTTGACTGATAACTCACATTGGCCAAATTTGTACCTTCCACATACAATTCGATGATTTTCTTCCCATTTTTATTCACAATGTTCCCGCCAAAACCGGCACTGAGCAGGTTGTATCCAGCAGTGTAAGTTTCGGTTCCATAAGCGCTAAAAAATCGATGTTGTGGCTCGTAATGCGTAAACCCAACAAAGCCATATAGGTTCCGAAACCAATGAAATCCTTTAGCAAACGTAGCTCGCAAGGTAGAATAGGTATGCAAAGGAGGAATAAATGGCAAATAACGCAAGCTGTCAGGTTCGTTACCATTCGTTCCAAGATTAGTACCATAGGTCAACGTCAGTGCGTTTTCAAAATGAAGCCAGGGGAAAATATGAAAATCGAGTGAAAAATCGCCTCCAAAAATACGTGCTTTTGTCTGCGTATACGTAAACCTTGCATACTGACCATCAGGGTTCAAACTGCCGTTCGCATTCACCCGTTCGGGAGTCCCATTGGCATCAACCATCTGTTCCTGAAAGATATAATGATCAATATTGTTATCATAAATGTCAGCGCTGGCTGTGATGGAAGGTAAATTTAAATACACACCAACATCACCCTGCACGCTAAATTCAGGTTGAAACTGTAGGTCTCCAACATGATAGATTTGTGAGCCGGGATCCGGACCGTTCGCCGATAACTCGGCAATGCTCGGAGCACGAAACCCCGTAGCCAGATTAGCTTTGATGAAAAATGAAGATGATACATTATACGTTGTCCCAATGCTTCCCGAAGCGCCTGAAAAGCGTTTATGAAACCCTTCAAACTGTTGAACTACATTTGGGGCGGAAGCAGGATTAGAACCATAATACAATGACGGAAAATATTCAATCAAGGTGTCAATGTAAGCCGATTGACTGTGAAGGGTACGAACGTCATAACGAACACCACCAGACAAATCAAATTTTCCAAATGATTTTTTCCCGAATACAAAAGCGCCAAAATCCAATTGATGATAGCCAGGAATCGGAAAATCGGTGCTATTGTTTCCCAGTTTATTATCCTGATACATTCCGTTTATTCCGACCGTTACATCATACCCATTTTCTAATGGAAGATCGTATTTAACATCATAATTCAAAGTATGCAATTCTAAATTTAAGCCGGGAACGGTAGGATTTTCAGGATGCGTATATTCTCGCCGATGACTGTATTGATAACCTATATTGACTATCATGGAGCTATTCCCAATGTTAAAATTACTGTTATCGTAAAGATTGTACATCTGCACATGTTGATGTAGCACCGGCGTAGCGTAGGAGTTCAATATTGACTGCGGAACAACGGGACGATACGTGTCGGCGTCTGTGATTTGATACGTAAACCGTCGCAATGAATCACGACTGCCGTCGGGAATATCTTGAATATCATCAAACAGTGAAGCATTTAGATATGAATACCCCCACGATTTATTTATTCCGATCATAGCACGTGCATCTTTTTCTTTAAATCCGGTTGCATACACTCGTCCATCATGAGGATTCGAATAGTTCTTGGCTATTTTATTGGTCAATACAGTTCCCCAAACCAAGCCATGCTGATTTCCTTGCATTTCGAACGAGGTGTTAAATAATCCGTTATTCGTACCATAATCATTGGAGAAAGAACCAAGAATTTTACCGTCAGGCACCGTTGGCGCAGTGATCAAATTGACTACACCAGCCTCAGCTCCTGAACCGTAGGTTAAACTGGCAGGCCCTTTGATAACCTCAATGCGGTTAATAGCATTTTGATCTACTTCAATGCCATGCTCATCACCCCATTGCTGACCTTCGATGCGAATTCCGTCCAATAACGTCACCACCCGATTGTATCCTAAGCCGTGAATAAAGGGTTTTGAAATATTGGGACCTGTGGTTACTGCACTGATGCCAGGCAAATGACTAATTTCTGCAATCACATTATTGGAAGCACTGTTCTCATTCAAATAGGCTTTACTCACAGCAACAATAGGAACAGGATTTTGATTGATGCGGGTAGCTTTACTCACGCCGGTAACAACCACTTCATTCAACTCCGAAGGTGATTCTGCCATTTCAAAATTGAGCAAATGGGTCACTCGCAAGTTAACAGACTTTGTAATTGTCTGATAACCCATATAACTCACTTCCACATTGGATGTGGTAAGAGGCAGATTCATAATCACATATTTCCCATGCACATCGGTAATGGCTCCTATTTTTAAATCAGGAAAATAAATATTGACGCCGATTAAAGGCGATCCGGTCGTTTTATCCGTAACCATCCCCTGAAGCGTGGCCTTGTCAGGAGAAGGAATTTCCACGGCATGAACCGTGGACAGCAGGACAACTGAAAACAAAATCAAAACTACTATTTTTTGAAACATACTATATCCATTTTAAATGAAAAGAGCTGTAAATAACGCTAATTCATATCGTTAATAATGTAGGCATCATTCATCTGTTCTTAATGAAAATATCATGTAAACAGATGACATGAACCACCATGTAGAATGCAATGCTTGTTGTGACAAACAAATGGCACTGCATTATCAATAGATTACAAATAAATAATTAAATAACAAGAAGATGATCCGTTACCGGAGGAGCACGCAATAAAAAAGAAGCAGCATAGACAAGAAACGCTTTGCTCGTTTTGATTAATCTCTCTTGATGGAAAGGCGAGAAAACGGCCGGAGGAAGCGGATGCTCAGTTTGAGCAGTATAAAGGAAGAATTCAAAATCACAAATCGGGCAATCTTGCTCATTCGGAGCAGCAAACTTTGTTTCAGTGTCGTGCGTTACAATAACCTCATGATGAATAAAAAAGAGGTGAAAGGGTTTAATAGAAAGAGCCACTAACATCAACAAAAACAAGGAAAAAGCCAGTCCTTGCTCAAGATTGAAAAGTCGCTTCTTAAAATAAATCATTCTTCCTCTGTATTTGAGATTCACTAAAACAAGTTGCAAAGGTAAAGAAAAACAGACCCTAAAACAAATCGAGAAATTGAAATAGACCTATTTTAAAGGAATTCGATGATCGCAGGTGTTATGTGTCTTGCCCCATTCCTGTTTTAAGGCACAACCCGCACACCCGTCACACGGAGAAGTTCCCTTTTTATGATGCAGCCGTTTAATCATTTTGACGATGGCAAAATACAAAGCAACGGCTACAATAAGGATGACAATAATGATTTGTACCATAAAATATTGAATTAGGTAAACAAACTTCCTATTTGATAGGTTAAAAAAGCCACCAACCAAGCCAACCCTGTGGTAAATGTCATAGCAAAAAGTGCCCATCGCCATCCTGCCTCTCGATTGATAGCCGCAATAGTGGCAATACATGGAAAATAAATCAGCACAAAAAGTAAAAAAGCAATGGCCACTAAAGGCGTAAACACGGGCTTTCCAATGAATGGACCACTCTGATGCTTCTCATGAATCAATTGATATTTAAGCGTTTGAGAATGTTCGTCGGCATGAGCGCCCGCTTGATAAAGAATACCCATCGAGCTCACCACGATTTCTTTCGCTGCAAAACCGGACAACAAGCTCACACTCATTTTCCAATCAAACCCTAAAGGCGACATGATTGGTTGAATGGCATGTCCAATTCGTCCGATATACGAATTTTCCTGACGTGCTGCTTCCTTAGCGTACATTAAGCTGTCCAGCAGCTCTGCTTTTTGTTTGGCAGTGAAGTGTTGATTGACACTTATTTGGGACATTTGACGATCAAAAGCATGATCCTTGACATCATGGCGGGGAAAATAGCCCAATACCCACAACAAAACCGAAGCGATTAAAATGACACTCCCCATTTTTCGTAGGTATTGCTTGGCTTTAAACCACATGTGAACTGACGTATTTTTCAAGGTAGGCATTCGATAAGGAGGCAATTCCATGACGAAAGGAGCTTCCTGTTTCTTAAAAACAATTTTTTTCAAGGTCAAAGCAACGATAATGGCCAGCAACACTCCGATCAGATAAATGGAAAAAAGCACTAAACCTTGATATGCAGCAAAAAAAGCAGAAATCAACAAAACGTAAACCGGCAACCTTGCACTGCACGACATAAAAGGAATAATCATCATGGTAAGAATGCGATCTTTTCGATTTTCCAAAGTTCGAGTGGCCATGATAGCCGGCACATTGCATCCAAAACCCATCAAAAGCGGAATAAATGATTTACCGTGAAGCCCGATTTTATGCATCAATTTATCCATAATAAAAGAAGCTCTGGCCATATAGCCGGTGTCTTCCATAATGGAGATAAAGAAAAACAAAATTAAAATGTTCGGCAAAAACACAATGACACTCCCAATGCCCGCTATGATACCATCAACCAGCAAATCGCGCAACGGACCGGGAGACATCATTTGCTGAGTGATATTGCTGATCCAAGAAACACCATCGGCAATCCAATCCATCGGATATTTGCCAATGGTAAAAGTGGCCTGAAACATAAACCACATAAAAAAAATAAAAATTGGAAAACCCCAAAAGCGATGCGTCAACAAATCATCTAATTCACGCTTGGCTTTACGTTTATCTTTTACTCCTTCACGATACGTTTCCTTCAAAGCACCATCGATAAAACCATATTTTGCATCTGCAATAATGGTTTCAGATTTCTCTCCGTATTCTTTTTCCAATCGCTGAATAGCCATATTCATGACCGATTGAATTTGTTGAAAGTTCTTACAACACGAAGCCAGTTGATTCAATGTTGTTTTGTCCTGCTCCAACAATTTAATGGCCAAATATCTTGACGAAACCCGATCCGTTAACGAAGGATTTTTCCATATTTCATCCTGAATTGATTTGATAGATTCCTCAATGTCAGCTCCATAATTAATGTGTACGTGTCGCACGTTCGGATCACGATCTTCATAAACGTCAATCAATTTATCGAGCAACTCGGTGATCCCTTTTCCTCGGGAAGCAATGGTTGGCACGATCGGAATTCCCATCATTTTTCCAAGAGATTCATAATCAAACTGAACGCCTTTCTTTTCTAATTCATCAAACATGTTTAAGGCAATCACTACCTTAATGTTCATGTCAATGAGTTGAGTAGTCAGAAATAAGTTTCTTTCGAGATTCGAGGCATCCACCACATTGACCACAATATCAGGCATTTTGTTCATAATGTAATTACGAACATACAGCTCTTCGGGCGAATACTCGGTCATGGAATAAGTTCCGGGCAAATCCACCCATTGAAACGTGTATCCTCGATGTTCCATAAACGCTTCTTTCGCATCCACAGTCACACCACTGTAATTGCCAACATGTTCGTGCGATCCGGAAGCATGATTGAACAAAGTAGTTTTTCCGCAGTTCGGATTTCCAACCAGCGCCAAATGAATAGTCAGACTCTTTTCGTGTGCTGAAATCTTTAAAGTTTCTTCGTCAATGACCCCATTGTATGCAGGGCCTTCCCATTCAGTGCCGTCCTCCATGGTAACCATCTGAACCAATGCGGCTTCACTCCGTCGCAACGAAACATTATATCCCAGCAATTCGTATTCGACGGGGTCCTGCAACGGTGCATTTTTGATCACTTTGACTTTTTTCCCCTTCACAAATCCCATTTCGGTAATTCGCTTTCGAAAAGCACCTCTTCCAAGCACTTTGAAGATAATGCCTTCTTCTCCGGTCTTCATTTCCGACAATGGAATCGTTCTAATATTTGTCGCCATAAGTGGATTGAGTGAATTTTTATAGTTTCAGTTGCAATCTCATCATCCCGACCAACGCATTGTGGATGTTGACCGCTGTTCTGGATGGATGGACAATGTATTGTATATCTGGTTTTAACAACAATGATGATGATATTGAAAGAGAATAATATCCTTCTACCGTTGTTTCGGATTTGAATGGTCGGTTTCGTAATCGAACATACGCCATACCACAACCCATTTCATCACTTTTTCGTTGATGATTCATTCCTTTCATCACGA
>Ga0315298_1007453_pt1 | contig 14402 bp, 21 predicted proteins | sample WHS_1_MG_FD_203077 | JGI IMG/M metagenome (GOLD analysis project Ga0315298, IMG submission 203077) | Extremophilic microbial mat communities from Washburn Hot Springs, YNP, Wyoming, USA - WHS_1_MG | ecosystem: Environmental > Aquatic > Thermal springs > Hot (42-90C) | place: USA: Wyoming... | reverse complement strand
AAAACTACAGTGCCAGTGGGTATTCCGGTCGCCGGTGCTACCACACTCACCGTAGCAGTAAAGGTTACCTGCTCACCATAGGTCGAGGGATTAGATGAGCTGGCAACTTCAGTCTGTGTATTACCTTTTGTAATGTTAAATGCCTCAGAGTCACCATATTCAATTATGGCTCCCAGACCGGATAAAGTATAAACCGTAAGCAGATAATTCCCGGCAGTTAAACTATTTTTAACATTGTTTAACTGGATGGTTATTGGTCCATTATATGCGCTGCCGTTTCCATTCCGGGTGATCAAAACATATTGTCCACTTACCTGAAAAGAAAACCCCCCATCGGGTCCGGTAATGGTTCCCAGGCTGGCTCCGGAAAGATCAAAGCCTGCAGGAAAATCGATTTCTATTTTTCCTGTTGCCGGGAGATTTAAGGAAGTAGTAAAGCTAACTGTATGCATGCCGGTTGCACCGACCTGACTGTTTGAAAGTGTATCGGTGACATTTGTCAGACCGGCTGCAAAGGCCGGAACCGTCATCAGTAAAATCAGCAAGAGGGCAATTCCGGCAGCTCCTGAAAGAGCCATTATTCTTTTCCTAGTCATCAAACACCTCCAATTATTAATTTATTTTTTAACTTTTGCGATCGTAAATTCATATCGTTTTCATAACCTGGCTTAGCTTAGCCTGTATTATAACTGCGGAATGGCAGTTAGGCAAAACCAGAATTTCGTGGGTGACATTGTTTCCGGATGGCCTAAGCCAGTATGAAGCTGATTTAGGCGGGAAAACAACAATTTCACTGATATTATCTTGAGTTTTAAAGCCAAATCTTGCATTTTAAATTATCCAGAAGCTCCTTAAATAAACTTAAACTACGTTATAATCTCTGAGTACCATTTCAATGATGATTTTGCTTCGTTCGTTGAAACAGAATATCACACCTCAAAACCATGCGAAATAGTACTTAGGTCACATAACTGCTCTGGTAAATTGGTTTGCCTGCGAATTATAACATACCAGGGCGACTACTACGTTCGCTTTGAAAAGCTCTAATAAAAATCTAATATTTCTCCAATATCCTTCTAATAAATCCGCCTTTATACTGGAAAAAGGAGGCTGCTCGAGCAAGCTTGAGCAACACGGAAAGGAGAGGTTTGAATGTCAACAAAACTGGCTGAAGTCGAAGCGAAAATGACTTCTGATGTGAAAAAGGACACCGAGGTTAAGGTTATCCTGAGAGTAAACTGGACAGACAAATCGAAGGAAGTGGCTTTTAAACCTGCGATTGACCTGAACCACGAGGATAAAATCAGGGTTATCGTGGAGAAGCTTTAACCGGCGGGTTGATTTCCTGCCCTACACGGATGAGTATTGACGCTGAAAGGAGACTGCTAAATGGCAACCAGAGTTGGTGAAATTCAAACTGAAATGACCTCCGATGTTAAGAGCACTGAGGAATTAAAAGTCCTGCTAAGAATCAACTGGGGAGCAGAAACCACCGGTAAAATCGCTTTTAAACCGCCGATGGATCTGAAGAAAGGCGATAAGGTTAAAATCACCATTGAAAAAATCTAGTCCGGCATTTTTCAGAGCTTGATTCAGCAGCCTCCTGAATGACTCACTGCTACCGATCGAAGGTTTTGAGAAATTGCTGCACCCAATCGTTGAGCGTGAGGTATTTGCCGGTGTTGATGTCATAGGCTGGACCAGCCTGCTTCAGGTTACCGGTTGCCTCAAATTCTTTAACCGCCCTGGTTAAGATTTCTTCCAGTTGCGCCCGCGGAATCTCCCATTCTCTTGCCAGATTGCGAGTAGCCACGGCATTGCGGTACTCACAGGCTATCTGCTTTAAAGCCTGTTCCTTGAGATTGCGGACTTCATCCTCCGGCAGATTTAAAAGCAAAGCGAGCCTTACCGCTGCCTGAAAACAGCGGTTGTTGATCGCCTTCCGCAGGGCTTCCTCGAGAGTCGGACGTTCCTTCAGTGCCGTTTCATTGAGGGTAGATGCCATGGTCACTGACCCTGCAGTTTGCTCCTGATGCGTGAGAGTGCTTCTTTGAGCTTCTGACGATAGGTATTTTCGTGCCGGGAGATGAACTCCTTCCATTCCGCTGAGGACTTTACGCTGGCTTCCACCGAACCCTCAATATCAATTGCGGCTCCTCTGGATGCCGCCTGTCTTGCCAGTTGCTGGGAGGCTACCCTGACCTGCTCCTCTACGCCCTCCCGCAGGGCATTATAGGCGCGGTCAATTTCCTCCTGATAGCGGTGACGCAGATTTTCCACCGACTTCAGCTCCTGTTCTATACGAGCACAATCGCTCTCCTCTTTCAGTGATTCCGCCGCCAGGATACCTCTCCGTCGCCGATCGAAATCGGCATTATTCATATTGAGGGTAATGGTGTCCAGCAGTCTGAACTGGGTATCCAGCAGGATGGATCCCCTCCCCTCCTCTTTGTGTTTTTTCAACTCTTTCCACAGATCTTCCGGACTTATTTTGGCAGTAAAGTAATCAGCCAGGAGGGCGCTTAACTGCGCATTATACTTTAACCTGGCTTTCTCCTCCTCTGTGAGTTCACCAATTCTCGCCAGTTTTTCTTTTGCCAGAGGTGAAAGCTCCATAGACCGACCTCCTTTCACTGATCAGTTGATAACTCCGGTGGCGACCATTGAGCCTGCCGATTCTTCCAGAACGCGATTGTATGCTCTGAAATAATCATCTACCATCCGGGGAACATCAAAATTTTCCTCCACATGCCGCCGACAATCAGCCGGGTTGATTTGCTCGACCAGCGGGATAGCATCTACTATTTCTTTTAACGTATTTACCACAAAACCGGTTTTGCCGTGTTTAACCACCTCCGGTATCGAACCGCGGTTGAGGGCTACCACCGGCGTGCCGCAGGCCATGGCTTCTGCCATGAATAAGCCGAACGGCTCTGCCCAGGTGACTGGCGCGAGCAGACAATAAGCTCCTGTGAGCAGTTCCACTTTCTGCGGGAAGTCCACTTCACCCACAAACTTGATCTGGTCACCATCCACCTGTGGTAGAACCTCCTCACGGAAATACCGCTCATCCACCGAATCTACGTTGCCCGCAATTAGCAGGCGCATACCGGTGCATCGGGCTACCTCAATAGCCAGATGAGGCCCTTTTTCAGGGCTGATGCGACTTAAAAAGAGCAGATATGAATCACGCCTGTTCCCGTTATAAGGATAGGCTTTGACATCGATTGAATTATAAATTACCCCGACGAAGTTATCTCTCTCCGGCAGTAATGATCTGGCTGATTTGCTGATGGTATTGTACCAGCCTTTGTAATGATAAAAGAGATTGAGCCAATCGCCTTTTAAATTGCCGTGCAGGGTGGTCAGCATTGGTGTCCTGACCAGACCAGCTATGGACATCCCCTCAAGCTGTGTGTGGTTGTGAATAATATCAAATTCATCCGCCATCTCAAGGCAGTTTACCGCATTGAGCATATTTAATACCGACTTCTCGCGATCTGTTCCCCGGAGAAAATGCGAGCAGACAGAAACCAGTCTGGCACTGGTTAATGAATCCCCGCTGGCAAACAGGGTCACTTCATTCCCTCTTCTAACCAGTTCTTCAGTCAGCAAACTGACCACCAGTTCCGTGCCTCCATATGCCACCGGCGGTACTCTCATCTCCAGTGGAGCTATCATCCCGATCCTCATCCTCCTTCACCTCCCCTTTTCATTGCCCCAATTTGGAGTTACTAGCTTTTATTTAAAGACCAGCAGAACGATGCTGGTTAAAATTTTTCTGTCTTCGGAGAAGGCAGAGCCTGAAAACCAAAACAGGTCTGCTCCAGATAAAGCTGATCAAGGTTGATCACCCTGAGCCTCTCAAACTGCCTGAGCAGCATTTTTTCTTCCACGGTCAGGTTGCGAGGCAATATCACCTTGAGAACCACATATTCATCGCCAGCTTCTCCATCAGGTCCCGGGAAACCCATGCCCGGTATCCTGATAACGGAGCCGTTTTCCACTCCCTCCGGTATCTGGATCGTCACCTCACCGTCCAGCGTCGGTATCCCCGTTACCCTCCCCCCCAGCAGTGCCTGGGTCAGGGTGATCTCCTTTTCAACGTAGATATCCTTTCCTTTATTTTCAAAGACAGGGTGCTTGCGCAAATTGAGCCGTATGTAAAGATCACCTCGCTTGCCGTAACCGCCTGCTGGTTCACCTTCACCCTCAATACGGATTACCTGACCGCTCTCCGCTCCCCTGGGTATCCTGATAGTGATCTCCTTTTCAAAGCCGATGATTCCCTTTCCATGACAGCGCTGGCAAACAGCCACAATTACTCTACCAGCCCCCTGACATCTCCGACATGTGGTTATCTGCCTGAAAATACTGAAGCCGCTTCTCTGCTCTCTCACGATCTGACCGGCACCACCGCAGTCCCGGCAGAGTGCTGTGCCTCCCCGCGCAGCCCCGGTGCCCCGGCAAACCGGACAGGTTTCCTCCGTGGGAATCCTGATCTTCTTTTCTACACCGCGATAAGCCTCTTCCAGGTCTATTTCCAGATCATACTGAAGATCGGCTCCCCTGCCATTCCGGAGCTCCTGAATCCGGGAAGCAGAACTATTGAAGAAATCATCAAAGATGCTTCTGCCGAAAAGGACATCACTGAAGATATCCCTCAATCCAAATTCGCGGAAAAGGCTGGAGAAATCAATTCCGCCAAAAATCTCTTGCTCGGAATAACCCTCAAGCCCGGCATGCCCGTAAAGATCGTACTGCCTTCTTTTCTGGGCATCGCTCAAAACAGCATAGGCTTCATTAATCTCTTTCATTTTATCAACCGCCCGCCGATCTCCGGGATTTCTATCCGGATGATATTTTAAAGCGAGGCGGCGGTATGCCTGTTTGATTTCAGATTCATCGGCATCCCTGCTGACGCCGAGGATTTCGTAATAATCACGCTTCACTCCAGTTCCCCGGTTACCATTCATTGTGTGCTCTCATTATTCCGATTCATCTGTTTTTCACATTCAAGGCATGCTACCTGCGGCGGATAAAAACGGTTGATCCTTACCATTTCCTTCAAAGGTCTGGATTGACCACAAAAACGGCATTTGAACATGATTTCCTGGTTTTCTGTCTGGTTAGCTACCTGCTCGGGTTTCACCTGCTCCTGTACCATTTTTAGTTGCGCTCCATCTTTGAAGATTAAATTCAAAACGGTTAAGGCTACCTTACTGGTCAAGCCGATACCCGGTTCGAGCTTCGATTTCTTTTAATTTGCTCCTTCTCCTTTCAATCAGATCGCGAACGCGGCTTTCGATATCCGGCGAGGCTAAGAGGAGCGCAATCTGGTTCTGCCTGTGCCAGACCAGCACCCTGTTATCGTGTACCTCAACCCGGTAACCTTCCTTTATCTGTTCTTCAGTTAAATTAATTTCGGATGTTTTATCTGCCGTATTCATTTCACTCCTGCTCTCTTCAATTATTCATTATCCTTTCCATAGCGAATTTTAAAAAGTTAAACCTGCCTGAATGTCCGCAGAGCTTTTTCAAACGCCCTGATCTGCTCCGCGGTTCCCTGAATTTCTCCCTCGGGAGTAACCTTTAACCCCCAGTATTGCCAGAGACCTTCCTGGCACTCTCTACGAAAAATCCCTGGCATCCATTCCCGGCAGGTAGAAGGCTTCCAGGCCTGAATCAGGCAGATCCTGCGGGCTGGATTTTCCACAGCTTTCAGAAAAATACAGGCTCCATCACGCCGGCGTATATAATAACTCTCCCAACCATCGCGTGACTCAAGGTAATTGCTGAGGAAAAAATACCAGTTAAGCCCGAGACCTTCGCAGATCTTACGGGCTTCTGGATAGGAAACAACCACCCTGTACCTGCTGCAACAAATTCCGCACTGAAAACAGGGGAGATCCTCCCCTAACCTCTTCCGGAAGTCACCGGCTGGCGCTGTTTGCCCCTGAACAACCGTGATAGACACCACCTTTTAATCCTTTCAACAGCTACGGCCGTTCCTCTGGAAAAGGCGACTAAACCAGCCTTTCTTCGGCAGATGGGCGGCAAGCAGGCTCCTCAGTTCTTCTTCAGACGTGCCGATATCTTCCGGTTTCAGATTACCTTCCGCCAGACGACTACGGACATGGGAAATCTCCACGCTGACATCCTGGCAGGTGCTGTTTTCTCTGGCGACCTTCAACCAGCTAATCGCCGAACTGCGGAATCCGGTTTTTAGACAAAGCTGCAGTTCAGCCTCCGAAGTACCGAGTTCCTCCAGGGTGATTCCTCCCTGTGCGCAGATTTCACGCAGTTTCTTAATGTCTTCATGAACCGCCCATTTCTGGCAGTTTTCACGGATGCTGTGCAGCAGTTCTTCAGCCTTTTTTCTCAAATCCAGCGAGATTGATGCCTGTGTTGCAACCATGCTATCACCTCCTCCAGATATATTGATCAGGGTTTAACCCTGTTTGACCGTCTTCTCCTGCTGTACCCTTTCACGCATATTTTCAAGCACCCAGAACCAGATATAGCCGTCTACCAGCGAGACCGCTGTTTGCAAACACAGGGCGACCAGTCCGATGAAGTACCGTCCCTCGCCAAAGCAGTAGCCGACGAAGGTACTCCAGGGAATACTCAGTGCCCCGATCACTATTGTAGTAGCTTTCAAGATGGTATATTTCGTCTGGAGGGTCATCAGGGCACCTCCATCCATCATCCGTATTCAGAGTCTCGCTCTTTCTGATTCCGGGTTGCCTGCTGAATAATCTGCTGATTAATCTCATCCCCCTCACTCCACAATCACATTTTTACAGGACTCAGATTTTTTCCAGTTCGTCTTCCGGAAATGCCATATCGTATTTGCTCTGATCCGCTTTGATAACCACATACCCGGCCGGATCGCTGACCACCTCCACCACCTGTCCCTCCCAGTTGGCGATCCGGTAGCCGCCAGGCCAGCCGGGTCTATCTTTCACCCGGACTCGATCACCGACTTTAAATACTGACACTTTTTCACCTCTAAAATTAAATTCCCCTTTGATCTGCCATCGCGCGGGAGTCCCCGAAAGATCAAATAGCATGGAAGGACTTTTTACCGTGCTGGTGAACCAGGGTCGGAACCGGAGGAGGCGCAATTCCCGGGAACCCCCGCTACAATGGCGCCAGTGGTTTAGCTCGAATTGCCCGGGTCACCGGGAGCCAGATGGCTCCCGGAGAAACTGCCGCTAAGCTTTCGACCTCCTGCGGATCTCAAGCTCAGGGACTATTTTTTCGCAGCTTCGATCATCGGCTTCGCCTTGACCTTAATCTGCTTCGGTCTGGCTTCTTCAGACTTCGGCAGCGTCAGGGTCAGGACGCCGTTCTCGAAGGTCGCCTCAGCCTTCTCAGCCTTGACCTCCACAGGGAGAGTCACTGAGCGGCTAAAAGCCCCGTAATAGCGCTCTCTGCAGAAGTAATCCTCGTCTCTGGCTTCCTTCTCCTCCTTGTGCTCACCCTTAATGGTCAGGGTGTCACCGGTGATGGAGATATCAACCTCTTCCGGTTTGAAGCCAGGCAGAGAGGCTTTCACCACGAGATCGTTGTCTGTTTGATACATGTCAATCGGGATTGTTCTGCCTCCATCAAAATCCAGCCACAGGCTTGATGGACGGACAAAGCTTTCCTCAAAGAGCTTGTCCATGGCATTTCTGAGTGTCATTACTTCTTTGAATGGATCCCATCTTTGCAGCGTCATACTACCACCTCCTTCCAAGTATTTTTTCGGATGAATGCCGGCATTCATCCGGTCAATACTTGTAGAATTGAAAGAACGTGATAGTTTGATTGATCTTCTATACCGGTACCGGTTCTTTCACCGGTGAACCAGCAGGCTGACTGACAGCCTCCTTTTCAGGAGTTACGGCTTCTTTCTGCGGGCGGTATCCGCATTTGAAGCACTCTTCCTGCCAGCCATTATAGTGGCTGAAATAGCGGTAAATCATATCGCCGCATCTGGGGCAGCTTCTCAAAATATATCTGTCCATATCCTCCTCCTGCAGACAAAGTAATTTGAGTTTTAACTGCCCTTAACTTCACGCCCTGGAGCAGAAGGGGCTAACCTTTTCCCTTCTACCAATTTTTATTTTAATCAGAATGTATTAGAAAAATATAAGAGAAATAATAGAAATTTATTAGAAAATTTTATCTTTGCACCGGATTTCCTGGAAGAACAATCATCAGGATTTTTCCAGAGCTTTCTTCAGAAGCTGGATGATGGCATCCTCTTTTGCCAGATGGGCTTCAATGAATAAACGGGCGTTGTCAATTGCCAGACGGATATCATAGCTCCTTGCCATCAGCTCTTCCCTTCCCAGCTCTTTCAGATCCGTGTCATAAAGCAGCATCCTGGCTCTTCGCAGATATTCCAAAACTTCTTTATGCTCTGATATCAGGGCTCTGGTTAAATAATCACCGATCAGGGGAGGAAGCTCCTTTTCTTCGCGGGTGTAATGGTTGAGCAGACCGTCTTCCAAATTTGTTACGGAATGCTGTAGATTCACCTGATTTCTCAGCAAGATTTCGACCTGGGATGGACTCCATTCACCGGATTTTTTAAGGAAAAACTCCTCCTGTTCATTCAGCGCCGAATTCACCGTCCGCATATACTGACGTATGGCACCGTGCTCATAGAGAAGGCTGTTCACAATCGCAGAAACTTCAGCCATATGCTCCTCCCCCGCAAAAATACCCTACTTTTTGATCAGAAAGCTACCCTAATTCCGATTATATAATGAAAACCGTCCCTGAAACATCAGCCAGCTTTGCTGAAAATATAAAAGTAATTTATTGTGCAGATGATTTAAAGCAGGGCAGATATAATCAAACCGGGCTTCTGAATCCAGAGGCCCGGCTGTAAAAAACACTAAGTCCTCAGGCTAAAACTAAAGGTGTTTTCTCACGACCTGCCAGAATTACCTTTGCCCGTCAGGTAAGAAATCATCGGTCCGGTAACCAGCGGGACCACATCCCCGATCATGTGAGGCATCAAATTATCCATTACCTTCGGCATGAGTTCTGGCATCTGTTCAGCCATGTAATCCGGCATTGGTATCATTTCAGAAACCCTCTGAAGCATAACCGGCATCACCTTCGGCATCATCAAAGGCAGTAACCTGGGGAACAGTACGGGGAAGAGTGGCTTCATTAAATTCAAAGCACCGGGAATTTTGCCCATCAGCCGCATCATGCCTCCCATGCGGAACGGCATGGCATCAATCAGTTCTGGCCACATTGTACCCATGAGCGCAGCAAATCCTTCCGGAGTCATCAGTTTGATCATCGCCTCAAAAACCGCCCACTGACGCTGAACCTCGGGATTGGGATCGGGAAACTGATACCCCAATCTGGAAGAAGCAAAGCGAGCCAGGTCTACCACCTCCAGCGGTACCTTTTTCTTTTCCGCACTGACCCGCAGTTGAAACTCACAACAGGGACAGAGGGCGAGGACTTTTTGCGCCCCGGTAGCCACCGCCTCATCAAGTCGGACCTTGCCGATGTCCGCGGCGATCGGTGGATCTTTAATCAGGGTTAACACACTGCCGCAGCAATGGGCTTCTTCCCGGTTATGTTCCATTTCCACCAGCTTCACACCGGGGATGGACTCGATAAGCTGGCGCGGCGGTTCGTAAACGCCGGATGCTCTACCAATATGACAGGAATCATGCCAGGTAACCGTACAGGACTGCTCTCCTCCAGCCGGGAATTTAAACTCACCGGCGGCTATTTTCTCCGCCAGTACTTCACTATAATGGCGAGTCTTAATATTGAACTCAAGCCCGAGTTTCTCCGCCCATTTGGGATAAACCTGTCTCCACATCATGTCACAGGCAGGGCAGGAGGTAATCACTGTATTTGCACCGGCTTCTTTAACCGCCTGGATATTCTTTTTCATGATATCCGCGAAGAGATCCCATTTACCGGCAACCAGCATGGGAGTTCCACAGCAACTCTCTTTGTTCCCCAGATAGGTGAAATCCACCCCGGCAGCATCTAGCAACCTCACGCTCGCCATACCAATATCCTTCTCCACGTAGCTGGCAGTACATCCGGCGAAATAGACATTGCTGGCTTTATGAGCCGGACCATGTTTTGCCACCAGCTCCTGCGGGAACCAGTCGCTTCTATCCGAGCGGTAGCCAGCCCAGATATCCCCTTCCTTGCGCAAAGCTGCCGCCATCATTTCAAAAGGTGGGAAAGTCATCTTTTTCTGCTCATGGATCAGCTTACCCCGTAATTTCATCCATGAAGGCTCGATAGGCAGTGAGACCGAACAGCGGTGATTACAGTATTCGCAGGTAGTACACACGATAAAAGAATCAACCATGAACTGGTCCCAATCTTCCCTTCCTTCCAGGTATTCACGTAGCCAGTACCATTTACCACGGGGACTCTGGCTTTCCCAGCCCCGCCCGTAAAACTGGTCGCATTCATCCACGCAATAACCGCATTGAGAACAGCTATAGGCATACCAGGCAACATCGGCGGGAATATCCCGGATCGGTTTATGCGGTCTTTCCCCGATCTGCGTCACAACACGATTTCCCAGGGGACGGATTACCGGCTCGACCTTCTCTGCTAGGGTCATGAAGGCACGCAACAAACCTCCATCCACTACCTTGCCGGGGTTAAAGAGGTTTGCGGGATCAATAGCTTTCTTAAAAGCTTTAAGGCGTTCTTCTCTCTCTTTGCCCAGCACACGGGTAACCTTGCCTGAATAGTAAAGTCCCGTAGAATACGGGCGCCCCCCATATTTTTCCGCAATGCGGGTAATGGTGAGAGAAAGTGCAAAAACAAAATTATATTTAAATTTCCGCTGATCACTCGGGATAAGACCCAGGATAACAACTTCTGGCTGTCTGTCCGCTCCATTGCCCACCACGATTCCCTCTTTTACCAGTGGTTGACTGACCTGAGTTTCAATTTCATTCATTACCCTGTCAAGGCTGGTAAGCGGCACCACCACCTCTGCAGGAACCAGACTGGGACCGAGCCGTTTTACCGCCATGATTTTGAAACGGTTTTCCCATTCGTGGCGAGCGATCTCCTCTGGCAATTGTTCAGCCTGGCTGGTAGACAAAATTCCAGGTAACCTGGGCAAAACTAGATCTTTGTCCTTGCGGCGGAAGGCAATAGTGGTAATATACATTCTGGGCAGAACAATACGCTCCTCGACGGGATGTCCATTGTGCTCCATCAAAGGTACGCGGTTTTTCAATTCTGCCATGCGCGGATTGATGAACAAAATTGACCAGACCGGTAATTTCTCCTGGATAATAGATTCAACCAGTCGGCGAAGTCCTGCAGCATCCCGATTACCGATGGCAATAACTTCCAGTTCCTCCTTCGGCTGAACCCTTAAGGTTACCTCGCTGATTAAACCGGTAATGCCGGCAGCCTCACTAACCAGATCCAGATCACTGCCATTGAACTCGCGGACGGTTCCATCAGGTAAGACCACCCGCGCACTTATTACATTATCCCGGAACCAGCCGAACTCAAAGGAACCAATGCCCGAGCCACCCTGAGCCAACCAGCCACCGACAGTAGCCGCCGGATAACTGGAAGGATAAAGCCTGAGTGTCAAACCGTGCTTTGCGAGAGCCCTGTCAAGCTGCTCCCAAACCAGACCCGGCTGGACTTTCACCACCAGGTTTTTCTCATCAATCTCCAGTATTGCTTTCATGCGGTAAAAATCTACCACCAGACCTTTTTTAACCGGTAGCACACCGCCATAGCCGGAGGTGGCTTTACCACGCGGTGTGAGCGGGATTCGATTTTCCCGCGCCCATCTGACCAGCTTAATCAGTTCCTGCTCAGAAACTGGCTGTACGACCGCTTCCGGGGTTGTATCACCGGTAAGGGGCTTGATCAGACCAGGTAAAGCCGCAATGTCATGCCCGTAAAGCTTCCTTTCAGTCCTGCGAAAACAAACGCGACTGCCAAATTCCTTTTCCAGATAATTCCTGTGTTCTTTTGTTATTTTGCTCATTTTTTCTCCTGCCAATCACCCGGTTCTTCAGGTCTTCTCCTGAGAGACCAGATTAAAAAGCCTTTCGGCAAATTCTTTATTTTTTTGTAAGCGGTTCAACAGGACCTGATGAACCAGATCACAAGCTTCGATAATCTTCAAATCTGTCAGGCTGTAGTAAACGCTGGTTCCCTCCCGTCTGGGAGTGACCACTCCGCGGGTACGCAGAAGAGCAAGCTGGCGTGAGACTACTGCCTGAGGTAGTTTCAATGCCTGCGCAAGTTCACTCACCTGCCTCTCCCCATTACGCAACTCATTAATAATCATCAGCCTCTTAGGATCAGAAAAGGTTTTGCTGATTTCGGCTTTTAGCTTATACAATTCGAGGTCATATTCGGACGGCATTACATTTCTCCAAATATATAAATATTCATATATTTACACATTAATACTAATTGAATTTTCTCTTTCTGTCAAATCCTCACTTGCTCACCTGTTAATGTTCTATGATTATGTCAGTAGACAAATGTTAAAAGGAAATGTCAGTATGAAGGAAGAACTGATGTTGAACAGGAAAGAACAGAAGATGTTGATGGCTATCAATAAAATAGAGAGAAAGGGGATTAGCATCATATCTTTCCATTTCTGGAATTGAATGACACTAATTCTGAAAGCAAACGCTCTCTTCGAGAAGGAATGCTTCTAAAGCGGTTTCAACCTCTACCTATATGGTTACGAGAAAATCTCTCAGACCCTGATCAACGTGGCAGTAACCTCCCCGGCATACACCGATTGCCGGATTTTCTTCCTGCCCAACGGCAGCTTCGCATCCTGATGCATCCTCCGAATCACGTATATGCGCGCCTGGCCAGTATTCTCGCAGTATTCATCCAAAAGCCGGGTTTTCTCCTTCTTATCTCTGGCCTGATAGTATTTCTCTCTGATCACCAGGAAATATTCTCTCCGTGCAGATATACTCATTACTATCTCGCCTGACAGTTTTACCCCTCTTTTTCCTATCAGGCTTATTTTAACCTCCTTCCTGAGGTTACTTTTTATTTGATTTATCATCTCGTTTTTCGGTCACATTTTAGGTGATTTAATTATTCGCGGAATTGACATATCAGATTAACGGTAGTATCATTAGTATACCATAAATAATCTTGCGAAGGGAGGAAGCGAATGGGTAGAAGAGGGAAAACAGAAAAAATGTCCGTGACGTTACCTAAGGAACTGGCTGGGGAAATCCGGTCTATAGTCTCTCAGGGGGAGGTAAGCGCCTTCTTCACCGAGGCATTGTGGCATTACCTTGCTTACCGTAAACAGAAGCTAGCCCTGGAAAAAGGATTCGGTGCCTGGAAGGGCAGGAACCACCCTGACCTGAAAACTCCCGAGGATTCTACTGCATATGTTCACAACCTTAGGGAAATGGATAAGAAACGTTTGGAAAGCTTGGGAGGTGTTGGTGCAAAGTAACCGGGTAAAGGGTATTGCTTGCCTTCTGGATACCGACATTGTTATCGACTTTCTGCGGCGACGTGAATACGCCCGCAGGCTGCTTGAGGACTGGGCAGAAGAAGGACTGCTGGCGATAAGCACGCTGACTCATCTTGAGGTTTATCAGAGGATGAAAGCCGGTGAGGAGGCGGGAACCAACGCCTTTCTTGATGGTCTTACCTCGGTCCCGGTTGATGTGCCGATTGCCAGGCAGGCCGGCAGGATGCTGGGGGAACTGCGGTCAAAAGGGGTAACCGTCGGCATTGCTGATTCAATCATCGCCGCGACTGCCCTGCAAATTGGCGCTCCGCTCATAACCAATAACACAGAGCATTATCCATTTCCCCAACTGAAAGTAATCAAGGGCCTGGAGGTCTAGTCTATTGGCCATTGATTTGAAGCCGATGAACGAATATATCAAAGCTATCGAGAAAGAGCTGTTAGCCGGTAACGCCACCGAGCATACTCACCGGCCGGCGCTGAAAGCATTGATTGAAGGGCTGGGTGAAAAGGTTAACGCTACCAACGAGCCGAAGCGCATAGAGTGCGGCGCCCCTGACTTTGTGGTTCCCAAGGGTGTTATCACGATTGGCTATCTTGAGGCTAGAGATGTTGGTAAGAGCCTTGATGAAGCCGAAAAATCGGAACAGCTAAAACGCTACCGTGAATCCCTCTCCAATCTCATTCTGACTGACTATCTGGAGTTCCGCTGGTATGTGGATGGTGAGCGCCAGCTTGCGGCACGCCCGGGCACCCCGACGAAGGAAGGCAAGATTAAGAAGGCTCTTTTTCAAATAGTGTGGAAATAGCTTCGGGATGGTACAAACCCCAATAGCATTTTTCTGCAGTATACCTCCACGTTCCTTAAGCCATAGGAAATGCGTTGCAACATCTTAATCTTGGTGTT
>Ga0315298_1007451_pt1 | contig 14405 bp, 16 predicted proteins | sample WHS_1_MG_FD_203077 | JGI IMG/M metagenome (GOLD analysis project Ga0315298, IMG submission 203077) | Extremophilic microbial mat communities from Washburn Hot Springs, YNP, Wyoming, USA - WHS_1_MG | ecosystem: Environmental > Aquatic > Thermal springs > Hot (42-90C) | place: USA: Wyoming... | reverse complement strand
CTCTACCTGCTGCCGCCAATAAGCGACTTTCTCTTCTTTCTTCATCACCATCCCTCCGCGCTGAATGCAGATCAGGATCGGTCAGGTCAGGAAATTTGGGAAGGTGGGTTGCTTAGACGCTTACGATGAACCAGGATTCAGTGGCAATCAGCTCGTGGCCAGAGGGCATCGCTGGTATCGGGACGTCTATGGAAACCGGCTCAATCACCCATATGAGTTGGGTTTTGCACCCGTGGAGCTGGGTAATAGTATTTGGCGCTTTTCTGTACCGCAAACCTACGGCGGCAAATGTGAGTACATGCTGGACAGGAATCTGGAGAACTGCGGAGTTGATAGTGACGGTAATCCAATTAAAAAGGGGGATATGATTTATTCAATAGAAATCCCGCCAAAGATAAACTGTCTTGCATGTATAGACGGGCTTACGCAAGGGATGGCGAACAGGCTGAGCGATGCGCAGCTGAATGCTTTCCTCGAATGGTGTCGCATTACCATAATCGGACTATCCTGGTTTGTAGATTTGTTCTGGCGAGTGAGTTATAATGACGAGCAATTGTTCTATACGGCTTTTGGCGATTATCAATCCTCTTGCGCTAACCTGCTTCAGGGGCGATACTCTCAATCTCGATGGGATTCCACCCAAGCTGTAGAAAAGCTGATTAAGGGCTTGCTGAATGTCGTCTCAGGGAAATTTGAAAAGACTCATAAATTATCAACCCCAGCGGAAAAGCTTTCCCAGTACATGGAAAATACCATCGAAGAATCTCTCCTAACCTCCGTTTATTGGCCGACAAATGGACGATATGGTGAAAAGAAAACCACTCGGGCAGAAAGCCTCAAAGCCAATCACGGGGTACTAGAAATTGCTTGTCAACTCGCGGCTGACGGCAAGATACAAGAGCAATTGCAAAACGCTCGCGACGTAGCAATACTACCCAATACCTCCGCTCCTCAAAAATGAACCGCTGTTTCCTCTTGTAGAGTTAAACCGTTTAGCTCAAAGATATTTCGCACCCTAATAAAGCACTACCGCCCCTCCCTCCCCTCCCGCAACCTGTCATACAATCCTGCCGGCCCCAGCAGGATATCCTTCAACTCGGCCCGGATGCGGGCGGATTCGAGGGCCTGGGTGCTCATGGACGTAAACGAGGCCATGGCCTCCATGATGGCGTCAAGAATCAGCCGGTCCAGGTCCGGGGAATTGGCGAACTGTTCCTTGGTGTTGTTGGCGGCCTGTTCGATGAGGAGTTCGCAGTCTATGAGCTTGCCCATGATGACGTCATTCACATACACCAGCTTGTCATTATCGCTGATGTGTCCCACAAAAATCTCGTTGACGCGCTGAATGATGGCGTCGAGGCTCTCCCGGTGCTTGTCCCGCACCATGCCGCCCCCGGCCTCCGAAGGGGTCAGCTTTTCTCCGCCGATGAGGTAGAGCGTCTCCGTCGCCAGCTCCTTCAGGGTGTGGTGAGTCAGGGCCAGTTCGGAGAGGTCCACCTCCTCGATATCCCGACCAAAGGTCAGCAAGCGCTGCAGGAGTTTGAAAAATATCGCCCGTTTTTCGATGTCGGTGTTGCCGTAGTCGAAAATCTGCGAGAGAAAGCTGTAACTACGGACATAGGTGCCGATGTCCTTCTTGAATAGCCACAGGGCGTCCATTTCGGCTTTGGCGGCCTGTGCCGGAGCGCTGTCCCCGTCATCGGGCTGATGCTGCTGCCAGAGGACGCGAGCCTTGGCAAAGCGCTGCAGGAGGGCATCCGCCACGGGGCGCAACACCGCATCCACGCGGGCCTGCTTACCGCCCTGGAGCACTGCCCTTACCACGGCCTCCACGTCCTCTGCGGTATAAAACTCCTGGGCGTCGAGTTTGGCGCGCAAATCGTAAATGCTGTCCGGGTTGCTGACGCCCGCCAGTTCCGCCGTTTCATAGTAGGGCTGGAACGCCTTGAGGATGTCCTCGCCCTTGTTCACGAAATCCACGACATAGGTGGTGTCCTTGCCGGGATAAGCCCGGTTCAGGCGGGAGAGGGTCTGCACCGCTTGAATGCCATCTAGGCGTTTGTGGACGTACATCCCGCAGAGCAGGGGTTCATCGAAGCCCGTCTGGAACTTGTTGGCGACGAGGAGAATGGCGTACTCGCCGCGATGACCATTTTCGGAACTGAACGCCTTGCGGATGCTGCGCCCCTTGAGCTCCGGGTTCAGGAGACGGCTGGTTTCCGATACCGGCTTGTCGAAGGTTTCCGTATCCTCCACCTCGCCGGAGAAGGCGACCAGCGTGTTGAGAGGGTATCCCTTGCTTTCGATGTATTTGCGCATGGCGACATGCCAGCGTACGGCTTCCAGGCGGGAGCTGGTCACCACCATGGCCTTGGCTTGTCCATCTAAAAGCGGCATCACAAATTTGCGAAAGTGCTCCACCACAATCTGGACGTGCTGGGCGATGTTATAGCTGTGCAGCTGCACCCAGCCCATGATGCCCGCCGTGGCGGTACCGGCATCCACGACGGGGGGTTTTTTGCCCTCCTGCTGACCACTGGTCTCGTGGGCCAACTGGAAGGCCAGCTGGTAAGGCGTGTAGTTTTTCAGCACGTCGAGGATAAATTCCTCTTCGATGGCCTGGCGCATGGAATACACATGAAAAGGTTCCGGCTTGTTGTCTTCGTCATTGGGCGGCCGTTCCGGGTATGGCCGGGTGCCGAACAGTTGCAGGGTCTTGTCCTTGGGGGTGGCGGTGAACGCCACATAGGTAATCCCGGTTTCCTTACCGGCGGCCCGGGCTTCCATCTCGGCGGCGAGCACGTCTTCGACGGAGACGTCCTCCACCTCGTCCATCTCGAGTGCGGCCCCGTCTCCGGCGGTGGCGGCGCCCTGCAAGGGAATGCTTCCGGAGAGTATGACTTTGAGACGTGCCGCGGTTTCGTTCGTCTGGGAGGAATGGGCCTCATCGGCCACTACGGCGAAACGCTTCCCCCGCGTGGCGGCGAGTTCCTGGATGTATTGCAGCGTGAATGGGAAGGTTTGCAGGGTACAGGCAATAATCTGCTTGTTGGCGGCCAGGGCTTCGGAGAGTTCCCGGCTTTTGGAAGCCCCCTCCCCTTTGACGACGGCCACGACGCCCGCCGTCCGCTGATGGGCCATGAGGGCTTCCTGGAGCTGTTCATCGAGTACCGTCCGGTCCGAGACGACAATCACGCTGTCGAATATCTTGCGGTCCGTCTCGTCATGCAATTCCGCCAGCATGTGCGCGGTCCAGGCAATGCTGTGGGTTTTGCCGGAGCCCGCCGAGTGTTGGATGAGGTATTTGTCGCCCGCCCCGTCTCGGAGTACGGCGGAAACGATTTTCCGCGTGGAATCCAGTTGGTGGTAGCGGGGAAAAACAACGCCTTTCAGTTGCTTCTTCTTGTCCCGCACTGGCACCAGATAGCGGCCCAGAATCTGCAGCCAGGACGTCGGTGCCCAGACGGATTTCCAGAGATAGTCGGTGGCGATGCCGCTTGGATTGGCGGGATTCCCGGCACCGCCCTGATTCCCCTGGTTGAAGGGCAGGAAACGGGTGTCCATGCCCGCGAGCTTCGTGGTCATCCGCACTTCGGAGTTGCTGACGGCAAAATGTACCAGCGCACCACCGGGAAAGCTCAGCAGGGGCTCGGGCATGTTCCGCTCCGGCGGCCGGGGATGCCTGTCCCGCTTGTATTGATAGACCGCATTCTCTACCGCCTGGGTGTAATCCGTCTTGAGTTCCGCCGTGGCGACGGGCAGACCGTTCAGGAACAGTACGAGGTCCAGGCTGCGGCCCGTGTCGTGCGCCGAGTAATGGACTTGCCGCATCACCCTGAGCCGGTTGGCCTGGTAGCGGGCCGCAAGTTCCGGGTTCATGCCCGAGGCTGGTTTGAACTGGGCCAGCGCAATGGGATGCCGCAATCCCAGCATTTCGATGCCGTGGCGCAGGACGTAAAGAGTGCCCTGGGTGTCCAGCGACTTGCGCAGGCGGGCCATCACTTCGGTAAGCGCCCTGTCGCCGTGGCCCTGTACCAGCTTCTCCCAGGTTTCCGGTTGAGAAGCGGCCATCCAGTCGCGCAAGTCATCGGGAAAAATGGCGAATTCGGCGTTGTAGCCCGAGGCATCCGGGCTGAGGGTGGTGCCTTCAGGTGGCGTGTAGAGCCAGCCGGAAGCCGCCATGTCGGCGCAGATTTCGGACTCGAAGTGGATTTCCTGGTGGATACTCATGGGTGGCTATTTTACCGGAGGCCAAGCGGTTTCGCTTATACCCGGCACAGCCAGCGGAATCGTTAGTTTGGGCAAACTCATCCGCGTGCTTTGACTGGCGATGTATTCACGCCAGTATGGCCAGATATGGTGGGGGACGACATTCAGCGCAAAGGCATCCACAGACGCCTTCTCCAGCTCTCCGGAGAAAAGGTATTCTGCCGCAAAAACGGCCTCCACCAGGGCCTTTTCGGTGATTTCATCTTTGGCCAACCAGCGTACGGCCACGTCCATCTGCACCCGCAACATTTTTTGTCCATTCTCCAGCTGCATGACCACGGCTTGCTTCACCTCGTTCCGGGTTTGCGCCTTGATATCCGCAAAGTCTTCAAACTTGAAATTCGGTGCGCTTTGGAATCTTCCCTCCAAGCAATAAATATCGAATACCGAGAGCGTGACCATAGCCATTCGCAGTGGGTTTTGTGTCATCCGACATCCCTCCATGGCTGTGGCTCATTCTCGGACAACGCCTCTTCAGAGAGCACGCTCTCAACCCGGTGTGGGCGTTCTATAAGCACCGGCTCCCAAGGTCCAATCTGGCGTACCCGAGATAGCCCGGCCAAATCATGCAGGAAGTTCACCGCCGACGGAATGTGGTCGGCCACCCGCAAAAGTTTGTCCATGGCCTCCGACTGCATAATGTCATCTGACTCATATTTTGAGAATGCAACGGGGCCACCCCCAAACATCCGGGCGGCGTCTGCTTGGGTGAGTCCCAGGGCTTCGCGAAGAGCTTTCACCTCCTGCCCCGTCAGAAGCCCTTCCACTTCTTTCTTGAACGCTTGCATGGCTCTTTTGTTGACCCGCAAGTCGTCCATGTCCGCCTGTTCACTACCGCAAGCGGTACAAACTTTATATTGGGACGGAATAGTGCGAGTTATCCCCTTATACTCCACCTGGTCATCCTCGACGTGAAGAACAAGGGTCCCTTCCCCGCAAATGGGGCATGCGACATCTGTAGGAGTAATCATCTCAGCCATAAAACGTGCTTCCGTTAGGACAAGTGAAAGGAAACCAGTAACAAGAGATTCCCCGCCCGACTTCGGGCAAATTTGATGTAATAGTCCACCCGCGTCTCCCGCCCCATCGCCGCCAGCCATTCCAGGCGTACATGCGAATAAGCATCACACGCGGCCCATGGACCGGATGGCCCCTGCTCACACCACTCAGAATTGCGGTAGGTACCATTCAGCAGGACATCCTTGAGTAGTGTAGGCAACCCATCCAAGTCGATATCCAGTTTCTCCAGGTCCTTTTGACACTTGCGCGTCCACACGATGACTTGAAGGCTACCCGCGTCCAGTCCGGCCAGAACCTCCTCGCGTGGGTAGAGCGGGTTTGTGCCGATACGCCGACTCTCTCCCTCTGGAGGTTCACCTGGATATTGCCCAACATTCACCTTACTTACCATTATGGTAATATCCTGTCAAACCAATATCATTTCTTGGCACCCGCAGCAAACGCCTTTTGTTCAACGTGCGTCTTTTACCAGACGCACGACGTCCTCATCCGTGAGCTCCCGCGCGGCGGGTGTAAGGTGGGCATCAACCTTGGAGAAATAGGCCTGGAGTTCCTCCACAGCTTTGCGTCCAGATTCAGGGGGACGGGCCGAGTCCGGCCCTTCAAGTCCGAGCGTCACCGCGCGCGCAAGTGTTTTGAATCGTTTATCCCGCGTTTGCATCCTGATTATGCCCCCATATTCCTAGTGGCCCTCAGCGCGCCACTTGCACAACATCCTAACCAAAACGCCGCTAACACTGTCCGCGCCTTGGCGGAATACTCTTGACTCATGCCAAAGCATTTTCCGTGGTCTCAAGGTTCAGGGGGAAGCGGGCATTTCACCATTGTCGAGGCGTTCTGCAAGTACCCGCAAAGCCAATGCTTCAACTTTCGTGGCGGCATCAACGCGCGACACCCCATAACACAGCGCCCCCGGAAGCTCAGGAATTTCAGCTATCCAGCGGCCATCCACTTCCTGTTCATATTCCACATGGAGATTCACAGCTTTGTTCCTACTGAGCGCGATACCTTCACCATACATGCAATATTCGCATCTGTCGGTTCCCGAGCAGCGGAAGTAAGATGGGCCCCCGCCCAGCTCAGCCTTCATTTGCAGCCCAACCGAAGTCTTGCAACAGAAACGCGATGGCGCTCACGGCCAAGTCGGCGTCGCGCTGAGACACGGGGCGTGTTGCATGACTTGCCGATGCGTTCGCTTTACTACGGCTATGCAGCCGATTCGCCAGATGACTGGTAGAAGCTTCAAGCAGGTAGAGAAGACTATCCGCCGTATCGGTACATTTCGTGAGTTTGCCTTGGTTAATGAGCCACTTTACCAATGCGTCCAAATCACGCTTTCCGCTGTGGTTGGATTCAGGGAACTTGGCGCTAATCATGTGGCTTGCAGCATTTCGGCATGCGTCGATAACAGGTTGAGGAGCCTGAATTGGGGCAGCTTCCACGACAGCGTTAAGCGCCTGGACAATATCTTCCCGGTTGTTCTTGGGAATATTTTCTGGAATCAGCTCTGGCAGCACCCCGAAGAATGTTTTAGACTTAATAGTAACCAAAAAACCGTAGCTAATAACTTGCTCTGCAAGAACAACAATCCAGTGAGATTCTCCCGTTCCTTTTCCGAGTACAACCCCATTACCCGGCATAAGCGCCATAGTAGCGCCTGCTTCAAAGGAATCATTTATGTTTGCAGGGCACTTATCTATATCGGGTCCCGATAGATTCCAACTTAATGGGCGAGGTGTAATTCTGTCAATTGACCAACTCTTATAGCTGGACTGTTTATACACCCTACCGCGGCGAATTCTCGTAGATGAATTGAAGTAATCTTCCACGAAAATATGCTCATGGGCAGGTTCACTGCTCTCCAGCCTAAAAGGAAATATGAGGGGCTGAGAAATCATCAACCTCAGCTTGACATTAGTACCCTCGTAATAATCTCCTTCAATTTGAGCGATATAGTCCATCACATCGTCTTCTTCCAGTCACGCACATCAATTTTCCCCGTCACTGCATCCGAAATCAGTGTCATCCGGCGCTCCCGGAGCAGATTGATGCCGTTTCCCGCGTCCTGAACGAGAGCATCAATGCGGGCGATTTCTGTATCGAGAAATGCGGCAATGGTGCGTTGTTCATCGATAGGTGGAACCCTTATCTTGAAATTACGCACGAATTCGTCGGGTACTCTTTTTTGTCCGCCAGCACCATACATCCATGATTCACCTAATTTACGAAAATATGCAGAAACAAAAATCAAGTGGATATATTCGCTAATGGATATATTCTGCTCCGGCCTCACAACAATTAACTCAGTTGTGCCAAACCCTATGTGCCCTTTAAGCCCACTCATTACTGCGCCTTTTCCATTCTCAAAGCAGGGTGTAATCTTAGCGATAGTCACATCTCCATTGCGGAAATATGTGTAACCAGAATTAACCTCATTGATTGGTTTCACATGCTCAAGATTTAGCGAGCCGTCATCCCCAATAGCCTCCATTGGTAAAAATGAGACCTCCTCATCTTCACCAATGTTTGAGCATTCGCTTTTGGATGGATTCAGATTTGCGATAAAGCGAAGCCGCCTCACGCTCCAATGTTCCGGCACATCCCCAAGCCATTCCACCCCAGAGTCCTTCATCGGAACATCTGGATTAAGCCCCTTCGTCACCGCCTGGCTGATGAGGGCCTGTCGTTTCTCTTTCAGCAAGTCGATGAGGGTTTTGTATTCGGTAATGAGGGTATCCATTCGGGAGGTTTCTGCGTCGAGAAAGGAGGCAATGGCTTGTTGTTCTTCTTCAGGCGGAACTGGCAACATTGTGCTGTGTGCAAACTCACGAGATAACCCAGGGACGCCAGTATCCTGAGAGGCAGCTTCCAGATTGGCGATATGTAGGCTCCAAAAAAACCAATGCAAATTTGCACTGCATGTCCGGTCATCGACGAAATAAACTGTGTCGATAGCGAATACTGGAACATTGCTCCAATTTAACGCTCCGCATGAGCCTTTACGTCCAATCAGAATTACGGGCGCCCTAGTATTCGGTTGGTCGTGAATGCCAAACGAACCATTTGATCCAAAAACTGGCACGTTCCCATCAGTGTTACGCACCTCAATTGGTAAGGCATCCCCATAGATAAAAGTTGCTAATCGCTTAATTGCTGAAACGCCCCATCCCTCCGGCACCTCCCCCAGCCACTCCACCCCGGAATCCTTGTACTTCGAATAGCTCGGAAGGCTCATCCCACGCCTCTCAAGTTTCTAAGAACAGAACTAAGTTCATTGAGGATATGGAGGGAATACCCGCTAAGACTTAAAGAATAGGCTTGCTCAGTATGCCCCGATTCCTCCGACTTACACTCGGTTCTCTTAGACACATTGGTTATAAGGGTACGGCAACCATCAATAAGAGTAATCGCCTGTATACCTAGTGTTCCTGTATAGGCGTGTGAAAGCTCATTTCTCCACTTTCGTAAGAGGTGGCCAGCAATTTTCTCCTGCTCGGTTAGGATATCGCAAGATGCTGCTTGGTTTATAATCGCTGCAAGATGGTCCTTGGTATTTGATTTCATGGCTTCTCTAAGTGCCAATTCAAAGCAGTCTACGGCCTTGTGCGCAGCAACATCCCAAAGCTCCCAGCAAAATAGCGCGTAAATAGCCGTGTTCAATGCCACATCAAACTGCATTCTGATTACTTCTGGGACATAAGATGGTAGGGCTAGTTTCCTAACAATTTCAAAGTGTTGATTTTTGTTCCAAAGCACTAGAGCAGCTTCAGGTAACAAAAATGGGTGCTGGGGTGTAGTAAATTCAGTAACCAACCTATTCGAATACCGCAAATCTTGCTCGCAAATATCAGCCAATGCCTTCATCCCACCACTGCCCCCAGTATCCGGCCAGTACAGGCCCTCAAGCCCGTATCAATCTCCGCCATACTCCTTGACGGTTCAGACATACAATATGGCCGGATGGTCAATATCTCACACCCCATGAAACCCACCCTGCTTTCCTTGGTTGCGCCTTGCCGTCCGTCTTGGACCCGTAACAGCAGCCTCACGCGTTCACCAAAACCCAATCCAGGCCGTGTGCGGTGAAGTTCTTGAAATCACCGTCCAGAGTAGCGAGGCGTAACCCTCCGGCCAGTGCGAATGCGGCAAGATAGGCGTCCATCCACACCTTGGGAGAGGCGGTGTCGCGGGTGGCCAGTATCCGCCAGAGGGAGAAAACGTCAGGAGCCTCTTCGCGTACGCAAACACGCGGAGAAGACTGCAGGGCATCCAACGCGACTAAAGCATCCCTGTTACTCATGCTGTCTACCCCATAGGCTTTGAACAGTGTCGGCGTAGAAGCCAGCCGCAGAAAACTTTGCTGGGTTGCGCGACAAAATACGGCAGGGTGGGATGCCGTCGCCTCCTGCAGCATTTTCCGGGCGCTTTCGTGAAAAGGATGCCGGGTGAATACCACCGCCAGCCACACGCTGGTATCAAACAGGGAACCCGGCACGACGCGCATCCTCCTCAGCTTGAGCGGTTTGTTCCAGTGCAATCAACTCAGCAAGGCTCATATGGAGCGCCGGTGCGCCGGCATGTCCGCGGATGAACGGTAAACCGCTCTCATCCAGCTCCACCACGGAACCCCGTGGGGGTGACGTCGGCAGTTTCGGCGCTGCCATTCCCATCCCCTGTCGCAGGTACTCGGCCACCAAATCGCGCAGCGTGCGCCCTTGCAGGACGGCCCGCAATTTCGCCTCGCGAATGAGTTCGTCCGGTAAGTCCAGGGTGGTTTTCATGATGCCTCCTTGCTCGTGGGGTACTAGCCAACGCCATCCATGAAACCAGCTTACCATTTTGCTGGGTGGCGGCAAGTTGCCCTCATCGTTTATGCCGACATCTCCCCCAGCATTTGGAGTATCCGCCCGGTACACGCCTTCAAATCCGCATCAATCTCCGCCAGACTCCGGGGCGGCTCGAACACGTAGAAATGCCGGTTGAAGGGTATCTCATACCCAACTACGCCCACTTTGCCGTCCTTTGCGTCCCGTTTGGATTCGTCAATCCACGCATCCGGGACATGGGGCAGGACTTCCCGCTGGAAATACGCGTACACGTCCTCGCTCAGAGGCACGTTCTCCGTGTCCCGCAACCCGGAATCCGGCTCATACTTCGGGCCGTTACGCTTCCCGCTTTCCACGGGTACCGCATCCGGGCAGGATTCCGTGAACGCGTCCCGGAACGCCTTGCGGCTTGCCGGGGTATAGCGGCTGCCTCGGGCTTCCAGTATCGTCTCGATGCGCGGCCACAAGGTGTTCCAGTTGTCGTCTGGAACGCCTCCCAACGCCTGGAACAGGGCTTCGGCGTCATCCAGTAACCCATCCATCTCACGGAGGGCCTGTGCCTGGGCCTCGACGCTGCGGACCCGTCTCGGTCCACGCCCATTCCCGTCCAGTTTCTCCCGCAGTTTTCCTTCGTATTCCTGCAGACGTTCCGGAGTCATCTGGAAACGCAGCCGCAGGGGCCTTTCCACGGTGACGGTGCGATAACCAAAGTCCGTCGTACGGAATATCCTGGAGACGGGGCGGACTTTCACGGTTCCCCCATCCACGGGTTCCGGTACCGGAGTGCCCTCGAACAGCACTACCCGCGTGCGCTCCTTGCCCTCGGCATCGAGGAGTACCGCCTGGTCCAGTGCCTCCCCGACGCCCAGCATTTGCGAAATTGCCTTGATGTGTTCCGGGGCGAGTTCCCGGCGCTTGGAGCCCAGACTCTTGCGCATCTTGCGCCAGAAACCGGAACCGTCGATGAGTTGTACTTTCCCGCGTTTCTCCTCCGGCTTGCGGTTGGTGAGTATCCACACATAAGTGGCGATACCGGTGTTGAAGAACATGTCCGTGGGTAATGCCACGATGGCTTCCACATAATCCTGTTCCAGCACGTAGCGGCGAATCTCCGACTCCCCGCTGCCGGCGCCGCCGGTGAACAGCGGCGAGCCGTTGAGGACGATGCCGATACGGCTGCCGCCGTCCTTCTCGGGGCGCATTTTGGACAGCAGGTGCAGGAGAAACAGCAGGGAGCCATCGGAGATGCGCGGCAGTCCGGGGCCGAAGCGTCCCCGGTCGCCCATGTCCTCGTGTTCTTCGCGGACAGTGGCCTCGACTTTCTTCCACTCGACGCCGAAGGGCGGGTTGGACAGCATGTAATCGAAGTGCTTGCCGCGATGGCCGTCGTCGGACAGGGTATTCCCCGGAACGATATTGGCTACATCCTGGCCGCGAATGAGCATATCCGCTTTGCAGGTGGCGTAGGATTCGTCGTTGAGTTCCTGGCCGAACATGGTCAGGCGGGCGTCGGGATTGAGACTGTGCAGATGCTCCGCCGCCACCGAGAGCATCCCGCCGGTGCCTGCCGCCGGGTCGTACAAGGTGCGGACGATGCCACCCCGGGCCAGTGCCGCGTCATCTTCCGTAAACAGGAGTTCCACCATCAGGTGAATGACTTCCCGCGGCGTAAAGTGCTCTCCGGCAGTTTCGTTGGACATCTCCGCGAAACGCCGCAGGAGTTCCTCGAACAACAGGCCCATCTGGTAATTGCTGAGGGCGTCGGGATGCAGGTTGAGGCTGGTGAATTTCTCGGTGACGAGATACAGCAGCCCCGCCTTGTGCAGCCGCTCGATGGTGGCGGGAAAATCGAAGCGGGTGAAGATGTCCTGCACGTCCGTGGAAAAGGCCCGCACATAGGCTTGCAGGTTATTGCGCAGATTGTCAGCATCACCCAGCAGTCCCGGCAGGTCCTGGGGGAAAAGATTGAAAAAGGACTGCCCGGCCGCACGCCGGACGAATTCCACGAAGGGCTGCTTGGCTGCGGATTTTGCGCGGTATTCGGCGAGGGCCGCCGCCCGCGTGGGGGCGAGCACGCAATCCAGTCGCCGCAGGACGGTGAAGGGCAGAATCACCCGCCCATATTCGGTCGGCGGTAATGCTCCGCCCGAGTCTAGCGGAGCGGACGTTTATGGGCCAGCAATCCCCCAGCTGAGACTGAGTCAGGATGTGCTTCCCGGGGTGCCGACTACTTCCCCAGTAATGCGCTGATGGGTTAGACTGTCAACATGGAAAAGTTAGAGGGTGCGCCGGAATCCCTGGCGGAGATTGTCGCTCAGTTGCACTGGAAGACTCAGGCGCAACGCCCCGGCTTGCCTGGAGGGATGGTTCTTCTGCAACCCGGGGATGAGGTGTTGTGTGTCCAGTTTGGGACCCAAATTTCCCAGTTGGGCTTCACACAAGTGCAGCGACTTGTCCCTCCAGGAGTCCCATTCATAAATCCTCAACAACCTCTTTACAAGTATACCTCGCCAAGTGCACCATCTCTGGTATACCAGATGGGGGTAGACTTGTTATCGGTCCATCTCGTAAAGCCGTTCAAGGCTTGGGGTGAACTCGTCGGGGAAGTACAGCGAGGTGTCGATATGCTTCAGTCGGCGCTTGCGCTGGGTGGCAACACGATAGCGTTTGAGTCCTTAACCCTTCGTTATATTCATGGATTTGGTGATGTCAACTCAGCAACGCTAGATTGGTTGACGCGTATCTTGGGCATTACTGTGTCATTTCCGTCAGCGCTATCCTCGGCAATGTCTACGGATACATCACCAGATTTCAGCTTCAATTTGAAAACAATCCTTACCGCGAATGATGCTACGACGCTGACACTGGCTATCAGAAAGGGCGATTTGGAGGGGGCTCCGCGCATCATCATGGATTCAGCACTGATACTGAGCCACAGTATAGCCGGTGACGCGGTTTCGGATTCTCTGAACACGCTTCATGGTCAGTGGTGCAACGTTTTCCAGGGTATGACAAGAACCTCTTTGACGGCAGACTGCCAAGAAGGTGATAAGCATGTTGCCGGACATTGAGGGTATAGCCCTGTTCGGGCTACTCATTTCAGTACCTGACGCGGTCAATCCTTGGCCGTGGTTTCAAAATATCCGACAGAGCATGGAAGTCTCTCATGTTTCAGACACTATCAGCCGGGCCGAGGTAAAGCTCATTCAGATTGCGGCGCTTCCCGATGACTGGGATGGCTATGGCGCCGAATGTATCTCGGAAGCGGCCATCCGCAATACGAAAGCGATTTTACCTTTTTTGGCGGAGAATCCGGATATCCTGGAATCCGCGGAATTCATTCCAAACCCTTACGGGACCCTGTCTCTCCTTTGGGAAAAAGGCGGGGAGACGGCACATCTCGAGATAGGGACATCTCGGTTCAGCTTCTATGGACCCGGATTGGAATGTGGCGGCCCGCTGAAGCTGGAAGGGGCCGTTGGCAACATGTCTAGAAACGTCCTTGATTCCCTGACGGCACTATGGGGTATCAAATGGGAGGGGGAAAGCAATTCCCTGACTCTTGCGGCGTGACGGAGTGTACAATCCCCGAAACCGTGGCGAATGATGAGACTATCGCTCGTGCGCTTTTCCCACCAATACATTTCTCTAGCAGCGGCAAAATAAGAGGCGCAGCATTCAAAGCGCCGTCAGGGAAAATGGATGTGTCCGTGATGCGCTCAAGCTACCTTTCCAGTTCCGAATGCTGTCGTCGTGCCACAGAGATGCAAAAAGAGGGCAAATTATTTGCCGGTTTTGCCCTATTATGTGTCGGCTTTGTGCGGAATCTTCAATTAAAAGTTGAGGACTCCAGACAAATATTTTGCGGCCATGCGGACATTTGGCATCACCAGCCGTTTATCAAGGGCGAGCCTCCGTCCCCTGAGGTAAATATAGTGCTTGATGCCCTGGCAAAACACGCACTCCTAGTAATATGTGAAGCAAATGACCCGCTAACAAGGGAGAATTGCTAGACGGCCCGCACATAGGGCACAATGGAAATGTCCATCCTGTTGGTGCGGGTGGACGACACGGCTGGCGCCCCTGGCGCAGGGTTTGTTAGGCTACGCGCGCGTAAACTAAACTTCTAACTGCGTTATATGAGGGATGTGCCGCGTGATGAGGTACCGACGATTCCGGCAACCAGCCGAAACTGATGGCCACAAGATACGGGTTTCACTTGGGGGCGCGGACAAAAACAACAAGAAAAATACTGTCAAATCAAGACAGTCGTTGTCGAACGCCGCACAG
>Ga0315298_1007450_pt1 | contig 14407 bp, 12 predicted proteins | sample WHS_1_MG_FD_203077 | JGI IMG/M metagenome (GOLD analysis project Ga0315298, IMG submission 203077) | Extremophilic microbial mat communities from Washburn Hot Springs, YNP, Wyoming, USA - WHS_1_MG | ecosystem: Environmental > Aquatic > Thermal springs > Hot (42-90C) | place: USA: Wyoming... | reverse complement strand
CCAGCCGTCCGGGGCAGACAAGCGGCGCATAGTAGTGGTACCGTACAAGAGGGATTAACGGCAGAAGGAGGAGCTAGGCAATGGGAGACTGGGAGCCGCGACGCTGTGCGCGGATGACCCCTGAGCGATCGCTGATGGTGTTCTCGGGGCGGGGCAATCCGGAACTCTCCCGGAACGTGGCCGCCAAGCTAGGCATAGAGCTCGGAGAGGTGGAGATCAAGACCTTTGCCGACGGGGAGATCTATGTCAAGTACGGCGAGAGCATTCGCGGAGCCGATGTCTTTATCATCCAGCCTACCTGCCGGCCGGTGAACGAGAACTTAGTGGAGCTCCTGATCATGATTCAGGCCGCACGTCTTGCCTCTGCTCACCGGGTGACCGCGGTGGTTCCGTGGATGGGCTATTCGCGGCAGGACAAGAAGAGCTGTCCGCGGGAGCCCATCACCGCTCGGCTGGTGGCGGACATCATGCAGGCGGCTGGAGTCGACCGGGTGATCACCATGGACCTGCATGCTGGCCAGTTGCAGGGCTTCTTTAGTGTGCCGGTTGACCACATGACCGCTCTACCCATGATTGCTGAGTATTTCCGGGCCAAGAACTTGGAGGACACGGTGGTGGTCTCTCCTGATGCCGGCGGCATGAAGACGGCCAAACGGATGGCCGACCGTCTGGGCTGCCAGGTGGCGGTCCTCAGCAAACTGCGGCCGGAACACAATGTATCTCGGGTTATGCATGTCATCGGCGAGGTGGAGGGGAAGTCAGCCATCATCGTGGACGACATTATCGACACCGCTGGCACGCTCGTTAACGGCGTGCAAGCTCTACTAGAGAAGGGCGCCAAGGAGGTCTACGCGGCCTGTAGTCATCCAGTGCTCTCCGATCCCGCCTACGAAAGAATCGCCTCCTCGCCGCTGAAAGAGGTTGTGGTCACAGACACCATTCCGCTCCGGGAGGGAAAAGACCGGAGTAAGATTGTGATACTATCCATCGCCGGTATCCTAGCCGATACCATCCGCTGTGTGTTTGCTGACGAGTCGGTCAGTGAACTGTTCCAGGGAGAAAACCAGCTTTTCTAGCGTTTCTAGGTCAAGGAGAATTACATGGAGGCCATACGACTGCCCGTGCAATATCGACACGAGACGGGCGACGGACCGGCCCGCCGACTTCGGGCTCAGGGTCTGATTCCGGGCGTCGCCTATGGCAAGGGTGCGTCCACGCCGCTAACAGTCAAGCTGGAGGATCTTAGGGAAGCTCTGGCCCAGGGGCACAACGTAGTACTCGAGCTGGACTTTGACGAGGGGGCCAAGCCCGCTCGGCGTGGTGCTGCGAGCCGGGGAAGGGTTCCTCGCTATGCGGTGGTAAAAGAGCTTCAGTTTCATCCCATTAAGCGCACACTTCTCCATGTGGATTTGCACGAGGTCGATTTAGGCGCGGAAATCGAAGCGCCTGTCTCAGTGGAAGCCGTGGGAACTCCAGCCGGACTGGCGGATGGGAGCATTCTTGAGTGGGAGAAGCGGGAAGTCAACGTGCGCGCTCTGCCAGGCGACGTCCCGCCTGTGCTAGAGCTTGATATCAGCAGCCTGAAGGTGGGCGAGCATCTAAACGTGGGTGCCCTGGTAGCGCCAAAGGGTGTGACCATCCTTGATGATCCGGAGACCATCTTGGTCGCTCTCGTCGCGCCGCGGGTAGAGCGCGCTGTCGAAGTGACCGAAGAGACGACGGCGCAACCGGAGGTGATCGGCGGCGGAGCGGCTGGGGAGGACAGCGAGAAATAGGTCCCGCTGGAGAGTGGCAACCGACCCGGTCTACCTGATAGTGGGCCTGGGAAATCCTGGGCCCCAATACGAACGCCATCGTCATAACGCGGGCTTCATGGTCGCTGAGGAATTTCGGCGTCGCCAGGGCCTGCCGCCTCTGCGTGAGCGTTTCCACGGGTTGATGGCTGAGGGCGAGGTGGCGGGCAAAAGGGTGGTTCTTCTGCTCCCGCTGACCTTCATGAACCATTCGGGGCAGGCGGTGGCGGACGCGGTTCGCCACTACCGGGTACCGGTCGAACGCATCCTTGTGATCCACGACGATGTTGAGCTGCCCTTCGGGGAAGTGCGCTTGAAAGAGGGTCAAGGCTTGGGAGGGCACAATGGGCTGCGCAGCCTGGAGCAGGCTTTGGGCTCACGCGATTTTTGGAGAGTGCGTGTTGGCGTCGGTCGACCAGAGCGGAGCGAGGAGCTTCTGGTTGACTACGTGCTTGCTCCCTTTAGCGAACCGGAGGAGGAGGTGCGGCTGCTGATCAGAAAGGCCGCCGATCTAGCAGGGGAGTGGCTGGCTACTCGGGACGGCGCTCCATGCCCCGCCTGACAGGTTTTCTCTCCGGTTACCCGCCGTTTGAACAATTGGCCGCTGCGGCACTTGCGTGCGCGGGTGAGGCGGCAGAAGTGTCGGCGGTGGCCCCTACCTTTGTGCAGGCATATGTAGTAGCGGGACTACTGGAGCGGGCGCCTTTTGCCGAGCGTTCGGTCCTAGTGGTGACGCCGGACCAGGATACGGCCCTAGAGCTGGAGCATGAACTAAGGCAATACTGCTGCAGCCGAACGGTCGCCTACCTGCCGCCTCGGGGGGTGTGGTACGGGTCGGAGAGCCGGGTGCGACCTCCGGTGGCGGGGCGACGAGCTCGCGCGGTAGCTGCCCTGCGCGGCGGGCCCGAGCCGCCTACCCTCCCGCCCGTGCTGGTGTTGGAGGCCTCCACGCTGATGGAGGGAATAGTTCTTCCTCCTGCTCCTCCCCTGCGATTGTCGGTGGGGCGACAGTACGACTTTGAGGCTCTTGTGCGCGCTCTGGCGGACCTCGGTTACGTCCGGGTGGAGCAGGTGGAGGATAGCGGGGAGTTTTCCGTGCGAGGCGGGATCATCGACGTATTCCCGGCTACTGGGACCCATCCTGTGCGAATCGAGTTTTGGGGCGACGAGGTGGAGAGCCTGCGTCGGTTCTCTGTGTTCTCGCAGCGCTCACTGGGGCCGGTGGACAGCATCTCGATCTATGCCGCGGTGGAAGGGGAGGGTGAGCCGGTCCCGCTCATGAGTCTGCTCCCCCCTGATGCCCCCCTCTTCTTGCTTGAGCCTACCCGCATGATCACCCGAGTGCAAGCGTTTGCCAGCGATCTTGCCGACGTGGTGGGAGGTGAGAAGGGGCTAGCCGGATACTCGAGTTGGGCTGAGGTGGAGGCAAGTCTTGCTTTTCATCTCAGGGTGAAGCTGGCCTCGGTGGCGCCGGCGGGCGGGGAACCGCCCGCCGGCGCCTTCCGCGCCACCAGCGGCGACATCCCTGCCAACAGCCTGGCCGAGGCGGAGCGGGCGATTCTCCGGCTGAGGGAGGAGGGCTTCCGAGTGGTCATTGCCTTTGAGCACCGAGCCGAGGCGGAAAGGGCTGGCTACATACTGCGGCGGGTGAAAGGGACGGTGGTCAACCCCGAGGACGTGGGCGCGGGGCCGGGAGTGTCTTTTCTGGCGGTGCCGCACCGCCGCCACTTTGTGATGCCTGACCTGAAACTCGCTCTCCTCACTGAAGGGCTCCTCTTTCCACGCCGGCGTAAAGCGCTAGCCCCGCGAGCCCGGCCGGTGGGTGTGGAGCTTTCCAGCTTCCGTGACCTACGCCGAGGGGACTATGTGGTGCACGAGGACCACGGGATCGGGCGCTTCGAGGGCATCTCTACCCGAACTGTGGCCGGCATCACTCGCGACTATCTTGACATCGCCTACCGAGACGGAGACATGCTCTATGTGCCGCACGACCAGATCGCCAAAGTTATGCGCTATGTGGGAGCTGGTGGGGCCGCCCCCTCGCTCTCCAAGCTGGGCGGAAGGTCCTGGGAGTTCATCAAGAGTCGCGCTCGCCGCGCCGCCCGAGAGGTGGCGGGCGAGCTTCTCCACCTTTATGCCCTCCGGCAAGCGAGCAAAGGGCACCGCTTCTCGGAAGATAGTGAGTGGCAGGCCCGTTTCGAGAAGAGTTTCCCTTACGAGGAGACCGAGGACCAGTTGCGGGCAATCGATGCCGTGAAAGATGACATGGAGTCCGACCGGCCCATGGACCGTCTCATCTGCGGCGACGTCGGGTACGGTAAGACTGAGGTGGCTCTACGCGCGGCCTTCAAGGCGGTCATGGGTGGTAAGCAGGTGATGATGTTGGTGCCAACTACTATCCTCGCCCAACAGCACTACGGCACCTTCCGGGAAAGGTTCGCGGAGTTCCCGGTCAAGGTGGAGATGATCTCCCGGTTTCGTACTCCCCGGGAGCAGAAGCGCATATTGAAGGAATTTGCCGAAGGCAAGGTGGACGTGCTTATCGGCACCCATCGCCTGCTTTCCCCTGACGTGGTACCCAAGGACCTGGGCCTTGTGATAGTGGATGAGGAACAGCGCTTCGGTGTGGTCCAGAAGGAGGCGTTGCGGCGTCTCAAGGTCCGGGTGGACGTGCTCACTTTGACTGCAACCCCCATTCCTCGCACTCTGCAGATGTCCCTTTCCGGGGTGCGAGACATCACGACCATCGAGACCCCTCCGCGCGACCGGCATCCCATCCAGACCTACGTCGGCCTCTACGACGAGGGCATGGTGAAGCGGGCCATCCTGCGCGAGGTAGAACGAGGCGGTCAGGTGTACTACCTCCACAACCGTGTGGACACCATTGAGGAGACCGCTACCCGCCTGCGTGAGCTTCTGCCGCAAGTGCGCATTACAGTAGCGCATGGGCAGATGCCGGAGCAGGAGCTGGAGCGGGTGATGCTTGAGTTCCTGCGGGGCGAATGGGACGTACTTGTCACCACCACCATCATTGAAAGCGGCCTTGATATTCCCAACGCCAATACTCTAATTGTGGAGCGGGCGGACCTGCTAGGTTTAGCTCAGCTCTATCAGATCCGCGGACGCATAGGCCGCTCTTCGCGCGTGGCTCACGCCTTTCTATTCCACCCTGATGAAGCTGTGCTTACCGAGGAAGCAGCAGCTCGACTTTCCACCCTGGCCGACTATACCGAGCTTGGCTCCGGCTTCAAGATAGCCATGCGTGATCTTGAGATTCGCGGCGCCGGAGAGCTTCTCGGTGAGGAGCAGTCGGGGCACATAGCTGCTGTCGGCTTTGAAATGTATCTCTCCATGCTGCGGGAGGCAGCCGCTCAGTTGCGAGGGGAGAAGCTGAAAGAGGAGCGTCTGCCTCGTGTCGAGGTGATGATGGATGCCTACATCCCCGCGAGCTACATCCCTTACGAAGCAGCACGGGTGGATATACATCGGCGCATCGCCTCTGCCGCCAGCCTGGAGGAGCTAGCCGAACTCCGGGAGGAGCTAGAGGATCGTTTCGGCCCGGTGCCAGAGCCGGTGGACAACCTGATCTTCCTGGGCGAGGTGCGAGTGAGACTACAGAGGTTAAGGGCGGAGTCCCTGACTCTCCGCCAGGGACGGCTGGCCATAACAGACCTGGTCTTGCCGCCCGGCTCCCGAGAGAAACTGCGACAGATGGACCGGCGCTATGTCTACGCTCCGCTAACCCGGCAACTCACCTTGAGTCTCCGGGCTGATAGGAGGGCGCCGCGCGAGATAGTCCGCCAGGTACTGGATGATATACTCGCTATCTTTGGGGGGGAGGAGGGACTTAAGAAGCCGGAATGAGGTCTTTCTTAGCGAAAACCGTGGCCATCAGCGTCCTGTGTGTGGCGTGTGCGGTGCTCTACGGATGCCAAGAGGAGCTACCTAAGGGTGCCATAGCTCGGGTGGGCACTGTGCTTATCTTGGAAAGCCAGCTGAAAGAGCTTGAGGCGGTCTACGAGGCCGCTGGCCGGGCGCCTCGGGCGGACAAGGGATCGGAGGAGTATCGGCGCTTCCGCCAAGCTCTGGCTGAGTATCTTGTTACTCAGGAGCTACTGCGCCAGGAAGCCTCCAGCCTAGGGGTCAGAGTCAGCGACCAAGAAGTGCAGGCGGAAGTGGGCCTCATCCGTCAGATGTTCCAGAACGATGAAAAGAAGTTTGCAGCTGCGCTCAAAGATACCGGCCTCACCCTGGAGCAGCTCACCCGCTCTATTCGGGACAGCTTGTGGCTGGAAAAGGTCAAAGACGAGGTGACCAAGCAAGTCGCGGTAAGCGAGGCCGCGGCCAAGGCCTACTACGAGGCGCATCGGTCGGACTACGTCCGGCCCGAATCTCGCAAGGTGCGTCACATACTCATTTCCCCGTTTGTGGTGCTCACGGATGGCTCTCGCAGTCGCACAGCCAGTGAAGCCGAATGGGAGGCCGCGCGAGTGGAGGCGGAGAAGGTGCGTCGTGAGTTGCAAAACGGAGCCAACTTCATAAGCGAAGCGGAGAAGTATTCGGATGATGAGGCCACCAAGGACTCCGGTGGAGAGCTTGGTGCAGTTACCCGGGGGATGCTCGTTCCTGCTTTTGAAGACGCAGTGTTTTCCCTCAAGAAAGGCGAGATCTCCGCGCCGGTAAGGACCCAGTACGGTTACCACCTGATCCAAGTCACCGACATCGTGCCGGAGCAGCAGCTGGCCTACGAACAGGTCAAGGAACAGATCAAGACCTCGCTGCTTGAGAAAAGACGGGAAGAGGCCTGGCAGCGCTGGTTACTTGAGGCAGAGACTAAAGTAGGAGTGGAGTATCGGGCCGGCTATCAACCGACATGGGCTCTATCCCGGAGTTCAGGGCAGAGTAGCGGTGACAAGGGAGCAAGTGAATGACAGAGGCCGGGGCAGAAGATGATGCGGCTCGGGGGAGCGCTGCGGCTCGACAGGGCAGGGCAGAACGTGACGCAACCCGCGAAACCGTAGCCGAGGAGCTTGCCCGTCTTTATGACCTTACCTGGCGGCTGCGTAGAGAATGTCCCTGGGACCGCAAGCAGACCCAGGAAAGCATCATTTCCTACACGCTGGAAGAGACCTATGAGCTTGTTGACACCATAAACCGCCGCGATCTTCTAGGGGAGGAAGCGGTCTGTGGCGAGCTTGGGGACCTGCTTTTCCAAGTCTTTTTCCTCGCCTGTGTGGCGGAGGAACAAGGGCACTACAACCTGGCTGACGTGGCTAGGACTATTCGGGAGAAGCTCGTACGGCGTCATCCGCATGTGTTTGGGGAAGCGGCGGCTAACACTCCTGAAGAGGTGCGGGAGGCCTGGGAGACCATCAAGCGGCAGGTAGAAGGTAGAGAGGGAATCTTTCACGACGTGGCAGAAGCTTTCCCCTCCACGCTCTTTGCCCAGAAACTGCAGCAGCGGGCAGCGGCGGTAGGCTTCGACTGGAAACAGGCCAGTGACGTGCTTACCAAGGTTCGGGAGGAGATGGGGGAAGTAGAGGAGGAGCTGGCGGGAGAGGCGCGGCCGGAGCGGCTGCAAGACGAGATCGGGGATCTGCTGTTTGCGGTGGTCAACCTCTCTCGTTGGCTCAGGGTAGATCCGGAGCTGGCTCTGCGCCGTTCGGCGCTAAGATTCAAGGAAAGGGTGGAAGCGGCCGCCCGGGCGGCAGGCGAGGATGGACTTGCCTTCGAGAACATGGATCTCAACCAACAAGAAGCTTACTACCAACAGGCAAAGAAGGAGCATAGGCAATGACGGTTATCGTCGACGTCCACGGACGTCAAATACTTGACTCACGGGGCAACCCGACGGTTGAGGTAGAGGTAGAGCTAGCGTGCGGTGCACGAGGGCGTGCGGCCATCCCCTCGGGCGCTTCTACCGGCACTTTCGAAGCGGTGGAGCTTCGCGACGGAGAGCAGGCCTATGGGGGCAAAGGGGTCCTAAAGGCAGTGGGCCACGTTAACAGGGAGATCTGCGAGGCGCTGGTCGGCATGGATGCTCTTGACCAGCGGGAAATCGACCGGGTGCTTATTGAGACTGATGGCACGCCGAACAAGGCCCGCCTGGGGGCAAACGCCGTGCTTGGCGCTTCGTTGGCGGTAGCCAAGGCGGCGGCAGAGGCGCTTGAGCTCCCGCTTTATCGGTATCTCGGCGGGGTCAACGCTCACGTTGTTCCTGTTCCCATGATGAACATCCTCAATGGTGGCAAGCATGCCGACAACACGGTGGATCTACAGGAGTTCATGTGCGTCCCAGTGGGAGCCTCGAGCTACAGCGAGGGCCTGCGGATGTGTGTGGAGGTCTACCATGCCTTGAAGAAGGTGCTGGCGGCCCGAGGGCTTTCCACTGGGGTTGGCGACGAGGGCGGGTTTGCACCCAACCTGGCAAGCAACGAGGAGGCCATCAAGGCCATACTAGAATCCGTGGACAAAGCGGGATATGTTCCAGGCCAGGATGTCTGTGTGGCCCTTGATCCGGCGGCCTCCGAGTTTTTCGACGCAGAAAAGGGAGTCTATGTGCTCGCAGGCGAGGGACGCACTCTCTCGCCGGCAGAGATGGCCGAGTACTACGCCGACCTTTGCGCTCGCTATCCCATTGTCAGTATCGAGGACGGCATGGCTGAAGAAGACTGGGACGGCTGGGTGACTCTGACGCGGTTGCTGGGCGGCTCCCTACAGATAGTGGGTGACGACGTGTTTGTTACCAATCCGGAGAGGCTCCGCAAAGGATTGGAGCTAGGAGTGGCCAACAGCATCCTCATCAAGCTTAACCAAATTGGCACGCTCACGGAGACCCTGGACGTGATAGCCATGGCCCACCGGGCCGGCTACACGACTGTGGTCAGCCACCGGTCAGGCGAGACCGAGGACACCATCATCGCTGATTTCACGGTGGCGACCGGTTGCGGGCAGATCAAGACGGGCGCTCCTTGTCGGGGCGAGCGGATTGCCAAGTACAACCAGTTGCTGCGTATCGAGGAGGAGCTGGGAGAAAGCGCCTACTATCCTGGTCGGGCGGCCTTTGCCCGGAAGCCGCGGTGAGAGACGGCGGGCGCCGACTGCTGGGCGACGGTCCGGGTGCCCGCAGCTCGCGTCGCGGCGAAACCGAGTGCGGAGGAGACTAGCCCGGCCAAGGCGAATACCTAAGGGTGATGAGAACTGCCGCTGCTAGAGTTCTACCAGACCGGCCCGCGAGCACGGAACGAGCCAAGAAGGAGCGACCAGCCTATCGGCGTCGTCGCGTCGTGCTCATCGGCGTCTTGTTCCTTGTGCTTGTAAGTGCGGCAGTGGCGGCGAATCATGGTCCTATTCGCGCCTACTACGAGGCTCGCACCCGGGTGCAAGAGGCCCAAGCCAGGGTGGCCGCGCTGGAGGAGGAGAAGGCCAGACTGCAGACGGAGCTGGGCCGACTGACGGAAGCCTCGTATTTGGAGACCCTTGCCCGGGAAGAGCTTGCCTACGCTCGGCCGGGGGAAGAGTTGTACATTGTGACGGGGACTGACGAGGGGGCCGGGGCTGCCAGTGGCGCTCAGGCCGGGGGCAGCGGCCTCGCCGGCGAGGGCAGCAGCCCCGCCGCCGAGGGGGCCGGGGCTGCGCTGGGCGCGGCCAGCGGGACTCAGAGCGGTGCTTCCTCTTCCGGAGCTACTCCGGAGCCTGGTTTCTTCGAGAGGTTGGTGAGGGCTTTCCTTGGTCTCTTCTAGCGGCCGTAGGGGCTGGGAGACAATGGAGACGAGGAGTGGGGGAAGTCCAACGCGCCGCCGGGCTCGTTTGCTTGCGGTGTCGGTTCTGGTGGCGGCGGCTATTGTCGTCGCTATCGTGGGGATCGAACTTGCGGGGGGAGCCCTTGGGGTCGGTGGCACGGGCAAATCGGCGCCGTTCAGCATATTGCCCATAGACACCGGGCGCTTCCTTTCAAGCACTTCGACCTCGGGCGCAACTTCCTCGACTACCACCCCGGCTTCTTCCTCCGTCACTGTCCCGACTTCCTCATCCGCCACCATGCCAGCTTCTTCCTTGACCCTTCCCGCGCCGACCTCATCGACCGAATAGGGCGGCGCGACTTTTCAAGTGGTGTAGGATCACAGTAATGCAGGCGCATGGAAATGCTCAGAGCGAGGTAGTAGGAGCCCGGGACTGGGCGGTCGTGGCCGGTCAACTGGGGCGCGCTCCCTACGAGCTGACGGGTATTGCCATGCGCTGTCCCTACGGCTATCCAGTATTGATTGAAAGCCCGCCGCTGGTCAGAGGCCAAGTCCCCAATCCTAATTTGCTCTATCTGAGCTGTCCCTCGCTGAAAAAGGCGGTCAGTCGGGCCGAGGCCCGGGGGGCGGTGAAGGAGTTGCGCTTCTCCTTTAATTCTGACCCCGGCTTGCGAGCCGTTTTGCTTCAGGTGAATCGCCTTTACCAAGAGCGGCGGATCACGCTGGCAGAGGCTCTGGGTCGTGAAGCGGAGTCGTCCGGGGTCTTGGTTGAGGGTATCGGCGGACCAGCGGACCCGGGGATGGCTACCTGTCTACATGCCTATGCGGCTGCTTTTCTAGCGGTTATGTCAGGTTGGCTGAGGGAAGGTCGGGCGACAGGAGGGCTGGGCGGAGGCCACGCGGGCCCGGCGGACCTGGCGGCCACGGTGCGACAGGTATGGGAACGCTTCTTACCGCCGGTGGGGGAGTGCTGGTGCCTTGATGCTCGTTGCGCCCAGTGGGAGAACGTGGCCAGGCGCGCGGCTATAGATGTGGGGACGATATCGGTCCGCTTGCTGGTGGCCGACACCGCAGAAGGCCGTTTGCGCACAGTCATTCGGCAGGTGGAGGTCACGCGCTTGGGCGAGGGCCTTAAGTATGGGGCTAGGCTTGGAGAAGCTCCTAAGCGGCGCACGACGGAGGCGGTGGAGCGCTATGCGGCTGTGGCTCGGGCGGCGGGTGCTGACTCCGTGGTGCTTGCCGGCACCAGTGCGACGCGCGACGCGCTCGATGGGGAGAAGTTCATTACCCGCCTAGCCTTAGAGAACGGTCTGACGGCTGCTGTACTCTCCGGGCAAAGGGAAGCCGAGCTTACCTTCGCGGGCGTGCGTTCGGATCTGCAGGGCGACCTGGTAGTGATCGACATCGGTGGGGGGAGCACCGAGGTCATTTGGGCGGGGGAGGGCGGCAAGGTAGAGGCGGTGAGCCTTGACCTTGGCGCCAGCCGAGCGACTGAGCGCTGGATTAGATCCGACCCGCCTGCTCCCGAGGAGATTCGCGCGGTTTACGAAGAAGCGAAAGCTGCGTTTGTTGGGGTGCCGGATTTTGGTCGGAGGGCTTTGAAGGGGCGGCGGCTGGTGGGAACCGCAGGCACAGTCACCACCCTGGCGGCTTTGGACGCCGGTCTCGAGAAGTACGATCCCGAACTGGTCCATCACCGGGTGCTTGGTCTTGAGAGTGTGCGCCGACTGGTCAAATTCTTGGCTGGGCTCACCTGCGAGGAGAGAGAGGCCCTACCCAGCGTGCAGCCAGGACGGGCTGCGGTGATTCCGGGCGGAGCGGCCATACTGCTTGCGGCTATGGAGACGCTTGGTTACGAGCGCCTGACGGTGTCTGAGCGGGACCTACTAGACGGCCTGGTGCTGTGTGGGCTCTGATCCCACGGAGTGTGGCTTGTGGGCGGCGGGCTTGCGTGGCCCAGGCAGCGCAGACCGTGCCGCGCGGGGAGACGCAAGCCTGGGTTCACGCTTGGCTCGTCGTGCTAGGTTCGAGCTTGGCTCGTCGTGGTAACGTAATCTGCGTGCGTCACCAACCTGGGCCCATGGGAGCCGGAGTGGCGGAAAGGCAGACGCAACGGTCTTAAACACCGTGGGGCTATGCCCGTGCGGGTTCGAGTCCCGCCTCCGGCATATGGACATGTGCAGGGGTTTTTGAGCCGCGTGCCGGCGCATTGATCCCTCCCCGAGAAGGCTTGCCCTCCATTTGCAAACATCAGTTACCGCTCTCCTTAAGAGCCGCCCGCAGAGCCGCCTCCAAGCGGCCCACGGCTTCTTCTTGCATGCCGGGGAGCAGGTGCGAGTAGATGTCCAGGGTGATCCCAACCGTGGAGTGGCCGAGCCACTCGTTCACGATCTTGGGATGCACGCCGGCCTTGAGTAGCTGGGTGGCGTGACTGTGCCTTAGGTCGTGGAAGCGGATCTCCATCCCCGCTCGCTTGCAAAGCTCACGGAAGGAACAGGAGAGGGTGGCCGGATGCCAGGGCCGCCCGTCCGGGCCGGGGAAGACCAGGCCGTGTTCCTGCCAGACGGGACCCAGGCGCAGACGGTCCTCAAGCTGTCGCCTGCGGTGCTCCCGGAGTGCCTCCACCACCAGCGGCGGCAGGGCCAGCAGACGTCGGCTCTTACCCGTCTTGGGCGGAGCGAAGACGAGCCCGTTGTGGGTGACCCGGAGCGTCTGGGTGACCGACAGCGTGGCCGCCTCCAGGTCCATGTCCGACCAACGCAGGGCGAGTAGCTTGCCGCGTCTAAGACCGGTCATGACGGCCACAAGCACGGGCACATGGAGCCGCGTGCCTTGAGCGGTTTTCAGGAGCCTCGTCGTCTGCTCCTCGTCGAGTGTCCGCACCGGGGCGCGGGCTGGTCGGGGCGGTCTTACCGCTTCCGCCGGGTTGCGGGCGAGCAGTTGCCGGCGCACGGCCTGCCTGAGCACCTGCCCGCGTCGGAGCTTCTCAGCCGACTGCACCAGATGGAGATGTCCCTCTGGGGAGAAGAGCCGAACCTGAGCGCCAGACGACTCGCCCGGATACTACGCGCCTATGGGGTCAGGCCCACCCACTGGCTAGATGGGCGAGGCTACCATAGGGCGGCCTTTGCGGTGTCTGGGAGCGTTACCTTGTGACGGATAAGAACGCAATCAGAGGAAAGGCGGAGGTTCAGGCGATGTCACCTGTGGATAACTACAGCCCCCCAAGATACCAGTGGCGGCTCCCCGGGGGCCAGTGGCGCGACCTGATCGCCCATCCTCCACCGATACTTACGTACTTCGACGGCACCTATCCGGTCGGGCGGGAACGCGAGGGCTTGGCCGCGCTGCACGAGCTGGAGTGGGGCCCCGCCGTCCCACCTTGTCTTGCGTTGCCGTCCGATTCCGGCTTCCCGGCCAGGATGCGTCGTGCGCTATGCGGGGTGAAGAACGTGCGGATGATGCCAATGAAAAAGACGATGAGCACGAGCAGCATCAGCACCTTGGGGGGTGTCGTAGCCGAAGAACTGCACCGCCGAGCCGACTCTGGAAGAGTCGGTCAGCCGAAAGAGGTCGAAAAGACGAACCAGCGAGAGAAGCGATTCAGCATGCGGTAGACGAGCACCCAGGCGGCCAGGGCCGAGCCTGCCGAGACACACACTCAAGCGGGTGTGTGATCGTGCGATCTTGTCTGATGTCGCGGGTTCGATCGCGATTCGGTCCGAACTTTAGCCTGTCATAGCGAGTCCCCTGCGGTGTTCGCCCCTGCGGTGTTCGGTCGTGAAGTACGGCAGGTCATAACCGGGTAGCCGTTTATAATCAACCCGCGCCGGTGCGGTTGTCGGTACAAGCAGGCCTCACAGCACTTCGTGACCCCGCGTCACTGTGGACTGCGCATAGCCACTACTTACTTCATTCCAGCATCCCGAGGCCCACCAATATCCGCTTCATCCGTGACGCCCGCGGGCTGCCCTGCTACTTGCCCCACCTTTCTACCAGCACCGCCTTCTCGTACCCCGAGCAGGGTATGCACACAGGCGCCCCGTTCTTCATGCGGATATAGCGGTCGAACACATATTCGCCGCAAGAGCTGCAAAGGGTCTTGTTGAACGAACCGGGCACTGGTTTGTAGCTGAAGTCCGGCTTCGCTTCTACCTTGAAGAGGAAATCGTCCGGCTGCTCCGCAACCCAGTCGATCACCTCTTCGATAACCGGAGCAGGTATCTGGGAGGGTTCGACACCTCGTCTGCGATAGGCGAAGAACTCGAACTTGCCCATCTCATCGATAAACTCTGCCTTAAGCGAATAACGCACCGCCCCCTTCTCTGGGTGATAGAAAGTGGCCGCCAGCTTACCGTAGAAGGTCTTCTCCATGAGCAGTTTGCCGTAGGTGGCGCTGGTCGCGATCTGTAGCCCGTCCATCATGCAGGTCTGAGGATGGCCTTCGCCAAGTTCAGGGAAAATATAGAATCCGTGGTCTTTCTCCCGCTCGACGCCCAGATACTCCATGGCGAGCCGGGCCATGCGGTAGCCGATGGGCATGAAGGGGCAGCGATGCCCGTGAAACTCGAAGGCCCATTCGGGAGGGGTGTAGGGGGTAGTCATCTTTTCTCTCCTTTGTTGCTTTGCTTTGTTTGCTTTCTTGCCTTGCTTTGTTTCCGTGAGGTTATCTGCCTATGCCGGGCCCGTGTGCCAAACCCTGTACGTGACGTGCCCGGCCCTCTACTTGACCAGGTCGTAGATCATCTTGGCAGCTATGATCCATAGCAGTACGCCAATGACCAACTTCAGTTGGCGGCTGGAAAGCTTTGTCTTCATAAGCTGAGAGCCGATTATCGAACCACCGGCAGCCGCCACCGCGGTGAGCCCGAT
>Ga0315298_1007446_pt1 | contig 14410 bp, 6 predicted proteins | sample WHS_1_MG_FD_203077 | JGI IMG/M metagenome (GOLD analysis project Ga0315298, IMG submission 203077) | Extremophilic microbial mat communities from Washburn Hot Springs, YNP, Wyoming, USA - WHS_1_MG | ecosystem: Environmental > Aquatic > Thermal springs > Hot (42-90C) | place: USA: Wyoming... | reverse complement strand
CCCGTGAACCGCTGCTGCCGTAAAAGTAACCTGAGTCCCCTCACAAACCACAGTATCATCTGCGCTTATGGTTACACCTACGTTAAGCTTAGGATACACCGTAAGCACTGCCGTGTTGCTGGTATCATCTGCAAAACCGTCGGCACTTACGATGCAGCGAATATAGGTAATAGTGGTATCGCCTCCGCTGACAGAAGCATTTAAAATACTATAGTTATCCTGATTGAAGCCAACATTTGTCCAATTGACACTATCGCTACTGGTTTGCCATTGATAGCTGTCGGGGGTAAAGTTAGTACCCACGCTAAACATAGCGTTGCTACCCTCGCAGATAGCCACATCGGAAGGATGGCTGGTAATTTTTAGCGGGATAAACTCGTAAGCCCCCAGATCCAGCGTATCGGAGAATCTGCGACTTTTTCCAGCCAGATCGAGCGTATCGGGGAAAAGGTTCATGTTCAGCCCCGGATCGCCGGCATTGATACCAGTAGAGGTATACCGCTGAGCTAAGTTTAACGACGCCTCGGAGAGGGTATCCCGGAAGGCAAGTCCACCGGTACCGATGTTATGATTGGTACCCGCTGCAGGAGCGTAAGCGTTGTAATCAAAAATCACGCTGCCGCCACTATTGGAGTACAGATTGCTTAAACCATAAAAGATATTGTTTTTGATAAATAAGGAATCGGCCGATGAACCCAAGTGTGAAATACGATTAGAGCCGTCCGTCCCCCCTTTTCGGAACCATGTGTTGTTGATAAACAGAAGTTTCAGGGGCTGTGCAGCATAGTTGCCATCCATGTAAATAATACTGAAAGGATTGGTATCGTTGGAATCGGAATAGATCAGGTTGTTGGTCATAATTACCCTGCTGCTGTTGTGCTGCAGGATATTTTTGGGGTGAAAATATCGGTTTTTATCCATCCACAGGGTACCCGTGAAATTGTCGCGCACCTTGATTTCCCCGTATTTTTGAATTCGGTTTCTGGTAAAATAAATCTTCCCTGATCCCGAGTTGGCCAACAATTCCGGCACATTAGAGATGGTATTGTCGGTAAACTGGCAACTATCTACCCGGGCCGAGTCCACATCCTCGAAGTGTATTAAACCATTGTAGATGAAACCCGACGGGTTGAGGGTAAAGTTACAGTTTTCAACGAATGCCTTTCCACCCTTAAAATGCATATAATAGGGCGAGAATTTAGGATAGAAGCTGGAATTTTTGAGTGTGACGTTTGAGTTGACCGCCTTGATTGCCACGTAGGTATTGCTGTCGAGTGCAAGATGTTCGATGGTAATTCCGGGATTATTGAGGATAACCAATGCTGTATCGCGGTTGTTATTACCGGTTAGGGTATCGGCGCCCATGCGCAGGTAGCTGAGGCTGGAACCACCGGTAGAGGTTTCGAACCGTATGCCTCCCCACCGACTATGGGTAGCAGGGACAAACTGAACGGTATCGTTGACGGTTCCGTTGGCTACCAACTTACCCTTCACCATCAGGGGGATACGGTATCCCACCACCAGCGAATCGGCCACCTGAATGTTGGTACCCGCAGCAAGGGTAAGCGTTTTTCCGCTGGAAACAACTACCGTATCGACCATAGCAAGGTTGCCTGTCCATGTGGTATCACTGGTTATCGTACCCTTGACAACAGGTATATTCCCGTTGTATTCCCAAGCTCCTATATCGGGCTTTTGGGGATCGCGTGGATTACCGCCAAAATCTTCACTGACCAACCCACCAACAGCGGTATTGTTGGCAAAGGCAAAGTTGGCATCAGGTTTCAGGTTAGTAGGATCGACCTCGGGCTTAATGGCATACGAATGATCATCAAGGTTCAACTGCGATTGCATACCCTGCCTCCACTCGTACATGGAAGAAAATTCCTGTTCACTCACCCCAGGCTTGATAATACCGATTAGAAGGGTATCATAACCCTCGCTATAGTAGATATTGTTGGAGCAGAACGAAGGGGTTATCTGATAGAAATAAACTGCCATACCCCGGGTGCCACTGGCGCCGACATATTTACCCAAACTGTTTATTATCAAATTATTCCGGATATCCACTATTCCCGGAGCAGCAGAACCCCAAGCAAGGGTAGTTAAGATACCCACAGCAGTGGTATTATCCACTAAACGATTATTGTTATCTATCGCTTTCAACTCAATGGTATTGTGATATACTTTAATAATGTTTGAAGAAGAAAAATAGCCACCAAACTCCAGCCGAATGCCCGACGGGAAATAAGTAGGATCCGTTGGCGACCAATAAATACTGCTGTCGGTACCCGTACCGGCCACATGCCGGATGATATTGTTGCGGATGATAATATTCTTAGCAGTATCGATGGCATTCACATGAATACCTGAAACAATGTATCCCTTCTGCAATACGGTATCAATAAGATTACGTTCAAGGGTAACAGTGGAAGAATTGGATAAATAGATACCCGCCGATTCATCGCCAGTATTGCCTAAGATATTGCGAATCGCATTTTTGGCAATTTTGACATCCCAAGCATCAACGACCGCAATTCCTTTTTTCTGTACCCCCACAAGGGTATTTTCCTCTATTACCATTTGCTTTGATCCAGGTATATATATACCCAAACGTCCACCGCTGATGGTATTGTTGCGAATGGTAACATTCTTTATTTCCTGATATCCTCTAAAATTCAGTACTCCCTCATCAACCTCAGGATTGCCTGCCATTAAAAATTTAACATTGCAGTTTTTTATTTCCACATTTTTCACCGACCTGTTATAGCCGGCAATGTTCACAGCGCTGCTGGTATTGTTACCTTCCACGATAAGGGTAAGGTTGCGGGAGTTGCTGCCGTTGTTGGAACCGTCAATAATCAAGTTCTGCACATCCTTAAGGTCGATCCCATGATCAAACGAGGACGAATCCCGTATGGTAATCGTAGGACTAACGCCCGATGCCGGTTTAATGAGGATGGGATAATCGGACGAGCCCAACGAATCTACCGAAATGGGGTCATCAACATAGGTAGCATCGGTCAACAATAAGGTAAGAGGACCTGTAAGACTGGCACAACTGCTGAGCACATGCAGCGCATCCCCCAGGGTCGAAAAATCTCCATTCTGGCCAACGGTATAGGTACCCCCCTGTATAGAATTGGGGGTAAATTCCACAGCGCCGAGGTCAGGACTACTTGGGTTTCTTGGGTTCCCATAAAAGTCCGTATTAATCAAAGAAGTTTGCCCCTTATTATCCAACTGACAATTGAGGGGGGTGGGATCATTGGTACTGTGCAGGATGGGTAAAACAAATACAGGATGGTTGTCCAATCCATAACTACTAACCTCACTGGTATCATTAAGTTCCGCGCCATCAAAAAATGCAATACTGTCAGGACGATTGGAGTAATAATTGTTATTGTCAATATCATATCCATAGGAATAACTATCTATACTTATAAAATATCCCTTCCGATAGTGAGCAAAGATGTTTTGTTTGATTTCCACCCCGGTAGTTGATTTAATGGCCATGGCAGCATCCACCCGGCTCGAGTAGATAGATACCGTATTGTGGTATACGCGTGCCGAAACTGTGTTTTTATTTTCAAGTAAAATACCATAGTAAACCCCTTTGGGCTGTATTGCCGGCCCATAAATTAAAATTACATTATTCCAGATATCCAGGAACTCACCCGCGGTCCCATAGTAGTCCTCGGCCACAATGCCGCTGCCGTTGTTTTGCAGCAGCACATAGTTGCGCTTGATAGCATTGACAGAGCTCATCTTTTGTATAATTCCCGTAACATTGGCTTGGTTGGAAATCAGACGGTTAGCCTCAATCTGGCAACGACGTGCCGCAATCAGTTCAATACCTGTATGTGAGAAATTCTCGAATACATTGGAATCAACAACATTGCCCTGAGCATACTTAAAAATGTTCTGATACGGATATGCAAGGTCATTATTGTAACATCCCCCCAGCCGAAGCGCTTTGTACCCACCCCTGAAAAGGCTGTGCCGCAAGGTAAGGCTATCGCAAACCCCGAGGGTATCACTTCCACCGCTAATCGAATGTACTGGCAGGGCTGTAACCAAAGTCTGGTCCTCGGATGTACAATTACTGCATGCATTTTCGAAAACACAGTGCTCAAAAGCAATATGGTGCGCACCATCGGACAGCAACACTACCCTGGCAGAATCCGCATCCTCAGCCTTAAAATGAATATACCGAAAGAGTATATTTTTGCTATCCTTTATCCTTAACACAAAGTTTTCAGCAGTTTGCGCATCATAGAAAACCTTTACCGCTGTGCTATCACTGCTGTTTCCCTCAAAGATAATGCTATCATTGCCGAACTTCCAACCAGCAATATCCAGTGGTTCGTTATAGATGCCATCCTTAATTTTAAAAGTTACCTTGCCAGAAATACCGTAATTGCTTACCGCATTGACAGCATCAGTTATTGAAGTATATGTTTCGCCTGTGCCAATAATATAGGTACCACTTAGTGGCTGTGCAAGATTGTTCATCGGTACAAGCACCAGCAGGCAAACAACAAAAAAATTACCCCGTCGCCATATATTTATGAGCGTCGGAAGAAATAAGGACAATAATGTTTTCATACGATAACAATATTTAAGTTACTGACTTCCATTTGTTTATACCCACCTTCTTTTATTCGCCTCTCGGCCGGATGGAACTCGCATGTTCGTTTCATTTGGTTTGTTGTGTTTACGGCATCAACAGGGTCGTTTCATACAAAAAATAATTTTACCTTTTGATTACCCTTACTTTTCACTCCGCAAAGTCGGTGATTTTGTGGATCAACTTTTTCTTGGCGAAGTCTGCAATTTGTATATCAAACTTTTGATCTGCGGAGTCTGCAATATTGTGGATCAACCTTTTTATCGGCGGAGTCTGCGACTTTGCGGCAATTACATAACGATCAGCTTCGCCCGGTGAAGTTTGCGACTGCGAGGATCAATCTTTCGCTCGGCGAGGTCAGTGACTTCGCCGCACTTCCATAGCGGTCTCCCGACCGCATAAAATTCTATTTAACCGTAATCTTATAGACAAATTTAATCTGAATTTTAGATAACAAACAAAAAATCTGAATTTTATTTAAGGCAGGATAATAGCGATTTGCTAATAAATCTAATTCTTATATAAACAACAACCCATGCGTGAGCATTTATTTTAATAAAAAACATAAACCTGTAAAAATTACATTAAAATTAAAATTAAAACAAAGGCCTCCTTTCTAAAGGCAAAGCTTGAACTTCGTGAATCTTCCTATTGTACGGCGAAGTTTACAACTTCGCCGTACTTACAAGCGGCTCCCCGACAGCCACCGCAAGCAGCTACCGTTTGATTTATATTCAAATTAGGTTTCTTTAATCTGTCCAATCCTAAATCTGCTTTTAATCATGGATCAGACATTCTTTAACCGACAGCTAATATTGAATGATTTAAAAAGAGGGCGGTAATTTACCTGTTACCCATCCTCCAACCTGTTTTAATAAATTTTATCGGACAATAATGAATTTTCATTAGATTTGGCAAAAAAAATACGATGCAGGTACATTTTATAGCCATAGGCGGGAGCGCCATGCACAGTCTGGCGTTGGCATTGCAAAAGAAGGGATACAGGGTTACCGGTTCAGATGATGAAATTTTTGAACCCTCACGGAGCAAGCTTGCTCAAGCGGGGTTATTGCCCGAACAGTGGGGATGGTTTCCCGAAAAAATTCATCCGCAACTCGATGCGGTAATCCTGGGCATGCATGCCCGCGACGATAATCCGGAACTGATACGTGCCCGGGAATTAGGCCTAAAAATATACTCTTATCCCGAGTATCTGTACGAACAAACCAAAAATAAAACCCGCCTGGTGGTAGGGGGCAGCCACGGCAAAACCACTATCACTTCCATGATTATTCACGTGCTTACTCAATGTGGGAAGGATTTTGACTACATGGTAGGCGCCCAACTCGAGGGCTTTGACAATATGGTTCGGCTGTCGGACAACGCACCACTGGCTGTATTTGAAGGAGACGAATATCTGGCTTCCACTCTCGATCCCCGTCCCAAGTTTCATATCTATCAGCCCAATATTGCCATTATCAGTGGCATTGCATGGGATCATATCAATGTTTTCAACTCGTTCGATGTGTATGTCGAACAGTTTAAAATTTTTATTGAAAAAATTGAGCCCCAGGGGACCCTTATCTACTGCGCCGACGACCCGCTGGTTGCAGGTATTGCCCTTATTGCCCGTAAGGATATCACCTCAATCCCCTATCATACCCATCCCTACAAGGTTATTGATGACGAGGTTTACCTTGTTCGTGGCGAAAAGCTTTATCCTGTGTTAATTTTTGGCCGACACAACATGCAAAATATAGCCGCCGCAAAAGCTGCCTGTCAGGTATTGGGCATAAGCGACGATGATTTTTACCGGGCAATAGCCAGCTTCAAAGGCGCAGCCCGACGCTTGCAACTTATTGCCAGCAACGAATACACAAACATTTACTTTGACTTTGCCCACGCGCCTTCAAAACTTACGGCCTCGGTAAAAGCCGTCAAGGAACATTTTCCCGACCGAAAGCTTGTGGCCTGTATGGAATTACATACCTTCAGCAGTCTGTCCGAGAATTTTCTTCAACAGTACTACGGAACTATGGAAAAAGCCGATGTAGCCTTTGTATATTATAATCCGAAAGTTCTCGAGGCCAAACATCTAAAACCCATTACCCCCGAAATGGTAAAAAAAGCCTTCGGTTCAAAACACCTATCGGTATACACGCAAACCCACGAACTGGTAGAGGCACTCAAACAGATTGAATGGAAAGGCACCAACCTGCTGCTGATGAGTTCGGGCAATTTCGATGGACTCAATATTACGGATCTTGCCCAGAATCTTGTACATGCCTATCAATAAAAATTGTCGTTCATGGTCGTAAAACAAAAACTGACTTTCTTTCTTCGCAATCTTGGCAAGGGATTAGCGTGGGTATTGGTTATTCTGGCCGTCGTTTTCGGACTAAAAAAGCTGAATATTTTCGACTATGAAACTTTTTTACTTCCCCTGTACGATAAGCCCCTGCTCATTTATATGACTTTTTTTGTGTCGGAAGTAGTGGTAGGGATCATTCCGCCCGAATTTTTCATGCTGTGGGCACTGCACAATCATTCTTTTACCCAGTACATGGCAATAGTCACCTTGCTGGCTACCATCTCATACCTGGCGGGGGTAATTGCCTATATGGCCGGTCGTTACTTGAGCTCTTATAAAATTTTCCGATACCTCCGCCGGCGGTTCCTGAAGAAACTGGAGCGGCTTTTCTATCAATATGGCATGCCGCTGATTATCGTTTCAGCCCTTACCCCACTTCCCTTTTCGGGTACCAGCCTGTTGGTGGGTTCGAGCCGATATCCGTTAAATAAATATCTGCTATATTCGCTCAGCCGATACCTTCGTTTCGTCTTGTACGCATACATCGTATGGAAAACTTCAGTAACGATCTCCTAAAGCTGACCAGGATAGCGGCAATGAGTTACGAAAAGATCAGGTTCAACACTAACATTTAAACGACTCAACCTGCTTGTTGCATAGGGGAAGGTGGAAAGATTTATTTTTGAGTTTCTTTGTTCAAGCAAAAGTTAACGCTTAGCATCAACAAGAAGATGCTAAGCGTTAATGAAAGGAATTTCATTTTTTTACATCAAAAACCATTTTGTCGATATTGAAATTATCTCCGTCGGCCACAAATTTAAGGATGTGGTTGCCGGCCTTGAGTTGGATGATTTTCTTTACGACCTGCCAATTTTGAAATCCTCCGGTACCGGGCACGTCGATAATACCCGATACATCCTGGTCGTCGCATTCGAGATGAAACTTCCCCCCACTGAATGCAGCCGCAATATAAAACGACACCTCATAGGTTGCCGATTGTCCCACCTGAACCGTATACGCCAGCCATTCGTCTTTATTAATCCAACCCACATTATAACCTCCAGCCGAACATTTTTCAATATCGACTCCTTCGTTGGGGCGGTATTGTCCTCCTTCGTTAACCTCGTTTCTGTCGTGGTATGCATCGTCGGGACAGCCTGTATCGAAATCTTCCGCTTCAATAATACCCGGTATCATATGTGGTTTATAGGCCTGCTGATCCATATCGCATACTTCCTTAATCTGCCATCCGATTAAAGAAGCAGTACTACCATCACCTGCAACCACCGGACTGCCTTCACCAAGGCCGCCTTCAACTGTCAAAACTTTTTCGGGATACTGCTTATTAGTAATTTTCAGCAATCCATACCATGCCTTTTCGATTTTCCAAATCTGATTATTCTTCCCACCAAATTTCGAAACAGCAATCCCTTCTCGGGAAACATTATATTCCAGCACCTGATCATTGTTTTTACGGTTTCTGATGACATAAAGTCCTTTTCCCAAGGACTCAAGTTTCCACTGATTTGCAACATCTTTTCGTTTCTTCGTGAGGGACAAACCGTATCCCATCACCAGGCTGCCATTGTTGTTAGCTGGGACGAAGTAATAGTGATGCGTAACGTCGATATCGGCGTAATTATTAAGCGTGGGTATCGATCCCTTAAAGCGAAGTCGGATGACATAAGCGGGTTCTTCAAAATAATGATCGGGCAAACGGATATACAAAGCGTCGTTGGACTGTCTGTACGTTAGCGACTGGGATCTGTTTTCCGGCCCAATAATCATTTCAACCGAACTTAGGTTTTTTAGTTCAATTCTATCTTTCCCCAACAAGGAAAGTTTAACTTCGTCTTGTCCCTTGTCCCAGCCGAGCAGTATAGCATAGAGGGTAGTATTATCTTTTGATCTCGTATAACGGACATCCTGTGCGGTGCCCAACTGGGGTGCAATAAACACGCCATGATTGGCCCCCATCTTTGTGGGGCCCTCGCCATACCATTGCCATGCACGGGTACTGTAAATAGCTTCTCCATATTTTTTGAGCCAATTGCCAATTGCCAAAAGGATATCCTTTTGTTCCTGAGGAATTGTACCATCGGCCATGGGCGAAATATTGAGTAACAGATTACCATTTTTGCTAACCTTATCGATCAACGAATGCAATAGCTGCTGGGACGAATAATAGGTAAGTCCTTCGGTATAGCACCAGCTGGTAGGGCTGACAGCATCGTCGGAAAGCCAGTAGATATCGGTAAGGCTGATAGGCCCCCCACGCTCATAATCAAGCACAGCACATTGGGTATTCAGACCATCCTTAAAGGTGGCCACCACCTCCTTGTTCCATTCGTGGGCACGATTGTAATAGTAAGCAAGAAAACCAAGCAAAACCGAATCCGACAGACGATGCAGGTTAAAATCCTGATAAATAATATCGGGTTGATACCCGTCTATAATCTCCTTGTGCTTCTCCAGCCACAGGGCTTCATTCTTCTCCTTTCCCTGCTGACCGTAAAGCATTTGCAATTTGGGATCATCGGTAGGAGGAACATACTCATAATATCCGGTGATATTGTAGGCATGATGCATGGAAAGCAAGATCTTTAAGTTTTTCTGGCGAAAAGCATGGCTCAACAATCCTACCAAATCAAGTTTGGGTCCCATATCTTTTGCATTCCATGGATTAGCCTTACTGGCCCACATAGAGAACCCATCGTGATGTTCGGCCACCATTCCAGCAAACTTAACCCCGGCGTCGGCAAAGAGTTGCGCCCATTCCTCCGGATCAAAATGCCCCCCTTCGGATTTAAGACGGGGTGCAAACTGCACAAAATTACCGGCCTTATCCTTTGCCCCTAAAATAAAATTATGATACGGCCAAACAGATACATCACCATATTTTTCGGTATGATGTCTGTTCTCGTTCGATCCCGGCGCATACATATTGCGAGGGTACCACTCATTAGCATAAGCCGGAACTGAATATACCCCCCAATGAAAGTAAATGCCAAACTTGGCATCCTTAAACCATTCGGGCACCGGGTTGGCCTTCTCCAGCGATTGAAATGTAGGTTGAAAATACTGCCCCTGACCGACCTGCTGCGAAATAGCCGTATCAATGGCCATCAAAATTAAACTGGCAAACAATAAATATTGTAATGTCTTCATCCGAATATAGTTTTAAGTTACAGATTTACTTTCGGTAATATAAAATTTTCGCCTCCGGATGGAACTCAGAAATTTGTTTCACTTGCATGAGCATTCCATTTGGTATTATCTATAATTTTCAGCATTTATTTTTTCCCGAAGATATTAATCTTTAACCGAAAAACCCGTGCACAAATGTTTCGACATTGGCACTAAAATGATAATATCCGTAAATTGTGAATGAGGTAATGTGTTATCGGAAAATTACAAACCGGCAGGGAATCAGCTCCGAAGGATTAAAAAATGAAGCATCAACAATAAAAAAAGGTTCAGGAGCGAATGTTTATCCGGTGGAATGAATGGCTTAGCTGAACAAAAAATGTCCTGCACTTGCTGATCAGGACAATAAATTATTCCATTGCGGCTATCTTTATCAGTAGACAACAAAAAAATAAAGAAGTGGGTCTATAAGCCGGGTTCTGTATCACGCTTTGGGCGTGACTTCTATCATTTATCTAGCCCTGCTGTTGCCAACAGGGTCATGCGGCCTACCCTTCTCAACTTTTTTGCCCAAGGCAAAAAAACAGGACGAGCAGCCCTGCAATTCATTCGAATTATTGAGATATACATGGCCTTGCAACCCATGAGGTGTACGGCTTCTGATGTCACCATCAGAACCGGTGGGCTCTTACCCCACCTTTTCACCCTTATCCCGCCGAAGCGAGACGGTTATTTTCTGTTACACTACTATACTCTCACGAGTATCTTCCTGTTAGGAAGCATGGTGCTCTGCGTTGCCCGGACTTTCCTCCATGGGCATATAAACCCACGGCGATAGAACAACCCACTTCTTTATTTATCTGGACTTTTTACCTTAACACTCTTTTGCCAAACGATCATATTACGGGCATGGTTAAGCAATTCCTCGGCCATACTCACATTGCCCTCTTCCATCAAAAGTTTGGCATAAAAACGCAAAGTTTCGGGAGCATGCTTATCCTGTGCACGAAGCAAAAATACCGGCTCGTCGTCGGGAATTTTTCCCTCCAAATCTACGATACGTCTGTTATAATCGTCTCGGGTAAATTTCATAATTCTGCAGCTTTACCTGTTGCCGATGGTAAATATACAAATTTAATGCAAAATTTTGACTCGGAGATAAAAAAGCCCGTCATCAGGGACGGGCTTTGGTGTATTAAGAAAGGCATTCTCTTAGATTTTCAAACTGCTTGCTAAGGGCAGCAAAAGGCGTTTCCTGAGATTTTCAAACTGTTCGCGAAGGGCTGCAGGATAACGATCGCCAAACAATTGCTGATGTTCTTCGATGAGTTCGCATTCTCGGCGCCACTCGTCACGGTCGACTTTCAGCAACTCTGGCATTTTTTCAGCCTGATTGGGTAAGCCTGTAATATCAATGGCATCGGGGGTTGGAACATAACCGATGGGGGTTTCAACAGCTTCGGCTTTTCCTTCCAAACGTTCGAAGATCCATTTCAGAACACGGATATTATCGCCATAACCCGGCCAGAGGAATTTTCCATTGGCATCCTTGCGGAACCAGTTTACATTGAATATGCGGGGCAGTTTTTGTTTATCAGGAGCCGTTGCGCCAATTTTAATCCAGTGAGCAAAATAGTCGCCCATATTATAACCACAGAAAGGCAACATAGCAAAAGGATCGCGACGCACACCGGCCTTAAGTCCAATAGCAGCAGCAGTAACTTCAGATCCAACGATAGAACCCACAAATACGCCATGGTTCCAATCGAATGCTTCGTAAACCAGCGGAACCGTGCTGGGGCGACGACCTCCAAACAGGATTGCCGAGATTGGCACGCCCTGAGGATTTTCCCAGTCGGGGTCAATGCTCGGGCACTGGCTGGCAGGGGCAGTAAATCGGGCATTGGGATGGGAACAAGGTTCGTTGCTATTGCGGTCATGAACCTGATTTTTCCAGTTAATCGTACCCTCGGGCATATCGTACCCTATGCCTTCCCACCAAACATCGCCATCGGGGGTCAGCCCAACGTTGGTGAAAATGGTATTGGCACGGCAACTGAGCATAGCATTGGGATTGGTATCCATCGAGGTATAAGGAGCAACCCCAAAGAAGCCTGCCTCGGGATTGACCGCATACAGTCGTCCATCGGGTCCAAACTTCATCCATGCAATATCATCCCCTACGGTTTCAACCTTCCAACCGGGAAGAGTCGGGATCAGCATAGCCAGGTTGGTTTTTCCACAAGCACTAGGGAAAGCAGCTGCAATATATTTTTTAACCCCTTGCGGATTGGTTATTCCCATAATAAGCATGTGCTCAGCCAGCCAACCCTCACGACGAGCCATATTTGAGGCTATACGCAAGGCAAAACATTTTTTACCCAGAAGGGCATTACCCCCATACCCTGAACCATATGACCAAATTTCATTGGTTTCGGGGAAATGTGAAATGAATTTTTGCTCAATAGGCGCACACGGCCATTTAACATCCTTCTGGCCAGGCTGAAGTGGATAGCCAACCGAATGAACGCACGGTACAAAATCACCCTTGTCCCCCAGAATATCCAGTACTTTCTTGCCCATGCGGGTCATTATGCGCATGTTTACAACCACATAGGGCGAATCGGTAAGCTGCACCCCAATGTACGAAATATGCGAACCCAGTGGACCCATGCTGAAGGGTATCACATACATGGTACGTCCCTTCATACAGCCCTTATAAAGTTTACGCATAGTTGCCTTCATCTCATCGGGTGCCACCCAGTTGTTGGTAGGACCAGCATCTTCTTTATTTTGCGTACAGATAAAAGTACGATTCTCTACACGGGCAACATCGCTGGGATCACTCTGAAAATAATAACTATTGGGACGTTTTGCATCATTCAATTTAACTGCTGTCCCCGATTTTACCATTTCAGCCAGCAAACGTTGATTTTCTTCCTCCGAACCATCGCACCAATACACCTGGTCAGGCTCACACCATTCGGCCCATTCTTTCACCCACTCAATAAGCTTTTTGTTGTTTGTTATCATTTTATGCTATGTTTTAATGACATAAGATTTATTGTTATTTTTTGAACACAAAAATACAATTTACCCTTTAAAGAAAAAATTTTATTGTTATTTTTTTAACAAAAAAAATGCCATGTTTAGACAAAATTAGAATTTATTTTATTTTTTGGGAAAATAAGATTTTATATTCTCAATCAAAACTAATAAAAAATAGAATTAGGCACATGGTGAATGACACACATAAGGTTTAGACCTTTTCGTTTATTCGAAAATAATTTACAACATACTGATTATAAATTACTTATAACAAACGCTGAAGTCGCTAAGAAATGACGCAAAGATCGCATAGGAAAATGTAAGTGCCACCATTGACCAGATTGAGTACTGGAAAGTATCGGCAAAATTTATCCGCTGCGCGGATGTCGGGACCAACATTTACATGCGGCGAAGTCACAGACTTTGCCGATCAAAAGACTAACCCAGCAATGTAGTACCTGTGTAAAAATACATATACCCGAAAATCATAATCTTATAATTCTATACCGTCAAAGTCAGGAAGAACCACAGACTATGCTTAGTGAAGGAATTTGACAACAGTCCATGAATGTATTTTTCGCCATGTATGCGTATATTCCACCTATGGTTAAACCGTGATTCTTTGAATAAAATTGTTCGTATTTTTTGTAACACTTTAATGTTTGATACGTATGACAGTATCAAACATTACCATGTTTATAGGTATTATAAAAAATCAGTTTACCCACAAAACACTAAGTTATGTATTTATCGAACCCTGATCAAATGCTTAACGAGTCTTCCTCTATTAAGGGACTGACCAATTCAATGGACGAAAGGCTTTTGTTTCAGGCGGGATTAATATTATATGTCTATTATCCTTCTTCACAGCAATGGGAGGGGAAAGGTAATTTTCAGAAAATCACAGGCGAAGAAGCGCTGGATTTGAGTCATTATTCTTTCGAACGGTTTATTGAACGGATCCATCCCGACGATAAGGAAAAATTTTTGCTGACCCACAACGAAGCCCGGGGTGGGCTTACTTCTTATTCTATCCACTATCGTTTTAAGAAAAAAGATGGCAGCTATAGCCATTTATCCGACAATGGATGTTATTATACCGATGCTGAAAAGGTTCCGTATGCAATGGGGATAATATCGGATGTAACCCCACTGATTAATGCCCAGAAAATCAATGAGGCCAAGATACGTGTTCAACATCTTTTCAATCAGATAGCCGCTCGTGCCCACGAGGTTGACAGTGCCGAAGAACTTATATTGCACTCAATCAGGCA
>Ga0315298_1007445_pt1 | contig 14410 bp, 9 predicted proteins | sample WHS_1_MG_FD_203077 | JGI IMG/M metagenome (GOLD analysis project Ga0315298, IMG submission 203077) | Extremophilic microbial mat communities from Washburn Hot Springs, YNP, Wyoming, USA - WHS_1_MG | ecosystem: Environmental > Aquatic > Thermal springs > Hot (42-90C) | place: USA: Wyoming... | reverse complement strand
GGCCGGCCGAAGTACTCCAGGAGGGTCGGGGCCAGATCGATCGTTTAAAATAGGTGACAGCCACCTATTTCGGTGGCACGTGACCCCGATCATGCTGGCACACGAAACAGGTGACAGTCACCTATTTCGGCGGTCCAACGGCAGCTCACCAGTCTTCTCCGGCGGAAGATAGTCGTAGCGCATTTCGGCCGCAAAGGGCGTAAGAGTCACGCTTTCGTCGAGAAGGCTTGGATAGCGGATGGCGCCGGTCTTGAGCAGGTCAATCAGTTCGGCAACATCGTGTGTCCGTCGATAGGCAAGCGGCATGGGTGAATGATTTCCCTTCTCGCGCAGCCAGGCAGATGGGGCACCTGAGCATGGGCTACAGCGTTTCAAGTATATCCAGCATCTCCAGCAACGCCAGATTCGTGTGGTACAGCGGGTCGCCCTCGGGCACGGCCGGCACTTTGTCGACCACCTTGCCCGTGGCGCCGCTGATCGTCTGGAACGGAAAGAGCATATTTGACGGATTCGGATAATTCTTGAAGTACGCATTATGGCAGATGCGGATCAGGTTCAGGCACCGATCGCGCGTCGCCAGGTCCCGGCTGACGGCGAAGGCGTGCGCCGCCGCCCGCATCGTCTCGGGCAGGTTCCACCACGGCATGTCATCGTTGATCGGCTGCCGCGTCTTCGTGTCCACCGCCTTGAACAGCCCCGGATGCCGCGGGTTCCAGCCCAGCTCCGTCGACTCGATCAGCAGCCGCGGCATGTGCGTGTACAGCCGTTCCAGCAGACGCTGCCATGCGGGCGAAAGCGTCGGGGTGTGCGCCCGAACGCACGCGGCGGCGCCCAGTCCCAGTCCGACGAACTCATTCGCGTGGCCGGGGTCCAGGTACGCCTTTCGCGCCCCCGTGTTCGCGTCGACATACTCGCTGAAGATTCCGGATTCCGCGTCATAGTGCTTGTCGAGCACGTACGTAAGGAACTCCTCCGTGATCCGCGACATCGCCTCCCGCAGCGCTGCATCTCGGGTTCCGCCGAACAGCAGCGGCGTCGCGCCGAGCGTCAGCATCCTGGCGCCCTGGCCGATGTCCTTCGGCTGTTCCTTGAACTGGTCCACCCCGTATTGGTTCTGGCGGATGTGCTCGACCGTCCGCTGCAGCATGGACATGCCCTGCCGAACGTAGACTTCGCGGCCGGTGGCGATCAGGCCTTTGGCGCAGAACGTATCGCCGGCCGACGAGGTCCGCGGGTCCGCCTCGACCCGCCGGCCGTTCTCGTCGATGGCCAGCAGGTCTCGATTGACGCGGAAGGGGCAGCGGCCGTGATTGCGGTCGGCGACCTTCACAATCGCCGCCGTCATGTTCTCCACGAGGAGGGCGAATACATCCTTTGCCTCCCTTCGTTCCGCGTCGCTGAGTTCCTCGAACTGGTCCAGCCGCGCCAGGTGTGCCTGAAGGGCCTCGCTGCCGCGTCCGAGGAACCACGTGAAGACCACGTCGTAGCTGGCGTCGGGCAGGTCGCGGCCGGTGTTCGGGTTGAACTTGGTGTCCACGTAGGGCCAGTCCGGCCGGCGGCGCCGCCGGTGCAGATACAGCCGGATCCCCGGGACGATCGCCGCGTGATGGATGAACCGGCGGTACTCGCCGCCTTTGAGCACCTCGAGCGAGGGCTTGTCCAGCACCATGGGTTTGTAGTGCGTATAGTCGATCGCCATAACCGCGTTTCTCCTTCTAATATCTGCGGGCGATTCAGGGCAATATTCTACACAGGCAAAGGCAGAACTGTCAGCCCAGTCGCGCCCTCTTTGGCCGCGTCGACTCAGACTGTACATTGTCTATGCGGTGAAAGCCGCTCGTGGATCCTTCTTCGGCAACAGGAGGCTGGTGATGTCCCAAAGCGTGTTCTTGCCCGGCGGCGACGGACGACTGCCGGATGGGCCTTGGGCCATGGACGATCGGCCGCCCTCGCGGATGCGCCTCGTCGCCCACGTCCTTCTGATCGGGATGGCGGCCGGCTTTTGTGTTTTTGAGACCCTGGTGTGGAGCGGCATTCTGGCAAACCGCTGGTGGCAGATGGTCATCACGGCCCTGGAGGCGGGCACGGTAGGTGCCCTGGCAGACTGGTACGCCGTTACGGCGTTGTTCCGGGAGGTGCGCCTGCCACTGCTCCGATGGCCGCTGCCTCTGCTGTCCAGGCACTCCAATATCATTGTCCGGCATCGCAGGCGAATCACCGACAACATCGCCGACATGGTGCAGAACCGATGGCTGTCGCCGGGGGCGCTGCGCCAGCAACTGGAGGAACTGGCGCCGGTGGAGGCGATGATGAACTGGCTCGATCAGCCGGAGAACACCGTAAAGATTCTCAAGCGCCTCCGGTCCATGGCCAGGCTGGACCCGGACAGTCCGTACAAGGAGCAGATCGTCTCGTTTCTGGAGCGGGCCGTTCGAGACCAGCTTCGCGACGTGGAGTTCGCTCAGCCGTTGGGCATCTGGATCAAAGGAGCCGTCGAGCGAGGCGACCACCTCCAGGCGTGGGAGGCGCTGCTCGATACGGTCAAGGGCACCGTGACGGATCGCGCGTTCCAGTCATGGTTGGCACCCCACCTGGAGACGGCCGTGCGACAGTACGCAAGCCGGAGCTGGAAGAGACGGATCGCCAGGTGGCTGGGCGAAACCACGGGCGTCATCAACTACGCGGAGCTGGCCCAGAAGATCGGGGAAAAGACGTCCGCCCTCTTCGAGGCGATCGAGCGCAACCCGGATCATCCGCTCCGCAGAAGGTTCGACGACGCGTTGCTGGGGTTCGCCTCTCGACTGGCGGAGGGAGATCCCCAGGCGGTGCGGTCTGTGACCGCCCTGTGGAAACGGGTCGTGGAGAATGCGCAGTTGCACGATCTGCTGTCCAGGGGGGTGGACAACTTCGCCGCCACCTTGGCGCGACAGGCCCGGATCGCCCACAGCCCGCTGCGCGTGGCGTTGCGGTCCTGGGTATCATGTCGCATCGAGGAACTCAGGTCGGACGACGCCAGACGGGCGAAATGGAATCGCTGGGTCGTGGACAGTGTGACGGCCATGGTGGATCGAAACCGTGACGTCATCGGCGCTACGGTCCGAAGGAATCTCGAGAACCTGACGGACTACCAGTGGGGTAACCAGATCGAGCAGAAGGTGGGGGACGACTTGCAGTGGATTCGGATCAACGGCGCCGTCGTCGGCGCCATGGTCGGCCTTGTCCTGGGCGCGGTCAAGTGCCTTCTGGGGGGATGAGCCCGGCGAACGAAGGATGAATGATGAATGCTGAACGATGAGGGGGCGGGTGGCGAAAGGCGAGTGCTGAGTCCTGAGTGCTAAGTCCTGAGTGCTGAGTCCTGAGTGCTGAGTCCTGAGTGCTGAGTCCTGAGTGCTAAGTCCTGAGTGCTGAGTCCTGAGTGCTGAGTCCTGAGTGCTGCGTTCTGAGGACCGCGGAGGGCGCGGGGCTGACAACTGCTCATGACCAAATGCGCTCTGACCCCGGAACCGGCACCGGCAACAGCGTCCACAGCCGGGGGCGGCTGTGCTACGCGAAGGGCAAGGGGGTCGGGGGGTGGGTGGTTACTTGACCTTGATCGCCACCATCGTCTGGTCGTCGCTCTGCTCGGCCAGGCCGACGAACCGCCGCACGTCCCACAGGATGTTGTTGACGATGGGCCTGGCCGCCAGGTTGCCGTATTTGCAGAGCGATTCCCGCAGGCGCTCGACGCCGAACCGCCGACCCTCGAAACTCAGCGCTTCGGTAATCCCGTCGGTGTACAGCAGCACCACGTCGCCCGCTCGCAGCGGCACCCGGCTCTGGCCGTAATGTTCGTCGCGGTGGATGCCGATGACCAGGCCGCCCTCGGCCAGCTCGCTGATCCGGCCGTTTCGCAGAAGCAACGGCGGGTTGTGGCCGGCGTTGCAGTAGGTCAGTCGCCGGCCGTCCTGGCTGACCACGCAGTAGAAAAGGGTGGCGAACTCGCTGGTCAGCGTGTCGCGGGACAGGTGGCGGTTGACGTCCTCGATCACGCGCGACACCCGCCGCCCCGTCAGGGCCGTGGCTCGCAGCACCGACCGCACCGACGCCATCATCAGGGCGGCGGGGATGCCCTTGCCCACCACGTCCGCGATCGCCACGCCGACCCGGCCATCCGGGAACTCTATGAAATCGTAGAAGTCCCCGCCGACGCCCAGCGACGGCTGGTACACGGTGCCGAAGGTAAGCGTAGGGTGCTGGGGGGGGCGCGCCGGGATCATTCTGCGCTGCACGTCGCCGGCCATGGCGATCTGCTTGCGGACCCGCTCGGCCTGAAGCTCCTCCTGGTACAGGCGAGCGGTCTCAATGGCGCTGGCGGCCTGGGCGGCCATCGCCCGCAACAGGCCCGCCTCGAAGGCGCTGAACCGATGCTTCTCGCCCGAGTAGGCCCGCAGCACGCCGATCGGCTTGCCGCGATAGAACATGCCGGTCACAAGCCCGCTGTGCAGGCCCTCTCGCCGGGCTTCCTCCGGGTAGCGGACGCGCGGGTCGTTCGGCAGGTCCTCGATGTAGACCGTCTGGCCGGAGAGGGCCTGGGCGTCAACGGGGTTCTCGGCCACCCGGACCGAGCCCTTGCTGAGGTACTCGGGCGACAGGCCGTAGACCGCCTTGATCACCAGTTCGCCGGTGTCCTCATTGAACAGCCGCAGGCTGGCGGACTTCGCGCGCATCACCTCGGCGACGCGCCGGACGACCTCGTTGAGGATCTGCTGCAAGTCGAAGGAGCCGGCCAGCAGGCCGGAGATGCCGTACAAGGCGCCGAGTTCCTCGATCCGCAGACGCAGTTGCATATCCTGGTAGCACATCCGGCTCAGCAGGTTGGCCAGCAGTTCGGCCAGGTGTGGACCGGCACCGCCGTCGGCCGGTCCCGGACCGGGCAGCCCGGCATCGCGATGGGGGATCTCCGTTTGGGAGGAGGATAAGTCCGGGCGGTCCTCGCCGACCACCAGCATGCCCAGGATCTGTCTGTCGCAACGAATCGGGATCGCGACGTGGCGATGCCGTCCGCCACAGCGGACAGACACCGGCCCGCCGGTCGCCTCGTCGCAGGCCGCGGCAACGGCCGCGCCCAGTGCGTCGCGCCCTTCGTTGCCGGCGGTTCCAAGATGCGGGCAGAACCGGGCGGCGTTGGCCGGCTCCGTCACCCGTCGCCCGGCGCGGTCGTAGAAGCAGATCTGGATGCCGGCCCCGGCCACAAAGGCGGCCTGGATCTCGTGAAGGGTCGCCGCGTCGAGGAAATCCTCGAGGGTATACGTCTGCCCCTGTCTGTTCAGTGTCTCTGCCATTCCGTTTCCAGTAGTACGCCCAAGAGCCCGGGCACGTTGCGCCGGGTGCCGCTTGATCGTTGTCGACGGTCAACCGTCAACCGACAACTGTCAACCGTCACCTGTCAACTGTCAACGGTTCACGGGTAACCGGACACCCGCGGTCGTTGGTCCTGCCTGGCTGCATCCACCTGCAACAAGTATACTTCCGCCCAGCGAATCTTGGCGGAAAGCGGCGAGAGCGAGCAGGCGATAGGTGAGTGGCTCGCACGGTCTTCCAGGCGAAAGGACGTCTTCCTGGTCACCAAGAACGGTACGAAGCAGCCCAAGGACCTGCTGACGGCGGTGGACGCCCGGCTAAAGTCGCTCCGTACGTGGTCATGATGGCGTACAGCCTCGTGACCGCCCAAGGCAAGGATGATCTGTTCGACCGGGCGCTGGACGCCTGCTGCAAGGCCGGCATCGGGCTGGTCGCGACGAAGACTACGCGTGGCATGCAGAAGGCGATCGACACGAAGGTGCTCGGCGACCTGAACCTCCATCATGACATTCTCCGCTACCTGAGCTACTACGAGCAGGACGGCAAGCGGGCGCCGGCGCGGGCGAAGTACCGGGCGGTCCCGCCGGAGGCGCGACACGTTGCCCGCGAGGATCTGGCAGCGGCGCGCGGCGTGTGCGCTGCGCGTGGACTACCCGGCCCTGGTGGCACGGGCTCAACAGATGCTGGCCTGATCCCCAAGGCCGGCCGGTTCCGTGACAGGACGGACGGGTGAAGGCGCCATGATGTCGGCGACTCATTCCGTTGGCAGGCGACCCCCTGCGGCGCAGGGGCCTTGTGTGGTCTATTGCGGAGCCTGGGGGGTATTGTCTTCGGGCGGCGGCTCGATCGGCAGGGTCAGTTGCGACGGGTCCTCGTCTGAAGACCTGCGCGGGCGGGGGCGTCCGCCGGTGGGGGGACCGATCCGACCGCCGGCCAGGGGCCCGGCGGCACTGGCATGATCGTTAGCAGGGGCACCCGTGGCACTTGCTGGGCCCGGGGGAGCGACGACGCTCTGGAACTCGCCCTGCGCCGTCTCCGTGGCGACGGCCATCCCCGGACGGACGTTCCGGGCAGCCGTGATAAGCTTGCCCGTGGCGGCATCACGGGTGATGGTAAAGCCGCGCTGGAGCACCAGCCGCGGGTTGGAGGCCTCCAGGCGGGCGTGCATCGCGTCGAGCTGATTCATCCTGATCCTGGCGGCGGCCGCGACGGCTCGCGGCAACCGGGCGCCAGTCTCTTCCAGTCGGGTCCTGGCCCGCGTCAGCTGCACGTCCGGGCGCACCCGCTGCATCCGCAGGCGGATCTCAGCCAGGCGCCTGCCCTCGCCGGACAAGAACGTGTGCACGTGCGACCGGATTTCCCAGCCGAGCCGGTCCAGGGTTTGCCGCCGAAGGCGCAGGCGCCCGGACGGGTCGGCGATGCACGGCTCTTTCTCGATCGCCCGCAGTCGCAGGCGGTGCCATTCCAGTCTGTCCGCCATCTGCCGGCAGAGTCGGTCGGCCCGGTCGTCCAGTTCAGCCAGGACCTCGTTCAGCACACGCACGGCCAGCTCGCCGGCGTGGGTCGGCGTGGCGGCACGGACATCGGCCACCAGGTCGGCGATCGTCGTGTCGCGCTCGTGCCCGACGGCGCTGATAACGGGGATGCGGCTGGCGAAGATCGCGCGGGCGACGGGCTCCTCGTTGAACGCCCAAAGGTCCTCGATGCTGCCGCCGCCGCGGCCGACGATCATCAGGTCGATCCCAAGCTGGTCGCGGAGTTGGTTGATCCACCGGATCGCCCGGACGATATCCTCGACGGCCTTGTCGCCCTGGACGCGGACGGGCACGACGATCAGGCGGATGGCGGGCCAGCGGCGCAGGATCGTGCGGACAATGTCACGGACGGCGGCCCCGGTCGGGCTGGTGACGATGGCAATGGTACCGGGGTAGCGAGGCAACGGCTTCTTGTGAGACGGGTCGAACAGGCCTTCCTTGAGCAGCTTCTCGTAGAGCTGGCGGAAGGCCAGTTCCAGCGCCCCCACCCCGACCGGTTCGAGTCGTTCCACGTACAGTTGATAGCGTCCTTGGGCGGCGTATACGTCGATGCTGCCGCTGGCCACGACTTCCAGACCGTCCTGCGGCTTGAACTTCAGCCGGCGAACCTTGTCCGCCCACATCACGCACGACAGCTGGGCCTGATCGTCCTTCAGGGTAAACCAGGCGTGGCCGCTGGCGGCCGGGCGGAAGTTGCTGACTTGCCCGACCACCGAGACGACCGGGGGGAGCATCGCCCGAAGGGTATCGCGGACCATCCGGGTCAGCTGCGAGACGGTCAGCGGTCCCGGCACGGCAGGCCGGACGCCCGTCAGGGCCTCGAGACTCAGGTCGGATGGCATCCCCGTCATGGGTTCAGTACCCTATATGGGCAGTCGCTGCGACCGAGTTGCGGCAACAATCATCGGGTGAGCCTACACGGAGCTGGTGGAGCCGTTCGCTTCCTCTTCCTCGTAGGCCACCTTCATGATCTCGGCGGCATAATAAGTCTTCGGGTAGAGTTCCGGAAGTTCCGACAGAATACGCACCCGCACGAGGCGGTCTATATCGGCCTTGGCCGTCGGATACGTTACTTGGTATTGCTGAGAGAGCTGGGGCACCGTCACAAGGGGCCTGCTGAATAGCTCTTCTATGATGCGAGCTGTCCGAGAACTCGGCTTGTCAACCTTGCGGTGAAACTCATCTCTCAGCCGCCTGAGCTGATCGCAACGACGTATAGAGTCTCTTGCTTGGAGGACGGTTCCACGAAGGCAGAATTCAATCCAGCCTGACCAGTCCCCCCTGGTGCTCACCTGGAACAGGCGATCGATATATTCGTCCTTGTGTCTCTCATAGAAGGGGCTCATGTACAGCCAAGGCATATAATGGCCGCACCACCTGTAGATCATCAATGCCAGCAGAGCACGCCCCACTCGGCCGTTGCCGTCCAGAAAGGGGTGAATGGCCTCGAACTGATAGTGGACGATGTAGCAGCGAACCAAGGGATGGTAGCTGGCGTCGTTCGCATTCAGGTACTTCTCGAGCGCGTCCAGACATGGCTGCATGCGCTCGGGTGGCGGGGGGACATAGCGTGCATCAGCGCCGATCTGTACCTGGAGCTTCCGGAACTCGCCGGGAGATCTGTTGCGACCACGGACGTTCCGGAGGAGAATCTCGTGCATCTTGCGGATGACCCGCAGCGAGAGCGGGAGCTTGTCGAGGAGCTTGCCGCCGTGACGCAGAGCTTTGCCGTAGTTGGCCACCTCGAGCCAGTCATTTGCCGGATCGTCCTCGGATGTGGGCCGACGGGGATTGATTTCAAACAGCATCAACTCCTGGGGTGAGGCGTAGGTCCCCTCCAAACTGGAAGATCGGAGGGCTTCCCGACGTTGGAACGGCCTGAGCAACAGCTCCGGGTCTGGGAGCGATCGACCGATTCCGTTCAGTGTCCCAAGGTACTCCCTCGCCTCTGCCAGCAAGGGCCACAGTGCGTCCGGGAACAACCATTTCGGAGGCAGATCGTCTGGCACGAAAGACCAATCTGCATGGGGCACACTGATCTTCACCAGCTGCCCAGTCTTCTGAGTAGTAAATCTGGATGCGTCCACGGTGGAAAGCTTCTTTTAAGGCCAACGAGAAACAGTAAAATTCACGAGCGTTTATTTTAATCTATCGGCGCAGATTAAAAAAGCAAGGAATGGGGACGCAGGGCACGCAGTAGCAAAGGAGCCGCCCGCCTGACAGTGCACAGCCTTCCTAACATGCGCGTAATCCATCGCCCGTCCACCTGGCACACCGAATGTATGCCTTATAGAGCCACACGCTGCGACCCACCTCACTCAAGCCAACTTGCGGCCGTATGGCAGCAACACTGTGAACTCCGCCGGCGGCCGCCTCAAATGCAATTGACGACCCAACTTAGGGCATATACAATGCCCGCGGATGGCGCTGCCGGAGAAGGTGTTGTTGCCTTACCTTGGCGGGTACGGGGTTTATTATGAGTGACGCCCGGCCATACAGCCCTGGCGGACACGGTCCCGCGTATCCCCCCACCCAAGCTGTCTTTGCAGACGTAATACCCAAAGGCGGCGACAGTGCCGCCGAGGCCGGTAACCGCCGCTGGCGACGAGATTTGCCGTACTGAATCGTAGCGGCCGGAGCCGTTGTGGCGTAGACTGTCCACCCCGCAGATTGGAGGGCCTCGCGGCGAGGCCTTCAGGAGGCGTAGACATGCCAGGACCGAAGATTGTTTGGGGCATCGACGTCGGACAGTTCGCCCTGCGAGGGATGAAACTGCAATTGCAGAACGGCGCCGCCGAAGTGCTCGCCTTTGACGTCGTCGAGTACCCTCAGATTCTGTCGCAGCCGGAGGCCAATGCCGACCAGCTGCTGGCCGAAGCGGCCGAGAAGTTCGTCAGCCGCAATGACCCGCGAGGCTGCGATGTGGTGCTGGGCGTACCGGGTCAGCAGACCTTTACGCGATTCACGAAATTACCGCCGGTCGAGCCGAAGAAGATCAACAGCATCGTCACATACGAGGCCCAGCAGCAGATTCCGTTCGACATTGATGAGGTGATCTGGGACTACCAGGTCTTCGCCGCGCCGGACAGCCCGGAAGTGGAGGTGGGCATTTTCGCGATCCGGCGGGACCTGGTCCGCAAATATCTGTCGGTTTTCGTGGACAGGGGCATCGAGCCGGTGCTGGTACAAGCCAGTCCACTGGCCCTGTACAACTACCTTGCCTATGACGATCGACCCGAGGAGGGGGCGGTGGTTGTGCTGGACGTGGGGGCCCAGAACACCGACCTGGTGGTCGCCCGAAAGGACGGGGCCTGGACGCGGAACATCCCGCTGGGGGGAAACAACTTCACGGAGGCCCTGGTCAAGTCGTTCAAACTCAGTTTCGGCAAGGCCGAGGCCCTGAAGCGAACGGCCGCCTCCAGCCGGTATGCCCGCCAGATCTTCCAGGCGATGCGGCCGGTATTCGCCGACCTGGTCGCGGAGATCCAGCGCTCGCTCGGCTACTACAACAGCACTCACCGGGACGTGCAGGTGACCAAGGTCATCGGGATGGGCAATGCCTTCAAGCTGCCGGGCCTGCAGAAGTACCTCCAGCAGAACTTGCAGATGGAGGTGGACCGGCTCAGCGCGTTCAAGAGACTTCAGTTCGCCCAAGGGGTGAACGCCAACGTGTTCAATGAGTACCTCATGAGCATGGGGGTGGCCTACGGCCTGGGCGTTCAGGGGCTGGGGATCGGCCAGATCAACAACAGCCTGTTGCCCCCGGAGATCGCGCGGACGATCCTCTGGCGCCGCAAGACGCCGTGGTTCGCGGCGGCAGCGGCGGTCCTGCTGGTAGGCGGTCTGACCCTTGGATACAGCCGGGCGCGCATCGCCTCGGCGCTGGCGGCCTGTAAGGTGGGGGACGGCAGGACCGCCATCGCGACCGTCCAGGAAGCCCAGGATGCCATCCGCACCGGCGCGGCCAATGCCCCGAGCGGCCGGGCCCAGGCCGAGACAATCCTCAGCGCGACCCAGAAGCTTAAGCAGGAGTATGCGGCCGTAATGAACACGGCCAACGCGGGCGAACAGCTCAAGCAGATCGCCGAGCTGTATAAGAACCGCACCTTCTGGATCGAGCTGCTGGAGCGTCTGCACGCGACGCTGCCGCAGGCCTCGCCGGAGTTGGCCACGGCCAAGACCTCGGCTGAGTACGCGGCCATCCTCAAGAAGATTCCTCGGACACAGCGCAAGATGGTGTACATCGATGAGTTGGATACCGGATACGTTTCGGACACGGGCGCCGCGTTTGCCGCCGGAACGACCTCGATCGCCAGCGATTTGATGCGCGGGGGCGGCGGAGAGGTGGACCCGTCCCGCAGTCCGGGCGGCGCTGGGCCCGTTTCGTCAGGTCCGAAGGGCTTCGTGGTGATTCTGAAAGGACGGACGCCGTACGGGGCCAATCTGCCGGAGGCCGTGGTCTTCGTGAGCGACTGGGCCAGCAAGCTGAAGAACCTCCGCGGCCAATCGGTGCCGTTCTACGTGGACAGGGTGGATGCCCAGCCGCAGGTCTTCCCGATCGCGCAGATCGGCGCGAACAGCCCCATGGTCCTGGCGGCGCCGTGGGCGCCTCCCAATGCGATGACGGGGCAGTCGACTCGGACGAGCCTGTTGGGCGGAGGCGGCGTGGCTAGCATGGGACCGGGCGCCCGGGGCGGATTCGAGGAGGACCCGTCGCGCGGGCGCGGGGGCGGTTTCGAGCAGGACCCGTCGCGCGGGCGCGGGGGCGGTTTCGAGGAAGACCCGTCGCGCGGGCGCAGGGGCGGCGGGGACGAGTCCCGCGCCGGGCCGAGCCCGTACATGACCGGCGCGGCCACCTTGGCGGTGGATCCGCTGACCGGCGAACCGACAAACACGGACTACGTGTTCCAGGTCAAGCTGACAGTGATTCTGGGCCCGTCCCCGGCGGCGGCCGCGGAGGCGACAACGGGGCCGAGCTGAACCGGCGCGCCGTCCGTCGGGCGGGCGAGCCGGAGGCAAGGGCACGGCAGCGTGCCGGCGGCGGCAAGGAGCGGCAAGAATGGATTGGGTCAGGAAGAACTGGATTTTGCTGGCGTGCGGCCTGGTAGCCTTGGCCGGCATCGGCATCGGCGTCTGGTCGCGCCTGGGCTTCAGTCGGCTCCAGGCCGAGGCGAACAGCATCGCCGACATCGTCGTGCAGTTGGAAACGGCGAAGCGAGATCCCGTCAACGAAGCGACCATCACCGAGGCCAGGAACTACTACGCCAAGACCAACAAAGGCACGGTCGACGAGCTGGAGAAGGCCCTGGCCATTAACAAGCGGACCCCGTTGCGCGACGATGTCTTCCCGACGGAAAAGGGGCCGGATTCCGGGTATCGGTTCCGGGATGCCTACCGTGCGGCCATGCAGAAGCTCCCGGAGATCATCAACGGCGGCAAGGCTCCCACCGCGGCGGTGGTCGACTCGATCATCCACCGCATGGAGGACAAACTCCGCAAGGAGGCCAAGCTGACCGGTGCCGGCGGCGAGCTACGCGTGCCCAAGCCGCCGTCGGTCCAGCCGTGGGTGGCCCCGACACCGGGTCCCCGGCCGGTGCCGGGCAGGCCGGGCTTTGAGGACCGCCCTGCGGGGGGCGGGTTTGAAGAAGACCCCAGCCGACGCGGCGGAGGGTTTGAAGAAGACCTCAGTCGCCGCCGCGGGGGAGGCTTCGAAGAGGATCCCAGCCGGCGTCGCGGCGGCGTGGACATGCTCCCCCCGACCTCTCCGCGGCCCGGCCTGCAGCCGACCCAGCCGCAGGTTACTATTCCGACACCCGAACAGCTGCGCCCGGCCGCCGAGCAAGCCGCCGTGTACCAGGCGGCCCGCTCCATCTGGACGTACGTCAACGATGACTCATTCGACATGCATCCGCTGGGACAGCCTGGGTCGGTCAGCCGGCCGACGCCTGAGGAGCTGTGGGGCGCGCAGATGTTCCTGTGGATCGAGCAGGACGTAGCGCAGGCCCTGCGGAAGGTGAACGAGCAGGCGGTCGGGCAACTGCCGGAGGACCAGCGCTGGGTGGCGTACTTGCCGGTCAAACACCTGGTGGAGCTGCGGATCAGCGACTACCTGACTGCCGGGACCACCGATATGACCGGGCGGCAGTCGAGCACGCTGGTGCTCCACCGGACTTCGGGCGGCTCAACCGGGTATCTCAGCGGCAGCAACGTCCGCTTCGGCAGCGCGGGCGCCTCTTTCACCAACCGGATGCGTACCGGGGACTACGACGTGGTGCACTTCGCGCTGAAGCTGGTCGTCGATGCCCGCGACCTGCCGATGGTTCTGGCGCAGCTGTGCAAACAGAACTTCTTCACGCCGATCCAGGTCCAGTACCGCAATGTGGACGTGATGGCGGCGAGGGCGGCCGGATACCTTTACGGAACCGGGCCCATAATCAACGTGGACATCGTTTGCGAGGCGTTGTTCTTCCGGCTGAACTACGAGCGGTGGATGCCGCCGGCCGTCAAGAACATACTCGAAGGCGGGGTCGGCGGCGGTTCGGCCGGGTACGTTCGTTAGGGTATCTGCCCGGCGGACGGATGGATGAGATAAAGGGGTCGCGTGTATGGCCAAGCAGGGCATCAATCCGATCGAGCAGCACGTGGAAAAGATCGTGGCGGGTGTCGCCGCGCTGTTCCTGGTCTTCATCGTGTACAGTTACGTGGTCAGCACCCCGGTGACGGTCCGAGTCGGTAATCAGGTGGTCTCGCCGAGCGAATTGGACCGGGAATTGCGAAGAGCGGCCGAAGACACCGCTACCAGATACAGGCAGGCCAGATTCGACCCGCCGCCCCCGACGCAGGATGCGTCCGCGTCAGCCCTGGAGGATATCCGCAGGGCGACGGCGGACCTGGAGAAGGTTCCACCGACCATGGCCAGCCCAGTCTGCTGGTGGCCGGAGCTCGCCAAACCAGACGAGATCGGACCCGACGCGGGGAGCAAGCACGGCTTGGCGAAGGTCGGCGCCCCCGTCATCACGGGGGTGTTCTCCGGCGTGACCTATGCGGCTCTGGTATCCCAGCCCGAAATCCTGGGTACTTCGAAAAGCGCCGGCAATCCGGCGCTGCCCCCGGCGACCACAAATCAGGACGTCGTCTGGGCCTTTCTGCGGTTGAATTTCGATATGCAAGAGCAGTACGACATCTTCCGGCAAGACAACTACACCCGCGAGGAAGCGAACCTGAGCCTTCAGTGCATTATGGAAGTCCAGGCGCAGCGGCAGCGGGTCTATCCCGACGGCTCGACGGGTCCCTGGGAGGATATCCAGCCGTACAAGACGGTACAAGTCGTGTATCCCCAGACGGTTACGGTCAATGAAGACGGCTCATTGGCCAGGGGGGATGAGGAGCCGATGCGCATCCTGTTCGACGCCGTGACCCAAGCCCAGCAACGCATCCTTTATCCTTTGCCCCAGATCATCGGCGGCGACCCCTTTACGCCGTACGGTATCCCGACCCTGCTTGCCGAAAGTGCGGCAACCCCCGGCACCGCAACG
>Ga0315298_1007441_pt1 | contig 14417 bp, 14 predicted proteins | sample WHS_1_MG_FD_203077 | JGI IMG/M metagenome (GOLD analysis project Ga0315298, IMG submission 203077) | Extremophilic microbial mat communities from Washburn Hot Springs, YNP, Wyoming, USA - WHS_1_MG | ecosystem: Environmental > Aquatic > Thermal springs > Hot (42-90C) | place: USA: Wyoming... | reverse complement strand
AATTGTGTAGATTTCTTAATATTATAACATGGCTGTCAATCCCTTTTTGGTTTTAGTAATATTATGTAATATCAAATAGCCTTGGCATTAGAATGCTTTAAATACTTTAGAAATTTAAAGAAAATTCCTTGACAGGGTATGTTATAATTATATTAAATTCGCAATTAGTTTTTCATATTGTGGAATATATTGTAACCAAAGTTCTGGCAACTTTCAAGTAAATTTTTATCAATAGCATAAAAATAATAAAAATTTTAAACAAATAAATTATACATCAAAAAATTAGCGCAGGAGGATGAGATGTTACTTGAAAAAAAAGTTGCCATTATCACCGGCGGGGCTAAAGGAATGGGCAGGGGCATGTCTACAAAATTTGCTGAAGAAGGCTGTTCAATAGCTGTCGCAGATATTGCACTGAAAGAAGCTCAGGAGACCATTGAAATTGTCAAAAAGAAGGGGCAGGAAGGACTGGCGTGCGAGTGTGATGTTACCAACCTTAATCAGGTCAAAAATACCGTAGAGCAAGTAGTTAATAAGTTTGGAAAAGTAGATATCCTGATCAATAACGCTGGTGGCATGGCCGGCACTCCGCCCATTGAAGACATTCCCGAAGAACTCTGGGATAAGGTAATTAATCTCAACCTCAAGAGCGATTTTCTGTTCTGCAAATTTGTGGTGCCCCTGATGAAAGCTCAAAAATACGGCAAGATAATCAACCTTTCTTCCATCGGCGCCATCAATCCTCCAGCACACGCCATAGCGTATAATACTGCCAAGGCAGCCATTATCGGATTTACTTATGACCTCGCTTTTGCACTGGCTCCTTATAACATCAATGTTAACGCCATTCTCCCGGGACCTGTACAGACTTCATTCTACGATAATTTCATTGGTTCTCTGCCCGAAGAAGCCAAAAGCCAGTTCTTTCAGGGATTAGGCAAGAAGGTACCGCTTCAGAGGGTTGGTACTCCTGAGGATATCGCCAACGCAGCTTTGTTTCTTGCTTCTGATCAATCATCCTGGATTACTGGCATAACCATGCTGGTAGCGGGCGGACTACCTTTATCGCCTAATTTAACACCACCACACAGATCCGAAAAATAGTATATTGCTTATCATCGGTAGTTAAATTTATTTATCGAGAACTAAGCTAAATAATCAATAGTATCTTATTTATTTAGCTTATAAGATATACTTCTAAGATTAAAAGGAGGTCGAAAATGAAAAAAATCCTTATTATTTCGTTAATTTTATTAATTTCAATTCCGCTATTCATAGGCTGTAGTTCAGAAAGTCCTACTTCACCAGGTATTACCAGTAGTTTTTCAACACCCGGGTCAGCTACTCCTGTATCTGGTCAGTCTGGCGTTTCATCTCCTCAGCCTCAATATGGTGGACATATGAAATGGATACACACTGGAGGAATGCCAATATTAGGTCATGCTATTGACGGAGTTTTCGGAACAAGAAATACTCGCCCAGCTTTAGAGGGACTGTTACTCAGTGACGAGCAAGATCGTATCCACCCCTGGCTGGCTGAATCATGGGATGTATCTCCTGATGGTAAAGTTATCACTCTACATTTGCGAAAGGGTATTAAATTCCATGATGGCACTGATTTTAATGCTCAGGCAGTTAAATATAATGTAGATCAAACAGTAGAGAAAAATGTGCCTGGTTCTGCTGCCTTCACTAACGTTAAATCTATTCAAATTCCTGATGACTATACCATTGTATTTACATTGGATAAATATGATTACGCTTTCTTATTAAGACTAGCTCAAGGTTTTTTAATTGGCTCACCAACAGCCCTATCTAAACCTACAACTCCAGAGAATACAGCAAAAGATCATCTTGTAGGTACTGGACCGTTTAAATTTGATTCATGGAGTGTTGAACAATTCGCAAGGTTTACGAAATTTTCAAATTACTGGCAAAAAGGCAAACCCTATGTAGATTCTGTAGAGGTACGCACCACGCCAGACATTACCGTGGCTATCATGTCATTTAAAGCTAAAGAAGTAAATTTTGTCGATGTACTGGATCCTTCTGATGCAGTTGCTCTGGCGAAGGAAGGTTATGAAATTTATCTTCCTCCCTTATTCTTTGTTCATGTTATTATTCCAGATAGTGCTAATCCTCAATCTCCTTTTGCAGACAAAAGGGTTCGAGAAGCTCTGGAATACGCTCTAAACAGAGAGGCGATGGCACAGACTATCGGAAAAGGTTACATGTTCCCAGCGTACCAAATCGCTACTAAAGGTGACCCCTGGGAACAAACAGGTTTACCTGTCCGACAATATAATCCTTCAAAAGCTAAGCGATTGCTTGCAGAAGCTGGATATCCAAATGGTTTTAAAACCACAATTGTATCTGATGTAAGAATAAGGCGTGATCAGCTTGTAGCGGTCCAAACTTATTTAAAGGAAGTGGGGATTGATGCATCCATTGATATGGCTGACGTACCCAGGTTTAATAGCCTTACACAAAGTGGATGGTCAGGACTACTGATGCCTGGATTTCCTGTTGGTTCTACACTTATGGGTATCGTAGGGCATTTTAATGATACTGTTTTTACCTACCCCAGCAGAAAGCAATTTGAGGGTTACAAAGATAAATGGGACGCTGTATTCCGACAAACAGATTACGAACAGATGATTACCCAATTAAAAGCTAACCTTAAGATTGAAATAGAAGAAGCATTGATCACTCCTTACATTTATGATCAACCACGTTGTGTAATTGATGATAAACTCCAGGATATGAACTGGACTAAGCGGCATACATTTGATTACTGGTCTCCAGCGGATTTATGGCTAAAACAAAAATAAATTAGACCGTTTAAGTTGCCTGATTGTATGAGGGGGGTTGCTCCTATTAGCAACCCCCAGTAAAAGATTTCAAAAATATTTCGGAGAAAAACGTATGGGCTCCTATATATTACGCAGGTTAGTTCAAGGATTACTAATTCTCCTTCTGGCAACAATTTTAGTATTTTTTATTATGCGTCTTATGCCAGGAGACCCACTCCTTCTTTATATGTCCACCCAAGATATTGGTACTTTAACAACTGAACAAATGGAAGCGTTAAGGCATCAATATGGACTCGATAAAACTTTGCCAGAGCAGTATATTTCTTGGCTTGGCGGAGTTTTACGAGGTGATCTTGGAAAATCTATTTATTACCGAATGGAAGTTATAAGTTTGGTTAAGCAACGCATGCCGATTACCATAAACCTTGGAATTGAAGCTTTTATTTTGAGTTCATTATTAGGAATTTTCTTCGGAGTAATATGCGCTGTAAGGCGTGCCACTTGGATCGACACTGTATTTACCATACTGGCAAATTTGGGTATAACTGTACCGACTTTCTGGGTAGGAATCCTTTTGATTTACTTTTTTTCATTAAAATTAGGATTGCTTCCTACCACAGGTTATGTATCTCCTATTAAAGATTTTGGAGCAAGTATCAGACATAGTATTATGCCGGTATTTTGTCTCTCATTATTTAGCATCGCAGCATTAACTCGTCAAACTCGCTCCAGTATGCTGGAAATCGTATCTCAGGACTATATACGCACTGCGTGGGCTAAAGGATTGAGCGAAAAAATAATAATTATCAGACATCAACTTAAAAATGCTTTGATACCAGTTATTACAATGTTAGGGATGCAGGTTGCAATGATATTCGGCGGATCAGTTATTATCGAAACCGTCTTCAACATTCCAGGTATGGGAAGATTACTCACAACTTCCGTATTCCAACATGATTTTCCTGTCATACAAGCCGGCACTTTGATAATGGCAAGCGTAATTGTGCTATCGAACCTTTTAGTTGATATATCTTATGGGTGGTTTGATCCCAGAATCAGATATGGCTGACGCTAAGGAGATTGTTCAATGTCAAAAGAATCCTTAACCCATCAAGATACTATTACTACTTCACCTGATGAAGTAGTATCATTAACTACTCAAGTTAAACACCGTGGTGAGATCAGGAGAATAATAAGAGTATTTTTCGGTCGTAAAATTGCAGTTTTTGGACTCTTTATAACAGTTATTCTGGTTATCACAGCCATCTTTGCTCCGTGGTTAGCACCCCATAATCCATATAAAATGAATATGGGAGAAGAATTGCTTCCCCCAAACTCAAAATTCCTCCTTGGAACTGACTCACTTGGACGTGACACTCTTAGTAGAATCATTTATGGTTCACGCACTTCGCTGATTATTGGTCTGGGTGCAACTTTAATCGCTGCTTTGGTCGGTCAAACACTGGGAATGATTGCTGGCATGTACTCGGGCAAAGTTTTTACAATTATTATGAGGCTAAATGACACCGTTATGACAATTCCTATGCTTCTTCTTGCGCTCGTAATTGCTTCTGTCTTAGGAGGAGGCATTAAGAATGTGATTATTGCTCTTGGAATAGGCATGATTCCTGGACATTGTCGTTTAATGTGCGGACAGGTACTTTCATTGCGTGAAAATGACTACATACTAGCTGGACGAGCGATTGGTGTAGGTTCAATTAGAATGATGGTCAGACATATTCTCCCGAATGCTTTTCCTCCTTTAGTAGTTTTAACTACCATTGGACTTGGTACAACAATTCTTGCAGAAGCTGGTCTAAGTTTTCTAGGAATAGGTATTGAACCTCCAATCTGTGCTTGGGGTAGCATGATAAATGATGGATACAGGTACTTAATGACAAATCCGGTTCTAGCTTTTGCACCTGGTTTGGCTATCATGCTGGTGGTATTTGGTGTGAATATGGTTGGAGACGGCTTGAGAGATGCACTAGATCCCAGGCTGAGAGGAATCATCTAAATGAGGTTGCCTGAGCGAAATGAAACAAATCTTTTTACACTTATCTGATTGTTTCTGATTGTTAGTAAGAACAATTAGACCAAAAATGTGCCAATATAAATGGATTAAGAGGAGGATGCTTATTATGAAAAAACTGATTATCATCACAATGTCAATCTTATTAACCCTGAGTTTTCTCGGGATTGGATGTTCATCCCCAACTTCTTCACCGGCAACAATTACGACTCAACCAACTATCTCCACAACACCGACATCATCCCAGGTTTCTACAACCATGGCAAAAGCAACACCCCAGACTTCAACCGCACCTGCTTCTTCTAAATACGGAGGAGTATTATATTGGGGAGGAACTCAGAAATTAACCAATCTCTCGCATATTGGATATCAGAGCGCCATCGCTGATGCTACCTACGGTAAACCCGCTCTGGAAAGTTTAATCGATGTCTCACACGGAGAATATATTCCCCAACTAGCTGAAAAATGGGACATTGCTCCAGATGGAAAATCTATCACTTTTTACCTAAGAAAGGGAGTCAAATATCATGATGGAACTGATTTTAACGCTCAGGCAGTTAAGTATGTCATTGATATTGCCCGAACCGGGGACAATACCAGTCTCCGTGGAATTACATCTGTTGATGTAATTGATGATTACACAGTGCGCTTTAATATGAATCAATGGGATTGGGTGGTCATGAACAGCCTTGCCATTTCAATCGTGGGCAAAATGCCATCACCTACATCATTACAGAAATACACCAGAGAAGAACTTGCTTACAGGGCAGTGGGCACCGGTCCATTCAAATTTAAAAATTACGTTCGAGATACCTCATTAACTTATGAGCGTTTTGAAAATTACTGGCAGAAGGGCTTGCCTTATCTTGATAGCATAGAATTCCGCATTTATGCTGATCCGACTACAGCTTTACTGGCACTTAAAGCGGGCGAAATACAAAAGTTAAGCATCACAATACAGGATGTAGAAGACCTGAAAAAATCTGGATTTAATATAATCGATTATGCTGGTGACATCACAACATTGGTTCCAGATGGTAAAAACGCAGATTCTCCCTTTAGTGATATCAGGGTCAGGCAGGCTGTTTCCTATGCTATAAACCGCGAATTATTGGCGAAATCACTTGGAAAGGGTTATTACAAACCCACCTATCAGCCTTTTGACACTACCTGCTGGGCATACAATCCTGATATTATTGGACATCCATATTCTCCTCAGAAAGCTAAAGAATTGCTCGCCGAAGCTGGCTATCCAAACGGATTTAAGACCAGGATAATCGTTTCCGGTGCTTCTTCTGAACTACACGTTGCATTACAGGATATGTTGAGACAGGTGGGAATCGATGTTGAAATTCAGGAGGTCACTTCTCCGAAATACATGGAAATGTCTTCAAAAGGCTGGAACGGCTTGCTAAATGCCGGTGTTATCAGATGGGGTGACCATGCAGATCCGGTTCAAAGCCTGTACGCCAATTACATGGGGGGTCATGCCCAGGTAAGTGTTTTCTATCCGAATGAGTTAAAAGAACTTTATTTCCAGATGAGGACTACCCCCGATATTGAAACCAGGAACAAATTGATGCAAAAAGTAACAAAAGATATCGTGGATACTTACTGTATGGTTATCCATATGTATGTCGGCAGAACCGTCGTCGCTCTAAATCCGAAAGTACATGATCCCAATATTGCCGATAGCTTTAGAGGATTTGTAGAGAATATCTGGATAGAAAGGTAATTGATGTTCTGTTCAAAATATGAGGCTGATGTTTCCGATGTAGCCTTTCATCGATTGATTAACATTATTGAGATTCATCAGCCTCATATGAAAATTATTAACCAAAAGTCTAATCCCCGGTATTAAAGCAATTAAAAACCTGATGATTACTCGGTTAAATACGAGCAAATATCTGATACCGGAGAATAAATATGGGTACATTTATTTTTCGCCGTATAATAATATCTCTGGTAATAATCATAATCATAACTATGATCGTCTTCCTGTGCATGCGTTTGCTTCCGGGTGATCCCATCCTTATTTATATGTCAGGAGAAAACCTTGAAACTTTAGACCCTTCATCTCTCGCTGCTTTACGCGCTAAATATGGATTGGATAAACCTCTGCCAGTACAGTATATTAATTGGATTTTAAATATTATAAGAGGCGATTTTGGAACCTCTATTATTCGCGGACAACCGGTTAATTCACTACTTGCTCAATGCTTTCCAATTACCGTACACCTTGGAATCCTGGCTTTTTTATTCGGCACCTTAATGGGAATTTTTTCAGGTGTTGTCTGCGCACTAAGAAGAGGCACATGGATCGATAATGTAATTACTCTTCTTGCTAATACTGGCATTACGATGCCAACTTTCTGGCTGGGGATTTTGTTGATCTATTTTTTCTCATTGAAATTGGGATGGTTACCAACATCTGGGTATACCTCCCCCTTTAAAGATATTTGGCTGAGCACGCGCCAGATCATTATGCCAGTTTTATGTCTTTCTATAGGTACTATAGCCGGTCTATGCCGGTTGACAAGATCCAGCATGCTGGAAGTTATTCGTCAGGATTACGTACGCACCGCCTGGGCTAAGGGTCTCAGGGAAAGAATAATTGTGATAAGACATGAACTGAAAAACGGCTTAATACCGATTGTGACAATCATGGGCATGCAGGTCGGTATGATCTTTGGAGGGTCAGTTATAATTGAAACAATTTTTAATATTCCAGGGGTTGGCAGACTTACTGTGAGCGCCCTTTTTGAACAGGATTATCAAATTGTTCAGGCAAGCGTATTAATCATGGGTATGATCATTCTTTTAACAAATCTTCTTGTTGATATTTCGTACGCCTGGTTGGATCCAAGAATCAGATATTTATAGTGAGGCAGCAAATGGCAAATTCGGCAGGTAATCCACTTTCACAAACAGGTGCGATATCACCAGTAATTAATGTTCCCAGGTACAGTGAATCAAGAAGAATTTTGCGAGTATTCTTTGGCAGGAAGTTAGCTGTTATCGGATTGGCTTTCATCATTCTGGAGATTCTTGTAGCAATCTTTGCACCTTTGATTGCTCCTTATGACCCGATTAAAACCGACCTGGAGTCCAGGTTACTTCAACCTAGCAGGGAACATCTTCTCGGCACCGATTCAGCAGGCAGAGATCTCTTCAGCCGTGTTGTATACGGAGCAAGAACATCCCTGATAATTGGAATCAGTGCAGTGAGTATCTCTACTCTAATAGGAATGACGATGGGAATCTGTGCCGGTTTCTTCGGAGGCTGGGTATATACGGTTATCATGAGATTTACCGATGCATTGATGACTTTCCCAAACCTTATCCTGGTCCTGCTTATTTCAGGACTGGTTGGTGGAGGTATGAAAATCGTCATTTTCGCACTGGCTGTTGGAGGGATTGCAGGTAAATGCAGACTGATGTGTGCCCAAACTCTAACGATCAAACAAAACGATTATGTTCTGGCCGCAAGGGCAATGGGCATGGGAAACATGAGGATGTTATTAACCCAGATATTACCAAATGCTTTCCCTCCACTACTTGTTGTGATCACAATGCAACTGGGTACTGTTATTTTAGGTGAAGCTGCTTTGAGCTTTTTGGGAGTAGGAATTCTACCTCCTACCCCTGCCTGGGGACGCATGGTAAATGAGGGCTACAGATTCCTTCTAACCAATCCGTTATTATCAATTGCCCCAGGACTCGCGATAATGCTGGTAGTCTTTGGATTTAATATGGCGGGAGATGGTTTACGAGACGCAATTGATCCCCGGCTCAGAGGTGCCTTTTAGTTATAATTAAAACTCGGAGGAAAAAACAATGAATACAAAATACGGAAAATATATCATCAGAGAGCCAATAGTAAAAGGAAAATCCCTCCCGGAAATACATATCTGTGGCGACAGGCATCCTTATGGTGAAGAATATTGCCCTGGCTCTATTTTCCCGTGTTTTCCCAATGAGGTAACGTTATTTACGATAATTGAACCATGTGTGATAAGTGCGAAGCATGCGCACGATTATGATGAACTGTTATTGTTTCTGGGAGGAAACCCCCTTAACTTTTTTGATTATCAGGCAGAAGCAGAAATACTGATGGGTGACGAAGATGAAAAGCACCTTATTAATACAACGGCAATTATTTATGTACCGAAAGGTTTAATGCATTGTCCTATTTATTTTAAGAAGGTAAATAAACCGGTGATGTTCATGCATATTTGCTCTTCATCAGCTTACACCAGATCAAAAGGTGACCTGACAACCGGACATCCAGTCGTTCGCAAAAAATATAGTCCGGAGGAAATGTTGCAATTTAAGAAGCTATGATTCAAAGATTTACTAATTTAACTTGCTGATATTCTGAAGCCTTTTCAAATCCTGTCTACAATACTCTTGTAGTCTTTTAACACGCTGTTTTGCATCTCGGTCATTAATTCTACTACAGTCCACCAACCTTCTTTTTTGGTAATTTTGTTTTTGATTTCTGGCTCTGTATAAATACCTATTGTTCCCCCATCAATATGGAATATTGAGCCGGTGACTGAAGAAGCAGCGTCCGAAACCAGATATACTACGAGAGGCGGAATGGATTCCGCATCAGGGAAGCGCATGAATCTCTCCAGTGCTCCAGATGGCAGCGGTGCAGCTTCATTTTTGCTGGATTTTTCTCTCAACATTGCTACCACCTCAAAAGAAGCACGCGTCATGGCGTTGGGGGATAGAGCATTGCAGGTAATCCCATATTTAAATAATTCTTTAGCTACAGCTCTGGTGAGCCCTACTACTCCCGCATTAGCCGCGCTGTAGTTTGAGTGATTCACCATACCCAGAAAAGCCAGTGCAGTTGTGTTTATGATTCGACCCCATCTCTGTTTCATCATGTAAGGCACAGCGTGCCTGATAGTATTGAAATATCCTTTTGGTTTACTGTATGTAACATGATCCCACGTTTCTTCGCTCATCTCCCAGATAGGACTGAACTTAAAGGAACCGGCTACATTAACCAGGATGTCAATTCTACCAAAAGAATCAATGGCTGTTTGAATTAATCTGCCAGCAGTTTCAAAATTAGAAACATCACCAAAAAACGGAACAGCTTCGCCGCCAAAAGCTCTGATTTCCTCTGCAACAGTTTCTGCATCTCCGCTAGCTTTTGCCATTTGCTCTTTAAGATACTCCTGTTGCTCTCTGCCGTAATTTTTTACTTCTGATTCGTTTAATATTGCAAATCCCGTTGAACCTCTGCGCCGATTATTGGTAACAACTCTGGCACCTTCCTTAGCCAGACCAATAGCGATTGCTCTACCGATTCCCTGTCCTGATCCAGTCACCACAGCAACTTTTCCTTCCAGAATGCCTCTCATATTATCCTCCAACTTTCTGAAAATTATCCTGTTTAAAGAACATATTGTTCCTTATATTTGCGTTTTAAAAAAATCCTTTTACCCAAAAAATTGAGATTATCATATCTTCTCAGCCGCAGCATTTCGCCCGGCCAGACGACCAAATGTCCAGGCGCGGCTGTGTGTTACACCTGGAGTCGTAGTTGAATAAGCCCCACCACCAAAAAACGATCCAGAAACATTGCCGGCTGCATATAAACCGGGAATCGGCAATCCATCAGTATCCAGTACCTGTAATCTTGTGTTAACTTTTAATCCGCTTAAAACTACCATCAGCCTCACCTCCATTTTGCAGGCATAAAAGGGTGGCTTTTCAATTGTTGTCAATCTGTCCGGATGTTTTCCAAAATCCCGGTCTTTGCCGCTTCTTGCCAGTTCATTGTACCTTACTACCGTAGCTTTAAAGCTCTCAACCTGAATCCCCATCTTTTCCGCTAGTTCTTCGATACTCTGAGCAACTGGAACATATCCCTTTTCAACTGCATGATCAAGCTGACTTTGACTCCACAGGTACGTAGGAGGTCCCATATTTTTACAGCATTGACTGCGCATCAAGGGTACTTCCTCCGGGTATTTGGCATCCCAGATCGACCAGGCAAAGCGTCCCGGCTGGCGTAAAATCTGATTGCATTCGTAACCCCAGGGGAGATCCTCGTTCATGAAACGTTCTCCTCTGGCATTCACATACAACCACGGTTGCCTGGCAAGATTAAAGATGCCCTGCTTGTTGAAGGTAGCAAAATCAAAAAGCATCGGACAGTGCGGTATCTCATCAATTGCAGCTCCAACCTGTAGCGCCATCTTGTGTCCATCACCAGTGTTTACAGGCGGATCATACTCCACCTTCAAATCTTCAGGTAACCAGTTGCAATATCTTAAAAGCATCTCACGATCATTCCCGTAATCACCTGTGCACAGCACTATTCCCTTTTCAGCCATATATTTGAGATAATTGCCATCCCTGTCTCTGGCAATTACACCGGCTACACGTCCATTTGCCTCCCTGAGAAGACGAACTGCTGGCATTTCAAACCGGTACTCAACACCCAGAGAGCGTCCTTTCTCCAATAACATTTGTGCGAGAGTATTCTGGCGATCTGGTATAAAAACGTGAATGAGAGGATAATTGGGAAAATACCAGTCTTTGGTGGTAAGATCCAGTACAACCTCTACCTTCGCTTCTTTTGCCATATCCAGAAGCCAATCCATGGTCTCGTCACAGTGGTCAGCCCACAATTTAACCAGTCTCTGGTCACCGCGGTATTGCCCGAATTCCATGATCGTAGCGATGACCCTCTCCTTATCGACCCTGATGCCCACCTCTTTCTGCAACCTGCTGTTCAACGCAGCGTTGTGTAATCCGCGAACGTGAAAGGTATCCCCTTTTTCCAGCAAGATAGTTCTGGCACCGGCTTCAGCCGCGGAAACAGCCGCGGTCAGCCCGGCAATGCCTGCTCCGATTATAACTACCTCTGCAAATTTGGTTTCTTTAATTTGCTTATCAGGTATCGAATCTTGCTGCGTATCAAACCTGTATTCCTTATCCCTCAAAGAATTTGTTATCCCGCTCATCTACTCTTCCTCTCTTGTAATATACTAAAAGGTTTTTACTATTTTGCGAAATTATCAGCTTATAACTCAAGAAGATCAGCTCCTTTTTTCACTTCACCATAAATCATCCCTTCACTGAGACCAGGCCAGATAACCTCTTTCAGACGTTTATAAACCCTATCAGCCACTCCAGCGGCTATGCGTGTTTGTTCAATTTCTTCAGGTGACTTAATCTCCCTCAGCGATTCCAGAAAATTATAATCCTCGATTAGCCCCTATCCAAAGTGTTCCTTCAATTTTGAATATATCTTTGCAGATATACAACCGGTACTAATGAGCCCGATGCCATTTCCCTCTCAATCTTGGCTAATTCTTGAAACATCTACTCTATCAGGTTAAAGCTCTCTTTTGCATCTATAAGTTCTAGCGCTTCGATCATTCTGGATAACCTTGAGGTGAGTTTGGGTGCCGTATTAAAAAGTAAAACCGGTTTTCCTTCGAGTGAGAAAACGCAATATTCCCCTCTCCCATAGCCGGTGACATAGCGAATATTGCCAAGGTTGAAATCATCCGGTAACCCCGCGATTAATAAACAATCCATCTTGCGGTCTTTCATTAATCTGCGGATAGCGTCATAACGTTTTCGATATTCATTTAAAGAGATAGCCATTTTTCATCTCTGATATTCGGCATCAACCCTTCATCATATCAGGTAGCCACAGAGTAATTTGAGGGAAAGCTATCAGCATTGCCAGGAAAATAATCAAAGTAATAAAAAACGGAATTATTCCCCTCATAAGCTGCCTGGTTGGAATGCCAAAGGTGTTTTTCATAATATAAAGATCCAGACCTAAAGGTGGAGTTATTAACCCGATTTGCATATTGACCACAACCAGAATGCCGAACCAGACCAGATTGAGATCCAGGGCTACGACAGCGGGAATGAAGATGGGTAAAGTCAGCAGTAGAATCGTCATGGTATCCATAAAACAACCAAGAATAAGGTAAAGAATGTTAATGCCGATGACAAATAATATGGGGGACAGCCCCATATCCAGAACTGCATTAGCCAGTTGCTTTCCCAAACCGCTGCTGCCAACAACATAGGTAAAAAATGAAGCACCGATAATCACCAAGATAAGCATTCCTGTGATCAGTGATGCTTCGAACAGTGCCCTTCTTAAATGCTGCAGGCGAAACTTATATGCCGCAATAGCTACGATCAGAGCAGCTACACATCCAAATCCAGCCGCCTCAGTGGTTGTGGCTATACCGAGATAAATTACACCGAGAATGCTGAAGATTATCAATGCCACGAGCCAGAGTCTTTTCAACGAGGCAAATCTTTCCCTCCACGTATAACTTCCAGCCGGGGGTCCGAGTCTGGGATTGAACCACGCCATCACAACCGCAGTTGATGCCAGCATAATTGCAAGTAAAACCCCAGGGATTATTCCCCCGATAAATAGCCTTCCAAGGGAAACTTCGGCAAACAGAGTTAGAACAATCATAGTAGTACTGGGAGGAATAAGAGGCCCCAGAACACCACCGCAGCAGAGTGCACCAAGAGCAAATCCACGATTATAACCGTGCTTTTCATACTGTGGGGCTGCAATCTTGCCAACGGTAATAATACACCCGCCGCTGTGACCAACAATAGCCGCCATGGCAGCTTCACCTAAAATGCTTGCTGCCACCAACCCGCCAGGCAGACGTGATAACCATTTACTGGCTGCATTAAAAAGTTCATCACCAACAGTAGTCTCAGCAATAATGCAGGCTAATAGAAAAAAGAGAGGTAAAGGAGCTAACGCATCTCTGAAGAGAAAGGCAAATGTGGTGCGTCCAAGTAAATCTATCACCGGAGGTCCATAGGTGACTATCCCGATTGCTAAAGCTGGCACCAGCATCGAAAAGGCAATTGGAATGCCTATCAACATCAGTAGAATCATTATTCCCAGGCAAATAATACCGGGTAAAAATTCCATAGATACTCCCTATCATTTTTATTCATCCACAGGAGTAGGCTGCGCACCTTTTGCTTTGCCCATTACCAATATGCTTATACCACGAAACAATTGACCGATCATGATCAGGCACAATAATCCATACCCTACCGGTATCGTGAATCTTACCGGAAAAACCGGCTCAGACCAGACAGACATACTTCTCTCGTAAATCTGAAAGGAATAAACTGCAGATTCCCATCCCTTCCATACCAGAACAACGCCGACAAAAAGTCCCATCACCGGAACTGCAACCTCTGAAATAAAGAATTGAATTTTCTGAGAAAAACGATTCATCAGGAAATCCACTTTCAGGTGACGTCCATTTCTCTGCACGTAAGAAACAGCAAGTACACAGGCTGGAATCAGTAAGATTTTGACCATTTCAATAGCGATAATGGATGGGTCGTGAAATACATACCGTTTAATTACTCCGTAAGTGACATTAATACTCATATAAAGAAGCATCATACCACTTAGCAGCAATCCAGCTTTGCTCATCAGATCCAGTGACCTGTCTAATATCCGGGCAATTTTAGCTAATACTATCAAAGCTACATATCCTTACGAGATTATTCCCTAAAATCAGGATACC
>Ga0315298_1007440_pt1 | contig 14417 bp, 14 predicted proteins | sample WHS_1_MG_FD_203077 | JGI IMG/M metagenome (GOLD analysis project Ga0315298, IMG submission 203077) | Extremophilic microbial mat communities from Washburn Hot Springs, YNP, Wyoming, USA - WHS_1_MG | ecosystem: Environmental > Aquatic > Thermal springs > Hot (42-90C) | place: USA: Wyoming... | reverse complement strand
GGAGGGTCCCGGCCGGTCAGGCTGGTCGGTCCCGGCGGCCGGGGGCGAGCTCCGCCGAGCGCTCCGCGGCCCGGCGGACGGCCTCGATGAGCCCCTGCTTGAATCCGGCCCGTTCCAGAGCGGCCAGACCGGCCATGGTCGTGCCGCCCGGCGAGGTGACCTTGCGCCGGAGCTCGGCCGGGCTCTCCCCCGTGATTTGGGCGGTGGCGGCGGCGCCCCGGATGGTCTGCAGGGCCAGACGGTAGGAAACGTCCGTGTCCAGCCCGAGGGCCACCCCGGCTTCCGTGAGGGCTTCGAGCATGAGATACACGTAGGCCGGCCCGCTGCCTGATAGGCCCGTGACGGCGTCGAGGCGGTTCTCGTCGAGCTCGACGACCAGGCCTACCACGTCGAAGAGCCGTCTGGCCACGGCCAGGTGCTCGGCCGCGGCCCAGCGGCCGGCGGCGAGCGCCGTGGCCGACTCGCCCACGCTGCACGAGGTGTTGGGCATGGCTCGCACGACCGGCGTCCCCTCGGGGACGAGTTCTTCGATTGTCGCCGTTCCCAGGCCGGCCACCACTGACACGAGAAGCGGCCGCCCACTCAGGTAAGGACGGGCCTGCTCGAGACACTGAAGTGCGTCGGCCGGCTTGGTGGCGAGAATCACCGTCGCGGCCCCGGCCAGGGCCTGGTCCTTGCCGGCAGAGGCCGTCACGCCGTAGACGCGGGCCAGGTTGTCAAGGCGGGCCCGGTTGGAGCGGTTGGTGACCCTCACCTCGCCGGGGGCGGCCAGACCGGAGCCAAGGATTCCCCGAATGAGAGCCTCGGCCATCGAACCGGCGCCGAGGAAAGCGAGAGGCGTGAGACTAGATTGTCCGGCGGACTGTCTGGTCTTAGTCATGGCTTTTGAACCTCCACGGAAAAGCACTTGACCCCTCCGCCTAGGGACGGAGGGGTCAATCCGCGGTACCACCCTGCTTGGCCAGAAGGCCCACCTTTGGCGCGACCGGCCCCGGCCGGGCTCCCGCGGCGGGGCTCTTGACCGAGCCCCGGGTCGGCCGCGGCGGCCGCCGGTCCGAGCGCGCTTCCCGGGGTAACGGCCGGGAGGGCCGGGAGACTCGTCGCCTCCGGTTCGGGGGCGGGTTCAGGGTGACGCCGGCGCCGGACTTTCAGCCTGGGTCCGGCTCTCTGGGTCCGGGTCTCGGCCCCGTCTTTCCCCGTCATCACCTGTACCAGGCGATGGGATGTTCTATGCCGGTTATGTTACGTCTCCGTCCGGCGGCTGTCAAGCGGGCTTTGGAGGATTTGGAGGAATCGACCCGGGGTCCATTGAAGACAGGCCGTATGACGGATTACGCGCGTCTCGGGTCAAGAGCACTTGAGCATATCCGGCACCTGGCGGTGGACATCGGCCCGCGCGGCTCGACCACGGCGGCCGAAAAGCGCGGCAGCGACTACGCGGCCCAGGAGATGCGCCGCTGGGCCGCCGAGGTGCAGGTCGAGCCGTTTCGCTGCTACTCGACCTTCAGCCTGCCTTGGGGCCTGGTGGCTCTGCTGCAGGCGGCAAGCGCGGTCCTGCTCTGGTTCTCACCGCCGGCGGCCCTGATTGCGGCGGGTGTCAACCTGCTCCTTCACTTCGCCGTTGCCTCGGGCCGGGCCGACGTCGGGTTCCTCTTCCCGAAGCGTCCCAGCCAGAACGTCTGGGGTCGCGTTCCGCCGGGTCGCGTTCCGTCGGGTTGCGTTTCGCCGGCGGCCCCGGCCGCGGGCGGTCCGGGTCCCAGCCGCCGGGTCGTCTTCCTGGCCCACGTCGACTCGACCCGGGCCACCCTGGCCTATGCCCCCAAGGCCCTGAAAAACCTCCGAGCAAGTCACGTCCTTAACCTCGTCGTAACCGTCGCCTTGCTCGTCCTGCCGCTCCTGGGGCTAGCCCTGGTCCCCTTTTTCGGGGCGGCCCTCTTCGCGGCGAGGGTCGCCGTCTCGGTCCTGGCTCTCATCGCTCTCTACGCTCTGGGCAACTACGTCCACCGCCAGCTGTTCATGCCCTACGTGGCCGGGGCCAACGACAACGCCTCGGGGGTGGGCCTGGCCCTCGCCCTGGGTGAGCACTATGCGGCCGAGCCTCTGTCCGACACGGAGGTCTGGTGCGTGGTGACCGGTTGCGAGGAGACCGGCTATCCGGCCGGGGCCAGACACTTCGTGGACAGACACTTCGACGAGCTGCGCGACGCGGACTTCATCATTCTCGACAATCTGGGGGCGGGCGAGCTGCGGCACCTCACCCGGGAGGGCATCGTCCTGCCGTTACGGATGGACCCCGGCCTTCTGGAGCTGGCCCGACGCATCGGACGGCGCCATCCCGAGTGGAACGTCCGCGACTCGGTCTGCAATCTCGGCTACACCGACGCCACGCCGGTTCTGACGGCCGGTTGCCGAGCCCTAGCCGTCTGGGCCGAGGGGCCGGACGGCTTTCTCGTCAATTACCATTGGCCGACGGACACCTTCGAGAACATCGACCCCGAGACTGTCACCCGGGCGGCCCAGTTCGTCGCGGAGCTGGTCGAGGCCATCAACCGCGGCGAGGGTCGCGACGTAGACCGGACTGATGGTCGCGAGGCTAGCCGGGCTGAGGGCCGCAAGGTCGGCCCGGCTCGGGACCGGGCTGAGGACCGGGAGGCGGCCCCCACTCAGGGGCCGTCCTCGCCGGGCGGCTCGAGATAGGGGAGGCCCTCCGGGGTCAGGCGCACCGTGGCCGCCTTGACGTGCCAGCGGCCGGCGGGGTCGACGTCCAGCCAGTCGCTCCGGTACTCGCCGCTGTCCCTCCAGTCCATCCAGACCTGCCAGCCGCCGAAGAGAAGGATGCTTCCGGTTTCGTCGTGCAGATAACAATCGGACCGGGAGATGAGATCGGCCACCCGGTCGTCCGGGTCACGCTTGCCGTAATCGAGGGTCAGGCTGACGGTCCGGCCCTCCAGAGCCGCCGGGTCGGCCAGGATGTCCGCTATCCGCACGGTGCTCGCCTCCATCCGGTGACGGGTGCAGCCGCCGCCGGCGATTGCGGCGGCCCCGACGGCGAGGGCCGATAGGGCCCCGACAGCGAGGGCCGATAGGGCGGCGACGGCTAGGGCCCGAGCGAACCGGAACAGGCCGAAACGGGCCGGAGCGAAGCGAACCGGGGCCGAGTAGGGGCTCCGTCGGCCGCTGCTCACCCTACCACGCTCCTTCCAGGTGCACCACCAGGAGCAGGCCGTCCCCGGCGATTGTCACCGAAGCCTCGGACCCCAACATCTCGTTACTGACGCCGAGGGTTTCCCCCCACCGGAGCGCGCCTTCCGTAAGGGGGTAGCTCAGCCCGGTCGTGGTCACCCTCGTCACCACGGGGGTGAAGGGAATAAGCGAGACCACGTCGCCGGCCGTCCCCGTAATCGGACACGGGGGACCGGGGCGGACGAAGAAAGCCTCCTGCCGGGCGTCCCTCAGGACGACCCTCGGGCGCGGGCCGAGCCCGGCGACCAGGGCCAGCAGGCCGGCGTTGTGGTCGGCTCGGTCCCCGAAGGCCCCGCAGACGACGACCTCGTCCGGACCATAATCGAAAGCCGCCTCGAGGGCCAGGTGCGTGTCGGTCTTGTCCTTGCGGACCGGGTGGACCCGGATGGGACAGAGGGCCTGGGCCCGGTACCGGTCGGCGTCGTTCAGGGAGTCGAGGTCCCCGACGACGAGATTGGGCCTGAGGCCGAGCCCCAGAACCACCGCCGCTCCGCCGTCGGCGCAGACGAGCGGCGTTCCCGGGGCGGCGAAACGGCGGATGTAGGAGGGGTCCTGCTGCCGCGCCGCCGAGGTCACGATGACGACCCTCGCCTGCACCGCCCCCCCTCGACCGGCTTCTTCTCATGGGTTTTCCCGCGGGTGTGCGGGCAATCCCACGGGCAATTGTACACAAACCGGACCGACCTGAATAGGATTGGGATGCCGTCGGCCGGGCGCCGGGCCGACCCCGGAGGCCGGGCCGAGCCCGGGCGCCGGGCGCCGGTTCAACCCCGGCTCCGGCGTTCAGCCGTGAGGAGGCGCGAGACCTTGGGTATAGTCCAGGAACTGGCCAAAGGCATCAAGGCCCGGGAGGAGCCTCTCCTGGGGGAGTATGAAGGGTTGGCCTCGGCCGCCGTGACGGTCACGGAGAAGAAGCTCGCCGCCATGGTCCTCGGCTACCAGAAGTTCCAGCTGAAGAGCCTGGACCTTTTCCAGACGGAGGTCCCGGACCGGTTCATGGGTTTTGGGAGCGTCACGAGCGACGCCGTCAACGTCCGGCGCGGACCGACGGCCAAAGAGGCCTCCCTCTTCACGGTCGAGCGGGGAACTCCGGTCATCGTTAAGGACGTCAAGGGCCTCTGGGTGGAAGTCCGGTTCGCCAACGGCAAAGAAGGCTACGTCTTCAAGGACTACATCCACATCGAGACCGTCGGCGAATAGCAGCTAGAAACCGCCGCATTCGACGAGGGTGTATTCTACGTAGTTCCGCTCGTCCGTGAGTAGTTTCAGATAAAGGGCGAGCGGCACGTTGGGGTTGACGCAGAACTCGCAGCTCTGGCCCGCGGCGTCTTTCCACACGCCGAGGGCCCCCGTGATTCCGGCGAACGAGCGCTTAGCGGTGATGGCGAAAGAGATACGGTTGGCACCCTCGCCCAGGGACCAGCTGGCCCCCGGCTCCCAGGAGTGGCTGGCCAGTCCCAGGGCCCGGCGCGGGGTCACCAGGAGTCCGACCAGCGCGGCCCGGGCCACCGTATAGGTGATGCCGTCGGCCCAGTCGATGGTCGAGGGGGTTTCGGCCACGAAGCTGCCGGAGAAACCATCTCCCACGCTGCCGGCGTAATCGACCCTCAATCTCCCGTTCCCGGCGTCGCTGAGGTCGAGCTGGTACCATCCGGTCGTCAGCCGGCCGTCGGTGACCGTGTTCAGGCTGTAGCGGTAGTGTTGTCCGGGAGCCAGGGAGGCATCCCAGTCGCCCCACGGACCGAGCTCCCTGCCGAAAGCGGGGTCCTGCCCCGGCTCGCCGGCCGGTTGGCCCGAACCCGCGGACCCGGCGCCCGCGGCGGTCGGCCGCCCCGCCCGCGCGCATCCGGCCAGGGGAAGGGCGAAGGCCGCAGCCGCAGCCGCCAAGGCCGCGGCCGCCAAGGCCAGGACGAGGGTCGAAGCCAGTACGCTGCGGCAACGGCGCATGTCGCCCGCCTCCTTCAATCAAACCTGCTCCCGCTCTCGGAACGGCCGCCCCACAGGCGCCTTCGGGCTCGGCCGGCCGTCGCTACCCGGCCGAGGAATTGCACGTCGGCGGGCCCGGTTCCTGCATGAGCTGGTCGCGGCGCCCAGCGGGGAAGACCCACCCGACACCCTCCTCGACGGCGGCCCGGGGCAGCCGGCCCGGGTGGGGCAGGTAGGGTAGGTGGGGCGAAGGGGGCAGGGGGGAGCCGGCGGGCTCGGCGCCGGGCAGGGGGGAGCCGGCGGGCTCGGCGCCGGGCGGCGAAGGGCGGAGCATGGCTCCGGCCATCATCAGAAGGAGGGCCGCCGCCAGCCCGGCGGCCTGGAGTCTGGCCCGCGCCTCAGGGTCCCGGTGGAGCAAGGCGGAAATCATGGCGACCAGGAAATAGACAGAGGCGATGGCACCACCGTGGAGAAGAATAGACCACAGCGGCAAGAAGGCCCCACCTCCGTCAAGTCGGTCGGCTTAGTTTTTCCCGGGGAGGGCGGGACCGACGGGTCGCACCCGTGCGCGGCGACTGAAGCCGCCGCGGGGCGGGAGGCCGGCGTTTTCGCTCGAGCGCGGGTCAAACCGGAAGGTCGAAGCTGAAGGTCGAACCGGAAGGTCGAAGCTGAAGGTCGAACCGGAAGGTCGAAGCTGAAGGTCGAACCGGAAGGTCGAAGCTGAAGGTCGAACCGGAAGGTCGAACCGGGAGGTCGGGTCGGGGTGGAGCGTTCGCGGGACGGAAGAAGCCGATGGACCGACGTGGCGATCGGGGTGGCTGCAGCCGCGGTCATCGTGGCGATGGGTTACTACTTCCTTGTTGTGCGGCCCCGGAGCCAGGCGGGGGCACCGCCGGCCGTTGGAGACGCCGCCCCGTCCGTCACGCTCACCGAACTGGCTACCGGGAAACCTTTGCGGCTTCCCGGTGACCTTGCCGGGCGTCCCTACTCGCTGACCTTCTTCTCCTACACCTGACCGTGGTGCCGCCAGGAGGTGCTGCAGTTGCAGCCCATCGCCGAGCGGTATAAGGGCAGGTTCGAAGTGTTCGTCGTCACGGCGGGCACCAAGGGCGACCTCGACTATCTGGGGCAGGTCCCCGCGCTGCGGGTGCTCCTCGACCCCGACGGCGGCGCTTTTGCCGCCTACGGCGTGACCGGCATTCCGGACACCTTCGTTGTCAGCCCCAAGGGGCTCATCCTCGAGAACATCGTCGGGTGGCAGGGGGACGTCTCCGCGGCCGAGTTCGCCGACACCGTCCGCCGGGTGGCGGGGCCGTAGCCGTGGCCGCGCCGGGATTTCGGCTCAGCCTTGTCGGCTCCGCCGTCGCCCTGGTGCTGGCCGCCGCGGAGTACGGCCTGCTTATCCTTTCGGTCGGCGCCCGGGCTCGCGGCAAAGGCCTTTCCTGGGCCCGCGCGGGCGCCGGCGCGCTGGTGTCCTTCGCCGCCGGGGCGGCCCTGTTCCCGGCGGCCATCCTTCTAGTGCAGGTCCCCCTTCAGACGGCCCTGAGTCGAATCATGATGGCCGCCGTGGCGACGGCGGACCAGGCGGTCCTGTCGATTCCGGCGGTCCTGGTCACGGGTCTGGTCCAGGAACCGGCCAAGCTCCTTGCGGCGGGGGTCGGAGCCGCGGTGGCAGCGGCCGGCCGCAGGAGCCCCCGGGCCGGTCGGGATGCGAATTCAGCCGCGGCACGGGCTTTGACGGTAGGGGCCGCGGCCGGGGTCGGGGCGGGGTTCGCCGAAGCCGCCTTCGTCCTTTCGGTCGCGTTCGCCGCGGTCGGTGGTCCCGGGGCCGGCGGCGAGGCGGGGCGACAAGCGCTCGCCCTCGCCGTTGCGGAACGCGCGTCGGCTGTCCTGTTCCACTTGTCCACCACGGGCATCGTCGTGTTCGCGTGGACGCTCGGCGTGGGTCGGGGCGTGGGGGCCCTGGGCGGTGTCTCGGCCCTCCACGGGCTTGTGGACTACTCGACGGTCTTTATCGGAAGAGGGATGAGCGTGGGCTTCGTGGAGGCGGCCGCCGCGGTCGCGGCGGCCGCCTGCTTCGGGCTGCTGGTGGGGCTGGTGAGGCGGGCTTCCGGGGCCGATGGCGGTGGGAGGGCCCTGGAGCGGGCACAGCAGGCAGAGTCCAGACGGTAGGAGGGGCGATGAGAATGGGCCGATTGTCTTTCCCGGTCACCCTGGCGCTCGGCGTCGCCCTCGCCCTTGCCGGAAGTGCGGCTCTGGCGGGTTGCGGCGGGGGCGGCGCGGGCGGCCAGGCGGCGCCGCTAGTTCTCACCACGCCCTGGAAAGCGGGCGAAGTGACGAAGCTGGAAATGAGGGCTCTCGACACGGGCGCGGTCATCGGCTCGTGGGAGCTCGAGGTCGCGGCTCGGCCGGGGGGCGGGGGCTGGGTCCTCACCACGCGGACGGTGTCGCCGCAGGGTTCGGAGGTCTGGACGGTGGAGGTTGGTGCCGACCTTCTGCCGGTTTCGACGGGGCTGGACGCCCGGGACGGGGCCGGCCGGGAAATCGCCGTCCTGAAGGCCGTGTACGGGGACGGCAAGGTGGTCATCAACGCCCGCTCGTCGGGCAAGGACCAACCCCCCACCACGGTGAAGCTGCCGGCCCCTCCCTATTTCGACAACGAAGAAGTGGTTGCCGTCCTGCGCTGCCTGCCGCTCGCCGACGGGCTCAAGGTGCAGCTCGACGACATCGTGACCCGGACCGCCGCGAAGAGGCGGGTCCAGGCGACCGTGACGGGTAAGGAGACCGTAACGGTCCCGGCCGGGACGTTCGAGTGCTGGGTCCTCGAGTTCACGGGCCTGGGTCAGAAAGCGTGGATCGCCGCGGCCCCGCCGAACCAGCTCGTCCGGTACGAGAACACCGCGGCGAAGGTCCGCTCCGTGCTCGTGGAGTACACGCCCGGACCGTAGCCGGTCCGGGCGCCGCCGTTGTGCGCGGCGGGACCGGCCGCCCGCCGCCCTACCAGACCGTCGTGTGCGTATAGTCGTTACGGCAGGGGGCGCCCAGGCAATAGGAGACGCGCCGGGCGGCGGGCAGCGCCACGGCCGACCAGAAGGTGGCCATACCGTCGGCGTGCCCGCAGACCGGGGTCTTGTGGTCCCGCATCAGCCCGGCCACGGTTTCGGCCGAGGCCGGCCGCAATCGGGCCGCGGTCTCGCTGAGGAAGCGGTAGCGGGCCACGCTGCCGCTGGGGGCTTTCCTTCCCAGGCCGACCATGTCCGGGTGGCGGAAGTGGTTCGTGGCCGCCAGCACGCCGTTCTCGGCCTCTCGCACGCGCGTCCGCTCGGGGTGGGCTTCGACGACGAAGACCTCGCGGTCGTCCGCCACCAGGTAATTGTAGGAAGCCAAGTGCGGGAGCGACCGGATGCGCTCCACCGCTTCCCTTGCCGTCCGGCAGGTCTCGAGGACGATGCGGACGACCAGCACCGAGAACAATCCCGGCCGCCGCCTGGCGGGAGGGGCCGAGCGGACCCCGTGGAGGCTGGCGAAGAGGCCGGCCTCGTTCATCCCGTCGTGCCGACCGGCGAGAAGACCGTCGTACATGCCGACGTGCGCGAGCGGACCGCCTCGGTCGGGCCACCGGGCCGGCTGCGGGGGCGGCGTCGCCGCCTCCGGCGGGCCGGGTGGAGGGGCCGGTCTCGTCGTGATGAGGTGTCTGGTTGTCGCCCAGTAGAAAAAGTCGTAGTTGCGCCCGACGACCGGCCCGTCGGCCGTCAGGACCGCCACGGTGCTGCAACCGGGCGGAGCCGGGTCCGGGTCGCCGCGGCCCTCGTCCGCCTCGTCCGCCGGGTCCGCCGCACGCGCCTTTCCCATCCGCCGCCGGCGGCTCGTGACGAGGCCCCTGGCCGGCGCCTCCGTCAACCCCACGGAAAGGAACCAGTAGGCCTCCTCGACGGGGCGACCGTAGGCGGCGGCCATGGCCTCGACCTCGGCCAGGGCCGCGGGATACTCGCGCGCCAGGACCGCGGCGCAGGCCCGCGCGAAATCGACCTGCTCGGGCGTGAGGCTTTCCAAAGGCGGGCCGCCGAGGTCCGGGCGCCTGGACGCCATCTGCCGTCCGAGGTCGTCGGGCGGGCCCGTGATTTCGTAGACCCGGTAGTCCGCCCTTTTCTCCTGCGCCAGGTCCGTCTCGTATCCCGGGTCGCGGCCGGGCGCCCCGGCGGGTTCCCGCGCGCCGTCCACGGGCGACTCACCTCCTCCGTCCACTACAGGTTTGTAGGCTACGGGAGCAGCACGAAACCCGAGGGGTCGAGAGTGGTGCCCCATTCGGCGGACAGGGTGTTCATATCGGCCAGCATCCGCTCGTAATCTTCGCCGGTCTCCAGGACCGGCCGGCAGTCGTCGGTGAAGACCGGCAAAAAGCGCAGCGCCGCCAGACCCTCCTCGTCGAAGGTGGCCAGGACGATGCCGCTGTCCTGCGACCGGCGGCTGGAGTGGGTGAAGACGAAATTCCCGAGACTATAGACGATGGCCTTGCCCTTATAGACCTCGATGCCCTGCAGCACGTGCGGGTGGTGCCCGATGACGAGGTCGGCCCCGGCGTCGATGAGGGCCCGTCCGCAGCGTCTCTGGAAGGCGTCGGGGTTGGAGTCGCCCTCGACGCCCCAATGGAGGCTGACCACCACGTAATCGACCTGTTCGCGGAGCTTGGCGACCGCGGCGGCCAGGGCTCCGATGTCGCGGGCCGAGCATATCCCGGGCCGCTGGGCGGTCGGCGTCCATTCTTCGGGGTAGAACACCGTGCCGGCCAGGAACCCGACCTTATACCCGCCGGCCTCCAGGACCACCGGCCGCCAGGCTTCGTCCTTGTTCGCGCCGGCCCCCACGTGGGCCACGCCGCGCTGGTCGAGATAGGCGATGGTGTCGAGCAGTGCGTCCGAACCGTAGTCCTCCGAGTGGTTGTTGGCCAGCGAGACGATGTCGACGCCGGCGTGGACGAGCCCGTCGAGGCTGGACGGCCTAGCCCGAAAGGTCCAGGTTTTGTCGTAGGGGGTGCCGCGCGTCGACACGCAGCACTCGAGGTTGACCATGGCGATGTCGGCTCGGGCCAGGGTGGGGGCTACGCCGCCCCACGGGTAATCGGCGCCTTTCGCGTCGATGAGGTCGCCGACCCGGGAGCCGAGGAGGGTGTCCCCCGCGAAGGCCAGCGTGATGTCCCGCACCGGCGCGCCCTCACCGCCCTCCGACCGGCGGGAGAGAAGGACCGCCCGACGCGTGTCGTCCCAGGCCACGTCCAGGCCCAGGTTCTCAGCCGCGAAACGGAGCGGGACCATGACCCGCGAGCGCCAGAGCACCGCCGGGGCGTCCAGGGTCAGGGGCCGCCCGTCCACGTCGGCCAGGGCCGAGCCGATATAAAGGTCGATGGTGCGGTCGGCGGTCTTGATGGTGACCCGGTCGGCGCCGTTCCAGAGCACAGTCGCTCCGAGCCGCTCGAAGACGGCTCTCGCCGGGACCAGGGTGCGGCCGCCGGCGACGACGGCGGGGACGGGCAGGACGATACGCTGTCCGTCGAGGTAGATGCGGGTGCAGAAGACGGGGCCCGCGAACGCGGCCGGCGGCGGAGCGGCCGCCGAAGGGGCGGCGACCGGGGCGGCGGAGGCGGGCGCCGCCGCGAGGGCGGCCGGCGGCGACAGAGGCCCGAGAACCGTTGCGGCGAAAAGGGCGGCGGCAAGCAAGGACCGCAGCCGAAGGCCCGGGCCGGCGACGACGGCAACGGGGCGGAACAACTAACCACTCCTTCCGGTGGCGGAGCTTCGGTCCGGTGGGACGGAGCTTCGGTCCGGTGGGACGGAGCTTCGGTCCGGTGACGGAGCTTCGTCGGGGGCGGAGGGGTTTCCTCCCGAGGAAGAGGGTCCCTGGGCCGGCTCGGCCCCGCCGGGAATTGTCCTGCATTTCGGTCACAAAAAGGACTTAACCAAACGTTCGGTGAAACAGCAGAATAGTCCGCCAGCAAGCCGACCCGGGTTTCGTCCGCCGGGTCCTCACTCTTTGACTCTGCCGGGGCCGGGGGCCGCTTCCGGCCGTGGCCGCGGCCGCGGAACAAGGGGGTGGGCGGAGAAGAGACGACAGCCTGCCTTAAAGCTTGACGCGTCATTGCCTAACGCCCAACGCCTTTCGGCCGCGCCAAGCAAGCGCCTGCGCGCCAGCAAGGGAGGGAAGCCAGTGCCTAGAGAGATCCGCAAGGTCGCCGTCCTCGGCGCGGGAGTGATGGGAGCCGCCATCGCCGCCCATCTCGCCAACGTCGGCATCCCCTGTTACCTCCTGGACATCGTCCCGAAAGAGCTGACCGAGGACGAGAAGAAGAAGGGTCTCACCTTGGAGTCCCCCCAGGTCCGTAACCGGTTCGCCGCCCTGGGGCTCGACGCCGCCCTGAAGGCCAGACCCGCCGCCTTCCACGTTCCCGAGAACGCCGCCTACATCACCATCGGCAACTTCGAGGACAACCTCGGCTGGGTCGGCGAGGTCGACTGGGTCATCGAGGTCGTCGTCGAGAAGCTCGACATCAAGCGGAGCCTCCTCGAGAAGGTCGAGAAGTTCTGGAAGCCCGGGACCATCGTGTCGTCGAACACCTCCGGCATCTCCATCAACAAGATGGTCGAGGGCCGCTCGCCGGAGTTCCGTCGCCATTTCTTGGGCACGCACTTCTTCAATCCGCCCCGGTACATGAAGCTCCTTGAGATAATCCCCGGCAACGACACGGACCCGGCCGTTGTGGACTACATGGCCCGTTTCGGCCAGGACGTCCTCGGCAAGGGCATCGTGATGTGCAAGGACACGCCGAACTTCATCGGCAACCGCATCGGCGTCTACGGCATGCTCGAGACCCTGAGGATAGTGACGGCCCAGGGCTACACCGTCGAGGAAGTCGACGCCGTCACCGGCAAGGCCATGGGCCACCCCAAGAGCGCCACCTTCCGCACCGCCGACATCGTGGGTCTGGACACCCTTTACCACGTAGCCACGAACGTCTACGAGTGCATGCCAACCCCCGAGGCCAAGGCCGCCTTCGAGAAGCCCCCTATCCTCGAAGAGATGATGAAGCGCAAGTGGCTGGGCGACAAGACGGGGCAGGGCTTCTACAAGAAGGTGAAAAAGCCGGACGGCTCGAGCGAGATTCTGTCGCTTAACCTGCAGACGATGGAGTACGGGCCCCAAACCAAGCCCGACTTCCCCTCCATCAAAGCCGGCAAGAAGATTCCCGACCTCGCCGAGCGGATGCGGATGCTTATCTCCGCCGACGACCGGGCCGGCCGGCTCGTCTGGGAGCTGACGAAGAAGACCCTGCTCTACGCCGGCTCGGTGGCCCAGGAGATAGCCGACGACATCGTCAACATCGATAACGCCATCAAGTGGGGCTTCAACTACGAGGCCGGCCCGTTCGAGGGTTGGGACGGCCTCGGCGTCCCGGAGACCGTCTCCCGCATGGTGGCCGAGGGCCACTCCATCCCCCGGTGGATCGAGGAGATGCTGGAGGCCGGCCACAAGACCTTCTACGCTGAGAAAGACGGCAAGAAGTGCTATTACGATTGGAAGACCAAGAGCTACGTCCCGCTCAAGACCGACCCGCGGATGTACGTCCTGGCCGACCTGAAGAAGTCGAAGGGCGTCGTCTTCGAGAACCTGGACGCCAGCCTCATCGACCTCGGGGACGGCGTCCTCAACCTCGAGTTCCATAGCCCCAACCAGGCCATCGGCCCCGACCTCATCGAGATGATTCACCGGTCGGTGGAGGAGGTCGAGAAGCCCGGCTGGGTCGGGCTCGTGGTCGGCAATCAGGCCCCCAACTACTGCGTCGGCGCCAACCTCCTCATGGTCGTCATGTACGCCAACGAAGGCAAGTTCGACGACATCGCCATGGCCTCCAAGGCGCTCCAGGACGCTCTGATGCGGATGAAGTACTGCGCCAAGCCGGTCGTGACGGCCCCGCACTCCATGGCCCTGGGCGGCGGCGCGGAAATCGTCATGCACGGCCATAAGGTCGTGGGCTCGGCCGAGACCTACCTCGGGTGCGTGGAGTTCGGCGTGGGCCTCCTGCCGGCGGGCGGCGGCTGTAAGGAACTGCTGCTGCGGAACATGGAGAACCTCCCCACGAACGGCCCGCTGCCGTTCGACCCGATGCCGGCCGTGGCCCGGGCGTTCGAAACTATCGCCATGGCCAAGGTCTCCACGAGCTTCCCGGAGGCCATAAAGCTCGGCTACCTGCGGAAGACCGACCGGTGCGTCGCCAACCGCGACCTGCAGCTATATTTCGCCAAGCAGGAAGTGCTCGCCATGGCCGCCGCCGGTTTCCGGACGCCGCTCCCCGCCAAAATCAAGGTCGTAGGCGAGCCGGGGCGGGCCGTGCTCGAGGCCAACACCTACATGATGTGGAAGGCCGGCTACATCAGCTCCCACGACCGGCTCATCGCCAACAAGATCGCCTACGTCCTCACCGGGGGCGAGGCCCCGCCCGGCGCCGAGGTCTCCGAGCAGTTCATCCTCGACCTCGAGCGCCAGGCGTTCGTCGAGCTGTGCAAGGAAGAGAAGTCGCGCGAGCGGATGCAGTACATGTTGATGAACGGCAAGCCGCTCCGGAACTAGGGAGGTGTGACCATGCGCGAAGCCGTGATTGTCTCCGGGGTGCGCACCGCGGTGGGCAAGGCCCCGCGCGGAACGCTCCGGTTGACCCGCCCCGAGGAGATGGCGGCCGTCGTCATCAAAGAGGCCGTCGCCCGGGCTCAGGGCCTTGACCCGGCCGAAATCGACGACGTTGTGCTGGGCTGCTCGTTCCCCGAGGCCGAGCAGGGCATGAACGTGGCCAGGGTCGCCCTCCTCCGGGCCGGGCTGCCGGTGAAGGTGGCGGGGCAGACCGTCAACCGGTTCTGCTCGTCTGGCCTGCAGGCGATTGCCATCGGCGCCTCGGCCATCATGGCCGGATGGGCCGACGTCGTGGTGGCCGGCGGGGTGGAAAGCATGAGCCTGGTCCCGATGGGGGGCAACAAGCTCCTCCCCAACCCCTACCTCATCGAGAACTTCCCCGAAGTGTACCTCAGCATGGGCCTGACGGCGGAAGAAGTCGCCGAGCGCTATAAGGTGACCCGGGAGGACCAGGACCGGTTCGCCCTGGCCAGCCACCAGAAAGCGGCGGCCGCCATCAAGGACGGCAAGTTCAAGGACGAAATCGTTCCGCTCCAGGTGGTCCAGAAAGAGGTCACGCCGGACGGCAAGGT
>Ga0315298_1007438_pt1 | contig 14419 bp, 7 predicted proteins | sample WHS_1_MG_FD_203077 | JGI IMG/M metagenome (GOLD analysis project Ga0315298, IMG submission 203077) | Extremophilic microbial mat communities from Washburn Hot Springs, YNP, Wyoming, USA - WHS_1_MG | ecosystem: Environmental > Aquatic > Thermal springs > Hot (42-90C) | place: USA: Wyoming... | reverse complement strand
GAACCCGGGTCCCCTCCCCACCCTCCCCAGGGTAGCTCGTTATCAACGAAATAACCCAGACACCAAGGGTCCTCTCTCCATTCCCTCGTGGCGTTATCTATCGCTCGCTCAACTGTCTTCTCAAACCCCTCATCAAAAACATCGGGCATCGGGAACCAAGCGAAATCACCACCATAATGGATGGCTACAACATAAGGAATGCCCTGCTTGAATACCTCTGATGATGACCAATTGCCAATGGTGTTGAAGCCCCAAGCAAGAAGTCGTCTCTTAACCATCTCCCTCCATCTTTCCTGCCAATTATCTCCGTATTTCCGCTTCAAATTCATAGCATAGAAGTTTATCTTATCGTCTTGATAGAATTCCCTGAGTGGGTCCCCCGGGGAAGGAAGCCAGCTGAAGAGATATTCTCTTCCCTTTATGGGAGAAACCTCCCAATGCCCAACGCAATCGATCCCGAGGGAGAAGAATAGATGCCCTGTGGGAGTAACCAGCCACCAGCGTCCCTTTCCTTCTCTCAAATCCTTTGGAGGCTCCGTCTCCCTTCCTCCCTCAACATAGGCTGTTCTGAAGAAACCCGTCGCCTTCAACTGGGGACCATCCTTCCAACCGCCGAATTCGTCCCTATCGGGAAGAGGTGGATGAGCTTTAAGCCACTCCTCCTCTTCCTTCAATTGTTTCTTGAAATCGCTATCCCTATGCACTTTCCCCTTCCAATCGCTTCCAGCATATTGACCATAGCGGTCAACTATTCCCTTCCAATTTTTGGGGGAAATAGGGACGAGCCGGACATTATCAAAAATCAAAGCCACCGGCTTCTCCGGTTGAGCAAGGAAAAATTGAAACGCTACTATATGGGACCAATCCAGCTCTGGACCACTCACTCCCATCATTGAAGCGCCCGGGAGAATGGGCGGTCCACCCCTCATCCCGGGTGGAATGGCGGATTTAAGAGGCATAGCTATCGTTGTCTTGCTGTTTGGCTTTAGCGATATATATCCCGTCCGACAATGATTTATTCCATCCGCGGAGAAATCATCGTCAACCCTTATATGAAGGGCAATGGATTGATTCTGGGGATTCGTCACATCAACTACCAATCCTCCATATCCGCTCCAATCGCCGCTTGGGAAAGCCTGACCGACTTTAAAGTAGATATTCGGCCATGCAGAAGGAAGGAATTCAACCTTCAAGGCATAGCGTCCCTGCGTAGCGCCGATTGTCGCTCTTTCAATCTTCGTGCTGTTGCATACTATCTTCTCCAAATCGCCCTTTTCCTCAAAAGAGCTGATGACGAAGGGCTGTACATTCGCAAACACAAACATTCCTACCAAAGCAAGCATAATCTTTCACCTCCCGTTTTCATTCTTTAAAAATTTTTTTTGTAATCCAAAGCCTTATGCTCTCTTCCACAATGAAAATCGCAAGAGCTATTAGAAAGAAAGTGATTAGGGAAAGGACGGTGTCCCTCGCGGATATGAACTTCATCAATTGAATTATCAGAGCGGAAATGGTAACCAAGAGCATAAATATCGCCGGCAAAACGGTATAAAGGGTTTGTTTCCTTCTCAATAGAAGCCAGGTGGAAACGACAAGTAGAGCAATCGCTGCGACCAGCTGATTGGAAGCACCGAAGACCTGCCAAAGCTTTTGCCAAGGACCAAGCGCCAAGTAAGTAGCAAAACCTATGACAACTGCCGTGTTGAGATACATATTCTTCATAAATCGGAATGCCCGATACTCGGAAAGCCACTCCTCACCGATATATCTGGCTATTCTCGTCGCTGCGTCCAAGGTTGTGACTATAAATGTCTTCAGCATAGTGATGCCGATGAACATCCCCAGAACGCCCAATATCGGCTTCGTCACCACTGCATAGCCCCTGCCAAACGCCAATATCCATTTACCCTCTTTGATTAACTGAGGATAGACCATCCCTTTCGGACCGCCCCACCAATAGAGCCCTCCGCAAACAGATATAACAGCGAGCAAGGCAAGAGCTCCTTCCGTCAACATAGCTCCATAGGCAATTCTTTTAGCATTCCTTTCATTATCTAATTGCTTAGCAGTGGTTCCGCTTGAGATAAGCGAATGGAATCCCGATATCGCCCCGCAGGCAATCGTTACGAACATCATCGGCCAGAGGGAACCCTGCTGGCTATGGAAACTCACAAAGGAGGGAGTTCGCAGAACTGGATGAGTCAGGATTATCCCCAAATAGCCGACGAACATACCGAAAAATAGGACGAAAGCGGAAATATAATCGCGTGGCTGAAGGATGATGTTAACGGGCAATAGGGAAGCGGAATAGGCGTAAATGAACAAAAGGCATAGAAGCCATCCCTCATAGCTCCATCTGATCGGATAATAACCATCCCAACAGGATGAGAAGAAAGAGAATCGCCACGCCCACTATCGTGGAGACCACCGTATTCATTCCCCATCTATACATCATTAGACCGGTGACGATAGCCATAGGGATGATTCCGAAGGTGGGAATCACGATTTGGGGCGTTGTCTCCAAAGTTTTTGCCGAGGAGGCGGCGAAAACCGCTATCACGAGAACCAATGAAAGCCAGAGAAAGAGGGAGAAAACTAACTTGGTCGTTTTCCCCAGCACCTTTTCGGAGGTATCGGCAACGGAGCGACCATCATTGCGAATAGAGACCATCAGATTGGAAAAATCGTGAACTCCTCCGAGGAAAATAGAGCCGAAGATAATCCAGAGCACAGCGGGAAGCCATCCCCAGATGGCACAGGCGATGGCTGGTCCAAGGATGGGACCAGCTCCAGCAATGGCGGCGAAATGATGCCCAAATAAGACAAGCCAATGCTTCGCCGGCACATAATCTATTCCATCGTATTTATAATGAGCGGGTGTCGGTCTATTTGGGTCAACTTCAAACAGCCTCTCCAACAACCCACCATAAAAACGATAGCCCAATGCGAATAAAACTATCCCGATAGCGGATAAAAGAATGCCCGACATCTTATCCTACCTCTTCTTCAAGCCAATCTTTTCAAAGGGAATCGGCTTGAAACCGATTTTCAAGGCGGGTGAGTCGGGACGGAGGCGAAAATCCCCCTTCTTCATATCAACGAACTTAGGGTCAACATCTACTAAATTGTCCTCAAAAGTTATATAGGGACGAGCGACCTCCTCCAAATCGAGCCATCTTCCTCCCCAACAGATGTTCCTCCTCACTATGTTCCCCTTCGGCTTCTCCGGCTCATCCTCCAAGATGTTCACCAATTGTGGATATCGCTCCTTCCAGGGTGATTCCTTATAAGGGACTTGTAAGAGCCTGGGCTTTAATGTATCGTCAATATGGTATCTCATCCAACCCATCGCCCTTGCGTCTATATGCACTGCGGGATTGCAATCTATGAAGATATTGTTCTCAACTATATTATCCCTCCCTCCACCTATGAATGCCGCATTCGTCACCCTCTGGAAGATATTTCCATAGATAGTCGTCCCGCAAAAGGCATCATCAAGATAAACTCCCACGCATCCCCGTCCCTCAAAGCCATTTATGTCTCTAAAAGAATTATATCTTATTATCGTCCCTCGCCAGGTCCAATCCCTGCCCGAATATATAGCACCCGCATCGTTTGATTCCATACATACCCGATAAATCTCGTTGAACTCCATAATGTGGTCGTTGCCGCTGAAGCCGAAGGCTTGATGAGGCGCGTCGTGGATGAGGTTGTGACGGGCGATATTCCCTACCCCATTGAGGGATATTGCGGGATTATACATCCTATGCCAGCGAGCGTAATTGTGGATGTGATTGTTTTCCGCCAAGTGCCTCGCCGGCGTAAGAGTTCTCCTATCGCCGCCGTTCAAGGATATACCGCCGCAACCAGTCTCGTATATCTCGCAATTAATAACCCTGTTCTCCTTCCCTCCATTTATGACCATTGCCCAGCCAAATACATTGCGAATAAGGCAATCGGAGATTTCAACATTCTCCCCACCCTCAATCCTTATCGCATCCCCCCTCGCCACCTCAAAAGTCAACCCCTTGAATATGACATTTGAAACATCCTTAATCTCCACAAGGTTAGGTATCAGGGAAACGAAAGCCTTCCCCTTATCCAAGGGCGATGGTGGATAGAAATAAAGAATGCCCGTCTCCCTGTCAAGATACCACTCTCCGGGTGAATCAAGTTCGCATAGGAGATTGTATCCATAAAACCACTGCCCCTTGCGATAGCCGTAGTAGTGATAGGGAGGCTCAACCTCTATCGTCTTATTCTGTGTATCAATAGACTTCACTTTCTGCCTTTGGTCAGACCAATCAAAATACCAATAACCCTCAAGCCAAGCATCCTTCTCATTAGCCCACCTGCTCACCCTATCATCCTCATAATGGAACTTCCCCTGGGAAACGACATCCCCAACATAAATGAATCCCTCATTAGGATAGCGGGCGAGGGTCATCGGCTTATCGTTGAAGAAAAGCTCCAATCCTCCTCCAGCGGGAGAGCCGAAATCGTTTACTCCGAGCTCCTTGAGATTTGCCTGATAAACCTTCCCACGAGCGTTTTCGGGAAGGCGAGAGAGTATTTTCTCATCCGTTACCAATTCCCAATCCCTTATCTCCCTTCCTCCAACTATCCTCACGCTTTCCCCTCCATAAGCTTGATAAACAACGGGAGCCTTAGCGTTTCCCGAATCCTCGCTCGTTAGCTGGAAGGGATGGGAGAGGATATATGTTCCCTTGCGAAAATAAACTATCACTCCTTTTTCGGGAAGGCGGTTCTGCTTCTTCAATTTCCTTATTTCGTCTCTTGCCCTCTCAAGCGTGGCGAAAGGTCCATCGGTTTTCCTTGAATTGGGAGCGGAAAGCCTGCCCGACCAGGAATCGTTGCCGGAAGGCGATACATAGAGGGCTAAATAACCCTTTGCCTGAGACAACGCGTCGCCTTCAGAAGCTATAAAGACAGCGAAAATAAAGGTTAAGGAGAGCAGAAGGGATATCTTCTATCACCGCCTTTTTTCTAAATTATCCAACCCATCCCAGAGAAGTCAACAAAATTTAAAAATAAAACCTGTGAAGAAAAGTTAGTTCAACTCGTTTATACTTTAAGAAAATCGTTTTACAACTAAATCCTTTAATCTTAAGATATGGCAAAGGAGGTTGATAGTTATGAAAGATGGAAGTTGTTCTGAGATTCCTCAAAGATGGTGGGAAGGAGGTCCATTGAGGATTATAGAGCTTGAGGAAGGATATCATTTTAGGGAGAAGATGCAATTTCTCAGGGATTCAGGGGCAAATGCAGAACATCTCACTCGCTTCGCCGACCCCACAATCTTTCCCGGAGTAGCTTTCATTGATGACCGGGAACTTTTCCCGGGAGACAGGGTGACCCTTGAATCCCTGAAAGATTATCTATCGGAAGCACATAGCCAGGGCATAAGGGTAATCATTTATTACAATGTTCACGCTGTGGAGATATCCTATGCGAGGAAACACCCTGAATGGCAACAAATAAAGGAAGATGGCAATCCTATTGAGGATGTCTACGGCGTGGATTCCTCCTTCTGCATAAACAGCGGTTGGCGGGAGGAAGTATTCAACGCCCTAAGAATTCTCGCTTCCTACGACATCGATGGCGTATTTTTTGATGGACCGATATTCTTCGCCAATACCTGTTATTGTGAGAACTGTAGGAGACTTTTCAAGGAGAGATATGGAAAAGAGATTCCCTCCAAGACCCATTTATCGTCATCACGAGAGGAACGGGGTTGGAGGGAACTTATAGAGTTTCAGTCTGACAGCATCGCGAGATTCTTGCGAGATAGCAACGAAATATTGAAGAAGAACAACTCCGATATCCTCCTTTATATGAACGGCAATCCCCTCGCTCCCACTTGGGCAACTGGCAGAGATAACCGGAAGATTATAAAAGAAACGGATATCCTTGGAGCGGAAGGTGGTTTTCTCTATGGCGGATTGGAGGAGCCAATCTATAAACCGGGAGCAACCGCAAAGCTTTTGGAAACGCAAGCCGAGGGTAAGCCCACCGTCATTTTCGATGCAGCAAAGCAAGGTCCTTGGGCTTTCTCCATCCTTCCTCCCGGAGAGATAAGCCTGCTTTATAGCCAAACCATATCCCACGGCGCCCAGGTTTGGCTCGCCATTTGTAGCGACCCTTTAAAGCACCCTGAGGAAATGGCGGTCATCAAAAAGTTCAACAAATTGATAAAAGATAATCCCGAGCCGTTCTTCGCAACGAAATCCCTAGCCCGCATAGCCTTGGTTTGGCCCCAGAGGTCAAGCGATTATTATACTGGTTCATATGTCCCTCTTACAGATTTCACCAAGGAAGCAAAGCCGACGAAAGCCGGCGACCTCTGGAAGGAGTTCTTCGGTTTTTACGACGGATTATGCAGAAACCACTTTCCCTTTGATGTCATAGATGAAGAAGCTATAGGCAATCTGAATTCCACCCAATACGACCTCGTTATTTTACCAAATGTAACCTCTCTAAAAGAGGAGGAAATAAACGCTCTCAGGAAGTTTGTTGAAAATGGAGGAAATATCATCTCATCATTTGAGACATCGCTATACGACTACGGGGTGAAGAGGAAAAACTTCGCTTTGAAAGAGGTGTTTGGTGTAGAGGATGTAGGTGAGGTTTTCGGTCACCTCTGGTGGGATTATGTAGTCCCTACAAATAAAAATCACTTCTCTATTAAAAATATTGAGCAAGATTTCATATTCGCTCCCGTGTATGGCTTAAAAGTTGAGACGATAGCCCAACCTATTCTTTTCTTTTGCTATCCCCTGCCAGGTTGCTATGCTGGTAGACCAAGACATTCTCCTCATCCTTTCCTAATAGAAAACAGATATGGAAAAGGTTCATCTATATACATCGCTGGGACATTTGGTGAATCCCTCTATTCATTCCGTTTCCCTGAATATTACAAAATCCTCAAGAATCTTGTCTCAAACCTGAGCAAAAATATTATTACATTGGAGAATGCTCCCTCCTCCTTAGAAATCTCTTTAAGGGGCAAAGATAATCGCCTCTATCTCCACTTGATAAATTTCACCTCCGAGATGAAAAGACCCATCCAAAGAATCGTCCCCTGCTATGGTATTGAAATCAAGCTCGGGATAGAAAGGGAAATCAAAGGGATTCGCTCTCTTGTGAGAAACAGCCATTTGCCCTTCAAAGTTGAAGATGGAGAAACATCTTTCACGATTCCCGTAGTTGAAGATTATGATTTGATAGAAATGGAGGTTGCTGAATAAAGATGATGAACTTCTCCTTTCCTCGCCAAGCAAAAATCTTGCTTATCCCTTTCTTTTGCGATTTGCTTCTTTCCCAACAGGTTAATGTTGATTACCCTATCGGCTTCGTCTCCCATTATCCGCTTATCGTTCATCAGGATGAAAAAATTACCGAAACTGGCGCGAATGTCTGTATAGTGAGAGTCCCTTGGGCATTGATTGAGCCAGAGGAAGATAAATGGGATTTCTGCCTCCTTGATAAACAGCTTGAATGGGCAAAGAAAACGGGAATAAAACTCATCTGTTTGATGGAAGCTGGACCAGCCCACGCTGCGGGCGTCCGCTGGCTTGTGGAAAAACTGAAAAGCAATGGGGAAACGATGTGTTCAGCTAAAGGAGATGTAATAGATGACCCTTCCTATCAATCGGAAACCTACCGCTTCTACCTTTCCCGCTTCATCCGCAAGACGATTGACTATCTTTCCCATCACAAATACGCTGAATACATTTACGGCTACAGCAACGGCTGCGAATGGTGGCATCCATTACTTTTTTCTTATTCCAATTGCGATAAAAACGGCTTCAGAGATTGGCTGAGGGGAAAATATCGTTCCCTGAAAGAGCTAAACGATAGGTGGGGAACGAAATTCGGGGACTGGGCGGAAATCCAACCGCCCACACTCTATCCTTTTGGACTTGGAAGACATCCCCAAGGATGTTTCCTCCCTGCCAGTGCTTACTCCGACCTTTGTTGGGCAACAAGCGAGGGAAGCCGTATAGATGTCGAGCCGGGCGGAAAGCTAACTTTTGAACTTGAATTGAGCACGGAGAACTTGATAGGAGAGGCTTTCCTTGAAGTGGCTTGGCTTTCAAATGATAACCCTAAACCCTTTAAGTCCGATTGGAGCCCTCCCTTCACCAAATCAAACGGCAAGGGAATTATCAGATTCCCTCTCACCGTCCCTCCCTCTGCCTCTAAAGCCTGGCTTTTGATGAAGCTGATGGGAACGGGAAAAGTAGTTTTTCATTCTATCCACATATTTGACGAAGAAGGAAACGATTTAGCCCCCAATCCTTCCCTTGACCCCAGTTTGGGGAAATGGACATTCATAGCTTGGTCAGTTGGGCAGAAGGAAAACCTATCCTATCAATGGAAATCAAGAGGAGAAATGGTCATCACATACCAACCAAAGATTTCCCTAGAGGGAAACCCGAAATATCCACTTGCTATGATAGACGATTGGTTCAACTATCGTTTTGAGAGCTTCGCTAAATTCATAGATTGGATGGCGGAGGAATGCAAAATCGCAGACCCGACCCGCCCCGTGATAAGCTATCTTACCTTTGCCTTCGCAAATCCATTTGAATGGGATTATGCCCAGGATGTAGCTATTGCCCTTGATTATTGGGCTGAGAACGCCCAACATCAAACGATTCTTGGGATGCAGATAAATTCAGCCGAGGGAGATTTCGATTCCCTTACATCAGCGATTGACTTCGTTCGCCGCTTCAGAAAGCCGATTTGGGCTATTGACCTCCTTGACTTCACGAAAGGCATCTATCTGGGGGAAACAGGCTTGACGAGAACATCCCTCTCCGTTCTCCAACACGCCGGCTCCGAAAGCGGAATCCAATATTACTGCTGGTATGGAACACCTGATTACAATTACGCAGAGCTCGGGATAGACTCATTGAAAAGAATGATTGACACCGTTAAAAAGACCGCCTCGCTTCTTAAAGGTTACAAACCGATATGCGATGTAGCTCTCATTCAACCAAGAATGCCTCTCTATCCCTATCTCCCCCAACCTCCAAATGATTACGCCGATTTTATGGGATGGTACAAGCTTCTCGTAAGGGCAGGAATCTGTCCGGATATCTATACAATCCACGCCTTGGAAAGCGCAGATTTATCCTCTTACAAAGCCGTCATAATTCCAGACTGCGACTATATAACGCTAAAAGCCCTTAAAACTCTCAGAAAAGCCTCCCTTTCAGGGGTTAAATTGATTAGCTCGGGAAGATTTGCCCTCTACGATATGACCGGAAGGAAAATCGAGCCTACTTCTTTGCCCAAACTTAGCTATCGCATTGAGGAACCAATCGGGAAGGAGAGCTTGGGAGAAGTTTTCAGATTAAAAGACAAAGGAAACACGCCTCCCCGCCTTATCTGTAAACAAAACTTCCCCTCCTCTCGTATGTCAGAGATTGATAAATTATTGAAAATCCTCCAAAATTTCGGGATTAAGGCCCTATGCTTCCCCCAGAAGGATGTTCAATTAACCCTCGTGCCTTTTAAAAAGGACGAGCACACCATCGTCTTCGCCCTCCCTCAATCAGACTGGAGCGGAGAGATATCAATTGAGGGGAGATATCTTAAAATTGACAATCTCGGCTCTATCCTTAACATTCATCAGGAAAGGAAGTGAGCGAATATGTTGAAAAATTGGCTAAAGCCCGTCATTCCTCAACCTCTACTTGAGGGTTTAACGGAAAGCCTTGGTTGGCAAATCATCGGGGCTGATGGAGTTCCTGTAGATTGGGAATTGTTGAAGGAAGAGCGAGATGAAATGAGCTGGGATATCAAGCTAAAGGGGAAAGGAATTTGGAATGGGATTACAGCGGAGATGAAAATCCTCTTAAATCCGCAGTTCCATTCCGCTGTTATAAACATCTCATTAGAGAATACAGCAAAATTTTCCTCCCCTCCGATTTCCGCCATTCAACCCCTTTCCCTCCATTGGTCCAATCCAAATCATCCCATTTATCTTCGCTATATGGGCGGAGGTCTGACCTATGGCTTCTACCCCTCACCCGCCTTCAAGGAACACACTTTCCAACTTCTCAATTTCGCAAGCGAGCCTATGATGATAGAATCCGGTCCAGATGGTCGCTCTTCAAACAAATACCTCCCATTTTTAGCCTTTGCTATGAATGGAGCCGGCTTGATTTCCGCTATGGAATGGTCCGCTCAGTGGTATATGGGATTAACATATCCTTTCGTCTCCCTCATCGCGGGCATACCTGTATCCGGACTGGTATTGGATGGAAAGGAAACCCTTATCCTTCCTCCCTTACACCTTATTTTCTTCACGGGCGACCTTGATGAAGGAAGCAACGCCTTCCGAAGATACCTCTATAAATTCCATTGCCCCACATTGAACGGCAATCCACCCTTGCCGCCAGTCAGTTACGACCATTGGTTCGGCATACATTGCGATTACGATGAGGAGCTTCTTAAAAGGCAAGCCGACCGCTGCGCTGAATTGGGCGTAGAATATTTCGTCTTGGATGCTGGTTGGTATGCGGGATGCGGTCCGGGAGGTGAATTCTCCAGGGGTGTGGGAAATTGGCTCAGGATAGATGAGAAGAAATTCCCCTCGGGTATAGAGAGTTTAGCGGAATATGTTCGTTCAAAAGGGATGAAATTCGGGATGTGGTTTGAGGTGGAAAGGGCTCATAGGGAAAGCGATATAGTGAGGGAACATCCCGATTGGTTCATAGATATCGGCGAGGAATATCTTCATTTAAATCTTGCCAAGAAAGAGGCGCAGGATGGAATTATTGAGATAATAAGCCAATGGGTGAGAAAGCTTGATTTAAAATGGATTCGCTACGATTACAACATCGGACCAAAACCGTTCTGGGAGCATATTGATGAGACAGGAAAGATACAATTCAAGTATATGCAAGGTCTCTATCGGGTCTTGGATGAACTTATGAAAAGACATCCCGACCTCCTAATAGAATGCTGTGCCTCCGGAGGAAGGCGGATAGATTTGGGGACACTCAAGAGAGCCCATACAATCTGGATTTCCGACCATACAGAGGACCCGCATATCTGCAGATTTATGCAAAGCGGAGGCAACAGATTCCTTCCTGCTAATCTTTTGAACAGCGCCGTTCCAAATTATCTCAGCAGTAAAGAAAGGAAAATGACGATCGATTTCCTCTCCCGAATGGTGGGCGCCTTCTCCATAGATGGCGATGTCGCTTCTTGGAGCGAAGAGCAAAGCGCAGAGGTCAAGAATTTGATAAAGATATACAAAAGGATTCGCCATCTCTTGGTTCAGGATTTTCATCCCCTAACGCCTCAACCATGTAATCCAGACGAAGGCGAGGTCATCAGCTTCGTTTCCGAAGATAAAGAGGAATGCGTTATCTTCGCCTTCCGCATGCCCAACGAACCGATGAAGAGAAGGGTTGAATTGAGGGGAATCCTTCCGCATATGGACTATTATGTAAGGGATTTGCTTAACCCCGGAAAGCCCATAAATCTCGTTAAAGGCGATGCATTGATGAGAGAAGGTCTTGAATTGGACCTAACGCCGGATTGCGCTCTCTATTATTTATCAATTAAAGTCGGTGATTTTTAAATGAAATTCCTCATTCTCTCATCCAAAAGAATGATTTTGCTTTCCATCCCCTTCTTTTTTATGTCCTCCTTATCCTTTTCCGAAAGACCAGGGCTCAAGGCGAGCGATGTCGTCTTTATGTATTTCCCAAAGGACCCCAGCTTATATGATGTCTACTCGGGCACTGTCGTGGGCTGGGCGGGAAGAGCACCCTCAAGAAATGAAAACCATATCGCTTGGTTTAAGGGGATTGTGGAGGAAGCTCATCGCAGGGGGTTACTTTACTGCGGAAGCATTGATTTCGTCGTTGACTTCGGCGGCTTCATTGATTTCTGCCCTGATAATTTTATGGATTCCGTCTGTAGGGATTTGGATGGAAACCCCATAACCGTTCCCTGGCTTTGGGACCATAAGCACAAGGGACATACCGCCTACTGGTTCTGCACCAACAGCCCCGATTATCAGAGATATCTCAGGGACCAGGCGGAAAGGGCATGCCTTGCCCCCATCGACGGCTTGCATATAGACGATTGGCGCGGCACATCCGCTTGCTCCGCCTGGTTCGGCGGTTGCTTCTGTAAACATTGTAAGGAATCCTTCCGCCAGTGGCTGAAGAAGCATTTCTCAAAACAGGAATTAAAATCAATAAGAATAGATGATATTGACAACTTTGATATCCAATCGTTTCTTAAGAGCAAAGGAGTAACCGCTGAGAGCTGGCGGACGCAAAGGGCACAATTGCCCTTTGGGGAGTTGTATCAGAAATTTCAAACGGAGAAGATGCTGGAAGTCGTGAAATCCATTTTTGAATATGCGGAGAAGTTGAGAGGCAAACCCCTCCTTCGCAGCGTTAATGCAAGCGCCTCATCGCCCGAAGCCCTCGTCGTCTCCCCCTTAGTTGATTTCTTCTGTGGGGAAATGGACCACAATGCAAGTAGTGGTAGGGTCCCCATTGAACCCGCTTTCGTCTTTCGCCTCGTTGAGGGCTTAGGCAAAAGGCAATCCGCCACCGCCGGAGGCTATGATTGGGCCTGGGTAGCGGAAAATAATAAGCCGGGTCTTGTGAGAACCTGGATTGCCCAAGCTTACGCTTTCGGCAGCGTCTTTATGGTCCCCCACCATCAATGGTGCTATACGCAGGAGAAAAGCACCCATTGGTGGGAGGGCAAGCCATCCGAATTCGCCTTCCTTTACAAGTTCGTTCGTCAAAACGCAAATCTTTTTGACGATTATAAATCCCTTTCTGACATCGCCTTAGTTTACACCAACGATAATTTCTCCGATATCCAAAATGCGGGAATGGAATTGTTGAAAGAAAATATCCCCTTCAACATCATATTTGCTGAGCCGAGTTTGGGAGCAGGAATAAATAAGGGCGAGGTCTCAAAATACGAGCTTTTAATAGTTGGCAAGAATCCCCTACCAGAAAAAGTTAGGCAACAGTTAAGTTCCTTCAAGGGCGAGACGATTAAATGGAATGGTATGGAGGGCTTACCAAAAAACCTGCGAGAGGAAATCAAGGTTTCGGGGAGCGATAAAGTGAGGGTTTCCCTCCGCTATAAGCCGAAAGAGGCAAACGCTCCCGTTGTCTGCCATATCCTCAATCAGGATTACGATTTGGAGAAAGACGATGTGCGTCCTACAGATGTTGAGATATCAATAAGCCTAAAATTGCTTTCAAAAGCGCTCAAGAAAACTCCAAAGGAAGCGATAGTTTATATGCCTCAGCGTCCTGCGAAGAAAATCAATTTGCTCGTGGAACAAGATAGGGTGAGCTTCAGGATAGAGGGACTGGGGCTTTGGGCAATGGTTTCTTTAAAGTAAGCGCTTGAATTTGAGAAGACAATCCCTTTGTCATTGCTGGCATAGGTAAAAGTTTTTGAAACTGAGGAAGGATAAAGAGTAGAAATAGCGAATAAATTTTATAATTTGGAGTTATGAGAATGGTCCCAAAAGAGTGGAGGAGTCCGATAAAATATCGAAAACCTCTACCCATAGATGCGAGCCTTCCCGTAAGGGAGGCTTGGCAATCTCCCTTTTTGTTATTGCGAGGCTTTCCGAAGGGAAGCCGTGGCAATCTATTCTTTAATGGAATGTATCACAATCCCTCCTCCAAAAACGAGATTGCCACGCCTGAACGCTAAAGCGTTCAGGCTCGCAATGGCAAAAAGGTTAGCGTCGCTTTGCTCCTCGCAATGACAACGGGATAGGGAAAAAACCTCAAATTTTATGACATAAATAAAATATTGATTAAATTTCGGAATTTCCTTACAATGTAAATGGAGGTGTTTAAAAATGAAGCTCTCTCGCCTCTTTTACAGGCTCGCCAGAATGGCGAACGATTTCGAAGCCTTGAGCTCCGGCGACCCCTCAAGAATCGCCCGCAGAGGAATCAACAAAATAATCGGCAGGACAATCGGAAGAAATATCTATTTGAAAGGAAGCGGAGGAAGAAAGAGGAAGAGGATATTCTGATTTTCTAAAAATTTTTTTAAATTTGAGTTCTTCTAAAGGATTGACTTTTATGTCAAGAGAATATGTCGTTTTGCTCTTTCTTTTCCTCATTTTTCTCCCCCTAAATCTCTATCCCTCTGATTTTCTCATCGTAAAAGAGGGAAAGCCGATGGCTACAATCGTCGTTCCAAGAGGGATGAATCATTCCACCGCCTTCGCCGTCTGGGACTTCCGCTATCACATCCAGAAAATCACAGGCGTCCTCCTCCCAGTAGCCTTTGAAGATGAGAATGTTAAAGGTAACAAGATTTACATCGGTGAAAGCAAAGCCACGAGAAAGCTGGGGATAAAATCCGAGAACCT
>Ga0315298_1007437_pt1 | contig 14421 bp, 12 predicted proteins | sample WHS_1_MG_FD_203077 | JGI IMG/M metagenome (GOLD analysis project Ga0315298, IMG submission 203077) | Extremophilic microbial mat communities from Washburn Hot Springs, YNP, Wyoming, USA - WHS_1_MG | ecosystem: Environmental > Aquatic > Thermal springs > Hot (42-90C) | place: USA: Wyoming... | reverse complement strand
AGTATAAAGCCGCACCAATTTATCTTTCAATGGCTTAAAATCCTGTTTTTTGCGCGTTAAAGTATTAAAAATTTTTAACATTGGTGTATCAAAATTTTAGCAAATCCTTATTCTTTTTTCAATTACTGAAAAACATTCCTATTTTTATCGCATCTTTCTTAATGAATTTGCCAACACGCGTTCTCTCTAATTCTTTCAAATAACCGCCGGTTTTTAATTTTTCGCCTAGATCCCGTGCTAACGCTCTGACATAAAATCCTTTGCCGCAAATTATTTTAATTTTTAAATAAGGCCAGCGATAAGAAAGTAGTTTAATTTCTTTAACCTCGACCAACCGCGGTTTTAATTGAACTAACTCCCCTTTTCTCACATATTTGTATGCTTCTTTTCCTTTAATTTTTATGGCGCTGAATAAAGGCGGCGTCTGCCAAATTTTTCCCTCAAAACTTTTTAAAACTTTTCTAATTTCTTTTGTGGTCGGCTTTTTTAAAACTTTAACTTTTTCCTTTTCTCCTTCCTCATCATCAGTAGTACTTTTTTCACCTAATTTTATCACAGCCACATATTCTTTTTCTTTTTGCATTTCTAAATTTAATTTCTTTGTGGCCGAGCGACCAACGCCCACAACCAAAACTCCTTTCGCTAAAGGATCAAGCGTGCCGGCATGGCCTACTTTGTCTTTAACTTTTCTTTTAATGATATTTAAAACATCAGCCGAACTTAATCCTTTTGGCTTATACACCCCAAAAATTTTTCCTTTTAATTCTTCAAACATTATCGCAAAGAGAGAATGATTTTTTCACCGTTTACCTCAAATTCTTTGCCTTCTTTATTCTCCTTCCATCTAATATCTTCGCACAAACATTTTTTCTTAATCTCCTCTTTAAATTTCTCGATAACATTTTTAACTTTTTCAGAATCAGTATTGAATTCTAAAACAACTTCTTTATCTTCGATGCTTAACTTCTCTTCCTTGCGTAATTGATTAATTTTGCGCGTCAATTCGCGGAAAATGCCCTCTTCTTCAAGCTCTGGTGAAATCTCTGTGTCAATCCAATTTTTCGGACCCAAAGCAATTTCATAAACATTTAATTCTTCTTTTACTAATTCCTCATATAATTGATTAAACAATTCTTTATCGGCAAATTGAATTTGTTTTAATGGCTGGCGAATTTTAATTTGAGCTTCTGATCTTAATGCCAAACCAATCTCAACTGCCTCACGCGTCTTTTTCATCCGCTCAATCGTTTCTTTATTAATCAATGATTCATTAACTTTCGGCCAATCTTCCAAATGCACTGACTCTTTTTCTCCTTTTAATTCTTTATAAAGGTATTCGGCTAAAAATGGCATTACTGGCGCCATTAATTTTGATAATTCCATCAAAACATATCTCAAGGTATTAACAGCTTTTTTATCACCCTCCTTAAATCTTTCGCGGGAACGACGCACATACCAAGTTGATAAATCATTAATAAATTCCGCGATGGGCCGATTGGCTTTTGGCAAATCATATTCATTATAGGCGTCGGTCATTTCTTTTTTCATTAATTCTAAACGCGTCACAATCCAAATATCCAAAACATTATCCAACGGCAAAATTAATTCTTTTGTCTCATCGCTTGCATAAAGTTTGTAAAATGATAAAACATTCAATAAAATCAAAATCACTTTTTTGAAAACTTCATCCACTTCCTTTTCCGAAAAACACAAATCCTCGGCTTTCATCACTTGCGAAGTGGTCAAATAATAACGCACGGCATCGGCACTGTATTTTTCTAAAACATCATAAGGATCAGTATAGTTTTTAAGATGCTTGGACATTTTCTTTCCATCCTCAGCCAAAACAATTCCGTTCACAATAACATTTTTGAAAGCCGCGCTATTTTTTAAAGCCGTTGCTAAAACATGAAGATAATAAAACCAGGCGCGCGTTTGATCCACACCCTCAGCAATAAATTCAGCTGGGAAATTTTTTTCAAATTTATCTTTGTTTTCAAAAGGATAGTGCATCTGAGCATACGGCATTGAACCAGATTCAAACCAACAATCCAAAACATCGGGGATTCGTTTCATTGTGCCGCCACATTTTTCGCATTTGAAAGTGATTGGGTCAATAAAATGTTTATGAAGATCTTTTATTTTTTTGCCGGATAATTTCTCCAGTTCTTCAATCGAACCAACCACTTTTTTCTCCCCACAATTTTCACAAACCCACAAAGGAATAACCGAGCCCCAATAACGTTGGCGAGAAATTGCCCAGTCCTTAGCGCCTTCCAGCCACTTACCAAAACGACCTTCTTTCAAATGCGCCGGCACCCAGTTAATAATTTCGGCATTTTTCAAAAGTTGTGGTTTAATTTCAGTGACTTTCACAAACAAAGAAGTGGTCGCATAATTTAAAAGTGGTGACTCGCAACGCCAACAATGAGGATAACTATGCGTGTAACGTTCAACATCAAAAACCAAATTTTTCTTTCGCAAAAATTCAATAACTTTTTCATCAGTGGAAGTGGGCGCTTCTTTGGGTTTGACAGGCAATCCCTTAAAATCAACGACTTCTTCTTTAAATCGGCCATCTAATCCCACATGCTGAATAAACGGCAATTTTTTCTCTTTGCCCAGCATCATATCTTCTTCACCAAAAGCTGGCGCAATATGAACAACGCCCGTGCCATCCTCAACCGTCACAAAATCAGCGGTTTGAATAGTATACAATTTTTCTTTATTGGCTAATGGCTTTTCAAGATAATAATCGAAAAGTGGATGATAATTTTGATTTACCAATTTCTCAACCGGTACTGATTCAATAAAATTTAAACTCGCTTGGGATTTTTCGTTTTCAAATTTTGTTTTTAATTTTTCAAAATAATTTCTTGAGGCAATATAAACGCCATCTAAATTTTGGCTATTTTTAATTTCAAATTTTACATATTCAATATTTTCGCCAATGGCTAAAGCAACATTGCCAATCAAAGTCCACGGCGTTGTTGTCCAAGCTAAAACATAAGTTTTTGGCTCGTTTTTTAATTCAAATTTTGCTGTCACTGCTAAATCTTCCACATCTTTATAGCCCTCAGAAACTTCGAATTGAGAAAGAGTCGTTTCGCATCTGGGACAAATATGCATAGCTTTATAATCTTCATAAATCAATCCCTTATCCCACAATTCTTTAAATACCCACCAGATTGTTTCCATATAATCAGGATCCATTGTGCGATAAGCATTATCCATATCCACCCATCGGCCAAATCTTTCAATCACTTTTTTCCATTCCTCCGCATATGTTAAAACACTTTGGCGACAGGTTTCATTAAATTTATCAACACCAATATTCTCAATATCTTTTTTCGTTTTTAATCCCAATTTTTCCTCAACAATATTTTCGATAGGCATGCCATGGCAATCCCAACCCCAACGACGCTCAACACGATAGCCCTGCATTGTAAAATAGCGCGGCACAATGTCTTTCATCAAACTTGCCACTAAATGTCCATAATGCGGCGTGCCCGTAGCAAACGGCGGGCCATCATAAAAAACATAATCGCCTTTGGGCGCGTCTTTTTTCACAGACTTTTCAAAAATTTGATTTTCTTTCCAGAATTTAATAATTTGTTTTTCTATTTCAGAAAAAGAGAGCATATTTTTATATATTTTTTATTATAAAATTTTCGACTGTTTTTGCAAATGATTAATGATAAAAGGGCCGCTTGGAGGTTCTCTCCAAGCGGCCCGAAAATCATCTCCATCTTGGAGAGAACTACTTTCGGCCGGCAATAATTTGTTCCGCAATATTTTTCGGCACTTCTTCATAATGATCAAATTCCATTGTCATAAACCCGCGTCCCTCAGTTAAAGAACGCAAATTAGTTACATAACCAAACATTTCTGCCAATGGCACTTTGGCATCAATAACTTTACTATCCAAACGATCGGAAATTTGCTCGATGCGCGCGCGGCGGGAATTTAAATCACCAGTCACTTCACCCAAAAACTTCGCGGGAACAATCACTTGAATTTTCATAATTGGTTCGAGTAAGATCGGGTTGGATTTTTTCACAGCATCTTGTAAAGCAATCGAAGCAGCAATTTTAAAAGCAAATTCTGAAGAGTCAACTTCATGGAATGAACCATCATAAAGTGTAACTCGAATATCCTGCAAGGGATATCCGGCTAAAACGCCTTTTTGCGCTGCTTCTTTCACGCCTTTTTCAACTGCAGGAATAAATTCCTGAGGAATAACACCACTTTTAATTTCATCAACAAATTCAATTCCTTTACCGCGCTCTAATGGCTCCACCCTTAACCAAACATGACCATATTGACCGCGACCACCACTCTGACGAATATACTTTCCCTCAGCTTCTGCCGTACCTTTAATTGTTTCTTTATAAGCAACTTGCGGTCGGCCAGTATTAGCTTCAACTTTAAATTCGCGGCGCATCCGATCTACTAAAACATCCAAATGTAACTCGCCCATTCCTTTAATAATGGTTTCCCCTGTTTCCTGATCACTCGCTACTTGGAAGGTTGGATCCTCTTCGGCTAACTTTCTTAAAGCAATACTCATTTTTTCCTGATCAGCTTTAGTTTTCGGTTCGATTCTCATTGAGATCACTGGTTCGGGGAATTCGATTTTCTCCAAAATAATCGGATGCTCTTCATCACAGAGTGTATCGCCAGTCGTGGTATATTTCAAACCAACAAGCGCTGCAATATCACCAGCAAAAACTTCTTCTACCTCTTCGCGATGATTGGTATGCATCCGAACGATTCGGCCAGCGCGTTCTTTTTGCCCTTTAGTCGCATTCAAAATATAACTACCGCGTTTTAAAGTGCCCGAATAAACGCGGAAATAAGTTAAATTACCAACAAAAGGATCAGTAGCAATTTTGAAAGCCAAAGCAGTAAATGGCTCATCATCGCTTACCTGACGAATAATTTCCGTGCCGGTTTTTGGATCAAAACCTTTTGTTGGCGGCAAATCCAAAGGCGATGGCAAATAATCAACAACACCATCAAGTAAAAATTGAACGCCTTTGTTTCTTAAAGCCGAACCACAAAACACTGGCACAATTTTACTTTCAATTGTTGCCTTACGTAAAACTTTGCGTAATTCTTCAACAGAAATTTCTTTTCCTTCCAAATATTTATTCATTAATTCTTCGTCTAACTCAACAATTTTTTCCACTAATTCTTGTCTCATTTTTTGGGCCTCTTCAACTAAATTCTTGGGAATTTCTATTTCATTTATAAATTCTCCTTTTTCGCCCGTAAAATTATAGGCTTTCATTGTTAATAAATCGATTACTCCTTCAAACTCTGATTCTAAACCAATATTTAATTGCACCGGCATCGCATTTGGATTTAACCTTTCCCGAATTGATTGAAGAGAACGCGTAAAGCTTGCTCCCATGCGATCTAATTTATTAATAAAACAGATTCGCGGAACATGATATTTATCAGCTTGATGCCAAACAGTTTCTGATTGCGGCTCAACACCAGCCACACCATCAAAAACAACCACTGCGCCATCCAAAACTCTTAATGAACGTTGTACTTCAACAGTAAAATCAATATGACCGGGCGTATCGATAATATTAATTCGAAATTCTTTCTTGGCGCGTTCTTCAGGAGTTTTGTAAGTTTGGGTCCAAAAACAAGTAGTTGCAGCAGCGGTAATCGTAATGCCTCTTTCTCTTTCTTGTTCCATCCAGTCCATTATTGCTTCTCCCTCATGAACTTCGCCAATTTTATGAGAAATCCCTGTATAATACAAAATACGCTCGGTAACTGTTGTTTTACCGGCGTCAATATGAGCAATAATTCCTATATCTCTTGTTTTTTCTAGTGGATATTCACGCATAATATTAAATCCGTGTTTTGGTTAGATAAAAAAGCGACGAATCGTCTTTGAAATCGACGTAACAAAATTAATTTACCATGAGAAATGAGCAAAGGCGCGATTAGCCTCGGCAATGCGATGAGTGTCCATTTTTTTCTTCACCGCATATCCTTCATTATTGCTCGCAGCAATAATTTCTTCAGCCAATTTTTCATAAGCTGGCTTACCGCGACGAGAACGAATAGCCTGAACAATCCAACGACAAGCCAAAGTAAATTGTCTTTCGGGTTTAACTAATTGAGGCACTTGGTAATTAGCACCTCCAATTCTTCGAGATTTCACTTCAACAATTGGTGAAGCGTTTTTCAAAGCTAGATCAAAAACTTCCATTGGGTCTTTGCCAGTTTTTTCTTTAATTAACTCCATGGCTTTATAAAAAATTTTTTCGGCCGTCGCTTTCTGTCCTCTTTGCATTAAATAATTAATAAATCGGCTGCATTCTACTCGATTATAAACTAGATCTGGTTCATAGGTTCTTTTTTCTCGATGTTTTTTACGCATATTTTTATTTATTATTGAGGTTTTTTAGCGCCGTATTTAGAGCGTTGCTGCTTGCGACCCTCAACACCAGCCGCATCCAATACACCGCGAACAATATGATAACGAACACCTGGTAAGTCTTTTACCCGACCACCTCGCACTAAAACCACAGAGTGTTCCTGTAAATTATGTCCCTCACCAGGAATATAAGCTGTTACTTCAATTCCGTTGGTTAGCCTCACACGCGCTACTTTACGCAAAGCTGAATTTGGTTTTTTAGGAGTGGTGGTAAAAACTTTTAAACAAACACCGCGTTTAAATGGAGATGGATATTTTACTGGTCGATTTTTGAGATAATTAAAACCCCAGATCAGCGCTGGTGCTTTACTTTTATAAACAATTTTCTTTCTTCCCTTTTTAACAAGTTGATTAATCGTAGGCATAGAAATAAATTTTTATGTTAAATACTTTAACAAATAAAAAGCCCAATGTCAAGCAGTTTGCCTCTTTTTTTATTTTTTCTTATAATAATAAAGTATGAAAAGAGAAATACAATCAAAAATCACATGGATTGACATTATCAATCCCAAAAATGAGGAGTTACAAATTTTACAGGAAAAATTTAATTTGCATCCGATTTTAACGCAAGAACTTAAAGAGCCGTCCACACGTTCTAAAATTGAAATTTATGATCATTTAATGTTTATTGTTTATTATTTCTCTAATTATAACGAGAGTGGAAAAACATCAGAAGCAATTGAAGTTGATTTTGTTATTACCAAAAACACTTTAGTAACTGTCCGCTATAAAAAATATGAACCCATTGAAGAAGTTTTTGAAACGCTTCAAAAAGATCCCAATCATCAATATTTAAATCAAAGCGCTGCCCATCTTCTCTATTTTATTTTGGAAAGTGGCTTAATTTTTTCTTTAAGACAATTAACTCATATTCAGGAAAAAATTAAAGATATTGAAAAGCGAATGTTTCAGGGCGAGCATAAATCATTAATTGAAAAAATCGCCATTGTTAAACGCGATATTTTGGATCAAAGAATTATCGCACGTTTGCAACACCCAATTTTGGAATCATTAAAAGCCAAAGGTATTAATTTCTTTGGTAAAAATTTGGAAATTTATTTTAACGATCTTTTAGGTGATTATGAAAAACTCTGGATGAGCATTGATAATCTCAAAGAAACAATCGAATCATTAGAAAATACTAATAATACTTTCTTTGAAAGTAGAACCAATGAGATTATTAAAATTCTGACCCTAATGGCTTTTATCACTTTTCCTCTCACTCTTCTCTCAAGTATTTTTAGTATGAATACTTCTCACACACCTCTTGTTTCCTCTCCTTATGGTTTTTGGTATATTGTTGGTTTAATGGTTGTTTTTGCTTTAGTTCTTTTGATAATTTTCAAGAAGAAAAAATGGTTTTAATGATTTAAAGGATAAACTTCTGATTGATTATCAAAAACGATTTTTATTGTGCCTAATAAATCGGTTCGAAAAATCTGCGAACCGATTTTTGTTAATAAATCAATCACTTCCTGATGAGGATGGCCAAAACGATTATTTAACCCAACACCAATCAAAGCGATTTTTGGTTGAATTAAATTTAAAAGTTTCTCGTTAGTAGCGGTTTTTGAGCCATGATGACCCACTTTTAAAATATCAGCTTTTAAATCGCTTAAATTATTGGTGATTTTTGTTGAAACATCAGCGAGCATCAGCATTTTTCCATAAAGAGTTTGAAATTTAAAAATTAAACCGCTGTCATTCAAATCCTTACTTTCAAAATTGCTTTTTGGCCATAAAACTAAAAATTGATTTTCACCAACTTTAATTTTATCACCAGCCTTTAATACTAAAATTGGGATATGGCTTTCCTCTAATTTGCTTTTTAATTCCTTGAAACTTTGGCTATCAGCATCAAAACCGTTATAAATAAAAAGACGCGGTGGATTGGTTTCAATTAATCTTAAAAAGCCGCCATAATGATCTAAATTGGCATGCGTCAAAACCCAAACATCAATTTGTCGATCAAAAAATCCCTCAACATTAGCCAAAGCATTTTTAATTTTGACGCCATCACCACTATCAATAAGAATTTGGCCGCTCATGGGGAATTTAAAAAGCGTTGCATCACCCTGCCCAACATCTAAAAAATTAGCCTCAACAAATTTTGGCGTCTGAAAAATAAAAGACCAGAGAAAAAAATCAAAAGCAAAAAGAAAAATCAACCCTACTATTATTAATGCATTTTTATTTTTTGATTGAGAGAAACTCATATTTTCTTTTTTGTTTATAAACAAAATAACTTATAAAAACCAAAAGCAAAAGCCAAAAAACTAATTCTGAATATTTGCCAAAATTAAGCACCGCCAATTTAAAACTGCCAAACAAATTGATAATTTTAATTTCTAAAGAAAGCAAAAGGTGGGCCGCAAAACCAAAAATTATTCCCAGCCACAAACTCAAATAGCTCAAAAGCACAGCGATAAATCCTAAAAGCATGGTATAAGGAATTAAGCTAATAATCAAAACGTTCGTGATGGGCGAAATTATTGAGATATAACCAAAACGCAAAATCAAAATTGGCAAAACAAAAGTTTGAGCAGAAAAAGTTGTTGCTATAACCTCTCTCCATTTAAAAAGACCTCCTTTTTCCACTTTAAATAAATGATTGAAAAATGGCGAAAGATAAACTAATCCCAAAGTGGCCGCAAACGATAGTTGAAAACCAAAATCAAAACGCAAAATTTTAGGATTTAACAAAATCATAATGAAAGCAGCAAAAAATAAAGTATTGCGAATTTGATAGGGCTTTCCGATTTTTTGACTCAAAATAAAAACAATGCCCATAATACCCGCGCGAACAACTGAAGCACTTGCGCCGGTTAAAATAACAAAACCCAAAATAAAAATAACTACTAACCAAAAAGCTTTTGGTCTAACAATGCCTAAAGAAAGTAAAAACGAAAAAACAGCCGCCGTAATAATCGTGATATTAAAACCCGATAAAGCAATCAAATGCATTGTGCCGGTTCTTTGAAGCATTGTCTCTAAATTTTTATCCAAATTTCTTTTATCGCCCAAAAGTAGACCATTTAAAAAACTGCTTTGCGGTTCTTTAAAAATTTTGTCTATTTGTTTTTGAAAAGATATTCGCAATTGATACAAAAGGTCTTTTAACCAAAAACCCTGATGATGATTTTGGATTTCTATATCCGGATATTTCACAATTGAGTAAATATTGCTTTTAGCTAAATAACTTTTGTAATCAAAATCATTAAAAGATTTTGGCTCTTCAAATTTTCCAGAAAAAATAATTTTGTCGCCATATTGAAAATTTTTAAAACATTGATTGGTTTTAATAAGAATTTTTCCTTGATATGGCGGCAATAACTTTGCTTCAAATTCAACCGTTTTTTCTTGATAATAAGGCAGGCTAACAATAATAGCTTCAACATTGCTTAAAGGCTGGCCATTTAAAAAGAGCGATGAATGTTTTTGTTGATAAAACTCGTAAAATTGAAAATAGAAAAATCCCAAACTAAAAAATATCAAATAAATGGCTAAAATGATTCTTTTTTTGAATAAAAATTCTTCAAAAGCAAAAATAAAACTGAAAACTAAAATAATAATGCCTAAATAAAAGCCCAAATTTAATGGCAGAAAAGAAGAAATAAAAACACCCAAAAGAAACAAAACAATCAAAAGAAAAAATTTTTCGGGTACAGATAAATTAAGCAATTTGCTAAACTGCTTTTCTAGCATAGTTTAACTTAAAGCAATATTTTTTCTAAAACATTCTTTAATTTTTTGGGGTCGTGACGTAAAAGCCCGCGCGCTCTTAAAAGATCCTCTTTAATCATTTGATAATTTTTCTCATGATCTTTAGTTAAAACGATCTTTACGAATTCTGCTCCTTCTTCTTTATATTTTTTTAAGCGCTTGGTGTCAGGTTTTTTATTATTAATCAAAATATAATCAAAAACTTTTTTGCCTAAATATTTTTCCATTATTTTAATAAAATCAGCAGTCGTAAATTTATCAGTTTCTCCTTTTTTAGTCATAATGTTAGTGATGAAAATCTTTTTGGCTTTGCTTTTAATCACTGCTTCTTTTACTCCCTCTACCAAAAAATTGGGAATGATACTCGTATATAAATCACCTGGTCCAACAATAATTGCATCGGCTTTTAAAATTGCTTTTTGAGCCAAAGGATTAATTTTGGCTTTGGGCTGAAGCCAAACTTTTTTAATAGCCACAGAAGCATCTTTTTTATTTTTCCTCTGATCAATTGCCGCCTCGCCATAAACCACTTGTCCATTTTTAAGTTGCGCCACTAAATTAACATTTTCTAAAGTAACAGGAATGACTTCGCCAGAAATATTCAAAATGCGTCCGGCTTCCAAAATGGCTTTTTGAAAATCGCCCACCACTCTTTCCAGTGCTGTTAAAAATAAATTACCAAAACTATGGCCATCTAAAAAATAACCTTCATTAAAACGATAATTAAAAAGTTTTGCCAAGATTTTATTATCAGAACGCGATAAAGCAATTAAAGCGCGCCTCACATCTCCGGGCGGCAAAATACCAAATTCTTCTCTTAAAATTCCTGTGGAACCGCCAGAATCAGCCATGCTAATAATTGCTGAAAGGTGAAATGGCGAGTTTTTTAAACTAGTTAAAACAACAAAAACACCTGTTCCGCCGCCAATCACCACTACATTTTTCTGTTTTTTCTTAATCATAGCTCTATGAATATTTTTTAATTATTTTCGGAATTTTTTCAATTAAAGAAAAAATATCACTTGCTAAAACCCCTTCACCGAATTTTTTGGCAGCCAGCTCGCCAGCTTTGCCATTAATGAATGCTGCCGCTCTCGCTGCTTCCAACGGCGAAAAACCTCTAGCCAGCAAAGCACCACAAATTCCCGCTAAAGTATCACCAAAACCTCCTTTGGTCATAAATGGCGATCCAGTTTTGTTTAAAAAATTTTTTTCTCCATCAGAAATAACATCAATATGTCCCTTAAGTAAAATTACCATGCCCAATTTTTTCGCCCATCTTTTCACTTTTTCTTTTCTTTGATTAATATCTTCTTCCACTTTTTCACCGGTTAAAATTCTAAATTCTTCTGAATGAGGAGTTAAAATGGCTTTTTTGTTTTTTAAAACAATTTTATCTTCAGCCACAGCCCGAATAGCTTCAGCATCAATTACTATCGGCAAATTAATTTTTTTAATAATTTTTTGAATGGCTTTGTATGTTTTTGGAGCTCTTTTTAAACCGCCGCCAATAATTAAAGCATCAAAGTTTTTTGCTAATTCTAAAATTTTTGGCACGTGTTTTAAACTCAGTTCTCCATCTAAAGGATAAGTGATTAAATCGGGTAAAAACGAAGCGGCAATATCCATCGCTCTTTTATGGCCAACAATCGTCACCAAATCAGCGCCAGCTCGCAAAGCGGAAAGACCATTAAAAATTGACGAACCAGTGTAGCGCTCGCTGCCGGCTACAATCAAAACATAACCAAAATCACCTTTATGCGCCCATTTTCTTCTTTTTGGATAATATTTTTTTAAGTTCATATTACTTGGCAATCCAACCGCCATCAACTACTAAAATTTCACCATTCACAAAATCAGATTCATCAGAAGCTAAATAAACCGCTGCCCAGGCAATATCACTTGGTTCGCCCAATCGCGGATAGAGCGTCTGCGCTTCCATCGCTTTTCTCTGAGCCTCATCATTTAAAATATCCTTAGTCATCGCTGTTTTAATTACGCCCGGCGCAATTGCATTCACATTAATTTTATATTTAGCGTATTCTAAAGCCATCTCGCGCGTCATGGCAATAATGCCTCCTTTTGAAGCGCAATAATGAGCTAATTGATCAAAACCAACAAGACCAGCGATCGAAGCAATATTAATAATTTTACCCTTTCCTTGTTTAAGCATTTGAGGAATTACATTTTTAGAAACCAGGAAAACACTTTTCAAATTAACATTAATGATTTTATCCCAATCTTCCTCAGCTATCTCATGCATAGGAGTAAATTTCACAATGCCAGCATTATTAACAACAATATCAATTCTTTCAAAAGTTCGAAGAACCTGACTAACCATCTTAGCTACTTCATCGCTTTTACTCACATCGGTTTTAATAAAAATCGCTTCGCCCTTTATTTTTTTAATTTCTTCAAGCGTCTCCTTGCCGCCTTCTTCAGACAAATCTACTACCGCTACTTTTGCTCCTTCTTTCGCAAATGTTAAAGCAATTCCTCGACCAATACCCGACCCCGCGCCGGTAATAATAGCAATTTTATCTTTTAATCGCATAATTTTTTATTTTTAATCGGCCTTTACCCCACACCATTATTTTATCACATTTCAAGAAATAAAAAAGCAGCGGAGGGGCTGCTTTAATTTAAATAATTGTTAGCAATTTTTTATTTTTATACTTTCCAACCTTTTTCGGCCATAATCTGTAAAACATATTTTCTGAAAGGACAAACCTGACAAATTTTGCATGGTCTTCTAATATTCGAACGGCAAATTCTTCTAACATGTTCAATAAAATCGTCTTTGTTCACCACCAAATTCATCATTTTCTTTTCCATAATCGCCTCCTTTTTAACAAACTAACTATAGAATAATCAAAAGAAAAAATATAGCAAGCATTTTTTAAATCGTCTAGTAATAATTAAAAAATCGCAATTGTAACTTTTGCTTTTTGAATTTTGATTTTTGGATTTTATTTTGTGCCCGGGGTGGGATTCGAACCCACACGGCTGTAAAAGCCACGCGATTTTGAGTCGCGATCGTCTGCCAGTTCCGACACCCGGGCAGAAGAGGCCTGGGTGGGAATCGAACCCACGTATAACGGTTTTGCAGACCGTTGCCTTACCACTTGGCTACCAGGCCTTTTAATTAACTTCAATTTCCAAAGTACTTCTATTAAGATAAAAAATAATTTTTAAAAAATCAAGCATCGCCTTTAAATTGCCCTCATCATTTTTTACATCTTTATTTTTTTCAACGCCTCCTCAATCTCAACAGCCCTTTCTTCAGAGCGATCATAAACAATTTTTATTTTAGGCACAGGATGCATATTGAGTTTTTTGTTGAGCAGTTGTTGAATCTGATAAATATTTTTTTGGAAAAACTTTTCAATATCTTTATTAACTTTGGGATAAACGGTAACAAAAATTTTTGCATTAGATAAATCCTTAGAAACCTCAACTTTAGAAATAGTAACCAAAAAACCCTCGGGAAATTCGCCTTCTTGCTGAAAAATTTCCGAAAGTTCTTTTTGAATTAAACTATTAACTTGTTCCAGACGATATGATTTGGTCATAATTTTAATGCTTAATTATTTTAGTAAGACGAGATAGAATATCTTGGTATGTTTTTTGGTCGCTTGCTTCAAGATTTAATCTTAAAATATTTGGCTCGGTGTTTGATTGCCTAAGATTAAGGCGAAAATTTTTACTTTTAACTGTTAAGCCATCAATTTTACTAATCTCGCCCATTTTTGCAAATTGACTTTCGATTTTTTGAATAATTCTTAAAGTCTGAGCTTCGCTTTTTAATTTAAAATTTATTTCCGGCCCAATTATTTTTTGGCCAACAAATTTTTTAATTAAATCAGACAATGGTTGATTTTCTTTAGCTAAAAATTTCAAAAACATCAAAAAAGAAAAAATACCTGAATCTGCATAAAAGAAATATCGCCAATAGTAATGACCTGATTTTTCAATGCCCAAAAGCGCCTGATTCTTTTTCATTGCCTCTTTAAAAAAACTATGTCCGGCTTTGGAATAAATCACTTCAAAATTATACTTCTTCGCTAAATCCTCTAAAAAACAACCACAACGACAATCAAGAATAACCTTCTTTGGTTTTTCGTCTTTTAATAATTCAATAAAAAACGCACCCAAAACATCACCCAAAACCTCCTCGCCATTTTTTTGCACCACATACAGCCGATCGCCATCAGCATCAAATTGAACCATAAAAT
>Ga0315298_1007436_pt1 | contig 14422 bp, 11 predicted proteins | sample WHS_1_MG_FD_203077 | JGI IMG/M metagenome (GOLD analysis project Ga0315298, IMG submission 203077) | Extremophilic microbial mat communities from Washburn Hot Springs, YNP, Wyoming, USA - WHS_1_MG | ecosystem: Environmental > Aquatic > Thermal springs > Hot (42-90C) | place: USA: Wyoming... | reverse complement strand
AACGCTCGCTTCTGCTCCTTCTTGTTCAATGTCACCATCTCCGGTTCCATACTCTTTATGGTACCCCATGGGTGACATTTTCACTGAACCGTTACGGGGTGACAGAATCATAGACCATTCACACTCGACGTCTCGAAGGCTTGATTGTCGAGGACTTCCATGCTATCCTTGAACGGTCTGCAACTATATCAAGCAAGGCAAACCGCGGGCATTCATGGCGAGTTTCGGCCGACAGGCGCTAGTCAAGCCAGAGGACGTGGAATCCTTCGAGCGTCCGAAGCCCAATGAACCAGGCAGAGAGGTAGCCCAGGGTGAGCCCTCGCCCACCACGCATCACTGCAGCTGAGTGACTGAGAGCCCTTCGCCGGGACAGGTGGGAGAAGGACCGGCAGTCACATCAGGCTATTACATCCGAAGAGGACGGGAAATGGAACACACGGATGCACAGCGAGAGGCCTCCATCGCCGTCTCGATCATGCGGACCTTCTTCGCGACCAGGGCGCAACCGGTCCAGTTAGCGATCCATTGTAGGCATCTTGGTGACGATGCCGCGCGGCAGGTAACCGCTGCCTGCAACCTTCTTTTCCAAACATTCGCGGGGTTCTACGTAAAGCCGGGCGACGAGATGATCGCCCAATTGGGAACCGAGACGCCATCCGCATGTGAGCAGTGCTCAGCGCTTTGGGAAGGAAGCGCTCCGGCCAGCGAAGGGAGCCTTGTCGACGAAGTGGAGCGCTTTCTGCGGCGGGGCAGGCTAGACAGTGAGGGCGACTAGCCAAAGCCGACTGGCACACGCCCGGAAGAGGGATAGGTGAAGAAGGCGCCGTTGCCGGTGTGTTCTGATCTGCAGAGCGGGCTCGACGAAATCGGCGTGGCAATGCAGGTTGCGGACATCGCTCATGCTGCGGGCAAAGGATCGAGTATCTCCGAATTCTGGCTGCGGAAGTTTGGAGGAGAATGATGGCGAAAAAGAAATCTGATAACCGCGCCGGCAGCAGTGCTGAGGACCTTCAGCTTCTCAATTTTCTGCCCCAGAGACTGAATAATGTTCTGGCAGCGGAGAAGGTGAATGACTCCATCTACTGCTTTCGAGGGTTTGGCAACGTCTCGGCGGTCCTCACTAACGAAGGCCTGGTGCTCGTCGACACGGGCAACGCCAATCTGGCTGAGCGAGTCAAACCCGAATTGCGCAAGCTCTCCGACAAGCCGGTGCGCTATATTATTCACACCCACGGGCACTTGGATCATTCCGGACAGAGCGCAAGGGCCTTTCTTGAGCAGGGCACCGAAATAGTCGCCCACGAGAACGTGAAGGCTCGCTTTGATCGCTACCGTGAGCAAGCATCCTGGCAAGCCCGGATCAATGCCTGGCTCTATCGGGGCGAGCTGATCCCGCGCGGTCAGGTGGTACTCGACGAAAGGACGATAGACCCTGCTTATCCTACTATTACCTATCGTGATGAGTACTCCTTCGCGCTCGGGCGCCTGACCTTTCAGTTGTTTCACGCCAAAGGCGAGACCGATGACCATACCGTGGTATGGGTTCCTGAGGAAAGAGCAGCCTTCACGGGTGACCTCCTCATTGCTGGCTTCCCAAATATCGGCAACCCCTTGAAGGTGCTTCGCTACGAAAAGGAATGGTACGAGGCGCTGGAAAAGATCCTTGCGCTGGAGCCAAGCATCGTCGTCCCGGGACACGGGGCACCGCTCCTTGGTCGCGAGGCAATCCGCGAAGTTCTGGAGCCAAATATCGAGGTCCTGAGGTTTCTCCACGAGCAGGTCGTCTGGCACCTGAACCGCGGGTCAACTTTGGAGCAGATGCTCGCCGAGATCGAGCTACCGCAGCACTTAGCCGAGAACCCGCATCTTCGTACCTTCCATGGTTGCCGGGAATTCACCATCCGCGGGATCTACCGGCGCTATGGCGGCTGGCTGGAAGACATGAACGCCACCAGCCTGTTTCCGGCGCCAAAGCAGGAAGTGGCAGGCCTGATAGCCGAGATGTGTGGGGGATCGGAGAAGATGCTGGCAAAGGCGTCCGAGTTGATGGAGCAAGGGCGCTGCCAGCTCGGACTGCATCTGGTGGATATGGTCATCGACGCTGATCGCAGAAATCGCCGCGCTCATCTGCTCAAGGCTGCAATGCTGGAGAAGATTCCGGAGAACAACCCTTTGCTGCCGATATTCCTGGCCAGAAACGTCTATCTTGGCCAAGCGGCTAGGGAACGAAAACTTGCGGAAAGTGATTGAGGGGTGGTTCATATTGGTCCGAAAGGATCAAGAGAATCCTACGCAGATGGAAGAACGCTACGCTTGCGAACCGTGATCTTCTTCGATCATATGAGTTTCGTGGCTAGTACTACCCCTTTGTTGCATAGTGTGCTATTATTTAGGAGGCCAGTGGACATCCCCCAAGCACCCTGCTGTCATTTCGTCTACTGGTTAGAGGGGGGCAGCAGCGCGGCGCTCCCCATCCTCCGATCCCGCCGTAGTCTTTTGGATTGGCCGAACGGCCCGCGATGCCCGCCTCGAAGTAGAGCAAAGATCGTCAGGAAGCAAAGAGCATGAGACCGGAGAATGGGGATACGGCGAGAATGGCTGGGTGCTGGAAGTGCATCGTGCGCCTAGGCGAATGGACAACTCCATTTGCACGGTCTGATCGCCCCACCGCACAAATGGTGAAACTGCAGGCACGATGACGGCCACTCTGATCGTCGCTTCTGGTGACAACAAAGGCAAAGAACATCGTCTGCTTCAGGAGAAGACGACGATTGGACGTGCCGTCGGGAATGACATTGTCATCTTCGATCCCGAGGCCTCTCGTTATCACCTCAGCCTAACCCGCTCCGGAGACACCTTTACCCTCACGGACCTACAGAGCACCAACGGCACTATGGTGAACGGGCAATCCGTGCAATCGGTCGATCTTAAGGACGGCGACATCATCCAGATCGGCTCGTTGCTGCTAGTCTTTCAGGACCGATCCGACACAGATCAGCTACCCGCCGCTGGAATCCGCACGGCCGAAGGGACTGTCGTGAACAAGCTGGTCGTGCGCAACGAGAGCCAGAGCGAGGATTTCGTGATCAAGCAAGAGACGGTATCGATCGGTCGGGGGCTGGATAACGACCTAGTCCTTCAGGATGCGGGGGCCTCACGACAGCACGCCCGCATTGAACGCCGCGGCGGGCAGTTTGTGCTGGTGGACAACGGAAGCCTGAACGGAACGCTCGTCGGCGGAACGGAAGTTGACGAACACGTTCTCCGCGATGGTGACGAAATCCGTATCGGTCAGACTAGCCTCCTCTTCCGTCAGGAAGTGCAATTTCACATCGGCTTGGAGACGGCAGAGGGAGAGGTAGCCGGGCCGCCCAAGGTTCTGCAGCTAGACCAAGACGTGATCACCATCGGCCGCGACGCGGCCAACGACATCGTGCTGGACAACCCCCGGGTTTCCCGACGGCACTGTGAAATCCGTCGCGAAGACGGCCAGTTTGTGATCATCGACCTCAAGAGCACAAATGGCACCTACGTCAACGGGGTGCGGGTTACCAAGGAGAAGCTCAAAGAGGGCGACGAGGTCAGGGTTGCCGACGACAAATTCCTGTTCAGCGGGGACGCCGTCTACCAGTCGAGCGAGGAAGGCAAGATCAAGATCGACGCCTTGCACCTGTGCAAGGTGGTTGGCCACAATAACACGATCTTGCATGACATCTCCCTCTCCATTCGCCCGCGGGAGTTCGTGGCTCTCGTCGGCGGCAGCGGCTGCGGCAAATCTACGCTTCTCGACGCCCTGAACGGTTCCCGTCCGGCCACGTCGGGAACTCTCCTATATAATGGGAGCGACTACTACGCCAACTCCGACGCCTACCGTTCCTCTATCGGGTATGTGCCACAAGAAGATATCATCCATCGCGAGCTAACGGTCAGCGAGGCGCTGAACTACGCCGCCCGTCTGCGCCTACCGCCGGATACCAGCGACAAGGAGATCGCCGAGCGGGTGGAGGATGTCATTGACGACCTCGACCTCACAGAGTGCCGCGACACCGTCGTTCAATCGCTCAGCGGCGGGCAGCGCAAGCGCGTGAGCATCGGGGTAGAGCTTCTGACCAAGCCGAGTCTCTTCTTCCTTGACGAACCCACCTCTGGTCTGGACCCCGGCTTGGAGACGAAGATGATGACCCTCCTCCGCAAGCTGGCGGACCAGGGTCGGACGGTGATCCTCGTTACCCACGCCACGCAGAACGTGGAGCTTTGCGACAAGCTGATCTTCCTCGCCCCCCACGGTTACCTGGCTTTCTTCGGGCCGCCCAAGGAGGCGCTGAAGCACTTCGGGGTCGATCGTTACTCGGAGGTTTATGTCGAGGTAGACGAGGGGAAGGAACCGGAGGAATGGGCGAAGCTGTTCGCTTCCTCCGCCACTTATCAGCGTCACGTGGCGTCCCGGTTGCCGGTGGTGGACGGGAGCGAGGCAAAAGCGGCCACCAGACCATGCAGAGTCAAGGCCGGTCCCGCGGCAAAGAAGGTCTCCAGCCTGCATCAGTTCAACCTCCTCACCCGGCGCTATCTGGAGATCACCCTGCGGGATAGAAGAAACCTGGCCGTACTGCTGTTGCAGGCGCCGATCATCGCCCTGCTGATCCTGGCCGTCTTCGGCCGGCACATTTTCGACGTGCAGGCCGGCAATCGCGGCTATGCTTCCACTGTTACCTTCTTGCTGGCGATTGTCGCCACATGGTTCGGCACCTCCAACGCGGCGCGCGAGGTGGTCAAGGAGCTGGCGATCTACCGGCGGGAGCGGATGATCAACCTGCGCCTGGCGCCCTACGTTTTCTCCAAGCTCGCCGTTCTCTGCGGTATTTCCCTCGTGCAGGGCCTGCTGCTGGTGGGCATCGTGGGCATCGGCATGGGCTTCGCCTTCGACCTCGCGGTCATGGCTCACACTTATGCGGTGGTAGTGGGTACTTCCTTGGTGGCCATCACGCTCGGCCTCCTGATCTCGGCGGTGGCCTCGAACTCGGACCGGGCTTCGAACTTCGTGCCCATCGTCCTGATCCCCCAGATCATCTTCTCCGGCGCGATCATCCCGTTAGAGAAGATGGGCCTGCTGGCTAAGGCCATCTCCTACCTGATGGTGAGCAGGTGGTCCTATTCGCTGCTAGGCAAGACGCTAGGGGTGGACAGGGTACCTCAGCCGCGCATCCCCATCGAAACGAGCGGCTCACTAGATATCGCGCCGGAGGAGATTCCCCTCCTCACTAAGAAGGTGCCCGGCCTGATCTTCGAGAACAACCATTGGTACTTCCAGCCCCACATTCCCCCCCAGTTCCAGTTCGATATCCTCTCCCACTGGGTGGTGCTCGCCGCCTTTGCCACGATCCTCGTCGTCGCCACTGTCTACTTCTTGGCCCGGCGGGATGTGCGCTAGAAACGGATCAGCACCTCCGGCTTGACTTCTTCCGTAGCAGGCCCGGAGGAAGAAGCCGGCCGGCACGAAACAGCATGACTGATCTATTGGCTGAGGAAGACCCCATGCCGATGAGTATTACTTGCATCTTGATCAGTCCTCATCGCATTATCGAATTATTGCACGGAGTTCTTCTGGAATCCTGCCAGCGATCCGAACATCCAGCTCCCACCAAAGGGCCTAGTCTCGTCCAACGACGCGAAGTTCGGAACCTCTCAAGCAGAAAAGGTGTAGCTACACTGTGTACAGGAGGTGTGCGCGTGAGCGCATGCGTCTCGGTCTTCATCGGCAGCGGGGATGCGAGGTTAGCGGGGACCATTCAGGCCATACTAGCCAAGCAGCCCGAACACCGGGTGGCCGCTGTGTCAGACGACGGGCGGGAGGTTCTGGATCGGGTGACAGCCCTGCGGCCGGACATCGTGATCCTCAGCCCCTTCATGCCAGGTGTCAGCGGCTTCCAGATTTGCCAATGGCTCGGGCGGACTATACCGGCCGCCAGGGTTCTGATCATCTCCGAGTTCGCGCACGAGGCCTGGCTGCAGACGGCGGCGAGGGATGCCGGGGCAGCCGGGTTGCTCGACGGCGACAAGCTTGCGGCTTCGCTGCTGTTGGCGACGGAGGCCGTCATCCAGCAGAAGACGCCGGAAGGCACGGCGGAGGGAGGTATCCCGGGCTTTCTGGCCTTCGCTCCCAGGTCGAGAGCTTGCGTGAGGCTGTCGCGACGGGAAAGAGAGGAGGCGGTGCCAGCCGGGCAGGGCCACACGAATCCAGAGATCGCCGGGCGGCTCGGCATCTCGCCAACGACAGTGAAGACTTATGTTTCCCGGACGGAGGAGAAGCTGGGCGTCAGGAGCCGGCGAGAAATCCAGGCGATGTTCCTGCGAGGCGAGCTCCGGTAGAGAGGACTGGCCATCCACGAATGCGGGTCACGAATACGCGAATTCATGTTCTCCAGACAGGGGACAGAATCACGGTTTTGTCCTCTCTTTGGAGGATTGCGCAACCTCGACAGCAGTCATACTATAGACGAAACCATAGAGGCGTCTGACCCCAAGCTCGCCATCCCGGTGCCGCTGCGGCGCCAGGGGGTCAAGGTCAAAGGGCCGAGATCGCGAAGAGGCTTCCCGGTTACAGGTTAGCGTGCCATTGCGCGGCCGGCTTCCAGTCGACGTTCGCCATCATGGCAAGGAAGGAGAGAAACATGGGAAGAGTCTTGGTCTTCCTCCGCAACGCTTGGTTCTTGGTATTCATGCTCCTCCTGGCGGGCGGCATCGTCTACGGGTTCGTGCTGTTCCTCGGCGGTGACGGTACCACGACCACCATGGCCGGTCCGACGACCACTCCTGCCTCCCTGGCAGCGGCTCCCAGCGTGATCCCGCCCACGACCCCACCGCTACCGGCCACCCCGCCGTACCACGACTTACCGACCACTACGGTGCCCACCTACGTGCCGGGAACGCAGGTCATCGCCGCGAGCACTCCGGCAGCAATTGCCACGCGGCAGGCGATGATCACGCCGACGAGGGTCAGGGCGAATCCGACGACTACGCCGACGCCCGCTGAGGTGCTGACCGTGATGGTGCCCGGCAAGGACTTCGGCGTCACTACGCCTGGAAGTGCGATGGTCGTCTCCGGAACCTGGGGCAGCGGGCCGGGGCAGTTCGGCAAGGGGCCGGAATCATCAGGCCCGGCAAGCTTCGACGTCGACGCCAAGGGGAACGTCCATATCATCGACACAATCAACAAGCGTGTCGAACGCTTTGACCGAAACGGTGGCTATGTCGGGAGCTTCCCGGTCGGCATAGGCGCCGAGGAAATAGCAGTTGCCGAAGACGGATCGATCTACGTTCTGGACGCCTACGATCAACATAAGATCTTCAGGTTTGGTGCCGACGGCACGTTGATCCAAGAGTACCCGATCGCCGGTGAGATCGATCTGATTACCCCTAGGGGCATGTCGGTCCGAGGCCAGGACGTGTTCGTGGAAACCCTAGGACCGCAGCAGGATCCCTCCAAGAGGATTTTCCAAGTGGTGAGGGGTGGACAGCTTCTATCAGAAGCCGAACAGATAGCCAGCGCTTGGGCGAAGCGGCCAACGAGGACCGGCGGCCTAGAAGTCGCGGCTGAGGTCGGCGCGGACCACCAAGAGGTGTCCATTGCCTTGGGCAGGGACAAAGGCCCTGACGCGAAGATCCGGGTGCTGGTTGAGCGGCCGGCCGCCTTCGTCGACGAGTTGGAAGTTGACAATAGTGGCATTCTTTACGCGGCCATATACTCCATCTACCAATCGTCGGCCAATGAGCGCGCGCTCGGCCAGTTGACGGTGGTGGCGTTCACCCAGGGCGGCGAGTACCGCGGCAAAGTCGAGATGCCGACCGGCTATGAGACCCAGGTGAGGCGGCGCGTTCGCGTCACCGGCGATGGACAGGTCTATCAGATGCATACTTCGTCCGAGGGCCTTCGAGTATTCCGCTGGGCATTAGCGGACTGACAGGAAAGGAAAGGCGAGGGATGAGCATGAAGCGACGTCGAGACTTCAACCCTTTGAGACGGCTTGCGTCCGTTATCCTACTGTGCCTTGGAGGGATGATAGCTTTGCCTCTCGTTGCCGCTGCTGATTGCACACCGATCACCGTTGAGCAGATGTTCGATATTGCCGAGAGCGGGGGTGGCCTGTATGAGGGCGCGCCATACCTCCTCGGAGGCAACGCATGGAATCCGTGGAACCATAGCGTTATGGGGACGGATTGCGCGGGGTACGTCGGCAAGGCCTGGCAGGTCTACAGGCCCATTGAGGTGTCAGTGCAGGATTACAACATCAACACGGCTGGCTTCTACTGCGGCCTAGACTGCTGGTCAAGGGTGGATCGAGCTGGGGCGCAACAAGGCGACGCCTTCACCAACGACACCGGGTGTATAGGCGGCTCGAGTGTGCATGTCATCCTCTACGGTTGGGGGCCGCCCCTGGGCACCTTCGCGTTATATGAGGCTACGAGCTTATTCGCCAGAGTCATACACCGCTCAGCAGAATTCGACGAGTCCTATGTTGCCGTGCGCCGTGGGTCCCTGCAGGACCCAGGCATCATCGGCCGAAGGCCGAACGGCACGCACACCGGCGAGGTACGCCAGCCGATCATTGACGCCTACAACCGGAACGGCGGCAATGGCAACGTCGGCAAGGTCTACTACAACGGAGGTGGCTTCCTCGCGCACGATTGGGGCAATGGAAACGCCCAGGATTTCATTCCCTTGGATGAGAACTCGCACAGCGGTCTGTGGCAAGGGGTCATCATGCAGCCAAATTCACGCTCGGACATGGCCTATTGGGTCCACGGCCGCATTAGAGAGGTCTACTCTGGCATAGGCGGTCCGGGGACCTATGGCTACCCCCTCAGCGACGAGTTTTACACCACGCCCGTGAGCCTTGGCCAGGGTTCCTGCGGTTGGGATACCTTTGTACCGACCATGGACTTCGAGCAGAAGTATGCTAGGTACAACTGTGCCGCGGGGGACTGGCAGTTCTTCAACTACCCCAGCGCCTACGGCGAAATGCTCCAGAATAGGAGTTTCGAGACGGGAACCTTCTTGTACTGGCACCGCTTCCCCAGGCCATTCAACGCGGCCATCTACGCAGGCGGCGCGTATGATGGGACGTATTTCTTGGCGTTCAACTCTGGCGGCGCGACTCCGCCGATCCCGCAACCCGGCGAGACGGCGATCTCATGGTATCAGGACGTGCCGGAGGCTGTGGTGCCGGGACAGAACTACACGGCCAGAGTCTGGGTGAGATGCAGGACAAGTACCGGATGCTCGGTGAACCTGGCAGTCTGGGGGTTGAACCAGTCACCGAACGAGAACTTCAGTACCGGATGGCGGCCGGTTGCCGCCGATGGGCTCTGGCACGAGGTGAGTATCCGACAGAGCTTCTCTGGCCGCCACGACTCGCTTCGCTTTGAATTGTACAGCGGCCTATCTACGGAGGTAGACATCGACTTCACGTCTTTGACTAGGTCGTAGAGAGCTTCGGTTTGCGTCGAGGCAGAATCTCCCTCGAGCGCGGGATCGTCGGGGCACCAGCGGCAAACCCGTCGGGAACGGTGGGTTTGCCGCCGTGATCCTGAGCGTTAACGCCTATTCCGCTCCCACTGGATTTAGTTGTCCATTTCTGGCCACGGTTTACCCTCTTTGGCGTTTTCGGCTCGCTTCTCGGTTCACGGGCTGAAGACAAACGCCAATTGCCTGCTCAAACACTGCATCTTCACACAAACGCTTGCTGTGGTATAATTGGTGCGGAGGCCAGCTCTCCATGGCAACAAGCCGGCGGCTGATGAACGATGGCCGCTCGACAATGCAGCCCATCCGGGTGATTCGCATGACACATCGACGTGTGCGAGAGGAGGGAAAGACGTTGCCACAGAGCGAATGGGACTATCAGCAGGTCTTCAACAACGCTCAGGTCGGCCTCTTCCTCACGAGAGCCACCGACGGCAAGATCGTCGAGAGCAACGAGCGCTTCGCTCAGATGCTTGGCTACGACAACCGCGCGCAGTTACTCACCGAATTCGTCGCCTCTGAACACTACCTCGAGCCGGGTGCCCGGGAACGTCTTCTCGCGATCCTGCGGCAAGCCGGCGAAGTCAACGCGTTCGACGCTCTCTTTTCCCGGCCGGACGGTTCGAGTGTCTGGCTGCGCCTTTCTGCGCGCATCTACCCAGCGGAGAACCTGATCCAGGGCGTCGCCATTGACATTACACAGCAGAAGCAGGCAGAGAAAGCACTAAAGGAGACCAACCGCCACCTCGAGGAGATGCTCGCCAAGCGTCAGAGAGTTCAACGCGATCAACGAGATCGCCTGCTTGGCGAATCGCCTTTCTGATTCGCCAAGCAATCTGTCAAAGGCACTGGAAGTTGCGCTCGGGGCGATGGGTGCGGACATGGGAACACTCACCTTGCTAGATCGCGATGCCGAGCCTGCGCAGACGATCGCCGTCTGCGAGGAACAGGACCGCTCAACTCTGCTGCAGATGAGCCAAGTGTGCCTCGCCAAGGGCCTATCTCGGGAGGCTATTTTGCGTCAGTGGCCGGTAGTTAGGCCCGATGATACTGCCATCTCGCCGCTGCGGTCCAAGAACGTGCAGTTCCCCTATGCTCGCTTAAGAGTGAAATCGGCGCTGGCCGTGCCTTTGATCTTCAAAGGCAGTGTGATCGGCGTAATGGTCCTTCTGAAGCGGAAGAGCGAGGCGTTTCTCCCCTCTAGCCTGGCCTTGCTTGATGCCTTGGCCACCCAGATCGTCGTGCTGATCGAGAGCGGGCATTTTCAGAGTCAGACGCGGGCACTATCCATAATGGAGGAGCGCCAGAGGCTTGCCCGTGAACTGCACGACTCCGTTGCTCAGTCCCTTTTCACCCTCTGTCTGGCTGCAGAGGGTCTGAAGGCGTCCCTAGTCAACCCTTCGGAGCAGGCCAGAAGGGCGCTTGACCTGTTAGTCGAGCAATCAACGCGCGTCAACCGGGAAATGCGCACCCTGATCAATGAGTTACGGCCGGTAGACTTGCGTGGGGAATGCCTGTGCGATGCCCTTCAGGCTCACGTCGACAGCCTGCGCCGCTCAACCAATGTGCAGGTCACGCTGTCCATGGAAGGCGAAGTATTCGACTTGCCGGTCCCTATTCAGCGAAACCTGAACCGGATTGCCCAGGAGGCGCTCAATAACATCGCCCGCCATGCTGGGGCCAGCGCGGCGAGGGTGTCATTGCAGGTCGAACACGACGTTGCCCGCCTGACGGTGAGCGACAACGGCAAGGGATTCGACCCACAAGCCGTAGCCGAAAGCGACGCGGGATCGCTGGGTCTCCCGAGCATGCGAGAACGAGCAGAGATAATTGGCGGCGCATTACTGATACGCTCCGAACTAGGAAAGGGCACGATTGTCAGAGCTGTGATCCCACTAGCGCGGGTAAGAGAGGGCTCGCCAAGTTGAACCAAAGTGAATGATATTAGCGAGTACGATGTCCGGGCTCGTTAGACCGGCGTTGGTTCCGGTGGCTCGCAGGAGTGGAGGGATGTTGCCCCCTACCGGGGAGTGGTTTCACGCAGGAGGACGGCAATGGTCGAAGGAGAAGTCGCGCGCGTGTTGCTAGTAGACGATCAGCAGATGGTCAGGGAGGGGCTGATCATCTTCCTTGGCACGCAGGCCGGGATCACAATTGTGGGCGAGGCCTGCGATGGCAAGGAGGCGCTGAGACTCGTAGAAGAGCAGCATCCCAACGTCGTGCTCATGGACTTGCTGATGCCAGAAATGGATGGGTTGGCAGCGATCGCCGCGATCAAGGCTAAGCATCCAGAGACCCAGATCGTGGTGATCACTGGCTGCTCGCACGAGGAAGAGGCTCTCGCCGCGATCCAAGCGGGGGCGATTGGCTACCACCTGAAGGAACTCAACCCCTTCGATTTGGTGCGCACCATCCGGGCCGCCGCTCGCGGAGAAGCGTACCAACCAGCGGGCGGTGATGACCGCTGATCTGAAGGCGGGGCAAAGCAACTGGCGAGGGTTGCCCAAGAGGAGAACCGCCACCTGAGGTAGGCGAGGGCCAGCAGGGGCGCCAGCCTCAATACTTGCCCAGACCAACCCCTACACAGAGACGGCGGCTCCTACTTCTTCTTCCCACGTTTTTGACGTTCCCTAGGCGGTTTGCCCTCTTGCTGTTCCTTGGGTGGCTTCCCGTCTTGCTGCTCCTCGGGAAGTCTGTCGCTCTGCTGGTCCTTGGAAATTTGCGAATCAGGCTTAGGGGCATTCGGTAATTCTGGCACAGTCTCGGACTTACTGAAGGTAATCTGGCTGACAGGCAACTCAACCGTTGCTTGGCTCTCCATCTGCAGAAGAACAGTCTCTTTTAGGACATTGACACCAACCACCCTCGCCGGACCCAACGGAGAAATGACGTGATCGCCTGACTTGGGCAGTTTCTGCTTCTTCTCGCAGTAGAGTTCATTCTCGTGTCCCAAGCAGCAAAGCAATCGCCCGCAGATGCCAGAGATCTTCATCGGGTTAAGGGGCAGATCCTGATCTTTGGCCATTTTGATCGAAACGGGAGCAAAATCGGAAAGGAAGGTAGCGCAACAAAGACTGCGTCCACAGCGGCCAAGGCCGCCCATTAGCTTGGCGGCATCACGGGCCCCAATCTGGCGGAGTTCGATGCGAGTGCGGAAGGTAGCGGCTAGCTCACGCACCAACTCACGGAAATCGACGCGGCCTTCGGCAGTGAAGTAAAAAGTAAGGCGGCTTCCGTCGAAGCTATACTCCGCGCTGATCAACTTCATCGGCAAGTTGAACTGGGCGACCTTTTCCTCGCACTTCGCCAGAACATCCCGCTCCTTGCTCTTGAAGTACTCCATCTGACGAAGGTCTTTGGCCTCGGCCTGCCGCAGCACGGGCTTGAGGGGCTCGGTGAGCTCGCTCTCAACGACTTGCTTTGGACCCAGGACCACCTGCCCGATCTCCGTTCCTCGGGAGGTTTCCACCACCACAAGGTCTTCCGGATTGAGCGGCAATCCTGCCGGGTCAAAATAGTATACGCGGCCAGCCCGCCGGAAGCGGACTCCTACTATGTCTACCACAGTCGACAAGAGACCTGTCCAGCAACCCACATCGGTAACGCGGGCGTCTGTCCCCGCGGCGACAAGCGCAGGGGGCAAGCCCCCGCGCTGCGCCAACCGATAGGCGCTTAATCAGAGGGGAGACCGAGCATCAGGACTTCGAAAGTGAGCCTAGGATTGCTGTTCGCATCCAACTGACGCACGGCGCTCCGAACCTTCCCGATGAATTCTACGATCTGACGCAGATTGAATCTGCTCGCTTCGCGGCTTAGATCCGCCTCACAGTCCAAGTTCACTACGCGATCTGGGCAGCCACCCTTGATCAGCAGTAGGTCGCGCCACCATGAGAGCCAGTATGCTAGGGTCTCATAGGCAGCTTCACGGTTCTTGCCGAAGGTGTTCGCTAGCCCATTTGCGTAGTCAAGACGATCGTGATGGTCGCTCCGCAGAAGCGCCTCAATCCTGCGCATCGTCTCTTCACGTTCCCGCCAGACATCATCGTCCTGCAGAGCAGCAATCGCTCTTCCCGGTAATCCGCCAGAGACCCTGGCCAACAACTCGGCTCTCTCATGTGATACCGACCAATTCCGCTCTAGGGCATCCTGGAGAAGCGGGAGTGGCAGGCGATGTAACCATACGGACTGACACCGAGAAACGACCGTCGGCAAAATGAGTTTATCATTTGCCGCAAGCAAGATCAAGACAACGTTAGGCGGGGGCTCCTCCAGTGTCTTCAGGAGCGCGTTTCCCGCCTCGGTTGAGAGCAGTTCGGCTCGCTCGAAGATATATACTTTGCGCCTTCCCTCGTAGGGAGGTAGGTAGACATCACGACGGAGGGTACGAACCTGATCGATGCCGATAGCCTTCTTCTGTCTCTCCTCACCGTCCTTGCCATTCTGCAACAGCCCCACGATTTGCACATCTGGATGCAAGCCCGCGTCGATCTTGGTGCAACTGCGGCACTCGCCACAAGGAGGCGAAGAACGCTGGCAGTTGAGTGCCTTAGCAAATTCCTTCGCCAACGTCGTTTTCCCCACTCGAGCGGGCCCTATGAAAAGGTAAGCATGGGAAAGACGACGGCGCTCCAGGCTGCCTCCGAGAAAACGGATCGCCTCGGCATGCCCGATCACTCGCCACATTTCAGCTACTCTGCACGGAAGATCTAGCCACAGGCTTTGCCCCTGCGATTGCCGACATTATACAGGATGGGAGAAAGACCAGACAACTTCTTTGTCGTTGTCCAGTGAAAATGTCACGTTAACGGTTCAGTGAATTTGACACCACGTGCGGTCGACGCCAAGGATGATCGGCTGCTGGTCGATGCGACTTGCGATTGCCGTCGTTCGCCGCCTTGTTCA
>Ga0315298_1007435_pt1 | contig 14423 bp, 12 predicted proteins | sample WHS_1_MG_FD_203077 | JGI IMG/M metagenome (GOLD analysis project Ga0315298, IMG submission 203077) | Extremophilic microbial mat communities from Washburn Hot Springs, YNP, Wyoming, USA - WHS_1_MG | ecosystem: Environmental > Aquatic > Thermal springs > Hot (42-90C) | place: USA: Wyoming... | reverse complement strand
TCGAGCAGACGGCCGTCGCCCCGACGGAAAAAACGGAAACCGGGCTGCAGCCCCTGTTCAATGAAATCGGCGGCCGGGTATGCGAAGGGTGCGGCATGTACCGCACCTGCTGGGAAAGGGAATTCTACCAGACCTACCAGGCGCTGCTGGAATTGTTCTCCCTGGTGGAAACGAGCGGCCGGGTGGAGGAGCGGGACCTGCCGGCAATTTTGCAACGGCGCTGTTCCCGCCCCAAGGAAATGGCCATCACCGTCAACTGCCTTTTCGATCTGTACAGGTTGAACCAGTTCTGGGCCAAACGGCTGGGGGAGAGCAGGCAAATCGTTTCCGAACAACTGCGGGGGGTCTGCGAAATTATCGACAACCTGTCCAGCGAACTGGAATCCGGGGCGCCCCCCGCCGGTGCGGAGGAAACGGCCCTGCGGCAGAAATTGAAACAGAACGGCGTCCCGGTGCTGGAGGTGGGCATTTCGCGCGGTCACAACGACGGGCGCGAAGTCGTGCTTACCCGGCAGGCCTGCGCCGCCGGGGACGAATGCCGGCTGCGGGTGATGCCGCTGATTTCACGGTTTTTCGGCGAGCGTTACGAACTGCCCTTTTCCGACTGCGCCGGCTGCCGGGAGGGGGATCTGTGCCGGATCAGGCTGTATCCCGGCCTGCCCTTCCGCCTGCACGTCGGTACGGCCGTGCAGGCCGGGAACGGTGTCTGCGGGGACAGCTACGCCGTTTTCCCGCTGCGGGGCGGCAGGGCCGTGCTGGTGCTCAGCGACGGCATGGGCGTGGGGGCGCAGGCGGCACGGGAAAGCAAAACGGCCGTTTCACTGCTGGCGCACCTGCTCGATTCCGGCCTGGATCATCACCTGGCGGTGAAAACGGTTAATTCGATGATGATTTTGCGCGCCGCCGGGGAGACATTCGCCACGCTGGATCTGGCCATACTGGATCTGTACCGGGGGGAGAGCGAATTCATCAAAATCGGCGCCCCGTCCGCCTATCTCGTCCGGGGACGGCGGGTGTTCGTGCTTCAGGCCAGCTCCCTGCCGGTGGGCATCATCAAAGATATCGAGGTGGCGTCAATTTCGAGAAAGCTGCGTCCGGGCGACGTGCTGGTCATGCTCAGCGACGGCGTGCTGGATGCCTGCCGTGGCGAGAAGGACCGGGAAGACTGGGTCTGCGGCGTGCTGCGGGAAATCGGTGATTTGCCGCCGGAAGAAACGGCCGAACTGTTGCTCAAGCTGGCCCGCACCGGTGCCGGCGAAGACGGGCGGTCTGCCGATGATATGACCGTGCTGGTGGCCCGGCTGGAAAAGGTACACGGGCGGGAAGAAGGCGCGGCGCAAAGCGGGGCGTGAGCACCGGCGCGGATGGGGGCCGGGGCTGCCGCGCGTTTTCGCGCGGGGCGCATATTTTACGCTGTTTTTGCGCCGTCAGGGAGGAAAAATTTATCCTTCGTGGAATTTTTACCTTAGTTAACTTTGCTGGCGGGTATCTTTATGGAGTTTGAGCAAAAAATAGTATCTCTAATCGATCATTTTCGGATGATCAACCCCGGGGAACTGGTTCTGGCCGCTGTTTCCGGGGGGATGGATTCGGTTACCCTGCTCCATATTTTGTGGTCGCTGCAAAAAGAGCGCTCCTTTGCCCTGCGGGTGGTTCATTTAAACCACGGCATTCGTGGCGCGGCGGCGGAGGCCGACGCTTCGCTGGTGCGGGAGCTGGCCGCCGCCCTGGGACTGCCGGTGACGGTGGAAAGTGTCGACGTGCCCGCCTACCGGGCGGCGAAGGGACTTACCCTGGAGGAGGCGGCGCGGGAAATACGCTATCGTTTTTTTGAACAAACCGCCCGGCAGACGGGTGCTTCCCGGGTGGCGCTGGGGCATCATGCCGATGACCAGGCGGAAACCATTCTGTTCAACCTGCTCCGGGGGGCGGGTCCTGCCGGCCTGAAGGGAATTCCGCCGGTACGGGGGATGTATATCCGCCCCATGCTGAACGTGAGACGGCGGGAGATTGAAGCCTACTGCCGCCGCCATCAGCTTCCCTTCCGGGAGGATGCCAGCAACCGGGAAACAATCTATACCCGCAACCGCATCCGTTTGCATTTGATTCCCCTGCTGGAGCGCGATTACAACCCGCGCCTGGTGGAGGCCCTGGTCCGGCTGGGGCATGTCTGTCGCGAGGAAGATGCCTATATGGAAGAGCAGGCGGCCGTTCTTTATGAAACGTTGAAACGGCGGGGAAACAACGACGGCCTGGCCCTGGACGCCGGGGAACTGCTGGCGGCGCCCACACCCTTGCGCCGGCGGGTGCTGCGCCGCGCCTGGCGTGATTTCACCGGTTCCGCCGCCGATCTGGCCTACCGGCATGTGGCCTCCCTGCTGGAAGTGCTGTCCGATCCCACCGGCGGCCGGGCGGTGGTTCTGCCCGGAGGGGTGAGGGCCGTCCGTAAAAGGGGCTTTCTTTACCTCTATGCGCATGGCGGGTGTCCTCCGACGATACCCCCTTATTTTTACCCTCTGGCCGTTCCCGGCGCGACCTACATTCCGGAAATCGACCTGACCGTGCGGGCGGCGCTGCTGCCCTGCCGGCAGGCGCCGCCGCCCGCATCCCTGCCGCCGGAGGAGGTCCTGCTGGACGCCGGGAAACTGGCCGGGCCGCTGGGCGTGCGCCGCCGTCGCCGGGGGGATCTTTTCTGGCCGCTGGGGATGCAGGAACCGGTCAGACTGAAGAAATTTTTGGCCGCCTGCCGCATCGAGCGGGAACGGCGGGATCGTCTGCCGCTGGTCGTTTGTGGGGATGATATAATCTGGGTGGGCGGCGTGCGTCCCGCCGAAACCTGGAAGGTGACTTCCGCCACCGCACAGTGCCTGCACTTGAAATTAATAGCAGGACGCGCTCCGCATGAACCATTTCTCTTATTCAATTGAAACGCGGTAGTAAATGTGCTAAAATCATTACCATGGGTCATCTGATTGGTCCTGGCGAGAGGAGTGGCCTTTTTGAGCAAGGTATTAAAGAATCTCAGCATCTACCTGCTCATTGTGCTGGTGATCATCTTTTTAATCAAGCTTACCCAGCCTTCCACCCCCGGAGTGGAGCAGTGGAACTATAACCAGTTTATTCAGGCCGTAAATCAGGGACAGGTGGCCAGGGTAACCATTCAGGCCAGGCAGACCACCAATCTGATTATCGGGGAAACCAAAGACGGTACCCACTTCCAGGTGGTGGCTTTAAAGAACGACTCCCAGCTGACCGGCCTGCTGCAGGAAAAAGGGGTCATTCAGAACAACGAGGAGCCGCCTCCGCCGGGAATGTGGGCCAATATCCTGTCCAGCCTGCTGCCCATGCTGCTTCTGGTGCTGCTCTTTTTCTTTATGATGCAGCAGACCCAGGGCGGGGGTAACCGGGTGATGTCCTTCGGCAAGAGCCGGGCCCGTTTGCATACGGACGAAAAGCGAAGGGTCACTTTTGCCGATGTGGCCGGTGCCGATGAAGTCAAGGAGGAACTGGAGGAGATCGTCGAGTATCTCAAAAACCCGCGCAAGTTCTCCGAACTGGGGGCGCGCATCCCCAAAGGCGTGCTTCTCTTCGGCCCGCCGGGGACAGGAAAAACGCTGCTCGCCCGGGCGGTGGCCGGGGAGGCCGGGGTGCCCTTCTTCAGCATCAGCGGTTCCGATTTTGTGGAAATGTTTGTCGGGGTCGGGGCGTCCCGGGTGCGCGACCTGTTCGACCAGGCCAAGAAAAACTCCCCCTGCATCGTTTTTATTGATGAAATCGACGCCGTGGGACGCCAGCGGGGTGCCGGTCTGGGCGGCGGTCACGACGAACGGGAGCAGACTTTGAACCAGCTGCTGGTGGAGATGGACGGTTTCAGTCCCAACGAGGGGATTATCATCATTGCCGCCACCAACCGCCCGGACATTCTGGACCCGGCGCTGCTGCGGCCGGGGCGCTTCGACCGGCAGGTGGTGGTGGATATCCCGGATATCGTCGGGCGGAAGGAAATCCTCAAGGTGCATGTGCGCGGCAAGCCGCTGGCCAAGGATGTGGATCTGGATGTGCTGGCCCGCCGCACGCCCGGTTTTACGGGCGCCGATCTGGCCAACCTGGTCAATGAAGCGGCGCTGCTCTCCGCCCGTTTCGGCAAAACGGAAATCGGCCAGCATGAGCTGGAGAGTTCCATCGAGCGGGTGATTGCCGGCCCGGAGAAAAAGTCCAAGGTGATCAGCGAGAATGAAAAACGGCTGGTTTCCTATCACGAAGCCGGTCATGCCGTGGTGGGATACCTTTTGCCCAACACCGATCCGGTGCACAAGGTGTCCATTATCCCCCGCGGCCGGGCGGGCGGCTACACGCTGCTTCTGCCCAAGGAGGACCGTTATTACATGACCAGATCCATGCTCATGGATCAGGTGACCATGCTGCTGGCCGGGCGGGTTTCCGAAGAGGTGGTGCTGAAAGAAATCAGCACCGGCGCCCAGAATGATCTGGAAAGGGCCACGGAAATCGTGCGCCGGATGGTGATGGAATACGGTATGAGCGAAGAACTCGGACCCCTTACTCTCGGGCGCAAGCAGGAAACGGTGTTTTTGGGCCGGGATCTGGCGCGGGACCGCAACTACGGTGAGGAAGTGGCGGCGGCCATCGACAAGGAAGTACGCCGGATTATCGAAGTCAATTACACCCGGGCCAGAGAGATTTTGAACAAGCACATCGAAACGCTGCATTTAATCGCCAGGACGTTGATGGAGAAAGAAACCATTGAAGCGGAGGAGTTTTCCCTCCTGATGCAGCAGGCCGGTGAAGAGGAGCACAGAGCTTAGGGCGAAGCATCTGCCGCGAAGGAGCCGCCCGGCGGGCGCCGCGCCCGCGTCCCGGCCCCGGCGCGCGGCAGGAGCGGCGCCGGTTGGTTATGGAAGGCCCGCCGGCGGGGAAAACTGATCGCCGGGTGGTACCGAACAGTCATTTTGATCACTTTTATAAGGAGGACAACATGGAACGTACATATGTCATGGTCAAACCCGACGGCGTGCAGCGCCAGCTGGTGGGAGAAATAATCTCCCGCTTTGAAAAAAAGGGGTTGAAAATAGTCGGGTTGAAATTGATGCAGATTCCGCGTTCCCTGGCCGAGGAGCATTACGGCGAGCATAAGGGAAAACCCTTTTTCGCCCCCCTGGTGGATTACATCACTTCCGGTCCGGTGGTGGCCATGGTGCTGGAAGGGAAAAACGCCGTCGGCACCGTCCGGGAAATGATGGGCGCCACCGACCCGCTAAAGGCCGCCCCGGGAACCATCCGGGGCACTTACGGCATGGACATCGGACGCAATGTCATTCACGGTTCGGATTCGCCGGCCAGCGCCGAAAGGGAAATCAATCTCTTTTTCCGGCCCGGGGAACTGGTTGCCTACGACCGCGCCCTGGCGAAATGGATTTACGAAGCCGGGGAATAGGTTTTCCCCGGCGGCTTGGAAGAAAAAAACACCGGCTGCAAAGAAAAAGCCCGGGGGAAACCGCCCGGGTTTTCGGTTTATCCGTTCTCCGTCGCGGTAAGCGAACCGGCGGCGCGAATCGTGCGCCGAACAATGTCGCCCGGTTTCCCGGCTGATGGGCGGTAGGCGGGTGACAAAAGGAAAGGACGGGAACCGCGCGCATTATGAAACGCCGCCTGGTTCGCTCCACGGCGAACCGATGTGGCGTCGAAGACGTTTGTAATAGAAATTTAACATTTTTCTTTTGAGTTTGTAAAAATGTGGGCTTATATTAATGCTTGAGACAATCGGTAAGAGGAGGGAGAAAAATGGTCAACTGGAAGCGTTCTTTACTGTTTACGGCGCTGGCCGCTTTTGTGGCCGGGGTGATGTTCACGGGGGGTACGGTGCTGGCCGGCAGATTGGGCCTGACCGGCGGCGCGAATCCCCTCACGCCGCGGGTGGCCGAGGCCGATCCGATCGGGACGAGCACCGTGGCGGACATCGCCAGCCAGGCCGGCCCGGCGGTGGTCAAAATTGATACGGTGCTGGTGAGCAGCGACAGCAGCAACCCGTTTTTCAACGATCCTTTTTTCCGGCAGTTTTTCGGCGGGGCGCCCTTTCAAATGCAGCCCCAGGTGGAGCACGGCATCGGGTCGGGCTTTATCATCTCCAAAGACGGTTATATTTTAACCAACGAGCACGTGATTGACGGGGCGGAAAAAATCACCGTCACCATTCAGGGTCAGCCCAAACCGCTGCCGGCACAGGTGGTCGGTAAAGATTATTCCCTGGATCTGGCCGTGCTGAAAGTTAATGCCGGCCAGTCCCTGCCCACCCTGACCCTGGGCAATTCGGACAGCATGCGGGTGGGTGACTGGGTGGTGGCCATCGGCAATCCCTACGGGCTGGATCACACCGTCACCGTCGGCGTGATCAGCGCCAAGGGCCGTCCGGTCAGCGTCGGCAACCGCCAGTACAAGAACCTGTTGCAGACGGACGCCTCCATCAACCCCGGCAACAGCGGCGGCCCGCTGCTCAACATGGCAGGCCAGGTGATCGGGATTAATACGGCGGTGGCGGAACAGGCCCAGGGCATCGGTTTCGCCATTCCCACCAGCACGGTGCAGCAGGTGTTGAGCCAGCTGATGAAAGGGGAAACGGTGGCCCATCCCTGGCTGGGTGTGCAGATGGAATCAATTGACCGGCAGATTGCCGATCAGCTGGGCCTGAACAGCACCAGCGGCGCACTGGTGGTCAACGTGGTGCCGGGCAGCCCGGCGGACGACGCCGGACTGCAGCAGGGGGATGTGATTGTCAAGTTCGGCGATCAGGCGATAAATTCGCCGGATGATCTGGCCGGCGCAATCAGTTCGGCCAAAGTGGGCCAGCGGGTGGTGCTCACCATTTACCGCGACGGCCAGTCCCGGTATGTGCCGGTGACGCTGGGACAGGCTCCGGAGCAGTAAGCCGCCCCCGCGGTGCGGGGAAACGGTCCGGGGATGGCCTGGCGCTGCAGGGTGCCGCCCCTGCGTTTCCCTCCGGAACCGCCCCGCGGCCGCCCCACCGGGGGCGGTTCGCGTCCGGTTTCCCTGCCCGCGCCGGCGGATGCCCGCTGAGAAAGACAGGCCCGGCTAAAGCCGGGCCTGTGGTCTTACACGGGCGCTGCCGCAGTGCGGGTCTGCGGAACCTGCCGGGGGGAGTTCCTCTTTTCACCGGGCCGGCCGGCGGATATGCCTTTGTTAGGGCAGATCTTTTTCGTTGTTTTTCCGGTACAGCCTGTCGTCGCTCCGGCCGCCGCCGGGACCGCCGCAATCGGGGATGTAGCAGGAAATGTCGAGCCAGGTGCAGGGCTGTCCGCAGGACGGGCATTTTTCCGGCAGAGGCATTTCCGTCTGCTCGAGGTTGTAGCCGCAGTTTGAGCACTGGAATTTCATGGTTAAACCTCCTTTTTCAAAATATTAACACAAAAACAGCAAAAAAAGAACCCTCCCGGTAAAAACTTTTCCCGTCGCCCGTCGGCCCCCCTTTTTCTGCCGTATGATTTTCCCCGCGGCGCGAGGTCATAACAGATGCCGGAACTGTATAAAATGGATTCCGGTCGGGGGATATAATAGCATCGGGTTTTCCGCCGGGGCCGTAACTTTTGCTCACGGCCGCCCGACGCAGTTTTTGCGCGTTCACCGGCGCCGGCGCGCGTTTGTTTCCCGCCCGCGCCGCGCCCGAATGTGCCGGCTGCCGGCCGAAAGGTTGAGCGGGGGTGGGAATTGCGGGTTGCCGCGGGTTCCGGGCCGGTTTTCCGACCGGGCGGCAAGATTTATTTTCCCTGGTTTTTTAATGGCTTTGCAGGAATTCTCTGATAAGGCGACGAATTTACAAAAAAGTGGAGGGGTGGGTGATTGAGCATGTCCGGCCAGCTTGTTCCCGGCATTGCCGGCGAGGCGGCGGTCGTGGTGAGCGAAGCCAACACCGCCGTGGCCTACGGCAGCGGCGGAGTAAAGGTGTTTGCCACGCCGGCGATGATCGGGCTGATGGAAAAAGCCGCCCTTACCTCGGTGCAGCCGTACCTGGAAGCCGGCCTGACCACGGTGGGCACACGGGTGGATGTGGAGCATCTGGCTGCGACGCCGATTGGTATGCGGGTCACCGCGGTTTCCCGGCTGACGCAGATTGAGGGCAGGAGGCTTGTTTTTCAGGTGGAGGCGCGGGACGAACAGGAACTGATCGGGCGCGGGACACACGAGCGGTTTATCGTGTCCGAGGAAAAGTTTCTTGCCCGGGCCGCGGCCAAACAAAAATGATTTCCCCGGTTTTACGGGCGACTTTTGTGGGTTGCCTCTAAATTAAATTGAAGGGTAAAGGAGGTCGGGGAGGAGAGTATTTTGCGGGATGCGTCCCGTGCTGTTGAAGTAAAGAAACAATCTGGTGAAAAGAGAGGAGAGGATAAATAAATGGCCTACGATGCCACAAAAATGAAGGATTTTGAAATCGCCGAGGCGGCGGAGAAAAACATGCCCACTCCCTGGCAGTGGCAGGAAAGACTGGGTCTGGAGAAGGATGAAATCATCCCGTACGGCCGCATCGCCAAACTGGATTTCATGAAAATTATCGACCGGCTGAAAGACAGGCCGGACGGCAAGTATATCGAAGTCACCGCCATTACCCCCACCCCGCTGGGTGAAGGCAAAACCACCACCACCATGGGCCTGGTGGAAGGTCTGGGCAAACGCGGCATGAACGTGGGCGCCGCCATCCGCCAGCCTTCCGGCGGCCCGACGATGAACATCAAAGGCACCGCCGCCGGCGGCGGCAACGCTCTGGCCATCCCGATGACCGAGTTTTCCCTCGGTTTGACCGGTGACATCAACGACATCATGAACGCCCACAATCTGGCCATGGTGGCCCTGAACGCGCGCATGCAGCACGAGCGCAATTATGACGACGCCGAGCTGGCCAAGCGCAACCTGCGCCGCCTGGACATCGATCCCACCCGGGTGGAAATGGGCTGGATCATCGACTTCTGCGCCCAGTGTCTGCGCAATATCATCATCGGTATCGGCGGCCGGATGGACGGCTACATGATGCAGTCCAAGTTCGGCATCGCGGTCAGCTCCGAATTGATGGCCATCCTGGCCGTGGCCACCGATTTGAAGGACCTGCGCGAGCGGATCGGCAAGATCATCGTGGCCTACGACAAGAAGGGCAATCCGGTGACCACTTCGGATCTGGAAGTGGCCGGTGCGATGACCGCCTTCATGCGCAACGCGATCAACCCGACGCTGATGAGCACGGTGGAATATCAGCCGGTGCTCGTGCACGCCGGTCCCTTCGCCAACATCGCCATCGGTCAGTCCTCCATCATCGCCGACCGGATCGGACTGAAGATGTTCGATTACCATGTCACGGAGAGCGGTTTTGCCGCCGACATCGGATTCGAGAAATTCTGGAACGTGAAGTGCCGTTTCAGCGGCCTGACGCCGAACGTCTCCGTGATTACCGCCACCATCCGCGCCCTGAAGATGCACGGCGGCGGTCCGAAAGTGGTGCCCGGCCGGCCCCTGCCGGATGAGTATGTCAAGGAAAATGTGGAACTGGTGGAAAAGGGCTGCGAAAACCTCATCCACCACATCAAGACCGTGCGCAAGGCCGGCATCAACCCGGTGGTCTGCATCAACGCCTTCTATACCGACACCAAGGACGAAATCGCCGCGGTACGCCGGGCGGCCGAATCGGCCGGCGCCCGCTGCGCCCTGTCCGAGCACTGGCTCAAGGGCGGCGAGGGCGCCCTGGAACTGGCCGATGCGGTTATTGACGCCTGCAACGAGAAAGTCGACTTCAAGTTCCTCTATCCGCTGGAAATGCCGCTGCGCCAGCGCGTGGAAGTGATCGCCAGAGAAGTGTACGGTGCGGACGGCGTTTCCTGGACTCCCGAAGCGGAAGCCAAGGCAAAGCAGTTCGAATCGGATCCGGCCTATGCCGATTTTGCCACTATGATGGTGAAAACACACTTAAGTCTTTCCCACGACCCCAACTTGAAGGGTGTGCCCAAGGGCTGGGTTCTGCCGGTGCGCGACGTGCTGGTTTATGCCGGGGCCAAGTTCCTCTGCCCGATGACCGGTACGATCAGCCTGATGCCCGGGACCAGTTCCGACCCGGCCTTCCGCCGCATCGACGTGGACACCACCACCGGCAAGGTGCTCGGGCTGTTCTAAAAATATCCGTAAAGTCAAAGAAGGGACTCCTCCGGGGGTCCCTTTTTTATCTTCCGCGCACGCGGGGGCCGGGCGGGTTAAAACAGTCCGGCCCGAATTTTTCTTTACCAAGTGTCGCTGTTAATTTTCTCAATTATGGCTAATTATCAAATTGACATTCGTAAAAGGTGCATATATAATTTAATATTATGCGGGTATGGTTGCCTGGAAGGCCCGCCGCGGGCCGGACAAGAGTAAAGATGGGAGTTGTATACTATGTCCAGACCACCGAAATGTCGCCGGGTCGAATTTTTGCCCCGACTTACTTTCTTTAAACCGGCCGGAGTGCCGCTGCGTGAACTGGAGGAAGTGGGGCTGACCGTGGAAGAACTGGAGGCCATCCGCTTGAAGGATTTGCTCGGCCTCGAGCAGGAAGCCTGCGCGGAAAAAATGGGCGTTTCGCGCCCCACCTACCACCGGGTGCTGAGCGCCGCCCGGGCCAAAGTGGCGGAAGCCCTGGTCAACGGCAAGGCCATCCGGGTGGAGGGTGGTAATTTCCAGGTGGTGATGCGCCGCTTCCGCTGTGAAAAGTGCGGTTATCAGTGGGAGGTGCCCTGCGGTCAGGGTGCGTGCGGTGCGGAAATGAGCTGTCCGGAATGCGGAGATCGCGATGTTCGCCGCATTGACGAGGAAGGCAAACCTTTCAACTGCCTGCACTGGGAGCAGGGCAGAAAACAGGAGCGCATCTGATCTTTTGCCCCGGATGGTGCGGGCAGGTTCCGCCGGTGCCGGGTAGCCGTCCGTTTCGGCTGAGGGAATCAAAGTCCGGTTTTGAAACCGGGCGGCCGCATGTTGCCGGCTGTCGCCCGTTGAAAACCGGGCTTTTTATTTGCAAACGGGGCGGGCGGCAAAGGGTGAATTTGTTGTTTTTTGTTCCGGGGCGGCTTATAATGGGGACAGGCACCGGGTGAGCGGGGAGGGGGACGCGGGATTGCAGCGGGTGGAAAAAATCGTCGGGCATCCTGTTTACAGGAAGAGCCTTTTAAACAATGCGGAACGGGAAAAAGATCGTCTTTTCTGCCGCCACGATTACCAGCACATGCTCGATGTGGCCCGGATTACCTATATTTTGTTGATGGAGGCCGGCGAGATGGACGGGCTGATCCGCGCCCACGGGTTGGAAGATTATACAGCGGCCCGGGAAGTGATCTATGCGGCCGGCCTGCTGCACGACATCTCCCGCTGGCGGCAGTATGATGCGGGGATTGATCACGCGCAGGCCGGCGCCCGGGACGCCGTCGTGGTGCTGCGGGCGGCGGGGTTTAAAGAGCATGAAATCGAGGTCGTGGTGCGGGCCATCGCCGCCCACCGGCGCGGAGGCCCGGAGGGGGGGCTGTTGGGCCGCTATCTGGCCCGGGCGGACGATCTGGCCCGGCCGTGCGCCCTCTGCCGGATGCGCCGGGAATGCTATAAAGTGGAGAGCATGCCCGCCGCCAATCGGATGGTGGTTTATTAATCAGTCGTTTTTATACGGGAGGGGTTGTCTTGGCCATAAGGGTGCGCAACATCCGGGTGCACAACAGGGCGGAAGCGCTGGCGGAGATCGCCGCCGTGGGCTCCGATCGGAGCGGCTGCCGCCTGATGGCGCCCAAGGCGGTGCACCGCCTGTTGAAGTTGAGCGGGGTCACACCGAAGCAGGCCAACATTATCAAGCAGGAAATGCTGGGCAAGGGCGGTGAGGCGGCCGTCGCCCGGAAGGTAGTGGAAGGGCTGGGGGAAGAAACCGACGTGCTGCTCATGGGCACCCTCAAACAGTATGAGGCGCTGCTGGTCAAGCTGCGCATGCAGCCCTTCGGTCTGGCCGAGCTGGCCGAACAGATCCGGCAGGTGCTGCAGAATCTGGAGGGCCGCCGGCCCCGGCGTCTGGATTGCCGGGGAAAGGAACTGGTGCTGGGGGAGCGTACGCTGATCATGGGCATACTGAACGCAACTCCCGATTCCTTTTCCGACGGCGGGCGTTTCATAGATCCGTCCGCAGCCGTTGCGCATGCCCGGCAGATGGTGGCGGACGGGGCGGATATCATCGATCTGGGCGGTGAATCCACCCGGCCCGGCTACGTTCCGGTAGCGGAGGAGGAAGAATTGCGCCGGGTGATGCCGGTGCTGGAAAAGCTGGTCGGAGAAGTGCCGGTGCCCATTTCCATCGATACCACCAAGGCGGGGGTGGCCCGGCGCGCTCTGGAGGCCGGGGCGCACATCATCAACGATCAGTGGGCGCTGCGCGCCGACCCGGCCATGGCCGCGGTGGCGGCCGAATTCAACGCTCCGGTTGTGCTCATGCACAACCGGCAGGGCACGGAATACCGCGATATGATGGGCGAGATGATTGACTTTTTCCGGGAAAGCATCGCCATGGCGGAGAAGGCCGGTTTGAGCCGGGATCAAATAATCATCGATCCGGGCATCGGTTTCGGCAAAACGCTGGAACAGAACCTGGAAGTGATGCGCCGCCTGCGGGAACTGGACTGCCTGGGCCTGCCGGTGCTGCTGGGGACTTCCCGGAAGTCGCTGATCGCCGGAACATTGAACCTGCCCCCGGACGAGCGGGTGGAGGGAACGGCGGCCACCGTGGCCGTCGGCATCGCCGCCGGGGTGGATATCGTGCGGGTGCATGACGTGAAGGAAATGGCCCGCGTGGCCCGCATGACCGACGCCATGGTGCGCCGGAATGTTTGTGCGGCGGACGCGGATTAGCGGAATGCGGTGAGTTCATATGGATCGGATTATTCTCAAAGGCATGCATTTTTTCGGTTATCACGGCGTGCTGCCCGCGGAGCGCGAACTGGGCCAGCGCTTTGATGTGGACCTGGAACTGATGCTCGAGCTGGGTCCGGCCGGCCGTGCGGACGATCCGGGACAAACGGTGAGTTATGCCGATGTTTACCGCCTGACGGAGGACATCGTCACCGGGACGCCCTGCCGTCTGCTGGAAGCGCTGGCGGAAAAAATCGCCGCCGCCGTGCTGGAGAATTTTCCGGTGCGGGGAGTGCTGGTGCGCGTGCACAAGCCCGGCGCCCCGGTGCCCGGCCGGTTTGATTACATGGCGGTGGAGATCGAGCGCTATCGCTGAACCGAACGGTTTGGGACCCGCGCGGGTCATATTGATGTGGCGGATGGGAGGGGGGACCGGTTGATGGCCGACAGGCATAGTCCGGTAACGGCTTATATCGGCCTGGGCTCCAACCTGGGCGACAAAAGGAAAAACATCAGGCGGGCACTGGAGTTGCTCGGCGGCGTGCCGGGCGTCCGCGTGCGGCGGGTGGCCCCCCTCTACCGTACCGCCCCGGTGGGGTATACGGAGCAGGACTGGTTCATCAACACGGTGGCCGAAGTGGAAACCTCCCTGCCGCCGGAAGAATTGCTCCGGGTCTGCCTGGATATCGAAAACCGACTGGGACGCGTACGCATCATCCGCTGGGGGCCGCGCACAGTCGATCTGGATCTGCTGCTTTACGGAGAGCGGGCGATTGACCGGCCGCAGTTGACCGTACCCCATCCGCGGCTGCATGAGCGGGCCTTCGTGCTGGTGCCCCTGGCCGACCTGGTTCCGGAGATGGTGGTGCCCGGCCGGGGGCGGGTAAAGGGTTTGCTCGCCGGGCTGCCCCCGGAACAGCGGGAAACGGTGGAGAGGATGGTTGATTGAAGGCCGGCGCCTTCAAAAAGAGGATGGTATGAACACATAACGCACACGGTGCAAATCTTTTATGTTCCACCAGGGGTTGCCTTCCGCCGCGATGAGAAAGGCCGGTTTGCCCGGGGCGATGACGCCCAGTTCATTTTCCCTGCCCAGCACGGCCGCTCCGCCGGCGGTGGCGGCGAGCAGAATTTCCGCAGTGGAAAGGCCGGCGGCGTGGTAAAGCAGGAGTTCATCCAGATACCCCCGGCCGTGGGGCACACCGGTGGCGCCGGCATCGGTGCCCACCCCCAGTTTGACGCCCAGCCGGCGGGCCAGACGGAGCAGATGCAACTGGTGCCGGCAAGTGCGTTCGATTACCTCTCTTTCCTGCGGCGAGTACTGCGCGCGCAGGTTTTCCTTCAACTGGGCGGCGACCGGCACCACCGTGGGTATCCAGGCGATACCCCGGGCGGCCATGCGGGCCAGGGTTTCTTCGCCGGCAAAATAGCCGTGTTCAATGGAATCCACGCCGGCTTCCACGGCCAGCCGCACCGCCCCGTCGCCGCTGGCGTGGGCCATCACCCTC
>Ga0315298_1007433_pt1 | contig 14432 bp, 16 predicted proteins | sample WHS_1_MG_FD_203077 | JGI IMG/M metagenome (GOLD analysis project Ga0315298, IMG submission 203077) | Extremophilic microbial mat communities from Washburn Hot Springs, YNP, Wyoming, USA - WHS_1_MG | ecosystem: Environmental > Aquatic > Thermal springs > Hot (42-90C) | place: USA: Wyoming... | reverse complement strand
TTCCGCTCGCCGAAGGTCACGTGGAGCCATTGTAGGCCGAGCCGCTCCAGGGCCCATGGATACCATGGGCCTCCATCGACCAGGATTAAAGGCTTGTTGGCGCAGGCCCTCAGGGCCATGCGGAGGAATATGTAGGCATTCAGGCCCGAGCGCTGCCAGGAGGCGTAAATGGCCAGCCTGTGGCATCGATGGCGGCCCATAGGTAAAGCCATTCTCCGTTAAGCTTCGCCTTCGTTTCGTCAATGGCCACAAGCCTTCTGGGCCTTGGAGGGCCATGGTAGGCCAAGGATTCGAGCTTATGGACCCAAAGCCTAACAGCCTCCCTGCTTGCCTTTATAAGGCCATAGCGCTCCGTCATGCCTCGAGTGCTCAGCCCGGCGAGGTATAGGACCATGGCCCAGATCTGGCATCGGGTATACGCTTGAACAGGCCAGCCCCTTTAACGGCCTCCAAGAGCCTCCTAAAGGCATCCAATGGCATCACCGGCCTTTAGAGGGCCCTTGGGGGCCTATCAAAAAGCCTTATCTTGTCAGTATCCTCTAACCATAACCTAAATTTTAAATCGAGCTATGGGTATCGGGTGTTGATGAGCCATGGTTGAAGATATGCTCGCAAATTTCTTGAAGACGGGCTCCGACTGGGCCAGGATGAAGACTTCGCTCCCGGGCGTCTTCGTCCTGAAGCTCCCCGCCTACAAGGGCGGCCCCGCAAGGCTCGCCGTCGAGCTGAACCCCGTGGACAGCTCGGGCTCGCCGACGAAGAGGAGGGGGCTCGTCTTGCGGTCCGCGAGGGAGCTCGAGGAATTCAAGGCCCTCTTCCAATTCGATAAGCTCTCATCCCTACTGGGGAAAATAGACGCGGTCAACCCGCCCTTGAAGAGGGCCGAGGGGGTCAAGCCCGGGGAAGCCGTCCTGGAGATATAGGTTGCGATATGTCTCTCACCCCCTCATCTATCCCGGAACCGTGGAGGATAGGCTTTACCAGAGAAGGATAGCCGAGGTCGCAAAGGACAAGAATACATTGGTGGTCCTCCCAACCGCATTGGGCAAGACCGTAATCTCCGCGCTCGTAGCAGCGGACATCCTCTACAACTACCGCGAGAGTCGAATCCTCGTCATGGCCCCGACCAGGCCCCTCGTGCTGCAGCATAGGGAGACATTCAGGAGGTTGATCAGGCTACCCGAAGAGGACTTCCCCATCCTAACGGGGAAGGCCCCCGCGGAATACCGCATGGGCGTGTGGAACGGGCCAGCGAGGCTGGTCTTCGCAACCCCGGAAGTGGTCAGGAACGACATCCTGCAAAGGGGGTTGAAACTGAATGGCTTCGGGCTAGTCGTGGTGGACGAATGCCACAGGGCCGTGAAGGAGTACGCCTATACGGAGGTTTGCAGCGCATACCTGAAGGATGCCCCCTATCCCTTGATATTGGGGATGACGGCCTCCCCCGGCTCCGACATCGAAAGGGTTGAAGCGGTCTGCAGGGCGCTGTCCATCGAGCATATCGAATATAGGAGCGACTGGGATCCGGACGTCAGGCCTTACATAAACCCGATCGATGTCGAGTGGGCGATGGTGGACCTGCCGGAGGAGTACGGCCCGCCTAGGCGGCTGCTCGGGGAGATGCTTCGATCGAAGATACATCTGCTCAATCGGGCCGGATACCTCAAGAGGGACCCCGAACGCATCACCAGAAAGGACCTGATAGAGCTGGGCTCGGAGCTCAGGTATATGGCCGAGATGAGCATCGAGGAGGAGCGGGGCCCCCTCTACCGCGCCATATCGATCCAGTCGCAGGCCCTCACGCTCTTCCATATGCTCGAGCTCCTCGAGACGCAGGGGACCCATGCCCTGAGGGCATTCCTGGAGAGGATCGAACGGAGTGGGAAGAGGAGCCACAAAGCCCTGATGGGGGAGGCGGACCGGTTGGGGGCCCTCCTCGAAGCCGCATCCAAGGCGAGCAATCCGAAGGTATCGGCCCTGACCGAGATAGTTGGGGATCAGATCGCAAGGAACCCGGGCTCTAGGATCCTGGTCTTCACTCAGTACAGGGATACGGCAAAATACCTCGTCGAGACGATGAACGCAATCCCGGGCGTAAGGGCCGAGAGGTTCGTGGGGCAGGCAACGAAACCTGGCGATAGGGGCCTGACCCAGGAGAGGCAAGCGCTCCTGATCGAAGGCTTGAGGGATGGGGCCATAAACGTCCTCTGCGCCACCTCGATAGCCGAGGAGGGCTTGGACATACCCGAGGTGGACCTCGTCGTCTTCTACGAGCCGATCCCATCCGAGATAAGGTACATCCAAAGGCGGGGGAGGACGGGGCGGAAGAGCCCCGGCAGGGTCGTCATAATAGCGGCGAACCAGACCAACGATATAATATACCGCTGCGCTTCGGAGCGGCGGGTCAAGAAGATGGCTGCCATAGCGGAAACGCTGAATCGAACCCTCCAACCAAAGCTTAAGCCTAGGGCGAGGCCCGCGCCGAACCCCTTGAGCGGGGAGGAGCTGGAGGACCTATGGCGCAGGGTTGGGCCGCAGCCCACGCCCACCCCGATGGCGACCGAGGGGGAGCGCCTCAGGGGCTTCACGAGGATCGTGGAAAGCGCCATGAGGGACCTGTACCTCAAGGTCCTGGAATCGGGTGAGGAAGCAACCCCGGGGGCGCTTTGCCGCGCGATGGAGGAGGAAGGCTACAGCAGGGACGTAACGGAGGCGGCCCTAAGGAAGCTGGTGAAGAGGAGATATCTGACCGAGATGCCCGAGAAGGTCGGCATACCCATGAGGCCGATACCCGGGACTAGGATCTTTACGGTCGAGGTCGAGAAGATCCTCCCCGGAGTGGCATTGGTGTGCGTGGATGGCAAATATGCGGCGAAGCTCACGCCAGAAAACTACGAGGGCCCCAGAAAGCTCCTGAAGAAGAACTCCGCCTTCAAAGCCCAAGGGAGCCTATACCAATTAAACGGGGACCTATACGTAAACATAAGACAGGTAATACAGGTCCTTTGATCTTGCCCTCCTTGAATGGAGCCATCCCGAACCGATGGGGATCGCCATCCAATGCCCCAAGGATCCTCCATAGTCCTGCAGGGATTTTTCTACTCCGCGGCATAATTGGGAGTCCACGCCAATTTTAACGAGCGTAGGGAGAGCCTGACCCGTGGGAGCGTAAGTACGGTGAGTGAATGGTCAAACCCGTGGGAGAGGGCATGCTTTGGCAATGCGTTACATAAGGACCGACTCGACCAAGGCTCATTCTGGTTTGTAGCGCCCAGTGGGAAAGATGACGATCAGCTTGAGGGTCTCGTCGCCGACGTTGCCGGTCCCATGCTCCACCCCGGCCGGTATGTATATGACTTGGCCGGGCCCCACTTCGATCGGGCCGGATGGGCCATGCTCACTACCCCTCCCTTCGATCACGAATATGATCTCGTCGTGATCGTGCGTATGGGGCCTATGCCTCACGCCGGGCTTTATCTCCGTAGTATGGATGTGCACGCCCGTATCCCTCACGACTCCACCCTCTCGGTCGAAGAGGATCCTGAGGGTTCCCCAGGGGGCAGCGGTCGGCTCAACCTCGCTTATATCGATCACCCTTATCCCCTTCTCGGCCAACCCGACCGCCCTCGCGAAATTCACAAGATCCTCTTCCTGAGTTCGGAGAGCTTGAGCCCGCCCTTCAGCGCGTTCCTGACCCTCTCTTCCTCCTCGAAGTACTCGAGGCAGATGGAATGTACATCCTTGATGTACGCCTTCGGCACGACGACGACCCCATCATAATCCCCGAAGACCAGATCCCCAGGCCTGACCTGTATTCCGCCGCACTTTATCGGGGAGTTCACCAGAACCGTTTCGAGCCTCGTCTGCGCGGTCGTGACAACGGGGTTTCGGTAGAACAACGGGAACCCCATCTCCCTTATGCTGAGGACGTCCCTGACGCCCCCATCCACGACGGCGCCCCCGAGGCCCTTCGCCTTGCCTGTTATGGACATCATCTCGCCCCACATCCCGGTGTCGTTCATCTCACCGCCAACCACGAAGACGTCGCCCCTCTGGGCGTTGTCGATGGCCTCAAAGGCCAAGCTGAGGCCCCTCCTCTCGCGGAACGATTCGAGTGAGGGCGGAACCATCCAGAGCGTTACCGCGGGTCCAATTATCTTCGTATCATCCGATATGGGCCTCAGATCCAGATCCATCCAAGTCCTCACGCTCAGGCCGAGCAATTTATCGCAGGCGTCTTGTATTATTCCCGTATACATCTTCCGCAGATCTTCGATCACTTCTTTCGGAGGTCTCTCTATATCGAACAATTTCGGTCAACCAAGCCATAATTTACATCGAGCGTTCATATAAAACTTATGTAGAGGCGACGATCTTGGGATTGATGCGAAGCGAGCGCCATTGAGGTTAGAAGGCCAGCCCATCGACCGCCCGGTCCGACTAGGATTCGGGCATCGAACGTATGGCGCGGTATGGTGCGCCAACTTCCGATCGCGATCGAGATGGGGCCCTCTAGGGCCTCCGAAACCCTTCTGCGGCGGGCTCTCCATCGAGGGTCCTAATGGATAGCGATAAATACCCGAGGAGGGAGGTCTAGGGCGATGCGAGATGCGCGTCCTTATAACCGGCGGGACGGGATGGCTGGGATTCTACGTAACCGAGAGGTTCCTCAAGGAGGGGTATGAGGTCATATGCTATGATTAAGCCCAGCCCTTTCCCGGATTTCATCCAAGGGGACCTTGGGAAGGTGAAGGTGGTCAAGGGCGGAGAGCGATGACAAATGGGAGCTCGTATATGGCCCGGATGCGGGCGAGGCCGTCGCGTTGGCCTTGGAGGCGAGCCCCGGCAAGTTGAGGCATAGGGTATTCAACATAGGGAGCGGGCAATTCTACTCCTTCAAGGAAGTGGCCGAGATCGTCCGGGAGTTCATACCGGATGCGAGGTTTGAAGTGAGCAAGGAGTGGGACATCAGGAATCCGGCCAAGGGGGTCTTCGACCCGAGCAGGGCTAGGGACGAATTGGGCTACGCGCCCAGGTACGATATAAGGAGCGGCATAAGGGACTTCATAGAGAAGGCGAGGGGGATCGGGCTCGCGCCCGAGGGGACGGGCCTCCGATAGGCCCCGGACCGGTCCCTTCGCCGCCGCTGGCATATCCGGAGTCCGATCTACTCCGAGCCCTAGCCCAGAGCCTTCCCCTTCGATCCCAACGCCAGCGGCATGGCTAGGGGGATGAGGCCCATTGCAAATGCGAAGAGGGATACGCAATGGATCGAGAGCGACAAGGAGGTTAGCCCACCGAGGAAGCCTATCGCCCACTGCGAAAAGATCGATCCGACCATCCCAATGCTGAACAGCAATCCCATCGCGCTCCCCGTCGCCCCCGGAACCTCCCTCACCAAAAGCGCCAATACGGATGGGAGCGTGGTGGAGAACGCGAGGCCGGAGAGGGCCCAGAGGGCCATGGTGGCGTAAGGATCCTTGGCGGAGATCCCGGCCCAAGAGAGGAACCCCGCCGAGATCGCGAATATCGTGAGGGACCTCTCGAGCCCCACCCCCTCCGGCACCTTGGCCAGCACCAGCCTCCCCAACCCGACGCAGCCCCAGAAGAGGCCGATCGTGAGCCCGGCGAGCTTCGGATCGAAGCCCCCGTGGAGCATCAGATAGGTGGGCAACCAAGCCGTGGAGCCGATGGCCATCCCCATGTGGGAGAAAGTGGCCAACGCGAGCAATAGGAAGATCGGGTCCTTGGCCACTAGGAGGGCCCTGAGATCCAATTTGGAGCTCGACGCCCCGCCCCCCTTAGCGCGGGCGGACGCCGCGAGCGCTAGGAGGCCCGCGGGAATGGAGAGGAGGACGGGGGTGGAGTAGACGGCCCTCCAGCTCGATCCGGAGGAGAGCAACCAGCCCGCCGCCGTGGGCCCGCTGAGTGCGCCCACCCCGAAGAACGCGTGGAGCACGTTCAGAGCCCAACCCCTCGAACTCGTATACGTCCTAGCGACCAAGAAGGTGGTGGTGGAATTTATGGTGCCTATCGAGAGCCCCAAGAACGCCAAGGACGTAAAGCAGGCTTGGAACCCTCCGGAGCTGGAGACCGAGAGGCATAGGATGGCCAGGGAGGCCAACGCCATGAGGATGGAGTTCAGCTCGCCGATCCTATCCGAGAGGAGCCCTCCGAAGAAGCTGAACATATATCCAAAGCTCACGGCGCTGGCGAGCATCCCCGTCTCCCATAGGCTCAGCCCGAACTCCGCAGCCATGAATTTGAGGCTCGGCCCTATCAAGGCGTTCGTGAAGCCTATGAGCCCCGCGCCCATGGAGCAAGCGGCGAGCACGAGGCCCTTGCGGTCGCCCAAGGCCACATCTCCGGGTTTTTCGCCAGCGTTGGGACCGCTGCCATTAAAATCTTCCCGACTCGATCGCCACAAGTAGCCCTCCCTTCGCCTCAACGATGGAGCTCCCTTTTTCCTTCTCGTTGCCACATCATCGCCCCCGCCTCAGGGAGCGCTTTGCGGTTCTCCGAGGCTGGCCACTCTAGGTTCCCGCTTCATCGACCGGATCCGAACCCGCCCCACGGTTTACGAAGGCCTCGGCCTTAAGCCTCCATCCTCATCATCGGCCATGCACAGGCGCATTGGGGATGATCCCTCTTCCACATCTGGGGCGATGATGTCGACAAGGAAAAAGTTTTGGCCCTCGTCCCCAGCTCACGCGGAGGGGGGCCTCCGATAAGGGCTTCACCAATATTCTGGCTCCACGCTATCCTCCTCGGCCCTCCCTTTGAACCTCCGCACCCCGGTCTTCGGAGAAATGATCTTTATCCCCGCCTCCTCCATTAAGGCATCGCTTAATAGAACTTCCTTCTCATAGGTTGAGATTATGGCGTTGCACCTAATCCCCATCGAAGACCCGCTCTTGCCCAAAATCGTGATTTCAACGGCGTTTGGGATCACGTAGCCCAAAACCTCTCCCCCAGCCGTATCGAGGGATTCGAGGATGGCGTTTTCAGGCGGAGGCCAAAAATCCAGCCTTTCGGCCAAACCCTTGGGCAGGAGGGCCTCCGGCTCCAGGCTTGTAAATCCCGTGTTCAGCAAGGCCGCCGTAGCGGCTTCGCGCCTTCCGGACCTAATCTTCACCCTAACTCTCGCGGGCATGAAAAACCCTTACAAACGCTTTATTACGCCCAGGCGCCTCCCGCGCCTCACCCTGCCGATCCGCCTCTTGAACTTGGCCATATCGGCGCTGTTTGGAGCCATGAAACACACGCCTCATGGTTGTGCCCAATGGAGGTTATTTAGCCTTTTCGTTCGATCGCCCTTTAAGCCTTCCCCGGCCCGTTCGCCCCCTCAGGCTGGCGAAGCTACAAAGCCCTATCAGGAGCGCCGAGGCCGCTAGGTAGAGCACCGAGCAGCTCAAGGAAGCGCGCTCGCCAGCGAAACCGACGATCCATTGCGCGAAGGCAGCTCCGGAGAAGCCGAAGGTGAAGACCGACCCGGAGATGCTGCCGGAGTGCTCGGGGAAGGAGTCGGTCGCCCAGGCCAGTATCGTGGGGAAGATGGCCGCCATCCACAGGCCCGATGTTGCCCAAGCGAAGATCGACAGGGCCGGGCCATGGGCCGTGAACCCGAGGGCCATTGAGGCGGCCGATAGGACCGATAGGATCGATATGGCCCTCCTATAGCCGATCCTATCGACGAATCCCCCGAGGGCGAACCTCCCGATGCCTATCGTCCCCCAGAACGCCCCGAGGGCCAAGCCCGCCTCCATCGCGGAAATCCCCTTGACCGATATGAGGAACGCGGGCAACCAGGCATTGGTTCCGAACTCGGCCCCGAAGTAGAAGAACGCCGAGGCCATTATCAGGTAGAACTCCGAGCCCCTCGCCATGGCCCAAGCCCCCCTCCCCCCGCCCATCGATCGGCCGAGGGCCCTCAGGCGGCGCTTCCTCAGGATCGGCAGGGATGGGAGCATGAGCGCGACGTACGCGAGCAAACAAGCCCGATATATGTCCCTCCAGGATCCCCCGGAGCCGATCATCCAGCCGCCGAGGATAGGTCCGGCGAAGGCCCCGATCCCGATGAACGCGTGGAGGGCATTCAGGGCCAAGCCCTTCCTGTGGCCGTACAGCTCCACCATCAAGGGCGTCATGGCCGACTCAACGAAGCCCACCCCCATGCCGCCCAAGAAGAGCGCCGGCGAGGCCATCGCGGCGGAGCTGGAGGAGGATATCAGCGCCATCGCTAGGGCCAAGACGGCCAAGCTCACCCAAGCCATGAGCATTCCCCCGCATCGATCCGAGAGGTTCCCGCCTATTGGGGATAGGAGGAAGCCCAGGCTCCAAGAGCTCGCCAATATGCCCATCGCGCCCAGCGCCAGCCCGTACTCCTCGCCTAGGAAGGGGAGGCAGAAGCCCAGCTCCGACTGCGAGAGCCCGGCCAGTGCCATCCCGGCTAGGCAGAAGGCCGTTATGGGCGCCTTCGGGGTCCCATCTCGGATGCCCAAAACAGTCCCGCCCCCTCAGCCCCCCATGGCCTCGCGCCAAGATAATTTAAAACCTCTCATTCTGGGATTGAGCGATGGGAATATGGGGAGGCCGTCGCGGAGGCGCGGTGCGATCGCGGGGGCTGCGCATGGGGAGCAAGGGGGAGATTAGGGAAAGGATTTGGTCCCTCATGGAGCGCGAAGGCATCTCGAGGCCCCCGCTGCCCATCCGGCATAGGATACCGAATTTCGCGGGGGCCGAGAGGGCGGCGGAGAGGTTGGGCGAGGTGCGGGCCTTCCGCGCAGCCGAGGTCGTGAAGGTCAACCCGGACTCCCCTCAATCGCCAGTCAGGAAGCTGGCGCTCTCGGCCGGGAAGCTCTTGATAATGCCGACCCCGCGCCTCAGGAGGGGGTTCTTGGCCATCGATCCCAAGCGCCTGCCAAAGGGGGCCCTCGGGATGGCCGCCAGCATCAGCGGGGCCTTCAAGTTCGGGAGGGAGCTGGATCTGGAGAGGGCTCCGAGGATCGATTTCATAGTGGCCGGATCCGTGGCCGTCGCCCCCGATGGCTCGAGGCTCGGGAAGGGCGGCGGGTATAGCGAGATCGAGTACGGGATCCTTTGGGAGCTCGGGCTCATAGACGAGGGCACGCCCATAGCCACGACCGTCCACGAGGCCCAGATAGTGGAGGGCATCCCGATGGAGGATCACGACCTAACGGTGGATTATATAGCGACCCCCCTTAGGGTCTTGGAAACCCATGCGAACCGCCCCATGCCCAAGGGCATCATGTGGCATAAGTTGCCAAAGGGAGCCCTCGAGGGGATCCCCCTTCCCTCATGGCTGAAGTCCGGCGCGACGCGGCGGGCGGACAAACGGCGCCCATGAAGGTTGAGGTGGATTTGGGAGGGCCGAGCCTCATGCCAAAAATCTGGCCACTGGGAATGCCAACAGCAGGATTGTGTAAGCCAAGAAAATGCGATCCATCCCCCTCCAGCTCTTGAACGATATCTTCCTCTCGACCGACCCGAATCCCCTCATCTCCAAGATCCTGCCGACGACGTCGGCGCGTTCGACCGCGTTCATCGTTATGGGGATCAGCGCCAAGGACAATCCCCTCATCCTCCCGAGGAGCCCGCCCTCGATTTTGCCATATGCCCTGACCCGCATCGCGTCCATTACCCTCTCCATATCGGCCAAGTAAACCGGCATGAAGTTGAATGCCAAAGCCATCATCAGGGAATACTTCGGGGGAAGGCCGAGCCAGCTCATGGCCTCGATCAGATCGTTGGTCGAGGTCGTCGCGACCACCGTGAAGATCGGAAACGTCAAGATGAGCAGGCGGAGTATGCTGAGGGCCCCGCTCAGGACCCCCTCCCTCGTGATGCTCAGGCCCCAAAAGTATGGGGGTGAGCTCGGGAGGATCTCGAAGGCGACCTCGCCCCCAACGGTGAGGCACTGTATCGCGCCTATGAGCAATATCATCAACCAAAAGCCCCTCAGTTGCCTGAATAGGGATCCGATGACCTTGCCGAAGATCGCCGTGGCCATCGCGGACGCAAGGGTCAGGATCAGCACCGGGAAGTCTATGAAGATCAGGCCAACCGCGCTACAAGAAACGGCCCAGAAGAGCTTCAACCTCGGATCCAGGCCACTAAGGGGGCTCCTTCCCTTCTCGATGGATTGGAGCATGGGCGCACAAAACCTCCATGAGTTCTTCTTCCATCTCCTCAACCGAGATCACGTCGGGCCTTATGCCCATATCCGCGCAACTCTGGGCCAGATCGGTTATCTGGGGCGGAGCCAAGCCACACCTCCGCAAGAGTTCGCGATCCGCGAAGAGGCGCCTCGTCGGGGCATCGGCCAGGATCCTACCATCGTCGAGCAGTATGGTCCTCTCGGCGTAGGCGGCGACGTTCCGCATATCATGCGTAACCAATATCACGGTCTTCCCCCTCGCGTTCAGCCCCTTGACGAGCTCCATTATCGTCATGGAATCCCTATAGTCTTGGCCGGTGGTGGGCTCGTCCAAGATCAGGATGCTGGGATCCATCGCCGCGATCGCCGCCACGGAGACCTTCTGCTTGTCCCCCCTGGAGAGGAATCGTGGATAGACGCCCCTCAGGTCCTGAAGCGCGAAGTCCCTCAAGGTCCTATTCACGACCTCCTCGACCTCGCCCTCCCCGAGGCCGAGGTTCCTCAAGGCGAAGGCCACCTCCTCTTCGACCGATCTGCAGAAGAGCTGGTCATCAGGGTTCTGGAAGATGAAGCCCACTTCCCGGGCGATCCTCGAAACCTTCTCCTTTCTCGTATCCATTCCCTTCACCATTATCCTCCCTTTGGTTGGCTTGATCAGGCCAACCAGTAGCCGCATCAAAGTCGACTTTCCAGACCCATTCCTTCCTATTATCGCCAAGAACTCGCCCTCCTTCACATCGAAGCTAACGCCTTTCAGTACGTAACCATCACCAGAGTAGGAGAACCAGACCTCCTCAACTTCGATCTCGGAGCCCATCCCCATCGAACCCAAGCTTGATGAGGAGATCCCTCGCCTCTTGGACGGTGAGCGGCAGGCCGTCGAAGGTCAGGCCCCTGCCCTTGATCCTGAGCGCGAGCTGGACGACCTGTGGCAACCTCAGCCCGAACTCCTCGAATCTCTCCCGCTTCGAAAAAATCGATCGGGGGTCCCCCTCCAACTCGATCTTCCCATCGGCCAATATGGCTATCCTCGTGGCGTACTCCGCGAGTAGCTCAACCTCATGCGTAACGAAGATTACGGTCTTACCGGATAGGTGGAATTTGGCCGCTAGGTTGAAGACCTCCCTGACGGAGATCGGATCTAGGTCGGACGTGGCCTCGTCGAAAACGATTATGTCGGGTTGCCCGGCGATCGTCGCGGCTATCGCTATCTTCTGCTTCTCCCCACCGGAGCACGTTTGCGGTATCCTCCCCCTGAGATGGGATATCCCGAGATCCCGGAGGCATTCGTCCACGATCCTATCGACCTCCCCCTCCCCCAGCCCGCGGTTGATCAAGCCGAACGCTATCTCGTCCTCCACCGATGACGTTATCAATTGGGAGTCGGGATCTTGGAAGACGATCCCGACGTGGCGCGAGAGTTCGGCGATCGTTTGGGCCTTCGCGTCCTTCCCCATGATCTTCAGATCGCCGGTCATCTCGCCGCGGGCGTAGTGCGGGATGAGGCCGTTGAGGCACATGCAAAGGGTCGTCTTGCCCGCTCCGGTAGGCCCGAGGATCCCCAAGAACTCCCCGGGCCTCACCCTTAGGTCCACACCTTTCAGCACGAACTCCTTGGCCGTGGGGTATCTATAGCGGAGATCGCTCGCCTCTATCGCATATCCCAAATCGCTCGACCTTTGAGGAGGTCAAAGGGGCTTCGTCCCCGGCTCGGCTATGAATCCATACCTCACCAATCCCGGCCTCAAGGCCTCATAGAGTATGGGCGATATGATCAGGTTGGCGATCACCGTGGGGATGTATATGAACATAAAGGAAGCCGAGGCGTAGGCCAGGAAGGTGACCTTTCCAGCCAATATGCCCTTCGTCACCGGGATTGCTGTATTCGCGAAGCTGGAGAGGTGGAGTATCCCGTAGTAGGCCGGGATTATGAAGAGGAGGAAGCTCACAGTGGTCGCTATTCCGACTATGAGCGAAACCTTGATCGGGTTGAGCTTCCGGCCCTCGCCCTTTAGGGCATCGGTCAGCAATTTCGCGGAGACGAGGCCCGAGAAGTGCGACGGTATGTTGGCCAATGGGAACGGGGACGCCGTAGCCACCATCAGCACTATGCCATTCACTACGCCCACCAAGGAGGCCTCAGCCGAGCTCATGGGTATGAGCAACGCTATGAGGCAGTAGATGGCGATGGACACCGCCATCTGTATGCCGCCGGTGAAGACGACCGTGAACCTCAGGAGGAAATGGACCACGCCCGCCAACGCTAGGAACATGCCGCACAGGGCGATCTCCCTAGACCTCAACCATCATCGCCTCCCCTTTCAGGGTCCAAGGGACGGCCGATTTCGCGCGAGATGAAGGCATTGTAAATCAGCCACCTCCGGTTCTTTTCGTGGATTTTTTATCATAGAGGTAATATATATTTCTTTCTTGTATATTTTTATACATAAATTCTGGTGGAGGAGCGCCTCAAAGATATAAAAGCGATGCCCCGGCCACCTCGGGAGGCCCCCCTCTACGGGATGGGGCCGATGCTGGGATAGGGGGCGAACGGCCATCGAGATGCGAAGTGAAGCCGGGCCCTCCGATTTGAGCGGGGCGGAGGAGGCCCTCAAGGGCAGGGCCCTGACGATCGCCGTGGTCAAAAATGGAAAGCTGATATTCTCAACGAATGCCCCTGGCCTCATGGCGATATTTTGGGCCCATAAGGCCTTGGGAGGGGAATTGGCGGGTTCTTCTGTGGCGGATAAGGTCGTGGGCAAGGCGGCCGCGTTGATCTACGCATATCATCGGGTGCGAGCCGTATTCGGGGCCACCATGAGCGAAGGGGCCCTAGCCGTGCTCAGGGATCGGGGAATAGGGCTCAAGTTCGATAGGCTAGTGCCCGTCATCAAAGGCAAGGACGGGATCCGGATGTGCCCCTTCGAGAGGGTCGTAATGGATGCGCGCGATCCAGAGGAGGCCGTTCGGGTGGTTTCGAGGATGTTGTCCGATGCCGATCCCTTCGCGGCGGATGGGGCGAAGGCCCATGATCGCGTGTAGCCGATCATGGGCCAGCCCTGGCCCTCAGGGAATCCTCACCAGCGATCCGCCTTTGAAGAGATGTTGCAAACCATACCTCTTCAGGGCCTGCCAGAGGATCGTGCAGATGAGCTGATCGTAAGTCAGGCCCGCGGCCCTCGCCGCCTTCGGCAGGCATGAGTGGGCATCGGGGTTCGGGATCAAGCCCGGCAGGGGGTTGACCTCCATCACGCGGGGGACCCCGGCCCCATCCATCCTTATGTCTACCCTGCATAGGTCCTTGCACCCGAGGACCTTGAAGGCCCCTATCGCGATCCTCCTCACCTCATCCTCGACCTCTCTGGAGATGTGCGGCGGGCAACGGAATATGTCAACGGGGTTCCCCGGCACGTCCCAGACCCATTTGGCCTCGTAGGAGTACAGGGGATTGGCCCCGGCTGGCAGCTTATCGAGGAGGATCTCGACTATGGGCAGGACCGTGGGCTCCTCGTTCCCTATGAGGCCCACGGTGAACTCCCGACCGGGGAGGAACTCCTCGGCTATCGCGGGCTGCTTATAAACCTCGAGGATCCGCGAGACTTGCCTCCTCAGGCTCGGCTCGTCCATGGCCAAGGAGTCGTTCCTTATCCCCTTGCTGGATCCCTCGGAGAGGGGCTTCACCACCAAGGGGAACCCTAGGCCATCGTCGATCTCATCCTCGGCCCCCTCGAAGACCTGGAAGGAGGGCGAGGGGATCCCGCTGGCGCTGAGGACCCGATGGGTCAGGGCCTTGTTCAGGGATATGGCCAGCGTCAGGGGCCCGGATCCCGTATATGGGATCCCGAGCATCTCGAGCATCGCCGGTATATGGGATTCCCTGCTCTCGCCGCGCAGCCCCTCGGCTATGTTGAACACTATATCCGGCCTCGACCTGACCAGCTCGCCGTAGGCCCCCTCGTCCGCCTCTATCCTTATGACCTCGCAACCCGCCCCCTCGAGGGCGTTCGCTATCGCCTCCACCGTTTCCTCCTCGTCGAACTCCACGTAGAAGTCCTCCGGCAGCCCCCCCGAGGCGCTGGGCTCCCCCCTCAGGTTGTAGGTCAGGCCTACCCTCAGCGGCATCCCATTCTCTTCCCAGCGGGATTTCGGCTTTGGATCGCGCCCTCCATCGGGGGCATTTGGGGGTACGAGTATATCTCCCCCTTATAGTTCCTCAGGATCAAGCGGTCCCCTTCGGCCTTCAAGACGTACTCGG
>Ga0315298_1007432_pt1 | contig 14433 bp, 15 predicted proteins | sample WHS_1_MG_FD_203077 | JGI IMG/M metagenome (GOLD analysis project Ga0315298, IMG submission 203077) | Extremophilic microbial mat communities from Washburn Hot Springs, YNP, Wyoming, USA - WHS_1_MG | ecosystem: Environmental > Aquatic > Thermal springs > Hot (42-90C) | place: USA: Wyoming... | reverse complement strand
CGCGGCCTCGTCGTGAGCGTCGGCGGGGGAGCGACAACGGACGTGGCCGGGCTGGCGGCTTCGACTTTCAAGCGGGGAATCCGGGTCGTTCACATCCCGACTACCTTGTTGGCCCAGGTCGATGCGGCGGTCGGCGGCAAGACCGCGGTCGACCTGCCCCAAGGCAAGAACCTGGCCGGTAGCTTCCACTTCCCGTCGTTGGTCGCAGCCGACGTCGCGGTCTGCCGCACCCTGGGACCGGCGCTGGCGGCCGAGGGAAGGGTCGAGCTCGCCAAGACGCTTCTCGTGGCGGGCTTGCCCGTGGGTCGGCTCCGCGAGGCCTTGGCCGAGAGCCGGCGAGGGGATGGACGGGAAGGCCCGGCACCCTCCGACCTTGTGGCGAGGGCGGTCAGAGCCAAACTCAAGGTGGTGGGCGAGGACCCCACCGACCTGGGGCCGCGCCAGGCTCTGAACCTCGGCCACACCTTCGGCCACGCGCTGGAGGCGGCCTTCGGTTACGGCCCTCTGCGGCACGGTTTGGCCGTGGCGGTGGGACTGCTGGCGGCGGTCCGGCTGTCGGAGGCCGTGGGGCGTCTCGCCGGAGGGCCCGCGTCCGAAGTGTACGGCCTCGCTCTGGAGCTCGTCCGCGAATTCCCGCCGGAGAGCCGGCGGGTTCTCCGGCGCGTGCGCCTGGAGCGGGCCATGGAGCATCTTAGGCGCGACAAGAAAGTGAGCGGCGCGCGGGTGACCTTCGTTCTTCTGGACGGGTCCGGCGACCGGGGTGACGCGGAGGGCGAGGGGGATAAGGTCGGGGTCGCCCTCAGCTCGGACGTGGCCTTGTCGGAGGCCGAGCGGGCCCTGGAGGAGGCCTTGGCCGACGCCTGCGCTTGCGAAGGAGCCTGAGGGGTTGTTTCCGCCGCTTCACACTACGGGGGGAAAGCAGTTGCCGAAGGTCATCTGGGTCATCCACGGCCCGAACCTGAACCTTCTGGGCCGGCGGGAGGTCGCGGTCTACGGCTCGGCGACCCTGGAGGCCATCGAACGCCGTCTGGACGGACTGGCCGCAGAATTGGGCCTGGGCCTGGAGAAATTCCAGGGCAACGGCGAAGGAGAAGTCGTCGGGGCCGTCCACCGGGCCTGGGACGCCGGCGCGGCCGGCATCCTCATCAACCCCGGGGCCTTGGCCCACTATTCCTATTCCCTTCGCGACGCCCTGGCCGCGGTCGGAGCGGCCGGTATCCCGGTCGTGGAAGTCCATCTGACGAACGTCCACGCCCGGGAGGAGTTCCGCCGGACCTTGGTTACCGCTCCGGTGGTCACCGGCGTCGTGACCGGTTTCGGCCCGGCTTCCTACGAACTCGGGCTCCGCGCTCTGGCCGCAAGGGTCTCAGCTTCCTAGCTACCCCGCGAGGTCGAGGTCGTCTCGGGGCCGAGGGTCGAGGCGGCCGGGACGGTCTCGGGCCCGGGCCCGGCCGCCGTCGGCGCTTCCGCGGACGCCGCGGAATCCGTCTCGGTGTAGAATTCGTCTTGCTTGAGGGTTATCTGCTTCAAGAAGAACGTCCCCAGGAATGCGCCCGCGGCGAAGATGAGACCGATGTCGAAGAGTTTGGTGATGCCCGCCGCCAGGGCGGTCCGGACCGCCCGCACGAACTCCCCGTACAGCATCTGCCCGGCCGGTCCGTAGGCGGCGAAGAGCCGCTGCAGGGCCTGCAGCGAGCCGGTTCCCACGAGGGCCTGCGGGTCCGCGAGAAGCTGCCGGCCCGCGGCCCCCGCGGAGGAGATGGCGGCCAGCAGCTGAGCCGGCATGAGGCGCGGCAGTTGCTCGGTGAAAGTGTTCTTCAGGACGGTGCCCAGGATGGGTGAGACGATGACCCCGCCCAGCGAGTTGACGAACTGCTGGGAGGAGTTGACCACGCCGAGAAGCCGGTAGGGGAAGGCGTTCTGGACGGCCACGTTCAGAACGGGCATGGCCAGTCCCATTCCGACGCCGACCACGGCCATATTGCGGATGACGACGGCTTTGGTCGAGTCCACGCCCAGCTTCGTCATGAGGTACACGCCGAACATGGCCATGGCCGTCCCGAAGATGGCCTGGAGCTTGTAGCGGCCCGTCCGCGTGATGAGCAGGCCCCCGATGAGGCTGCCGACGATGAACGACAGCATCATCGGGGTCATGAACTGTCCCGAGTTACGCGCCGTGAGGCCGAGGACTCCCTGGAAGAACAGGGGGACGAACATGAGGGCTCCGAACAGGCCCATCGAGACCAGAAGGCCGACGGCGGCCGCCGAGGTGAAAATCTGGTTCCGGAACAGACGCGGTGAGATGACGGGTTCCTCGACCCGGCCCTCGTGCCAGAAGAAGACGGCGAGGACGACGACAGCGAAAGCGAACAGTCCCAGAATGACGGCCGAGTCCCAGGCGTAGCGGTCGCCCGCCCAAGTGAAGCCCAGCAGGAGCGGGACGAGGCCGACCACGAGGAGCGCGCTGCCGGTCCAGTCGACGCGGACCCGGCGGTTGGTCCGCACGTTCGGCAGAGCGAAGAGGGCCCCAACCAAAGCGGCGGCGGCGAAGGGGAGGTTGATGTAGAAGACCCAGCGCCAACCCCAGGCGTCGGTTATCCAGCCGCCGAGCGTAGGTCCAATGATGCTCGACAGGCCGAAAGTCGCGGCCATGATGCCCATCCAGCGACCGCGCTGCCGCGGATTGAAGATGTCGCCGACCGTAGCGCGGGGCATGCTCATCATCGCTCCCGCCCCCAGGCCCTGGAACGCCCGGGCGGCGATGAGCGTGTAGATGGAGTGGGCCTGGCCGCTGACGGCCGACCCGACGATGAAAAGGCCCAACCCGAGGAGATAGAAGGGCTTGCGACCGTAGACGTCCGACAGCTTGCCGTAAATCGGCACGGTGACGGCCGAGGCCATCATGTACGCGGTGAAGACCCAGGCGTACACGGAGAACCCGTGCAGGTCGGTGATGATGGACGGCATCGCCGTGGCCACGACCGTCTGGTCGAGGGAAGAGAAGAACATCGTCACCAGAATGACGGCCAGGGCGAAGACACGGCGGGGGCCGGTGATGCGGTTGGTCTCCTGGCGGTCGCCGAGAAGACCCAGGCGTGCGGCAACGGCGCGCAGAGTGCTGCGTAGAGGCATGAGTCGTCGCTCTCCGTTCTAAGACCGGTGCTTGTGCTCGACTTAAAGCTTAGCACCGTGGCAATCATTAGGGTGACGCAAAGGGAACGACGACTCATTATACGCGGGCTGCCGGCGGAGGGCAAGGGACCGTTTGCTTTGTGGTTTGAACTACTTCACACAAACCCCTTGACTCCGGGAGAGCGAGGGAGGTATTGTTTCCCTACAAGACTTTAATGATTTATGGACTTATGAAAGCTTAAAAGGAGGTCGGAGCCATGTTGGACGAGCGCGGCCGTGAGCGTCACGACGAGCGCAGCGGTCAGCGCGGCGGTGAAAGAGAGCGGTCCTGTCGGGTCGACGCGAGTCCGCCGCCGCTCACTCCGGCCGAGTGCTTGGGTGTAGCCGATTTTCTCCAGGGTTTCGCCAATCCCGTCCGTATCCGCATTCTGTGCTGCCTGCACGCCGGCCCGAGGAGCGTTTCCGAGGTTTCGGCCGAGACGGGTGAGAAGACCTCTAATGTCTCCCAGCAGCTGAAGATTCTCCTGCAGAAGGGTTATGTCACCCGCCGCAAGACGCAGCGCCGGGTCTTTTACGAGATTCGTGACCCGGCCATCTGTGAACTCATGCGGCTCGTGCGGGACATCGTCTTCCCCGCGGCCGCGGCGGAAAGGAAGTAGGTGTCGTGCCCAAGAGTCTGTGCCTGATTGTTCAGACGGCTCCCTACACGTCGGAGAACATCGACACGGCTATCGGCCTGGCGGAGGCTGCGCTGGACCGCGGGGACAAGGTGAGTCTTTTCCTTTACATTGACGGGGTCATAAACGCCAACCGGCTCATCGACGCCCCGGGTGAACGCCAGATAGGCGCGAAGCTGCGCGAACTCGCCGGGCGAGGGATGGCCGTGGCGACCTGCGGGCCCTGCTCCAGGTTCCGGGGCATCGCTAAAGACCTGCACTTCGAGGGCGCGTCCATGGGCAGTCTGGTCGACCTGGCCGATTACCTGGACGGCGCCGACGCGTTGGTGAGCCTCGGTTTCTAGTCGTTGCACCGTCGGCCGCCTTGCCGGGGCGCCGTCGGCTGTCGCGCCATTGTATCGGGGGGAAAGCCTTTGAAGAAGATGCTCATCGTCATCGAACGGGCTCCTTACGGAACCTCCCTACCGGCTGAAGCCTTCCGCATGGCCATCGGCCTGGCCGGCATGGAGGACGAGGTTTCCGTCCTGTTGGCCCAGGACGGTGTTTTCGCGGCTCTGGCGGGTCAGCGGCCGGACGCTCTCGGGATGAAGTCGATAGGCGAGGCCCTCGACGGGCTCGGTGAGTTCGGGGTCAGACTCTACGCCTTGGACCGGTCGCTGGAGGAGCGGGGTCTGGACCGGGACAGGCTTATCCCCAATGTTGAGGTCGTTGGACCGGACGCCTGCCGTCGGTTGATCGAGCAGGCGGACGGGGTGGTCGGGTTTTGAGCGCTTTCGGACAGGGAGGCATGGGGCCTTGGCACTTTTCCTTCTGAAAGACACGCCCTACCGGGCCGACTACACGGTGAAGCTGGCGCTGGCGGCCGGTCTGCCGGGAGCGGAGGCCGTCTTCCTCCAAGACGGTGTCTACGGCGCGACCGGGGGGCCGGCTGCGTTCCGCGAAGCGGTGCGCCGAGCGGAGCAGGCGGGCGTGAAGTTCTACGTCCTGGGCCCGGACCTGAACGCCCGGGGCGTTGAGGGCGGCCGGTTCGAAGTCATCGACTATCGCGGCCTGCTGGAACTCGTCTACCGGCACGGCAAGACCCTTTAGAGGTCGCCGGGCACTGGAGAAGTCACGGGGGTCGCGAGACGGATTGCGGGGTCGCGAGAGGGAGGTTGCGTCATGGATTTCAAGGGCTACGAGGTCCCCGAGGACCTTTACTATGACGAACACCACAGCTGGGGGCGGGTCGACGGGAACGTCATGACCGTCGGACTCACCGACTTCGCCCAGAAACTGGCGGGAGAATTCATCCACATCGCCCTCCCGAAGGTCGGTAAGGAGGTCGCTCAGGGTCGGCCGATGGCTTCGGTCGAATCCGGCAAGTGGGTGGGACGCGTTTGGGCCCCGGCCAGCGGTGAAGTCATCGAGGTCAATGAAAAGCTCGAAGAAAAGGCCGGCCTCATCAACTCGTCTCCCTACGGCGACGGCTGGATCGCCCGGGTGCGGCTCAGCAATCCGGCGGAGCTCGGCTGCCTCGCCAAGGGCGAGGCGATACTCCCGTTCCTCGAGCGCGAGATTGCCAAGCACTCCTCCTAGTGACCGCTGGTTACCGCACGGCCGGCCTGGCCGCCGGCCGTGCGCCCGACTTCTTGTGTGGGAAGCGGCGGTGAACGCTGCATGGATGGCACGGTGACTCCGGATTTCGACCCCCTGGCGGCCCGGGACGGTCTGCCGTCCGCCTGCTACACCTGCGGGACTTGCACCGCCGGCTGCCCGGTGGCCGCCGAGAGGCCGGACTTCAGTCCGCGGCGGTTCGTCCGGCTGGCCGCGCTGGGATTGGGCTCCGAGGCCGCCGGTGACGCCTCGGTCTGGCTATGCCCGGGCTGCGACACCTGTGTGGAGCGGTGCCCGCAGGGCGTGGACCCCGTCGAGGTCGTCACGGCCTTACGCAACCTCGCCGCCCGGCGCGGCCTGGCCCACCAGTCCTATAGGCTCCAACTCGAAAGCATTCTGGCCTCCGGTCGGATTTACCCCATCGATGAGTTCGAGAACGACAACCGCCGGGACCTCGGCCTGCCTCCCCTCGCGGAGGACCCGTTCGGTCCGGAGGCGGCTTTCTGGAAGGGCCGCCTGGGCTGGGTGCTGGCGCCGCGGGAGGATGGCGACGGTCCGGGCGCCGGGCTCTGAAGGCCGCGCGGCGGCCCCGGCGCACCGGCGGACCGCTCGTCACCCGCGTCGAGAAGGGGATGTCGTGGGATTGGCGCGTCGTTACGCCTTTTTCACCGGCTGCAGTGTCCCGGCCCGGGCTCCCGGCTACGAGCTCTCGGCCCGAGCCGTGGCCGGAGCCCTGGGTTTGGAACTGGTCGACCCTCCTGGTCTTGCCTGCTGCGGCTATCCGGTCAGACCGCTCGACCGCGAGGCGGCTCTGCTCCTGGCCGCCCGGAACCTGGCTTTGTCCGAGCGGGAGGGCCTGGACCGGATGGTCACTCTCTGCAGCGCCTGCACCGGGGTTCTCACCGCGGCCGCGCGCCGGCTCGAGCCGGGGTCGGCCGAACTCGAGCGGGTGAACCGGGAGCTGGGTCCTCTGGGGCTGTCCTACCGCGGTACGGTCCGGGTGAGTCACCTGGCCCGGGTTCTCCTGGAGGACGTGGGAGAGACCGAGCTGGCGCGGCGGTCGGCGCCCGGGCGGGTGGGCGGTCTTCCGGTGGCGGTGCACTACGGGTGCCACTATTACCGTCCGTCGGAGCTCTACCGCGACAGGCCGAGCGCCGACGACCCCGAGCGCCCGACCTCACTCGAGCGGCTGCTCCGCGCTGTCGGGGCCGACGTCGTGGACTACGAGCGCCCCGACCTGTGCTGCGGCGGCGGAGCTCTCGGAGTGGACGAGCCGCTCGCGCTGGCTCTGGCGGGCCGGAAGCTCGAGGCTGTGGTTGCTGCCGGTGGCGGGGCGCTGGTGGTGGCGTGTCCCTTCTGTGCCGTGATGTACGGCTCCAGCCAGAGGAAAATCGCCAAGACGCTGGACCGGCCGCTCGAGCTGCCCGTCGTCTTCTTCACCCAAGTCCTGGGACTGGCGTTGGGGCTGGACGAGGACGAAGTCGGCCTTGGCGCCAACCCGGTGCGGGTGGCCGACCTGGGGGCGAGGTTCAAGACTGAGCCGCCCGACGTGGGCGCCGCTCCCGCCGGAGCGGCCGGAGGGGAGGGTGTGGCGTGACCATCGACGTAGCCGTCATCGGAGGCGGGCCAGCCGGTCTCGCCGCGGCTCGGCCCCTCGCGGCCGCGGGTCTAGAGGTCAGCGTGTTCGAGCGGGCGGCCCGGCCCGGCGGCCGGGCCGCCGCCTACGGCTGCAAGGCCGCGCCGTCTTGTTCGGGGTGTAACCTGTGTCTTCTTTCCGACTTGCTCTCGGCGCCGCAGGACTTCGAGCTCCGGACCCTGACCGAGGTCGTGGGGCTCGGGCGCGCGGGCGACGGGTTCGAGCTGGAGGTGCTCGAGCGGCGGGGGGCCGAGCGGCGGACCACCGTCCAGGCCCGGGCCGTTGTCCTGGCGACGGGCTTCGAGCCCTTCTCCCTCTCCAAGCGTCCCCAATACCTCCGGGGTCGCCCCGAGGGGCTCGTTTCCGCCGCGGACCTGGAGAGCATGGTCCGGGAAGGGCGTCTGCCGGAGGTCTGCCGTCCGGAGGGGCGGTTGAGGGTGGCTTTCGTCCAGTGCGCGGGCTCGCGGAACGAGCGCGAGGGCGCGGGGTACTGCTCCCGGGTTTGCTGCCCCAACGCCCTGCGGCTGGCCCACCGTCTGGTCTGGGAGCGGCCCGGGTCCGAGGCGACCATCTTCTACATCGACCTCCAGGTGCCCGACCGGGCCCGTCGGGGTCTTCTGGCCGAAGCCCTCGCCGACCCGGCCGTCCGGCTGCACCGCGGGCTTCCTTCAGAGATTCTGCCGGCCCCCGGTGGGGGACCGGGCTATCTCGTCCGGGCCGAACGGCTGGACGAGGGAGGACTCACCGAAGAGGTTTACGACCTCGTGGTCTTCTCCGTGGGGATGCGGCCCGGCCCGGGCTCGGTTCTGGCCCGGCGCCTGGGCCTGGAGCCCAACCGGTACGGTTTTCTCTCGGGCTCGGTCCCCGGTGTGTTCGTCGCGGGGGCCTGCGCCGGACCCGTCGATATCGGCGAGGCTATCACCGCGGGGCTCGCGGCGGCCGGCGAGGCCCTGCTTTTCTTCGGAGAAGAGCTCGGGAGGGAGCCGGGTCGGGCGACCCCGCGGGACCGCAACGAAGCGGCGACCCGGGCGCTGGAAGCGCTCGGGCGCATTCCGGTCTTCCAGGTGGAAACGGGCGGGCTCGGGGGCCCGGCCCGGGAGACGGGCGGTCCGGAAGAGACGCTTCCCGTACGCCGGCCGCCGGGGGAACCCTCGGCGATCATTCTCGATGCGACCGGACCCGAGCCTCTGGCGGTCCACCGGCGGGCCATGGAGCTAGCCGCCGCCGAGCGCTGCTACGTCTTCGCGAGGGACTTCCGCGTCTCGGGCCCCGGCTTGGAGGAGCTTTACCGGCGGGCCCGGCTCGCCGGCTCCGTCTTCGTCCGTTACCGGCGCCCGCCGCGGGTGGAAGGGGCGACGGACGACTCCGGTACCCGGCGGGTGCGGTTTGAGGAGCCCGGCCTCGGCCCGGGCGGCTCGCCGCTGGACGTGGCCGTCACCGTCGGGCGCGTTTTGACGGGGCGCGATTTCGGGGCTGGACTCGACTCGGCCGCGGCCGTACCCGACAGCCCCCGGTTGCCCGCGCCGCTCACCTTCGTCCGCGGGCGCTACGTTCTGGGACCGGGACGGGGCGCTGACTTCGGTGACGAGGAACTCAGTCGGGACGCTTTGGCGGCGCTGGCCCAAGCCCGGCTGGACGCGGCGTTCCTGCTCCCCGCCGGGTCCGGGTCCCGGGGCGCCGCGGTGGAGCCGGTGGCCGAACGGACCGGTGCCTGCGCTTCGTGCTTGACCTGCCTGCGTTGGTGCCCGCACGGAGCTGTCAGTCTGAGCGGCGGCCGTCCCGTAGTGGACCCGGGCCTTTGCCGGGGTTGCGGGCTGTGCGTGTCGGTCTGTCCGGCGCGGGCCATGACTTGGAGCGCCGGCCGGTCGGCGGACGGTCGACCGGCGGACGGCCGCGAGCCGCCGGTGGTGGAGACGGCGAAGACGGGGCGGACGGGAGAGACACAACTTGTGGTTCTGGCCTGCTCGAATTCGGCCGCGCGCGTGGCCGCGGCGATCGGAGAATCCGCCGAGCGGGCCCGCGCGGGTTCGGGCTACCGCCTTGTGGAGGTTCCGTGCGCGGGGTCGGTGACCGAGGGCGACATTCTGGCGGCCATCGCCGCGGGAGCGGCGGGGGTCACCGTCGTGGCCTGCCCGGAAGGAGCGTGCGCGCACCAGCGCGGGCATCTGGCGGCCAAGGCGGCCGTCCAACGGTGTCAAGACCTGCTGGAAGCGGCTGGACTTCCTCGCGAGGTCGTCCGCTTCGACCGGCTCGGTCCGGCCGACCTGGGCGGGTTCGGACGCGTGCTCGGCGCGGCCTTCGCGGCTGGCGCCCGGGCCGGTCGGACAGGAGGGGACGGTGACGCTTGAGCCCGCATCCAGGTTCGTCCTTTCCCGCGGCTATTCCGGCTTACGTTCTGGGCGAGGTGACACCCGTCCGGTCCCAGGCGGTCTACCACGCCTTGGCGGCGATGGGGCGGGAGGCCCTGGTGCTCGTTTCGCCGCAGCAGCCTTACGTCTCGGTCGGTTACTTCCAGGACGTGGAGGCCTCGTGCGACCTCGAGTACTGTCGCCGGGCCGGCCTGCCCGTCTACCGCCGGATGGTCGGCGGAGGGGCCGTGCTGCTGGACCGGGACCAGGTCTTCTACCAGTTGGTCTTCCGGCGCGGGCGGCCCGGGTTCCCGGCGGACATCGAGGGGCTCTACGAGAGGCTCAGCGCGGCTCCCATCGCGGCCTACCGGCGGCTGGGCGTGACGGTCGTCCGGCGCCCGGTGAACGACCTCGTCACGACGCGGGGACTCAAGATATCCGGGCAGGGCGGGGCGGAAATCGGCCCGTCGCTGGTGTTCGTCGGCAGCATCATCCGACGGTTCGACTACGAGACGATGGTCCGCGCTCTGCGCGTCCCGGACGAGAAGCTGCGGGATAAGCTCCACCGTTCTCTGCGTGCCAACCTCACCACTCTGGAACGCGAGCTGGCGCCGGACCACGAGTTCCCTCCGGAGGGGACGCCCGGGCCCAGGGGGCCGTCCGGGCCCAGGGGGCGGTCCGGGCCCAGGGGGCGGTCCGGGTCCGCCCCGGGCCTGCCCGACCGGGCGGCCGTCGAGCGGGCTCTGCTGGAAGCGTTCGGCGAGGTGCTGGCCGGTGCGGGAGCCCGACTAGGCGAGGTCTTGACGGGGCTGGACGACGACGAAGAGCGGGCCGTCCGGGAGATGGAGGCCCTCATCCAATCGGACGATTTCCTCCGGAACGGCTGTCCGGGCGAGCGCCGGGCGTCGCGGGGCCTTCCGGCGGCCGCCGCCGGCGTGGTTAAGGTCCGCGAAGGGGTGCGGGTGGGGATGGCCCACCACAAGGCCCCGGGGGGCCTCGTCACGGCGGTGGTCGAGGCGCAGGGGACCGTGCCGCCGGTCGTGGCCGCCTTGACCCTGACGGGGGACTTCGCTCTCCGGCCGGCGACGGCCCTGGCCGAGCTCGAAGACACGGTGACGGGGTTGCCTTGCGAGCGCTCGGTCCTGGAGACTGCTTTCGCGGAGACCATCGCCCGCGGCGGCATCGACCTGCCCGGGGTGAGCGCGACCGACTTGGCCGAGGCGGTCTGCAAGGCCGTCAACGGCGGAGAAGGAGGTGCAAGCTGAAGTGCGGGCTGACGCGACTCTCGATTGCCGGGGCTTACTGTGCCCGATGCCTATCGTCAAACTGTCCAAGAAGGTCAAGGAGATGGCGCCCGGCCAGGTCCTGGAGCTGCTGGCGGACGACGAGGGCGCCGCCGCGGACGTTCCCGCCTGGTGCGCCAAGACGGGCAACGAGTTCCTGGGCCGGGAGGACGGCGAAGGGTTCCGGCGTTATTACGTCAAGCGGCAAGCCCAGGGATAAGGTCGTAAGGCGGGAGCCGAACGGGGAGAAGGGGAGACCAAGTGGCCGAGAGCGACAGCCGGGACAGCAAAACCGCGGACGCCGAGTCCAGGGATAAGGTCTCGATTATCGTCTTCAGCGGGGACATGGACAAGGCTTTCGCGGCTTTCAACATCGCCACCGGAGCGGCGGCTTCGGGTATGGAAGTGACGATGTTTTTCACCTTCTGGGGTATCAACATGCTGAAGAAGACGACCGGGCGCCGCGGGGCCTCTTCGTTCCTGGGGAAGATGTTCGACCTGCTGCTACCCAAGGGCCCGGCCAAGTTGCCCATCTCGAAGATGAACATGGGCGGGGTCGGGGCGGCCCTCATGCGGCGGCAGATGGCGGCCAAGAAGGTGCAGCCGCTGTCGGGGTTCATGGAGCTGGCCCGCGAGCTCGGAGTGAAAATCGTCGCCTGCTCGATGTCCATGGACGTCATGGAGGTTCCGAAAGAAGACCTGGTCGGCGTGGACGAGTTCGCGGGCGTGGCGGCCTTCCTCAAGGAAGCCGCGGAATCGAAGATCACTCTGTTCGTCTGAACCTGGTCGTTCAACGAGCAAGCAGGACAATGAGGCCGACCGGGCGGCCAGGCCGCCCGGTCGGCCTCCGGTCCGTCGCGGGCGCCCAATCGCGCTACTTGCCGTCGCCTTCCGGCAGCGGGCCCTCGGCTCCGAGCGGTCCGCCCGGCGAGGGACCTCCCTTCGGCCCGGCGGCGCCACCCTTGGCGAGCTTGTCGAGCAGTCCGAACATCCCGACCGGGGTGGGCATGCCGGTCCTCGTCTCGGTGGGGACGAAGATGACCGTGGACTTACCCTCCATGCACATCTCGTAGAGCATGTTCATGGACCGGAGCTGGAGGGCGACGGGGTCCTGCTCGTAGATGCGGGCCGCCTCGAAGATGGTCTTGGCCGCCATCTTCTCGGCCTCGGCCAGCTTGAGCCGGGCGCGTTTCTCCCGTTCGGCCGCCGGTTCGCGGGCGATGGCGTCCTCGAGCTGCTCGGAGATGATTACGTCGCGGATTTCGACATTAGGCACCTCGATACCCCATTCGGCCGTCAGAACGTCGAGCTGGGCGCGGATGTCGCGGCCGAGCTTCTCGCGCTGCGACAGGAGCTGGTCCAAGGTCGATTTGCCGATGATGTCCCGCAGGATGGTCGTCGCGCCCCACTGGGTGGCCTTCTTGTAGTTCTCGACCTTGAGGATGGCCGCCTTGGGGTCGGCGATGCGGTAATAGACGATGGCGTCCACGGTGACCGGGACGTTGTCGTTGGTCAGGGTCTTCTGCTTAGGTACGTCGTAGGGGATGGTCCGCAGGTCGAGGACGTAGGGAACCGTGTCGAGGATGGGCACGATGAAGAAGACCCCCGGTCCGGCCATCCGGCTGTACTTGCCGGCCCGTAGGACCGCCATCCGTTCCCACTCCGCGGCCACCTTCATCGCCGACGAGAAGAACAGGGCGGCGACGAAGGCAAGGGCGAAACCCGGGTACCACGGGCCGTACCACCACGACGCGAATGTGCCGGCGCCCCAAATGATGAAGAAGAGGGTGACGGGCAGGGCGTAGCGGTGAGTTCCGGGCACGCCCGGGCTGTCACCCCAGGAGACGGCACCGGCCTCAGGGTTTTCCCGGAGGCTTTCCAGCCACCGGGCTCCAAACCGCTGCTTCCCAGCCATAGTTTCGACTCCCTTCTCTAATCGTACCTACGCTTCTCTCCTACTCGTACCCATGCTTTCTCCTACGCTTTGCGCCGCCCACCCGTTCCGGCCCCGCTCGACCCGTCGTCGGCCCTCGCCACGGTGCAGGCGCCCCGCGGCGGGTCCGCCCGCGGCGGTCGACGTCGGGCCCGGGGCGGTGTCCTCCGCTTACCGCCCGACCCAGCCGGCTTTGGCCCTTATCTCGGGAACGAGTTTCTTGCCGCGCCAGGTGGCGTAAGCGGTTCCGACCGCCAGCAGGCCCAGGAAGATGAGGGCGAAGACGGTGCCGCCGGGCCGCGAGAAGAGGTCGGCCACGAGCATGACCACGGTGAGCAGGGTGAGGAGGATGCCTATGACGGGGGCGGCCACATAGAAGACGCCTCTCAACTTGAACGGGGCGGCCTCGTACTCGGCGGGGGCGTAGCGCTTGAGCCGGAGCGCCGCCACCATGACCGGCGCGAAGATGAGGATGGCGCCGATGGAGGCCAGGTTGGCGAAACCGTTGAGCGCGTTTTCCCCGAAGACAAGGAGCGCGACGGCCGAGACAAGGTAGATGAGGAAAAGCAGCCGGTGCGGCGTGGCGTACTGCGGGCTGACGGCGGTGAGCCCTTTCGGAATCCACCCGTCGTCGGCCATCCGGATGAGCGACTTCGTGCCGAACATGAACGTGGAGTTGAGCGTGGTGACGATGGCCAGCACGCCGCCGCCGATGACGAAGAAGGCGAACAGGCCTCCGTGCAGGAAGCTCGCCGCCGTCGTCGTGAGAGGCTGCCCGGCCGAGAGGGTCCACGGGCGCGCCCCCGCGGCCACCAGGGCCACGAGGACGTAAAAGACCACCACGATGGGGATGGAGATAGCGAAGGACCGCGGAATGGTCCGGCCGGGGTCGCGGATTTCGCCGCCGAGCTCGATGATGCCGTTCGAACCGGTGTGAGTGAACGTGAGAAGGCAGGACGCCAGAACGAGGCCCCCGAGTCCCGCCGGGAAGAACGGGATTAGGTTGGCCAGGCTGACGTGCGGCGCGCCGCCGAGGATGAAGATGGCCAGGGCCAGGAGGAGCACCGCGACGAAAACGGCCTGGACAATGGCCGCGACGACAATGCCCAGGACGTTAGCCGCGAACAGGATGGTGATGACCAGCAGGGCCGTCGGCAGCGTCGGTAAAGACGGCCAGACGGCCTGGAGGTACTTGGCGCAGCTCAGGGCGTAAAGCGGGAAGGCCCCGAGCAGGGCGCAGATGGTGTAGCCCCAGATGCCGACGACGGCCGCCGTCGGCGAGTAGAAGCGGCTGATGTAGTAGTAAGTGCCGCCGGTGGTGGGGACGGCTGACCCGAGCATGGCGATGGCGAGGAACATGAAGACGATGGGAACGGCGGCCAGGATATAAGCAAGGGGGAGGGACCCACCGCAGTAACTCAGGGCGAGACCGGTGAGAACAAAAACGCCGGCCCCCACGGTCTGGCCGATTTCGACGGCCACTACCTCCCCCAGGCCGAGCACTCGTCTCAGGCCGAATTCGGAGGTCTCGGGGGGTGTCCGGCCCGCCGCGGCGGCGGAACCCGCCCCGGCGGCGGGGCGGGCCCCGGCAGGGGGACGGGCCCCGCCCGACGGGCGGGTCTGGAGGCCGGGCCGGCCGGGCGGGTTGGTCCGGGTGTTATCGAGCATTGTTGAACAGCCACCTCCTATGTTTTGGGGTTGCGGCTTGCGGTTGTTGGGGCCGTCGCCGGCGCGGCTGTGGCGGTTCCCGCCTGGGCCCCGAGTGCCTCCAAGACCATCTCCGGCGTCGCGGCGTCGGCGATGTGACGTCCGTAGCGGGCCCAGGTGA
>Ga0315298_1007428_pt1 | contig 14446 bp, 15 predicted proteins | sample WHS_1_MG_FD_203077 | JGI IMG/M metagenome (GOLD analysis project Ga0315298, IMG submission 203077) | Extremophilic microbial mat communities from Washburn Hot Springs, YNP, Wyoming, USA - WHS_1_MG | ecosystem: Environmental > Aquatic > Thermal springs > Hot (42-90C) | place: USA: Wyoming... | reverse complement strand
GCCTACGGATATCCCATTGAGGAGGCGTGCAAGGTTGCCCTAAAAACGGTTAAGGAGTTCTTGGAGAAGGAGGACAAGCTGGAAGAGGTTGTGCTTGTCCTATATAGCAGGCATGACTTTGAGGTTTACAGGGAAGCGGCAAAGCAGATTCTGCAGTAGCCAGCTTTATAGTATTAATATCTAATGTAAACTTTGCCGCCTAGCTCCTCAACATTAGCTTTAAGCCTTTCCAAAACCTGCCTCATTTTACCATTGACAGTTTCTTGCCACCCCTTTGGGCCGCTTGGAACTCTAACTTCTATTATGCAGTAGTATTGTTCTCCCAAACTCTTCTTACCTCGCTTCATATCTGAATGGAACAATGGTTTACGAGGGACTTAAGTTGTGTGAATTTTCAGTATGAATTGTTCATATTTTAAAGTCGAATTCCGAATAAACAATAACTTGATTTAACAAAAATCAAGGATAAGGCTTGGAATAAGACTCATATGCACTGGTTTTTGTATGGTGCCGCTCTCCATTAGAAGCGGATCTATGTAGGCTACCAAAGTTTTTCCGCCTTTGTCTTCTGGGATTCTCCAGAACCTTTTCAGGTCTTTTTCAGCAAGCCTTTTCCTTCCAGCCAAATCTGATTTTAGTGCAAGCTCTATGGATTTCGTGTAAAAATCGGTTATAGCGTAGTTCACAAGGCGAAGGTTGAATTTTAAGTCCTTGTCTCCGAGTTTTTCCTTTGTTTTGAGGGCGGCAACCAAGGCCTTTTCGAATTCTTTTAGGCCGTCTTCCTTCAAGATTATAAGGGGGCAGACGAAGCTTGAAGCTTGAAGAAGCGAATCCAGAGCGGGTTTTTCCACAATCTTTGGCAATGTTAAAAGTTTCTTCCATTTTAATTCAAGTTTTAGGGTTTCGGAAACGCCGAGCTCTCTATACCTAAACTTTCTTTTAAGCCATTCAAGCTCTTTTTCTAGGGAAACCCCTCTTGAAAAGTAGAGTATTCCTCTAAGGTTTTTCACGAGATATAGGCGTTGGTGTTCCGATATTTCGTCCACAAATAATAACGCCTCTTTTTAAAGGCTTAAGCTTTGCCTATGGCTTCTTTAACCATATTTAGGCGTCTGCAGAAGGCACAAACTTCACTCGATGACGGAAAGCCACAAGTCTTGCACTTACCAAGTATGGGTTTTTTAGCAATGTTTTCAATCAGTGGCATGATTTCCAAAAAGCGGTTTAGAAGCTGATGCCTAAAATACGGGTTATCCCTTGACAAAAGCTCCAGAATCTTGGCTCTTTTCCGCACACCAGTTCCGGTTGCAAAGGGGCAGTCGATTTCGCGGAAAGGTATCTCGCCATAAAGGCAGTAGAGCAAGTTCTCGTTTTCGGGACATTTTATTAGAGGCTTAACCTTTGAAGCCATGCCCTCGGCAAGTGGTGGCAAGACTGGTTTAAGCCTAACAAACTGTTCCCATCGCCCGTAAAGAAAGTTGTTAAACATCACGCCTGCAACATCCTCCAAATTATGCCCTGTAGCCAAAACCCGAACTTTGGTTTTGACAGCTAGCTCCTCGAAAATTCGGCGCTTAATTGTTCCACAAGCGGAGCAAAGCCTCTTCTTAAAAGGTGTTTTTTTGAAATCGCCTATCCCTATGCCCAACACTTCTGGAAGGCTGAAAACATGAAGTTCAATGTCCAGCATGTTGGCGAGCTGTTCAACTTTTTCTTGGCAGTGGGCTGAATATTCTGGTATGCCCAGGTTTATGTGTAAAGCCTTAAGCCTAAGCCTTGGAAAAGCCTCTCGCAAAACATGCAAAAGGGCAGCGCTGTCTTTACCGCCTGAAACAGCAACACCAACCGTATCGTCTTCCATAAACATTTTGAATTCTTCAACGGTTTTCCGCACTCTTGCTCTGTAGAAATCCATAAAACAGCTTGGACAGAGGTTCATTCTAGCGTATGGAATTTGTACTTCAGCCTTTGACGAATTACACTTGCTGCAAGTCATGGGCATAAGTTAATCACTTGTTGGATACCATTTTCCTTATGCGGGACTGAACAAAAATAGAAAATGGATAATTCTCCTTAAAAATTATTTAAGGTATTGACAGTTTTGTTAAGAAAAAGTTTGGGGTTGTTAGAATTCTTCGCTTTCACTTTCGCTTGGAGGCTTTTCTTTTTCCTTTTCCTCTTTTGGTTTTGATGCGGCTATGACGTCGTCTATTCTGAGTATCATTGAGGCTGATTCTGTGGCTGATTTTACTGCTTGCTCTTTGACTATGGCTGGTTCCACTACGCCGTTGTTATACATGTCTTCAACTTTTCCTGTGAAAACGTTCACGCCCATGTAATGGCCGTCGGTTTTTTCGTGGGCGGCCCTAAGCTCGACTATTATGTCTATCGGTTCTAGCCCAGCGTTTTCAGCCAGTGTTCGCGGTATAACTTCTATTGCGTCTGCGAAGGCTTCTATGGCTAGTTGTTCTCTTCCGCCGACCTTCGCAGCGTAGTCTCTAAGCTCTTTGGCTATTTCAACTTCTACTGCGCCGCCTCCAGCCACTATTTTGTTGTGTTCTATTACGTCTGAAACCACTGATAGGGCGTCTGTCATGGCACGTTCGGCCTCGTCAACCATTCTTTCAAGTCCAGCCCTTATGAGGATGCCCACAGAGCGGGGATTCTTGCAGCCCTCAACGAAGATCATTTTGTCTTCGCCTATTTTGCGTTCTTCGACAACGCCAGCTGTGCCTAAGTCTTGTGGTGTTAAGTCGTCCAAGTCTGTGACTATTCTGCCGCCAGTGGCCCTTGCCAACTTCTCCATGTCTGATTGTTTGATTCTTCTTGCGGCTAGTATGCCCTCCTTGGCTAGGAAGTGCTGTGCCATGTCGTCTATGCCTTTCTGGCAGAAGACAACGTTGGCGCCTACGGACTTAATCTTCTCCACCATTTCCTTCAGCATTTGAGTTTCCTGATCTAAGAAGGCTTTCATCTGGGATGGGTCGCGGATGCGTATTTCGGCGCTGAACTCTGTCTTCTCAATTTCCAGTGGGCAGTCCAGCAAGGCGATTTTGGCGTTTTCAATTTTCTTCGGCATTCCGGGATGGACAACTTCCTTGTCTATTATCACGCCTCTGATAAGCTGGGATTCGAAGAGCCCCTTGCCGGTCTTCTTTATTATTTGGATGTTGTCTATGTCTGCAACCAGCCTGTCGCCCCTCTTCTCAACGATTTGTTTCACAGCGTCTATTGCGATTTCTGCCAAGTACTCTTTTGCTGGGCCGACGGCTTTGCTCGCCATGGATGTTAAAGCCACTTTGCGGAGGGTTTCTCTGTCTTCTATGTCTACGGGTTTGGCTATGCGGTTTATCACTTCAACGGCCTTTTGGGCAGCCTTTCGGTAGCCGCTAACAATTATTGTTGGGTGGATGTTCTGGTCTAGGAGCTCCTCAGCCTTTTTCAGAAGTTCTCCAGCCAAGACAACGGCTGTTGTTGTTCCGTCGCCAACCATGTCGTCTTGGGTTTTGGCTACTTCAACCATCATTTTAGCGGCGGGATGCTCCACTTCAATTTCGTCCAAAATTGCGGCGCCGTCATTGGTTATTGTTATGTCGCCAAGACTGTCAATAAGCATCTTATCCATGCCGCGGGGACCAAGCGTTGTTTTTAGGACTTCGCCTATGATGCGGGCTGCCATAATATTGTTTCTTTGAGCCTCCCTACCACGGCTTCGGGCTGTGCCCTCTTTTAGGATTAAGACGGGCTGACCCGAGGCTGTTGTTGTTAAGTAAGCCATATCATCTTTTCCTCCAATCAATGTAAAATCTTTTAGCGTGGTTAAGCAAAAATGCGGTAAAATATAAACCTTTCCTTAAAAACTGTGAAGGTTCTAAGCTAGCCCTTAACCTTTAAGCCATGTGCTCTAAGAGGATTTTTACGCCTATGCCTATGAGGATTAGTCCGCCTAGAATTTCAATTCTGTTTGATGTCGCGTTTAATTTGTCGCCTATGGCTGCGCCCAAAAAGGAAAGCGCAAACGTTACCATGCCTATGACTATTATTGGGGTTGTTATTGAAACTTTTAGGAAGGCGAAGCTTAGTCCGACGGCTAAGGCGTCTATGCTTGTGGCAACAGACAACAACAAAAGCACATAGAAGTTTAGTCTTTTCCCCTCTCGCTGGTGTGGGGGTTTTGTCGCTTCATATACCATTTTGCATCCGATTAAGGCTAGGAGCCCAAATGCAAGCCAGTGGTCAAAGCCGGCTATAAGCTCTAGGATTTCAACTCCCATGAGCCATCCTAGCACGGGCATGAAGGCTTGAAAGGCTCCAAAGGACGAAGCCATTTTAATGGCGTTGGTTTTGCTATCACCTTCGGCTGTAATTCCGTAGGCTATGGAGACGCTGAAGGCGTCCATTGCAAGCCCGAAGGCTATTGCGAGGATTGTTGCGGCATCCAATGGCGACACTTTGCTTATTGAAAATGCGGCAGCTGTGGGAAAAGCTTTTCCATTTGTTCGCCACATTCACTTTTGGATGGTGAACGTCCTTGAAGATTTCGGTGCGCTTCTTCACAACGCTGCGGGAAATAACTGGTAAACGTGAGGAAACACTGGAGTTTCCAGACGGCGAAAACGTCACAGTGGAAAAAGTGCTTGGAAAGTTGGCGGAGCGTTATGGGAAGGGCTTTGTTGAATATGTTTATGACAGCAAGACTGGCGACGTGAAGGGCTTCCTCCAATTCCTAATAAATGGGAGAAGCGCCTCAACCCTTAAGGGGCTTAAGACAGAATTGGCTGACGGTGACGTTTTGGCGATTATACCACCAGTGGGCGGCGGTTGACAAGGGCAGACTTAGTCAATTTTAGGTTGTGTGGTTTTGCTAAATTGTATAGCCTCTCCTCTAGTGATTTTTGTGCTTGACAGACTGCCACAAATACACTACCCCTCTATAGTTTTTGGGTATGCTGGAAAATGGCTTTTGGCAAGGCTTTATTTTCTCTAGCCCCTCCCCCTCTAGGTTTTTAGGTTGGTGGCACAATAGTTTCTTTTGAGCCTCATGGGTAAATGTCGAGTTTGTGGTGAAAATTCGCCCTTAACTTCTGGGAGTTTGGGCGTTTGCCTAAAATGCATTAGAGAAAAGCCTGAAGAAGCCTTAGAAATCACTAGAGGGGTGCATGCAAAAAGCCGTGCTGTTTATGGTTTGCCTTCTGAACCGCCTAGGAACAGCGATGGCTTGCCTTGTGGTGTTTGTGCCAACAACTGTGTTATAGGCGTTGGCGGTAGCGGTTTCTGTGGGCTTGTTTGGAACGTTGGCGGTCGCCTTGTCCGTTTCGGCGGCACAGCTGAAAAAGGCGTCTTGGAGTGGTATTATGATGGTTTGCCAACCAACTGTGTTAGCTGGTGGTTTTGCCCAGGGTGCACTGGAAGCGGCTATCCTAAATATGCTTACAAGCCAGAACCAGAATATGGCTACTATAACCTAGCGGTTTTTTACGGCGCGTGTAGTTATGACTGCCTCTTCTGCCAGAATTGGCATTACAGAAACCTTTCAGCCAAACACAAGCCAGTTATGAGCGCTGAAGCCCTAGCCCAGAAAGCCTTTGACAGGAGGGTTTCATGCATATGCTATTTTGGGGGAGACCCGTCTCCGCAGATGCCGCACTCGTTGGAGACAAGCCGCATAGCCCTAGAAAAAGCTGAGGAGGAAAAGCGGATACTTCGGGTTTGCTGGGAAACCAACGGCTACATGAACCTTAAAATGGCGGAGAAAGCCGCAGAACTAGCCCTAAAAAGCGGAGGAAACATAAAATTCGACCTAAAAGCTTGGAGTGAGCCACTAGCCATAGCCTTGTGCGGAGTCTCCAACAAGCCAGCCCTAGAAAACTTCCAACGGATAGGCGAAAAATACTATGAGAAACGTCCAGAACTGCCAGTCCTAACGGCAAGCACGCTGCTTGTGCCAGGCTATGTGGACGCTGAAGAAGTGGAAAAAATAGCCCAGTTCATAAGCCAAATCAGCCCAGAAATCCCTTACACGCTTTTGGCGTTTTATCCTTGCTATGTCATGAACGACTTGCCAACAACAAGCAGAAAACAAGCCCGAGAATGCCTAGAAGCAGCAGAAAAGCACCTAAAACGGGTACGCCTAGGCAACATCCATCTATTATCATAGCAAAATTTTTATTCAGAACAATTTTAAACGCTCGGAAAAGAGGTGTTTAATAATGAAGTGGTATTGGTGGGTCATCACAGCTATATTCATAATCCTTGGAATAGTGACGCTGGTACCAGCCGAGGCAAGCAAGCCCTCTTTGCTGGGCTACAAGGCTCACTGCAGCTTTACACCGGTCAGCACAATAATATGTTGGATTCTAGCCGCCATATTCTGCTGGATTGGCAAAAGAAAAGGCTAGCCCTAAACCTAAACTCTTAAAAGGGTTGGGCTGCTCTGACGTTAGGAAGGCGTCAGCCATCTTTGATTAATTAAATCCCAAATACGTGAGTCGTGAATACAAAACGCGGAAACCACACGTCCCTTACTGTCAATGGTTAATATTGCAACATGCCTCTCAAGTGCTTCACATATGAATTCTGGGTGCCCTGCATATAGTGTTTCATACTCTACAACGAGGGTCTTGCCCCCAAGCTTGTGATCATAATAGATTCATTCCATCCACCGCGTGGAACATCTGTAGTCTTAAGAAAATTCACCACTATCCCCTTCAATTCTTCATTGTTAAAAGGAACATTGCCGGAGAGAAAGATGTAAAATCCTATTAGGCTTAAAATGAGCGCAACAAGAGCTGAAAGGAAAATAACGATTTTACGGGGCACAACGACCACTAGCATAAAGTGGATGAAATCCCTTTAAAATCCACAGTTTAGAACAAACAAATTTTCCTCCGCGTCTAGGTTTTTAAGGCTTTTAACACCCAATTAAAATAATGGTCATTGGCGGTATCCGTCTTGCCGAAACCCTCAGAAGAAGCTAACACCACAGTTTTAGAGTCAATGCTGAAGGGAAAAACATTGAAGGTTTACTGGTACATGCTCCAGCAACCAAGCCGCAGTGTGGGCGTCCGTGAAATTCAAAGAGCATTAAGGTTTTCCAGCCCAAGCGTGGCACTTCACCACCTTGAAAAACTTGAGGATTTGGGACTTGTCCAGAAAAAGGTGACAGGCGAGTACATGATCAAGGAAGAAGTCAAGGTTGGAATTTTAAGGCTGTTCACCCGCATGGGCCATTTCCTCGTCCCAAGATACCTTTTCTACTCGGTTCTTTTCACAACAATGCTGGCAACATACACAGTTATATGCCTCATAAGCAATGTTTTGCCAAATTTCTACGCGTTAATGTTTGGACTCATAGCCTCAGCAGCCTTCTGGATTGAAACCATACGGGTTTGGAGGGCGAAACCATTTTGAATAGGCGAAAAAAGAGCGTTCTAAAATCTAGATTTAAAAAGCCGAAAACAACAACAATCATAGAGACGGGATCCAGCTATTGCACAAAAACCTAATCTACTCTTTGATAGCCGCGTTCCTAGGAGTTCTGCTAGTGGTAACTCCGCTTTTCCTCGCACCAATAATTGGAAACTTGAAATATCCCGAACCTGAATCTACACCACAGAAATTTTCAGAAAGAATGAAAGTTTTCGAGCATATTTATGAGTCGCGAGAAAATTTGACGCAAACTATCTTCAACAATATGCTGATTTTTACAGTTGGTTTTGCAGCCGCTGTTGTTGTCCACCTTCTCGTTAAGGCTAAGTTTCCAAAATAGTTGATTATTTACCCCATGTTAGGCTGCCCAGAAGGGCACTTTCTTTCGCATTAAGCTGACGTACTCGTTTAGGGCTTCCTGCTCGTCCGGCGAAAGCTTGTCCATAAAGTTTTTCAGCAGCGCCCTCGCATGTTGTTCTGGAACCTTTACATAGAGGATATCCCTTTCAAAAATGTGCCTTCCGACCATGGGCTTGTCTAGGCTTATTGCCACTTGCATGCCCTGCTTTGCTTCTGACAAAGCTTTGCCCTTCTCTTGGATTTGTTGTATTTCCCCGACCTCCTCGCCGTCCTCAGCCCTTATTAGGCTTGTTTTAGGCTTTATTCTCCCAGCCAAGACTTCCACGCCAACTATGGCGGGTTTGGCTCTTCTGAAAATGTAGCCCTCCAAAATCTGGATTTTTCCGGGTTTGACCAATTTTTCAAATTCAGCTTCAATTTTGGCTTCTCTTTGAGCTTTAAGCCAGGAAAGGTAATTGTCTATCAGATGGTAGATAATTTTTTCCTTAAAAATTTGGACGCCAGTGTTCTTTGCCTCTTCCTCGGCGTCTGGCAAAACTTTAACGTTGAAGGCTAAAATGGCTCCGTAGAAGGGCTCATGCTCCTTCACTATGGCGGCTTCTGTAACATCCCTCTTTGAAACATCGCCGACGTCCGCCAAACGGATGGGCACACCGTTCCGCTTTAGGTTTTCAGCTATAGCCTCCAGAGAACCCAAAGTGTCAGCCTTCAAAACAACGCCGTCCACATCCGTCGTAATCCTAATCTTTTCAATCTCTTCGGAGACAAGCCTAACATACTTTTCCGGGTCTTCGCCATCCCCAACAGCGTACAAGGGCGCACCAGCCAAAGCCCCCTCCAAATCTGGAGCAACAATCTTAACTCCAGCCGCCGCAGAAACAAAATCCACAGAGGAAAACTTGTCCCTTGGGTCTCTAATCTCGTCCAGGGGTTTTGGCACTAGGATGGCTCTTACGCGGGTTATTATGGGCTTTTCCTTGCCGCCGACAACTATCAAGTCGTCTTTCCGCAGTGTTCCATCATAAATTATCGTGTTAAGCGTCAAACCAAGACCGGGCTCCTCCTTAACCTCCAAAACAGTGCCTTTTGCCGGTCCAGCAGTTGTCTGCAAACGTTTCTTAAGATACTGCTGCGTCAAACCAACAAGAACAGCCAAAAGCTCTGTTATGCCCTCGCCTGTTTTGGCACTTGTAGGCACAATAGCCACTGTCCGCGTGAAGTCCCTTATGCGGTCGAAGCGGTCAGCCCTAAAACCCAAACGCGAAAAGGTGCCAATAATCTCGTAGAGGCGGTTGTCCAAATCCTCCTGCACATACTTGTCCTGAAGCTGATAAGCCTTCAGAAAGGGCGTATCCGGATAAGAGTTCCAACCTGGAATGCGGTCAATCTTGTTGGCAGCCACAAGGAAAGGCGTCTTCCGCGCCTTCAAAATCTCAATACACTCATAAGTCTGAGCCTCAAAACCGCGGAGAATATCAATTACGAGGATGGCTATGTCGGCTACGCTGCCGCCCCTCTTCCGCAAATTCGTGAAAGCCTCATGCCCCGGCGTATCAATAACAAGCAAACCCGGAATCTCAATCTCGCCCTTAATAGTCGAAAGCAGAGGACCAATCATCTGCTTCAAGGTTTCAACTGGAAAGAAGCTTGCACCGATATGCTGGGTTATACCCCCAACCTCACGGGCTTGAACACTGGTTTTACGAATCTTATCCAAAAGAAGAGTCTTGCCAGTATCCACATGCCCAAGAACACAAACGATGGGCTGACGAAGCGACATGGCAAATCTTCCCTAACAGATGGCAGACAGCAACCACAAACCAAACTAATAAACCATTCCTTTAAATAAATGCTGTTTCATGAGGATAGGCTCATTCAGCCTTAGCAATTATGAGGAATATTCCAAGTGCTAATAGGAATATGCTTAAAAAACCGAAAAAACCGGTGTAGATGCTCAGCACATTACTACTTGTGAAGGTGAAATATGTGGCTAAGATGCCGACAATTACGAGGATTATTCCAAAGAACTTTTCTGCCGCTGTTATTCCGAAACCGCCCTCTTCGCTCATGCTTCTAGCCTCACGTGTTTGTGGCGTGTCTTTACCATAAAGCATTAAAAGGATTATTTTAAATTTCCCCTTCCTCGCGAAAAGACCTATTTTGTCTCTTCGAGTTTTGCTGGCAAATACTCGTCCACTATATAGGTTAGGCCGTATCTGCTGAAGGCCTCCTGCTCCGCCTTCCGCTTGATTTTCATGAAGGTTTTTATTTCCCTCTGCCACAGTGGGTCCTCCTTATAACGCGGGTCTCTCTGCAGTTCGTAAAGCCTCTTCATGTCAATCTCGTCCAGCGGGTCTGTGGGCAGCTTGTACTTGACAATGTCCGTTGCCCATACACCGCTCCATTTGGCGTCCGGTGTTGTCAAGTCCCTTAAATGAGCGGCGTTCGCTGAACCGGAAATTATGACCATGGCTATGTGCATTCCCCAGGGGTCTCCGTCTGTGAAAATGTAGACTGGCAAGCCCAGTTCGCGGTTCAGCCTCCTAATGAAGTGGCGTGTTGCCCTTGGTGCTTGTCCCGCCGTGAGTACAAGTATGGCGTTGAACTTTTTGTGCACGTTCTCCTCGATGAAACGGGTGAATAAGCCGCCTTTCTCTATGGCTATGACTTTGTCCGCCGTGGTTTTAACGAATTCTGCTGAGGTTAGGGCTGGTCCAATCATGACACCGTCCGGGTGCGACGTCAAGTTTAGGGTTTTACCCTCATAGCCTGGCACCGTGTAGCGGATTGTTAGGTCTCCGAAAACTGCTGAGCGCTCCTCTGGAAAAATGTTGAAGTCTTCTCTTGAAAAGCCTAGGACTGTTTCCAGGTCGGTTATTATATTGTTTGATTCCTGCTGGTCTTTGAAGGTCATCTCGTAGGCTTGAGCCGAATAGTAAACGTCTCTAAGGGTGGACGTTTTACGCTGGCTTGTAAGTTCGTAGGAGAATAGGGCTGTCCAAACAAGTTGGGCGAAGGGTTTTAGGTGGCGGATGTTTCGGGCACTTCGCCTAACACGTTTATCGCCTAAAATGAACTGCCTAAACTTTGGGTCGTAGTAAATGTTTTCTGTGGAGCGGCTTGGCATCTCAATGGATGGAAAATATCCCCTATCAATTTGCTCATAGATTTTTAGTCCAAAATTTTGGAGGCTTGATAAAACCTCTTTTCTTCTCTCCATTATGCTACTGCTTTTATACTCCTTCGGCTCCAAACCTTCTCACACTCCTTAAAAGCTTCTCAATGTCTGGTGGCTTATCCTTACCGGCAAGTTTGGTGGAGAATTCGGCTATTCTGGGCAGGTATTTGCTGAAGATTCCAAGCCTTTTTCTTTCTCTGTCCACGTGCTCGCGTTTTGTTAGGAAGCGTTGGAGTTGACGTGCCACCTCCCTTAAGCCGTTGGCTATTTCCCGCCTAACCTCTGGTCTGTCAGCGATGAACTCTTTCCCAACAGTCTTGTATGGAACTTTTGTGCTGCAAATATGGACAACTATGGCTATGGGCATGTCTGGCGTAACCTTGTAGCGCCGCCAGTTCATATCATTAATAACTTTGACTGAAACGTCGCTTGCCTCATCATAAAGAAGCGGAATCCTATTGGCGAAGCGGTAGATTAGGAATCCACCTTTCTGGGGGATTTCCCCGCCATAGGCAATGGCAACTTCGACAATAAATGGGTGTCCAGCATAAGTGGCTGGCTTCCGCTGGTGAACAGCCACAAACTCTGGTTTAAGCTCTTTCAAAACACCAGTTCTCAAAAGTTCCTCGCCCAATGGTGAGAGGCAACTCGCGTCTGGAGGCAGAAACTCCTTAAACTTCTTCAGCATGTGCATAAGCCGGACAATTTCCTCGTGAGACAGCTTCTTTGGGTTTTTGGATGGGTTTATGCCGCTGAACTCTAGGAATTTTCTGGCAGTTATTTCGCCGACGCGGTGGAAGTGGTTTTTCAGAAACTCCAGCATGTTATTGTAGGGCGTAACCTGTATGAGACGTTGGAGAAGTTCCACGTCAACGCCGTAGGGGTGGGGCAAAGTCTCCTTGGGCGGGTCTGGCATGACAGTGGTTGCCCTAGTAAACTTGTACAGCCTTCCCTTAGGGTCTACAAAAGTGAGGTTTGCATAGGGGTTCACCATGGCTGTCTGCTTAAAATATTCAAGGATTTTTGGCATAGCCCTCAAATAGTCGCCTTCAAGGCTGAACTCGACGATGGTGCCCCGCCAGCCCTCCTTGTTTAGGAAAATTTTCCTATCAAGGATTATTGGGCGGTTCCTCTGGATGTCAATCATAAGCCGGTACATGTAAATATGCGACATGCCAGTGCTGGAGATTATGGTGGCTGGCTGGTGAGTCGTTATCTGCCCATAAAGGATAGCCATTTTCCCGCCTAAGCCGAAGGTCCCCCTCTGCTGTTTCAGTTTATACTTTGAGCCGAAAAGCACTTGTCCGAAAGCTGATGGGATATGCCTCGGCGGCACACCGCAGCCGTTGTCTTCAACCCGAAGCTTGTAGATTTGGGTTTCCTTGCTTGCCTCACCCTCAAAGGAAAGCCTTACATAGATTTCAGGCGGGATTTTGAGGCTTTCAGCGGCGTCCAAGGAGTTTTCCACAAGTTCCCGTATAGCTGCGAAAATGGCTCTCGTGGGGTTTGTGAATCCTGCTATGTCGCGGTTCCTATAGAAGAAGTCTGATGCACTTATCTCTTCGAAGGTTACCTGCGCCACGCTAGCCTCCACCAGTCACCTCATTACGTAGAGCCATCTTTAACGTATGTATGCGCGCCATCCACATTAATTTAACTATGCCGTTTTCAGCGAACAGCTCATTTTTTGAAAGGCTCTGGAAAAAGCTCCCTAAGCGTCTTTACCTTAACCGTTTCAAACAGCACTTTGGCTTTTTCAACTTTTGCCATGACAATTTTAATTTCGGGACTTTCGGCAAAATCCGAAATATACTGGAGGCATGCACCACAAGGTTTTATTTCACCCTCGTTTTTGGCATCCGTTACAACGGCTACTTCCCTAATCCTCTTGTTCCCATGCAAGACGGCGTGGTTTATAGCGTTTCTTTCGGCGCAGATGCCCAGACCCGAAACCCAGCTTTCAACATTGCAGCCTCCATAAACCTTTCCATCCTCGGTTAAAACCGCCGCGCCAACACCAAAACCCCAAAGCACATGGGCATTTCCTAAAGCCTTTGAGGCCTCCTTTAAAAGTGCCTGCTCTGTTTCGCCAATTTCAGCCAAGTCTAATCCTCTTCTGTTATGGCTGTGTGCCTAACATAATAGTATTCGCCTATCTCCTTCTGATACTTGTCCAGCTTAGAGCCCTCCTTATTGACGCGGGGCCTTTTTGTTACCGGGTCCCTTCTGAAAGTTACATTCATCTCTTTTAGGAAGGCGTTCATTCCATCCCTCAGGCTGGTTGGCGGGTTGGCTATGCCCCTTATTCCAGGCTCGCCAGTAAACACCATTAAACGGTCCGCAATAAAGTCTTGGGCGACAACATCGTGCTCAACAACGAAGGCTGTTGCGTTTCTCGCCTCGATCACCCGGCGTATGGTTCTCGCCATGTTAAGCCTCTCTTCCACGTCCAAGTAGGCGCTGGGCTCATCCAGAAGGTAGAGCTCAGCTTCTCTGGATAGGCATGCGGCTATGGCGACTTTTTGAAGTTCGCCTCCGCTTAGCTCCGCTATGTTTCTTTCCAAAAGGGGTGTTATGCCCAATGGTTGGAGGATTTCAGCCTTATACCAGCCTGATGTGAAGTTTTCTTTTGCTATGCTTGTTAATAGTTCTTGCACCGTGCCCTCGTATTCCGCCGAAATATACTGGGGCTTGTAGCTCACGGTTAGCTCTTTGAATTCTTTTCCGTCGTCGGTTTTCTCCAAGCCAGCCAAAATTTTAACGAAAGTTGTTTTTCCAATGCCGTTTGGTCCAAGAATCCCTATAATTTCGCCCTTCCGTATTTCGCCGGGCTGGGCGACAAGCTTGAAGCCTTCATAGGTTTTCTCCACCTTATCCCATTTTAGAAGGGTCTCGCCTGCGCCAAAGCTTATGGTTGGTGGTTTTTCGTGGAAGGTTATGGCTTCTCTTCTGAAGCGGATGTTTTCGTCTGGAATATAGCCTTGAAGATATATGTTGATGCCAGTTCTAACGCCGTGCACATGGGAGACTACTCCGTAAACGCCAGCCTCGCCATAGAAGATGCATATTTGGTCTGATAGGTAGTCGATTATCGCGAGGTCATGCTCTGCCACCACAACAATTTTTTCTTCTTTTTTCAGGCTTCTTATGGCTCTGGCTACTTCAAGCCTCTGTTTCACGTCAAGATAGCTGGAGGGCTCATCGAAAAGGTAGACGTCGGCTTCCCGGCATATTGCAGCGGCTACAGCCACCCTTTGCAGTTCGCCCCCGCTTAGGGCTTCAAGCGGTCTATCCCAAATGTTCTTCAACTCAAGTCTCGTGGCAACTTCTTCAAGGACGCCCCGTTCATCCACCTTTTTGAGGAGTTCGCCAACCCTGCCCGAAACGGCCCTGGCAATTTTGTCAACATATTGGGGTTTATGCACAACTTTTAGTTTGCCCTCGCTCATCCGCTGGAAATAGTCCTGCAGCACTGAACCT